>JAABUL010000433.1_pt1 | contig 89733 bp, 83 predicted proteins | sample 5559151 | NCBI WGS metagenome assembly JAABUL01 (sample SAMN10711876, study PRJNA513368) | rock metagenome | isolation source: Antarctica rocks | place: Antarctica: Victoria Land, Pudding Butte sud | reverse complement strand
TGCTTTGTAGGACGATGAGTGCATTGCAGAGGCGTATTGGGAGCTGGACGCTCTTGTCCGTAATTGAGGGATTCAAGGGCTGTAGTTTAGTATGCGAGCACATACCATTTGTTCTAGAAATCTGAATCTTGAATTTTCAGGTTTATGTTTCTACACAGTGATGGTTTCATTTTCAATCTATTTCTTTATTCGGGTCTCCGAGTCGTCAACCAATCCAATTGCCAAAAGCACACTTTTCATCCAACTCAGCTACTAGATAACTGGTTCGTCCAGTCTTCAGATCTCTCAATGCCGATTCACGAAGACAGTTTAATGATTGAGAAGTAGTAGATCGAATGTGTGTAAATGACAATCGATGATCAGACACGCCAGGTCAGCTATCAAACTAAGTGACAGTCTACATATGGAAATCCAAGATGATCCACGGAATCCACTCCATATGCTGTTTGGCCCTATTCTTCTTATCGCACAGGCTTTATAGTTGAGCGCCAGGGCCGGCAACGAGATTTACCTGTACGAGGTACTGGCTACGAACCTTCTGCGAGCAATGCTTGTCAGAAGAGCTGAACAATCTCATCGACAGAGCAGTAACAGCGCTTTACCCACGCGTTGAGCTCATACACAGTCGAAAATTCCACGTGGCCAAATGACCATGTGGCCAAACAGCGAACGGAAGCCCACGTCGACGTGGCCAACTTCCACATACATAGACCAGAAGCCCACCTAGCCCGTTCAGCTAGGTGGCCAAACAGCAAAAGTTCTGCCAGCTAGGTGGCCAAACAACAGCCAAACAGTCAATCCGAAAGCCCACGTCGAAGTGGCCAGCTGTCGTTCATCGCATCGGTAGGCCCCATAGATCCCGTTTCAGATACCATGCGTCAGCTCATTCTTTGAGACAAACATTCCAAAAAGCCTTTCTCGTCAGACCTCTAAGAGTGCTACGTTAAATTATGGAAGAGTACTGCTTCCGAGGCTAGAATCTTATTCGAATGGACGACTAAAGGAGTTTTAAATCGAGCAAGGAGAATTGACGATTAGGACAACGGATTACAGACTCAGCGCAACACGCCCCAGCGTCGCCCAAATTCTCACAAGTCTAAGGATTCAGAAGGAAGCGACGCTATGGCTAAGTGACAAGCTGGGCCTAATGTGGGATCCAAGAGCTTGGGTCATTAGCGTGTAGATCACCTGGTTTCGTCACAACGGGGGTTCCAAATATACACGATTTATCCTACTCTATCGTTTGATCCTGGGATTTCTCTAGTGCACCACATGGTCCAATTTTTTCTTGTATCCAGCAGCTTGGTAGTCATTAGCATGGGTTGGGACACAGCACGTACATCTGACCCAATTATTCGCTCAAAAGCCTTCAAACCAGCTATGTGCCAATACCTCATGCGCGGTCAGCCTCTTCGCCGGATCTAAGTTCGTCAAACCGCCAATAAGATCTTTAAAATCCGCGTCAACACCCTTCCACAGAGAGACAGGCCTCCGCGGGTTAGTCTTGTTAAAGCCGTCCCGAAGAACCTTAAGGACCTCACACACCAGGGGCTGTCGCCAAGGTGGTTCAAGAGCGCATTCAGTCCGGCTACGTCGGCGAAATAAGAAATCTGGCGCTCCAGGACAAGAGATAATGGCTCCTCGCCTTCCGTGAGCTCGTCTTCGCCAATGGCGAAAATGACTCGTCTAAGCAAGGCGTAAATGCACTGCGAGAACAGTAGTGAGCAGTCACTTCAAGACTCAAGGGGCTGTAGTGAGCTTAGCAACTTACAACGACACCGGAAGAGAACATATCGGAGGGTTTGTTTACGCGACCCTGCGTATGCGCTTCTGGACTACGCCAAATTCAGTTGCCTACCTGTTTATCGAAGATGTTGTATTCAGGAGGCACACGTGCAGCATCTTCAATATCAGTAAGCTGGACCTGCACAATTTTAATTCCCTTATGGTCCTCCTCCCATTCGATTAAAATATTGCTCGCCTTAATATCTACAGCATATTAGCCATGACTCTGGAGCCCTCCAAACAGAAGAGGTCTAGTTTACCGGTATGAACAGCTGCGCAGAAGATCAGAGATCAAACTTCACCTGAAAATCTGAAGAATTCACAAATCGATGAGCAGTACGATGTTTCGAATGAAGTTTACACTCGTCTTCAAAACTACGTCCTTAGTCAAGGCTTCGCCGTCGTCACTGACTTCTGTGACAACAAGATTAGAGCGGGTCATAAAACAGAAAATTAGATGGAAGTCGGCCCCTTCAATACTGTTGGTTGACGAATCGACTAAAATGTGAACACACTTTGGAAAAATCCTATTCAGATATATAGCATATTTCAACAAATACGTCGATCTCGTGATCTCACATTGAATGCTGCTTCGCAGCCTACTAGGAAGAGATCTAAAATTATCTGATATATGCTGAGAAGATGAAGGAAAGGAAGTCACAACAGCGAAGGATTATAAATGCGGCGTTTATAGTCGATTAGATTGCGAAGGTCAACTATCAACAGGCTATGTCGCTTTTGATGAGGTTCGAAAGTATCTAAATTAAGTACCCCCGCACTTCCCGACCTGTCGTCAACGTATCCACGAAATCTATGACGCTAAGAGGAGAGCTCAAGTTACCTCAGTTAACAACACCGCGAAAGCGGTTTGCAAAGGGTGGAGGCCTGCAACCGAGGAATGCTATCGAAAGGCTGCTGGAAAGGTTGGCCTTCGGACAGCGCTCGAGAGAGCAATTCTGAATTGGGACATCCGAGTGAGCTATCCGCACAAGAACCCTTCATCGCACCTGCTGATACCGCTTAGGAAAGCGATCCTCAGGTCCTTCAGCACTTCACGCAAAATCTGTTATTCCTTTACATCATTGGAAGGCTATTATCCTTCTTAACGAGGCCGACGTGTTTGTGCAAGCACGCTCATTCATCAACCCAAACAAGTATTACGGTAATCAACACCTATACGACTGCTGTAATGCAGCTACGCAGTAGCGTTGACGTTTGATGAACCCACTCAGATGAGTGTAGAGGAGCATTTGGTGAGAGTCGCATACCAAGATATCCAGCATTCATTCAATTGACGATAGATCCCAGTATTTAAGATACTTTATGTGGCTGTATGGCATAAATCTTTACAATCCGCTGCATCTGGCCTTCAATCCATTGCCGCTGCCCAATTCTCAAAGGCACTCTTGGTGAGAGAAGCTCCGAAAGCCGTGCAGCAAGAAACCAACCCCCGAGCGCAGCTGCTCCTACATAATGATCATCAGGTACTAAGAGCCCTGCAATGTGCGGATATTGCACAGTCTTATCATCGATGCGGCCGGTCATCATTCTATCTCCTAGAAAATATGGTATACTGGCACACACGGTGTCGGCCAACTCTTGAGTAATCTCCAATGCTGTCACCGATGCTGTGTCGAGATTATCACTTTTGAGATGCTTAAGGCAGGCGAGGATCGTCAGCTGGAGTTTAATGCGCGAACAGCAGTGTGATATAAATATATTGGCGATGAAGATGGTTTTATAGATATCGCAATGGTCTTGGTAGAGTCCTGCGTCGCGCACACTCTGTAAGATGCACTCTGGGCCAGAGAATCGAGTAGGGGCCAAGTCATCGGGAACAGTACTTGTCCAGGCTAACAATCGCTGATCAAGCTCGGTAGCCTTTCTCAAAATGCCCAAGACAGGAAGGTCCTGGGCTGTAGTGTCTGAACTAAGTCGTGAGGCCAAGGCCTGAAGATTTGCTACCTCGAGGTTGAGGTCGTCAAACCGGAATCCCGGCGTCTTCGGGACATCCTGGGTCCTGTCGGCCCACGTGGAAACATTTAATGGTACAGGTTCCGTGTTGCTCAGTGCTCTTCCCACAATTTGGTTCCGGGCTCCGAGTAGGACTCTCTGGGATGTCTCGCTGGCGAATGGCAGTCGTCTCCGGTATTCGACTAATGCCGTGGTTCCGCTCACGTGAGGGCTATTGTTAGGTTTCGACATCAAGAACGAGCGTACCCCCTCGTACATGTCTAACATAAGGGCTGCCATGAGAACGTCATCGCCTATGTCTTCGGTGCTCTGCAGACTCTTCCTTAAGGATGCAAGCCCTTTCAGGTACTGTGACCGGGAGAGTGATAGAGGTAGATCTGGTTTCAGTTGCGACCACGCCTCGAGAAGGCACAAAGCCACCGCAGCAACAGCTGGTCTCAATGGCGACGTGGGATCTGTCTGTACCCAGACTGGAAACAGGCAATCCAAAAAGCCTCGTCGGACCTCCAGATCCATTGGCAGAATGACGTATGATGAGAGAAAGAAGCTAACAGCATAACCCTCATAGTCTTGTGATAGGACTCTGGGAACACTCGACGAAGAGAGTTTCGCTAAATGCTTTCCTGCTATCCGTTCACGATCGGCCTTCTCGATGGCATTCTTTCGGCGTTGGACGCTCTTCGCTGCCACGAGATTTTGATCTCTCCGAGCAGTATCAAATTGAGACTTGTAGCCAGGACATGTAACTTGCTTCTTCAAGCAATATGAGCAACTAGGCATAGCCTCATCACACTATACCTATATCAGACTTTCCTCCTCGGATCAGGTGAGAAGAACTTACCTTGATACGACGTTTGCGACAGATATCACAACCCCTACTTGGCTTTCCGTGATAAACCATTGTGTAAGAAGACTTGTGCTTTATTCTTTTGGTGAAGGAGATGCATCATTCCCTCTGTACGAATATAAACATGCTAAGTAAGGTAGCAATACATGTGCGCTGCGATGTTCAAGTCGAAATAAGGATACCCTGCCTGCTTGGCTGTCGTCATCCGTTCACAGCCACCCTACGTGTGCGCGGCATCGCAACAACTTGCCAACGAAGCTGCGGATGCTGATCGAATTGATAGTGGGGATCAGATGAAAAATGGCAGTTGTTGAAGAACTGTATTGTTCCTTCGAACAAGAGGCCGTAATTAGTGCCGCACAACTCGCTCGAAGAGGCTTAGTGGCGCAAATATGACCCGAAGAGGACTAAGTAGGTGTCTTCTATACCTTATTGCCCTCCTATTTCGAGTATCAAGAGTTCTACGTTATATATGAGTCTATTTCCCCTTCACGATGGAGTCAATCACTTTCAGCATCACTTGGTCTTCTGTATTCTTTCTCTTCCCTGCCTCAGCCCCAGCATCCTCTCAACCTTTACAATGTATCCAATTACGTCCGTCAATATGCAGCGAACCACAAATCCACCTCCCTCAACGAATGCCCAAGAGGAGAAGACTCCTAACAAGTTCGTGACATTCTGGCGAAAAGTCTACCGTCCTCTCGGTTTCCAGAAGGGGTACAACTTCCCACTCTGTAAGTGCAATCCACTGATCTCTTCCTCATCCTGCTAACTTTCCCAGTCATCATCTTCGCAGGCGCAATGATGGGCTTCACTTTGGCGCGTCTCTCCTACCTCAACATCGCAGGCACCGCCAAAAGCAGCTTCGCCAATAGCGCTTCACCCGGCGAGTGGTACTGGTACAACACAGGCATCCATCGAATCGGCATCACCCTCCACCTCAGCGCCATCCTGCCAGCCGGCTTCCTCATGGTCTGGCAATTCGTTCCCGTCATCCGACACAAACTGCTCATCTTCCACCGCATCAACGGCTACGTTATCATCCTCCTCGTCTTCGTTGCCAACGCCGGTGCCCTCATGATCTGCCGACGATCCTTTGGTGGGACACTCGCAACTCAAGCGGGAGTCGGCTTGCTCGTAATCATTACAACTACCAGCATGTGCCTCGCATACTATAACATCAAGTGCCTCCAAATCGACCAGCATCGCGCTTGGATGCTGAGAGCGATGTTCTATCTCGGCGCTATCATCACGCTCCGTCTGATCATGGTCACCTCTGCGGTCATCATCACAATGCTCAATTCCTACTACACCACCAAGTCTTGCGACGAGATCATCTTCACGTACGCCTCCAGCAATCCAGTGAAGAAATTCTACCCCCAGTGCAGCAGTCCCAACTCTACAGTCGACCATCGCGTCGTAGTGCACGCGAACTTTCGGAGCGGACGACCGGAGCAGATTGGTGCGAGCTTGGGCATGAGCTTTGGCATGGCAATGTGGCTGGCCACGTTTATGCATCTTGTTGGCGTGGAGGTATATCTAGCTTTGACGCCGAGGGAGAGCAATAGATTGAGACAAGTAAGCTACGAGAGGCAGATGGAGAGGGGGTTTAAGAATCCGGGGAGTGCGGGCTTGACGAGTGATCGGTGGGGAGATGCTGAGGCGTGGAGGCCGACGAGGGAAGTTGTGTTGGCGATTGAGACCGAGAAGTAAGTATGCCATGCGAAGGTGGTTTATGACAGCAAGGAGAAAAGATAGGGCGTCATTTAAAAGGTAGAAGATGCGTCTGGTATTGCAAAACTTGCATAGAATGTGTTGTCACCTCGGAACGTCTTTAAATCTCTTTATAATCACCTCTAGAGCGCGCGATCCTGTTTCAGTATCAAGTTTTAACCCTTCAAGTACTTCATCCAGGCCATGAACATGACTGAAGGAGCTGTGTAGAACGGTAAAGTATGCTCTTCTTCACACTAAGCGGTACCAAATCTTCAGCGCGCACCCGAGCCATACCACCCTGATCATAGAATCCCATAATACGTACCCTTTAACTCTTTCACGCTCGCACTATATCAAAGTGATCCGTTTATCGAAGTTGAGTTCTTTTAGTTTAAGATGATCTGTGACAAGAAAAGTAGTTTCATTAGGCAGCAGCACTTTAGACAGCTATTTTAGACAGTTTGGAAAATTATCATCAGGTACTATGTATTAGATCGATTTCTCATTTCGAATGCTATAAATAACAAGTGAGAATATCGTCGAAAACGAACAGTAAGGCTAGCTCTATAGTCTTTGAGGAATTAGGTATTTTAACAATTAAATTTTCAACTCAATTTAATGATTATACTAAATTCATTCATGTGTTAAATGAACTTAACATCAGATTAAAGCTGTGATCTAAATCTATTTGCATAATTTGCATCAAACCCTTTGTGATATGTAACTATGTCAAGACCTCGATTCTTTGGCCCTGTTTGCCAGCCTCCAAACCAACCCTGGTCGCCCAAAAACCATTATTCCCTTCCTCTCGTTCCTCGTTTTCAGGGCATTCTTCCATGCCTCGGCTCGAATTCATCTAAAGCGCAACGATGAGATCTCGAGCCTCAAGATCTCTCCGTCTTTCCCCAAGCCTGAACGGTTCGTGATGATTGATTTGGAAATACCCCGATGGGATGCACTCTGCACATTTGAAATCTACGCTTTCACCTTGGTTCCTTACACATCCTTTACACATCCTTACACATCTATAGGTGAGATTGTCTGTTGGGCGTGTCTGCTGGATCGTTTGCCTTTCACACGAAACTATCGTGTTTTCAATCATCGGCTGGCTACATGTGTCGAGAATTGCTCTCACACTCTGCTTGAAGGTCCAAAAGATATTGCTCTCCAATCGTAGTGAGACTAAGTGATTAGGCGCTATTTGCTTACGTCTGAGGCTGATATTTGAGCTCAATCATATATAAAGCTGGCTACCGTGGTATCGAAGTCGATCACCGATATTTGTTCAACTTCTTAGTCCGTCAGATCCGAGAGACAGATGGCTCGCTGTGTGGCTCTGTTTTACTTGAGGGACCTACAACGAGGGGCTGTTGGAAGAATAGGCCTACATGCGCTTTTCTAGGGTATATGCGAATGAGCACCGATTTGGTGGGTTTTACCTCCGACAAGCCATGGGATCTAATTTCTCGGTATCGTCGTCGAAATGTCTCACTATATGATCTCTTTGTCTGCAGTACTTCCCCGGTCTTTCCATCTCCTTTCTGTTCTTTCTAGTAGTAGAACTCTGATGCTCAAAGTAGAAGATGATGCCCCTTCTCTTCCTGCCACCTCCAGGCATATTCATCACTCTATGTCTCCTCTGTAGCATGACACACGCATTCCGACCGAAGTTGGAGTCCGGGTCTTCACTCTTCGTGACTATTGTCAAGCGCGATATCTCTCTTGCCAAGGACTCTCACAATTTCGACCAGAGCATTCGGCCCGTCAATCCTGTCGAAGCCTCCACTGAATCCCTTGGACCGGACTGGCCAGTATTGTGTATCAAACCGGGACGCCCATTCGCTTTGTCACCAGTCAAAGCCGACTGCCAACATATCTCCACCGAAATTAAAAACAGTGTAGATGCCACTGCGTTTCGGGTGTACAAGCAAGCAGAAGGTGGCTTGAATTGGTCGCACGGAGGCTGCCTTGTCTCTCTTGCGAGCACGCAGACCGGGTCGACGGACGTCTTCCAGCCGGTTCTTATAGCTCGGGATATCATGCGCGTGGTGGTGTTCTGTGCGATGACAGGATTTGGAGGGGCAACCACTGTTGGTCCAAGGAAGAAGTTCACCTTGGTTGTGACAAATTCCAGAGTGGAATTCAACGGCACGGTCGCCGCTGAGTAGTTGTTTACTCTAAAATAGAAAGGAATATTTTTCATGGCTAGAAGGTATCAGTAGTGAAGTGATGGCGTAGTCAGCTTCCACCAGATCACATTCTCGTATGATTAATCGTATCGTCTGTCTTTCTTTGACTCTCGTGTCCAATCCTCAACCATATTTGGAATTTACAGAAAATGCCATATGAGGGTTTCGGTGCTGTTGCACGGCTCATACCATTGACTGGGCCATTGTGTCTCGCATCCAGTCCTCAACTTTTTCTCTGCGAGTTTAGTAACAGGCGGAATGAGTCCACACCTCCTGGAAACAAAACTTGAGTTTGTATTCACCGAATAATGTCACCAAAGCTCCTCTCAAATAAAAAGCTCACCGCGTCGCAACAATCAATGCACTCTTTGCCAGAACATTTTCTCCAATCTTCTCTGTTGCAGAAATCAATACTATCAAATCCCAGAGGTTTTTCCAAAATCAGTAAACCGCCCTTCATTATTCAACTCAGTGATGGGTTAAGAATTATAAATAATCAAGATTATTCAATCCCCCCTACCCCCTTCAAAGCCCTCTAAAAGCCACTCCACTACGAAAATCTCGCTCGTAACAAATAAACACCAGTATCAAAAACCCCCTACCGACTCACCTACCTCACCTTCCAAGAATCTCCTTCTAACACCGCTAGACACCACCACCGCACTACGAAACTTTTTCCCGCTATCTCGAATATTGTTGATGTAACGATAGGTGTAAGTGTGTAGTCTATGAAGGCTAACTAAACCAGCAGATACCCCTGACTAACCCGATTAGGATAGGCTCTGAGCATCACGTGCATCAACAAATATCACTTCGCAAAAAGACAATCGCAAAACCATCTTTCAATACACATATCCCTTGAAACCTATCTATCTATCTACACCCAAGCTACTCTACACAACCTACCCTCTCTGCTCCTCTGTTTCTCTTTCTCGATATCTCAAACACGTTATACCTGCCCCACGCTTGTGATGGGTTACCGAGCACCCCCGCCGCCTACCTTAAGTCCCCGAGAGGGAGAGAGAGGGAGAGAGAGAGGGGGGGGATTTACACCAGAATCACGGAAACTACTTACGTGCCGGAAACTAATCACATCAACCCCCAACAGGTTGCATATCCGCACGTCTTGTCTTTTCATGAACTCGATAGATAGACAGACAGACAGTCAGACAGACGGTCTTGCTGATGTGACTGATAAAAACAAACTAAATCCGATTATCATATCGTGGAAGTACAGCTACTGACGTTTGTGAGAAGGGGGGTTATGGTGGGGTGAGAGAGAGGTATGTACATAGGTGGTGGGGGATGTGAGCGAGGAACGGTTTACGGTAGCATTTGAGTATGTAAGGTTTGTAGGTACGGGTAAGAAAAATGTCTGGAGGAATCCCCATTCGTAAAATTGATTCTTTGGGGAAAAGCGTCGTGTGCATGTAGTTAGTTGCTTCATTCGCTAATGCCTTAATCCCCCATCTTCATTGCTCCCCACCAACCCCCTGCTCCAGCTCCCAACCCAACCCAACCCAAATCGCTCCCATCGTCACCAAAGCCCAAACTTCACGTATCTTCCGACCCCCCCCAACCCCCAACCAACGAAACTCGCTCTCAAAGCCACGCGCGCCCCTCTCACCTACCCTCCCCCAATCGAAAACACAGCCAAACAAAAAACAAAAAACGCTTCATCTTCTCCAAGACATATCAGCAGCGAACGAGGTTGCACAGGAATTCGATTCGAGTTTATGGATGTTGATGGGAAGAAGGAAAAAGTGCAGAGAAGCGAGCGTGTGCGAAATGAAGTAATGAGAAGAAAAACTAGGAAGGGGATGCTAACGTTCAGATTGGTGGGGGGGAGGAGGGTGCAAATTCGAGAGCATGGAGTCGTTGATGTTCTTGGGATTTGGATTTTTCGGGCTTTTGGGCTTGGATGGTACAGTATCTAGGATGGTGGTGGGAGCTACGAAGGTTAAAATGGAAGGTACATATTAGCTGCAAGGTCTATGTTTTGCGTGACGATTACTCGAGCACAGCCTCATGCTACATATCTCGGACTCAGATCTTCGTGACTGCTGTTTTCTTTGGTTCTTTCGGGGGGTTCCTGCCGTAGGGTGAAGGTGGGGAGAGAGCACGGTATGTAAGAGCAACAGATGCTGTGTTTTTTGGTTTTTTTTAGCGGAAGGTCGTTGAGATTGTGAATAGGTATCTGAGGTTGCTTGTACATATTCGAGATGGCAACGCGTATAATGCCACGCGTCGCGAGTGTTGGCCTACCCGGGGGGAGGGGGTTTGATATGGTTGTTTTTAGGGCATGGTGATGGGTTGTTGATGTTTTTTTTTCTTGCAATGGGCGTTGTTGTACTATGCATGACTTGGAAAGAAAGCTATCATTGCATTCTGTAGGAGGACAAGTCTGGTGATAAGGGACCGTTGCGCTGAAGTTTCTTTGTGTGTATCTTAGTCCTGGCGCTCAGCTCTATCTCTTCTGAAAAACTACGGTTGCAGTTGAGGAAGTACATGTCCTGCTATCGTTGATCCGTTGCTTCATTTTCTTGAGAATGTATGATATTATACAAAGAAAGTCTTTGGCGCAGAAGCATCAATGGTGATATGCAACTCTTGCTTCGGCTGCCTTTTGAGTATCAATCCGAGCCAATATCCCCGTCATCGTCGCTACCACCACCACCACCACCTATGAATGTCGAAAGTCCCGAATTGGTCGGAGCAATTGAGTCAGCCAAGGGCTGTGGCACTGAATTGGGTGGTGGGACTTTCTGGTCTTGGACCGAGGAAGGAGCTGGTTGAACGATTGGGGATTGTATTGGGGAATCGGGAGGCGAACTGGAATTGTCTTGGTCTTGGTTTTGATTTTGGTTCTGATCGTGGTTCCGAGACGACTCATGACGTGCGCTTGCTTTCCGATGATGTATATCGTTCGAGGAAGATTTCGCAAGAGCCAAAGACGGCCGGAAAGCGCTCGAGTGCCGTGCCGAAGGTTGTTGCTGCAGATTCGGAGAGTGCTGCTGAGACGGTGACGAGGAGTGATGCACAGGTTCTGAGACCGACTTGCTGAGGTTCTGGAAAACCGGCGTTGGGACCGGTTGAGCGGCGGCTGCAAGATCGTTGCGTCGGGAAATGACATTCGCGGCGAGGTACGCAGCTTGCAAGGTTTCATTTTTATCATCTGCGCCTTTGCCCTTTAGTCGCCAGACGCTTTTGAATTGCTCCTTCTTCTGTTTTGGCGTGCTGGCCATGGCATGGGTCAGAAGCACCTGCACTTGTATTTTTGTAGCCTCTGGGATTGGCTCCCCGCTTGTCCGAAATGGCAACGCATGTGCCGTTTTGCCCTCGTCAGTGGTCGCATGGACGTATGCCTGTGAATCAAGTAGGAGTTGCACCATGGGTAGGAAGCCGTTAAAAGCGGCATGGTGGAGTGGCCGCCAGCCTTCGGAGCATGCGACATCGACATCGGCACCCATGGAAATGAGGAAGCGAGCCATGTCGTCGCGGCCGTGTTCTATAGCCAGATGCAAAGGCCGACTGCCGGGATAAGGCCACCGGGCTTCAGCCCAGTATCCACTCTCCAGTGTAGTGTGTGTGTCTTTCCTGGTGTATGAGGCCGTTCCCAGCTTGTCTTCGATACTTGCTCCTCGTGCAACTAATTGTTCCAGGATATCTTTATGACCGTATGCTACTGCGATATGCAATGGTCGCCATCCGAACTTGTTTTCGTTATTGGTGGCCGCGTTGTGGGATATCATGATGTTCCAAATATCTTGGATGCCACCTCGAACAGCATGATGTATTGGTTGTTGATCGTGTGAGTCTTTGGAACTAAGCTGCGATTCTCCCTTGCCTCTCAACAGAAGATCTATGGCTGCAAAATGACCCCCTTTCACTGCAAGATGTAGAGGTGTCTCCTTCTTCGAAGTGGTCGCCTTGCCAGGTATGTGCTTTTCCAGTAGCGCCTCAACGATCGCCGCATGACCGTCGTCTGCAGCAAAATGTAATGATGTCCAGCCATTATTGTCTTTGTCTTTAATGCGACATTTGTGTCTGATCATCAAATCTAACATTTCAACATTGCCGCTTTTCGCTGCCAACGTCGCCGGTTTGTAAGAGTCATTCCCGAGGCTTTTCAAGGACAAGCCACTTGCGATACATCTTTCCGCTATTGGTATTATCCCGGCCTCCACAGCAGCGAAGAATGTTGCGTTGAACGTCGAATCTTTGGGTCTGAGGTTCGAACGAGCGAGTAGTAAGTCAAAAACGTCAAGATTTCCAGCTTCAGCAGCCAATGTCAGGGGTGTCTGGAGGTTGATGTCTCTACTATCGACTTGGCATCCATGATCTAGAAGGAGACTGCACATCTTCAGATCTCCATGCGATGCGCTGATGTGCAGGGCACAACGCTGGAATGCATCTTTCGCATTTATATTCGCATGCCGTTGAAGCAGCAGCATCACCATACTTGCGTAGGGCACTTCCGTGGCAAAGTGTAAGGGAGTCTTGTCCTGAGGACCTTTGGAATCGATTGTGGCTCCGTTTTCAAGAAGGTGCTTGGCTACCGCTATGTCGCCCCGTAGAGCCGCATAGTGTAACGAGGTTAGAGAATCTCCATCGGCATGATCCACAAGACATCCGTACTGTAAAAGAAGACCAACAATCTTCTCATGTCCGGTTGCTGCTGCTTCCACTAGTGCTGTGCGCTTTGTTCGAATATGTACTGCTTCGATATTTGCATTACTAGCAAGGAGCTTGACAACCATACTCTCTATGCCATCGCGAGCGGCGCGTACCAGTAATGGGTAACCGTCATCGCCAAGTTTTTCGATGTCAAATCCAGACGCTTGATTGGCTTGATCAGCCGATATGTTTGAGCTTTCAGATCGCTTCCGAATAACCATATTATCTGTCGCTCTTCTTGGAGCGATATTTGGATGTTTTGTATGTGCTAGATGTTGGGCCAATGGACTTGATGGTGCGGTCACTCCAGGACCGCTTAGTGGAGATTGTACCAATGGTATTTCTGTCTCATAATCTTTCGGATCTTTCGGAACATCCTTTTCTGAGATGTTTTTCTCGAATGACGTAGACAGACCGTTCTGAGATTTCGCGGAGCCAATGGGCTTTCTCCGTATCGATGGTGCAATAAGAGCACTTGGAGATAAAGTATCTCCACTCAGAGTTGAAGCTCTGCTGGAAATGTTTGAGGGCCATGTTGACGTCGAGATGCACTCAGATTGGCCTTCTGAGACTGTACTGGATCCAGTATGCTTTTCGTCGGAAACCGCAGTGTACGGACTTGGTCTCTCTGTAACTTTGTGATGATCGGTATAGTCACGGCCTGTGGGCAAACCGAGTACGCTCTTACGCTTAGGCAATGCTGGGTTCCTGATAAAATCGCCAGAGGCCTTGCTATTCGATACACTGGATATACTCTCCGAGTCTCCATCAATCGGGCTATCTAGATCATCTAGGTTTTCCTGCGATGCAAGGAACTCCTGGTACTCTGGAGGGAGGTCCTTGGGCTCATCCATTTTTCGTGCGTTCCGGATTGTGTGAGTTTCCGCGTCTACTTTCCGAAACCCCTGGTCCACCTCCTTCGGGGTAGGCCTGCGGTCTAGTCAGTATCACAGGGTCCTGCAATGACGGATTGATCCTGAAATCCTACAGTTGAAGCGCCGTAAGAATAAGTTGGATCAGAGTCGCGTGCTCTCGGAGTGCAGTGAGATGCTTTTTCAAGATATCCTCGCTCCATGAGTACTTGACCTTGATCCACTGCTCGGCCATACCCATTCGCGCGGCGCCTCCGCTGGCCGATATCTTTTCGATATCCTTGCTCAATCTTTTCATCGAGCCTTCAATCAGATCAAGGGCTTTCTTAAGGGTTTCCAGATGCAACAATTCATGCTCATTAGATTCTTTAGCAGTCTTTTCCAACCAATCGCCAATGTAATTGACTTCTTTGCCGAAAACGGATCCAACATGGTGAGTTATCGGATTGAATTCCGCAGGAGTCAATGTCTGATGATGCCTAAAGTACTTATCATAACGTCACAAGCGCATAACGAGGCTGGTGTTATTATGATGCTCTTCGACGAAAGACAGAGCCAAGATCCGTAGGGAGCAATGTCGAGGACTGTGTGCAGTACAGATCTACAGCAAAAAGCATGGCAATGACTTGAATTAAATAGACAGAGCCTTCAAACGCTGAACGGTGGGACCTGTTTCCTGAAGAAAGGTCATAGTTCATCCAATCGGACATTGCTCTTATCGCTGTTCTAGACTTCCTACGGCCAATCCGAGGTCGAGTAGCATGTAGATTTGCCGCAAGGATGCATGGCATCCACTTCGCAGCCTGCATTCACGTGCCGCAACCCTTCAAAAGCAAAGCTGTTCGCTCAGTATATATAATGATGGTTATTGATTGTAGGTTATACAGAACGATACGAAAATCATTGCCTGATAGTTGAATGAGATGATCGTGGTCTGAAAAGCTCGCAAACAATTCTCATCACATTTTGAAACCCGTTAGATCGGGAAGGCGGAAAAACATTACATTTTTAGCGGTGCCGATACCCCCTTAGCCCTATATCTTTAGAAAACGAACCAGACGTAGACATTGAGTAAACGTATCTTCACCAGATATCCATCTCACAATCCCCCCCCCCCCCCCAAAAAAAACCCCCATCCCGCATTACCAACACCACTTCCCCTACTCAACACCCATACAATCCAACTTCCACCTTTATATAAAAACCCCTCAAACAACAACAATCTTCTCACCCCTCCCCCCCTTCACTTTCCCCCCTCTCTTCGTCCGTAACCCCCCCCCCCCCCCGCACACTGTCAATTCTGCCTTCTCTCGCAGTAAGTACCCAGGTCTCAGCATTTGTTTGACCACGCCCAGTAATGCCGCACAATGGGCGATAAGGGGGGAGGGAGGAGATGGCGAAAAGTGTAGGGGGGGTGGTGAAGGATTGAATGGATAGTACTGTATGTAGGAGGATGGATGGCATGGCCGCTGGACGGACGGGGGCAAGGAAGCTTTTTGTGAGGGACAGGGTTTAGATGGATGGGTTATACATATTGTTGGCTTGGTTTGGTGTTGAATGAAAGAATCCTCTGGTTCATATTTTGCAATGGCTCCGTCAATTAAAGAAAGACTGGTTTTTTTTTATATTTTCTACCCTAATCTAGAACCAACAGGCAAGCACACAGGCGTACAGGCACAGCTAAACACAGCATACGATTTCGCTCAAAAGCCACGCGTCAATCGACCTCTATCAAAAGAGGGAGACAATGCAGAACCGGCCTCGTCATCACAAACATCGCGTGCCCCCTATTTCCCATAAAAACACAGAGCGAGGTAGAACGTTTCCACCCGCTAAAGAAAGCTGCAAGCGTGAAAAAGACGGGCATGCATGTTACACCAAGGAAAGCACAAAAGAAAGGACAGGTAAAATCAAATCATCAGGCCATTGGCAGCGAAGCACCACCCGCTTCCCGGAAGGTCGGCTGCTGCCAATGTCAAACATTTACCCAACCCCAGACATACACACATGAAAGGTGAAGCACAACCACACCACTACTCCTGGTGGCCCAATTCTATCGCTCTCAGCTTCCAGTAGTCACGTTGGCTCTTCATGTCCTCGACCTCAGCCTGCAGCTCATCGTGAACCTGGACGCGCTTCTGTCGAGATTTGCGTGCGGCCAAGGTATTTCGAGCCCGCTTGACTTTGACCGAATCAGTAGGGTCATCAATGATGATGGCAGGCAGGGGCTTGTCCCTTCGCCTGGAGCTAACACCAGAAGTCCTGGAGTGACGACCTTGGTTGGAACTGCGAGTAGAAGACTGGCCGGGCGAAGAGGTATTACGAGACATTTGTGGTGCGACAGGAAGATCTGGGAAATACTCGTCGAACGAGTGCTCTGCAGGGATGCCGCCCACGAACTCATCAGCGGGGAACAGCGGGTCCCACTTGTCGGATTCTGCTGGAAGATTGTGGTCAGCAGCAAAGATTGGTGATGTGTCGGTGCTATGAGCGAATGGAGAATCAAAGGGGTCAGATCCTGGCGTCGTAAGGTTCGTGAAGGTGGTCGAAGCTGGCTCAGAGTTGTACTGGACGTCTTGTAGAGAGACGCACGGCGATGCATTTTCGTTGATCAAAGTCGGCATCGGTTGGGTGAAGCCTTCAAAGTTGGGAAGCGAGAATTCCATTTGGTTGAAGGAATTGTCCGAAAGCCGAACTTCCCGATCACGAGAATTGAACAATTCGTTGAACGCCTGGTCTTCCGCTACCATGCCTGATGATGAACCGGTTAGCATCGTTGAGAGGGTCAAACTCGGTCGATGGGAAAGGCTACCTTCCACGTGAGATGTGCGTCGAGACATATCTCCGGTACTCCTGCTGGAAAAGAGAGGGACTGGAGGCCGAGTACGAGGAGACTGCTGCTCCAAAGCGGCCGAAGAAGACGGGGCCGAAGAAGCGTAAAAGTTTTGTTGTTGTTGACCGGTAGGACTAAACTGTTGGGAAGACGTAGACAAGGTACCAGACCCGTTGCCTTGGATAATGTTGCTCACTCGCGGATTCTGGATAGGGGACACAGAAGAAGTGTTTTGTCGAGTCGAGTTGTTTACTTGAGAATGTTGATGACCGTTGTAGGCCGATCCAAGGCGGTAACTAGGGGCTGTCCGAGATGTCGCCGGCGCAGGCGTGGTTTGTCTGCGGACGGTGGTCGTGCTGGTCGTAGTTGTCGGGAAGAGAACAAAGTCGGTCTCCGGGTCGGGTCCAAATAGAGATGTTGACGGCGTGGGAAGCCTGGGTTGCTGGAGTCGGGTAGGCCATGTCTGCTGATGATCCGTGACGAACGACTGTGAGTCGTAAGGGGAAATGGTTGCAGTGAAGCGGGAACCGTGGCTGTTGCGTGAAGCCAAGCTTGAGTTCAGAATATCCTGGGTAGGAGATTCCGCGGTGAAGGGTTGAGTGGGGTGGGGGTTGACGTTTTGCTTGCTGGAACTTATCTTGTCGGTCGACGAGATAGTATGTAAGAGTGAAGAGGGTCAAGAGGCAGCCATATCATAGGGGATATGGATGTCTTATGGGGTTTGGTTTCAGGATGTATTGGAAAGAGATGGTGAAGAAGGAAAGAAGAAGAAATTCAGGCAGCGGTGGGCAGTCAGGCACCTTAAGTGCGACGGGAGACAGACAACATGGACGGGAAATCTCTCGCTTCGAGCCCTTGCCCGAATAGGCCTAATCAATTCACATATGAGTCATTTCGTCGTTTTCCTTTGCTCTCTTCTCTCATTGGCTCACTTCGCGAAACACGGGGGGTCACTAGTCGACTAGTACATGTTGGAGTTGGACTATTCCGGACTACTACTACTACGACGGAGTCCTGCGGGTACGACGACAGGTATTCTAAGCAAGTTTATCACCAGGGCATCAAGGCCATCGTCTCACACATCCACCACCGATCCAGCTGATCACCACAAACTCCCCGTGAAACACATCCACTCCTCTACTCCCGACGTTCACATTCACACGCTTCTCTCAAACATCACCATCCCCCCAAACCTCACCATCCAAGGTACCGTTCATTTACGGAATACAGCTGAAGCCTTTTCATTCTAGGCAACAACAAGACGGATAGTGCTTGTCTCGATGTAGTCGGGCGTCTCTCCAGACTCCAACATGATTCGCCCTCGAAACGAACAGGAAGCGTCCCGAAACACGATTGGTGCGGGGAGTGGAGGAATCTCATGCACGCGAATCTGCATGTGCTGCTTGATTGCGCCTTTTGTGACTCAACGTCGTAGCTTAGAAATCAACGCGCTCTCACCGCAACTAAAGCTTTCTGGTGGCCTTGCAAGAGTGGGAGTTGCCTTATTGCGGCGAGTTGTGGTGTTTTGAAACCAGGTTTGCTTAGTCACGTCGCCAGTTCCTGCAGTTGCCAAAGGACCCACTCAATCATAGCCGGTATAACCGAGCTTCACCCCCCCCACGAGGTTTCTGCCCTGTGAGCCTTGCGGGTTAAACGGGCCTGGCCCGTACGAACTGTGACTGGAGTCCCGCGCCCTTCATGAATGTAGAGGTCATCGCATGTGCGTGTGCATGGAAATCGAGACGGGCAATCCATTGCATTATTACTACGTGAACCGTTGTTGCCCTAATGGCCGAGCGCACTTCCTCCAATAAGAGCGTAACGCGGGGTATCGGATCAAAATCTGGGGGTATTGAGCGAGATCCAAAAAGCAGAGAGTGGTATCATTCTAGCCGCGAAGCACGCAAAAGAGAAAACGAGAGTGGTGTCCAGTCTATGAAAAAGGAAAAAGGAGAGAGGAGAAAGGAGACAAGGAGAGCCATGACTCCTGCCCGGCAGTCGAGTGAAGTGCGTTTTGGTCGGATGTAACAAGACCGTGACGGCGATGCACTGGGCCTAGGCGGAGGCTTGCACGGCCGGTGTTTGTTGAGCGTGGCTCGAAGAGGCGGCCTCAGTGCCAACATCTCCAAAGGACTTCTCGGCGGCTGGCATGTGGGGCTCTGCTGCAGTCTCGCCGTTGGTGTGCATCGTCTCCGTCGTGGTTGGAGCATCTTTGGCCACGGGCACCTGGGCCTCGGTCGTCTCCTTGGGCTGGGCTGGGATAGGCTCGGCGGCTTCGCTGGTAGACTTCCCACCCTGAGCGCGGCTCGGCTTACGGAACAGACCACCAAGCTTAGAAGACGTTGACTTCTTGCCTTCGCCGTCGGTGGCCTCGCCGTCAGAGATCGCCCCAGACTTCTTCTCCTTCTTGGTCCCAAGAGTACTGAAAAATGACTGGCGACGAGTATTCTTCCCATTCTCAGAGGTCGTGGAAGTGGCAGCCGGGGAAGCTACTGGGGAGGTTACCGGAGCAGAAGCCTCGGGGGTGGCTGTAGAAGCCGCCGCAGCAGGTGCGACAGTCTCGGTAGTGGCAACAGGGACAGATGAGCTTCCAGTCTCTGCTTTCTCTTCGGCCTTGATTTCCTTCTTCTCCTGGTTCAGATTAGTAAATGACCTTTGAAGCTCCTCATTGCAAGACTCACCTCATGTTGCACTTCTTTTTGCTTCATGAAGCCGAAAATGCCTCCCTTCGACGCTGATGGAGACACATTCTGCTTCGTCGCAGGCGTCGAAGCGGCCGTAGTGTCAAGCTTACCCATTGTGGTCGCTGGTACGGTCTCAGTGGGTTGAGAAGCAGTATTGACGGGATCCTCGAGTTGGGGGGCTGTAGCAGATACGCCCATTGGCTCTGCGTCTTTGACTGGAACCACTGGGGCTACATCCTCCTTGGTCGGGCTTGTAACATCCTTCTTGCCGAAGAAGCTACCAAAGATAGAGTTCCTCTTGGCTGGCCTTGGTGCAGTCTCGCGGGCAGGAGTTACTGCAGTAGGCAAGGCCTCACTGGTGGTTGTACCAGCAGTTGGCTCAATTGCAGCGGCTGAAGCGATCTCTCCAGCACCAGCAGTATTGACACCCTCAGTGGGTACGACTGGTTCGGCAACGACGCGGCTCGCTAAAAGGTATTAGCCAAATACTCTGAGGATTGAGATGAGAGAGCTGCTTACCAATAGCAGCAGCGTCCAACGGTGCAGCTGTGGAAACACCCTCATGCTTGAGCTCTTTCTTCTCTTCTTTCTCGGCCTTCTTCTCGGCCTTCTCTTCCATCTTGACGTCTTCTTTGACAGCTTTTTCTTCAGCCTTCTCTTCCTTCTTCTCGTCTCTCTTCATATCTTGTTCTTCCTTCTTTCCCAACAGAGTTCCAAAAATGCTGTTACGCTTACGAGATTGAGAGCGGCTCTTTTTCTCTGTTGTGGTTGTGTGCGCGGGCTTGGTCTCTTCGGCGGAAGAGCCATTTGCAGCAACGACCCCGCCAGCAACTGGTTCCTCTTTGAGTCTACCTTCTGTGCTCTTTTTCGGTCTCGACATTGACCTTGATGCAGCAGGAGCTGCGGCTAGTACACCGGCTCCACCTACGGATAAAGTAAGCTGATGCATTACAAGTGCGCTAAAAAATGACATACCAAATTTGTCAAGCGCGCTCTTGTAGCCGGCGCTGCTGACGATACCCTCACGGGATGCCTTCGCCTCAGTCGCTCTGGTCTCAATTGCTGCAATCCACGAATCACGCTCTGCGCGGCTTTGAGCTTGGAACGTGTGCTTGTGGCCGTGAAGCTTGAATGAGAAGTCATTAAAATCCACTCTGCTCACATCAGAGATCCCGGCCTAGAAAACCAAAGTTCTGTTAACAATGACTCGAGAAATCTCCTGCGAGTAGTGAGTACGTACCAAATTGATGATACCAGCTGGGTGAGGCTTGTCTTCAGCACGCTTGGCGAAGAACAGTAGACCCTTCCCCGTCTGTGTAGCATGGGCCGCGTTGGGATGTGCGACGTCAGACTTCTCGTTGGACACATATCCAGAGAGGTGCTTATGTTCCACAGGCTCGTCGCTGAACCAGAAGAATTTCTTGGAGAAGATGAGGCTCCTAACGAATGGACATCGTGTCAGTGTTGGGTATTAAAAATTAGGGGTGGATGTGTTACTTGACGAGACCCGGTGCTTTGTAGCCCAAGACACCCTCAGTCATCGGTTGAGCATCGACCGCACCGGCAGCTGTTGAAACCTTGTCACCACTTGTCTCCGTCTTTGGGGCTTCTGTGCCTGCGGCAGTTGCTGAGGCATCGGTACCGTTGACCAACTCTGATCGACTCTCAGGGCTCAACGCACTGGTTTCGGTTGGTCGAACGGGGTCTGTCGAGGCCTCAGGGGCTGTGGTGGTGATGGGCTCGGTGGCAGCAGGATCGACTGCTGAAGTCCCCATTACAGCTGGATGAACTTCAGACATGTTTCAGGGATGGGACGTTGATCTTCGATTGGAAAACGTTGAAAAAACTACTTTGGCGGTTACGTGGATTCGCGTATTGTTTGTTAGAGTAAACAAAGCCCAAGCCTGTGTACCTTGTGAGTCACAAGATAAAGCACCTGTGAAATAGATAGCAATGCCAGGAAGTAGAAGAGGTAGAGGAGCAAAGAATTAGGCGCTCTGCTGCAGCTTGAAGAGAGAGGAGTATCAGGAGTTATCGAGAAGGAGGGTCTGTTTTAGGGAAATTTTTGAGATGAAGGGAGTAATACGCTAGTGCTTGAAGCAATATCGGGAATAGCCGTGTCCGCCTCCTTACTCGTCGCTTAGATAACGTGACTCGGAAACTTGGCAGTGGTAGTGAGAACTTGGAAGGAGCAACTTCCCACTCTCTTCTAGAATATGTACAGTGGTGTCCACCTGAATGCGCATAACACTCACAGAGAAATGCATTTATAGATATCCCACCGACTCCATGAGCGGGGAAGGATTCAGTAAGCGTTTACTACTTATCGGCTACTCTATCGCGCCGTTTCCTACCTATTCTATCGCAGCCAACTCCATATCGTCCTATAAGACGGCGCCCCAAGCTGTCGCATGACCTCCACTCCATGTGGCCTGCATTGCGCAGTTTTTATCATGTGCATTCGACAGCTAGGAACAAAGCCGCAAGGAATGCCGCATCACACCAGACTGACAGTCCTAACGTCAGGGTTGTTGTCAAATAAATACGCAGGTAAAGCGAGATCGACGATCACGTCGCCTGCCGGCTGATCACCATGACTTTGCACGATGCGCACTTCCTTGTAAATAGATAGTAGAATTCGACTGGCCAACCGCCATCTCTACTTCGTTGACGAAGATTTTATTTAGATTCTGCCTTGTTCCCGGACCTGGCCAAGTGCATCTGAACCGTGTCCTTGGCAAAACGAACCGTGTGGGTCCTGTACGTTTGGCATGATAGTCAAAGATCAAACAGATGCTTTTTCATGGGAGCGTATGATGTATCAACCCTCTGTGGGTTTAATATTCTCTGTGAGACTGTGATACCCTTCATTCGATAGGTTGTGGAGAGGAGACACATGGGTGCATCTAGAAATTGCCTGTTGTTCGTGATCATGTCTTAATGTGACATATCCGCTCCGAGGATTAATGTAGCAAGCATGTCTTGAGAAACTCAATTCCCTCGAACCATTTGATGCTATCGATGCCCTAAAACATCCCATTGGTTAAAGATCTTTCTGACAGTATAATTACATTCTACAATTTATACAGTATCACCCACTCGTGAGCAACATATACTTGGTGATGGCATCCATTCTCTCGCTCGTGAGCTTGAGACTTATCTTCAACAGCTCCTGCGCAATATCAGGCTGGTTCTTCTGCAAGTCCTGCCATTTCTCTTCATTAAGCATCCAGACCACGCAGTCTCGATCTGCTGATGTAGTGGATGTCCTTTGAGTGCCTGAGAAAAAGGGGAGCTCGCCACATGTTGTACCGGCAACGATTAATTCGGTGAATTTGCCCTGCGGTAGCACATACTCTGCTTTTAAGATACCACTCTCGAGCAGGTAGAAGCCATCGGGAGGGTCACCGCGGTTATAGAGAATCGTTTCAGCCTCATAGGTTTTTCGAATGAAGAATGGTACTGTGCGGTACCAAAACTCTTCTGATTCGTCTGAGACTGTGATAAATGTCTGCAAGATCAGCTGCAATGGTTGCTGGTAGCCCTGCCACTTCGAAAGAGGCACGGATTCCTGTTCGGTTAGTGTCGTCGTAGCTACTCGATGCAGATGGTGCCTTCTTGGAGAGCTGAACATCGTTTCTGAAGAGAACGTGGGGGGGTTCTCTTTTGGAATGTCTACAAGGTGATCAGTCAAATTCCAAAAGCCCGTCAAACGTGCAACTCACCCAAGGTGGGGGTTGATTCTGGCTTTGATAACACATCTCTCTGCTGATAAAATGTCATTAGGAGCTTATTCTCACAATCCTCTAATGCCGAGTTAAGGGTCTCAAAGTAGGGTTTTCCGTTGACCGCGTCGAATAGTCCTGCAATTTGGAGGCTCCTGCCAATATTTCCGTCCTTGGTGATGCCACATATTATAAGATGAACATGATCTTCACTCAGTAACCTCTTTATGCGTGTGAAAGCTTCTGTCGCCGAATAATCCACTCCATCCACGTTATGCAGGTCAAGCACTAAAAAGCGGATCGGAAGGGTTTGAGATTTGTCGAGCAACAAGGCCCTAATTTGCTTTTCGACGCCCACAATGGTACCAAAGAACAAATAGCCAGCAAGCTTCATGACATGTATTTGCTGCCCTGCCTCTTGCAGAAACCGATAGTGAACTGGGTGCCTCCGAACTGTCGAATTTGCGACGTCACCAGGCAGGGATCCTCGGATGGCCGAAATTTGGGACGTTTGGAGTACGAAGCTGATGCAGGCCAGGAGAATACCTACGAGAATACCGATAACAAAATCCCAAGCTCCCATTGTGACGACGATGATCACGATCTGTGGCTTGTCAGATAACGGATTCGAAACGAAAAGCAGAGAGATCTCACTGTAAGATACTCCAAGCGATGGACCTTACGCCAGGGATCCAACAAGCCCTCTTTCATTAATGAAAACCCAAGGTAAAATATTAAGGCAGAAACAACCATGATCGGGATGTAACCTATTATTACTGGACCAACGATAAGGATACCGAATGTAGCTACAGCAAGCATAACGCCTGCGACACGGCTGTTGCCGCCACTCCCGACGAACAGTACCGTATTCGTGTAGACAAGATAGTTCTGTAGCGAAGTGAGCGTCATGAAAGAAGTCAAAGAACATAGCTTGGAAGACTACCTGTATACTCCCGCAAAGCCCCGAAAGAGCATTCGACCATCCGTGGGCCCGGAGCTCGCGGTCAATATCTACATTATCTTCTCCTAGTGACAGACCTAGGGCAGGGACATTGATAGGTACATGGAGTACCCCAAAAAAGGTCAAAGCCAGCATTGCGGGTATAGTAGCCCCAAGCGCCTTCCAGTCGACAGCCCGGAAATCTGCTGCTCATGAGCCACAAATTCACATGTAAGACTGTGCGAACACTTACCGTATAGTGAATAGAAGTGGTAAAATGGTATACCTGCTTCTGGCGCATCAAAGACCCAGCCCTTAGCCCGAAGCTCAGGTAACTGAAGGTCTGGAATGGCAGCCACAAAAAAATAGAAGATCGCGATTATGGACAGAAAGTATGTAGCATCAGTCAGGGAATGCTTGAGCCATCGTTTGACAAATAGAAGAACAATAGCAAGAACCAGGGGTATCGTCCAAAGGAACAACGTGTCAACCTCGAAGAGTTTCCGCAGAGTTATCAGATTGTACTCCAGGTTGCCCTCGAGCCTTGCCGAAACCTCAAGGCCTGTAGCTACAAGAAACCAACCTACGCCACCAATACAACCCATCAATATATGTGAAGGGAAAAAGCCGATCAGAGCGCCGAGCTTGCATTTGCCCATTAAATAAAACACAGCACCTGTGAGAACAGAGCTCAGCGAGTAAGAGAGAATGGTGGTCGCGAGAACCGCATGTGGATTCTCTTCCCCAACCCGGACAAGAATGGTGAAAGCCATCTTATGAAAAAAAGGAACGACTTCGATCTGCTTACCGTTAGCCGAGTTCAGGATAAGAAGCAAAGGTGAGGTTTTACCATCTCCGAGCCTATGCCTCCTTTGAAGATACTCCCACCACACGAGTATACAAGTTGAGACACAATGCAGCTCACATAAAACATGGAGATGCCATCGGGTCCGAGGCTCGCGAAGATAGGTTGGCCCAGCGGAAACAGGATCATCCCTGTCTTAGATAAGCATACCAAAAATGAAGCGTCCCCATCTTGCTCTCACCGTAGGATAATGCATCAAGAATGTTGAGGAGCAGTCCCAATATCACCGGGGGCACATAATTAGCAGGCTGGCGCAGTCCGTGTTCTAATATGGCTTTTCGATTCCAAGATTTCGGATTGGTCATCCTCCGGATGAGATGTCCACTATATTCTCCTGAGCAATGTAGTCTCCGCCGGATTTGGCTTATCCGCCCCTTACTAACCGCTGCTTGACCTTCGAGGTCTTGAACCGAACCATATTGATTATTATAGGCTACTTTTTTAAGCAGGAGGGTTGTTTGTTCGTCTGGCTGCGATATGATGCCCTCGCGAACGATCACGGGCTGTACACCAGATTTGTCAAGCATATCATCTTCTCGAGTCTCGGTGCTGCCTTCTTCCGTTGGAAGCGAATTTCTCACCATCTCTGTAAGAGCAGAAGTACCATGTGAAATGCGAGAAGAGTCAAAGGAGTCTGGCGATGTGGGCTCAGAAACCTCCTCGATGACACCAGGGCGGGAGGAGTCAGTCGACTCGTGGCGACTAAAGTCGTCCTGCTCTGTACGCTCAGCAAGGTTTGTGTCGCTCTGAGAAGGCCTCTGGTTTGAGGAGGCTGAGCTCGTCTGATGCCGAGCGGGTGAATGACCACTTCGAATAGACGCTACATCCGAGAGCGCCCACGATGCGAGTTCGGCCGTGTCTTCTCGTACACCTTCCGAAGCATCTTGTGTTATGTCCGCCGGAGCTAATGCAACGAGTAAGTAATGTCTGTGAATCGCTGCCAAGGGTCACTCACTGCGTTGGTCATGAAACGAGCGATGAAAGTATGATCTGGCAGGAGTTTTCTGGTTCATCGAAGTGGAAAACGACAAGCGTGACAGGGTCGATTCGGCTCGAGGGCGAAGTGTGCCAATTGTGCTACCCTCGATATCTCGAGCTCTGTCATTTTCATCGAGATCCCCAGAGGGAGAGGCTTGGCCATAGTGGGGTGCGTGGGATAGACGAGAACCGCTTCGATTTCTAGCGGTCTGAGGAACCGACATCTCCAAATGCAAGACCGGTCCTCAGCACTGCTGCAAAGACCCTAGATGGCGAAGGAATGTCTTATTCAAGGGCATCTGAGAGCATGTTTTGAAAGGTCCAATTGGTCAATGGCAACATATGGCAGCTTAAAGGTGAGTATGTGCGGAGAGTCAAGGTGGGAAGGTCACAGGATGTATGAGAAGCAAAAGCCAAGATATGTACAAGATCGAACAAATTATGTATACAAACAAAAAAGAAAAGCGAATATTCTCAGGCAATGAGGAAATCACGAGGAAAGGCGTGATCGAGAAGAAAGTTGCATGTGGTAGTGGGGCAAACAAGGTCGCCAAGCGAAGCGTTACTCTAGGTAGCATCAAGCATGTCTAGTACACTAGTACATACCTGTCGTTAGAGCTTTTTAAGTTTCAGTTAGCGGCATTTCGTGGCGAAAGGAAGCGGGCCGAAGGCATATCACAACCTCACAACCTCACAACCTAATGAAGGTGCGAGTGTGCTGGATCAAGTCAACTGTGATCACCAGCGATTGTCGTGATTCTACGTACTTACTTGCATTCGCGTGCTGCCATGATTGTACTCACAGACTCGCCATAGGTGATACTTTGTTGAAAAACTCAGTGCGCTAAAAGTATGGACCGGGAGACCCCTCCGACCCTTGGCTGTCAAAGCTACATACCCCGCAAAAACCGGATCTACAGAGGCAATCCCCCCCCTTGTTCCTACCGAAGTGCTCCACAGTCCTTGCTTAACATCTTCCTTCCTCGGAGACATCCTCCTCATCAGACATCCAGATTCAAGCCAGACTGCTTCTTGGCCTCATCCCATAGCCCTCAATTTGGGCTTGTTCCATTCTTACAGCCAGTGTAACTTCAATGGCCTCCACACGGACATTCGGCACTCGTGTGCAAGACCATCTTGGACTGACCAACTTAGTATGAGTAAGGCAAATCCGATTGAAGCTCGACCATGGCTGCAGCTTAGGTAGCCGCCCAATGTCGCAGAGGTATAACTGGCGATGCTTAGTGGCAACCGTTGGCAATGTATTCCTTAGGCTTTTGATCGTTTTTTTCTTTCTTTCGTTATCATAGTAGTGTACTCGGTACTGTCAACATCTCAAGCCAGTCTTTGCAGATATCCATGAGCAATCAATCGCTCGACATCACTTTGCCTCACGAAGAACTGGCTGTTCTTTGTCAACGTGATCGCTCTGTGCGTTTGAAGTCAGTATCGATGCTCATACAAACCAATACTGCATAATGTTACCCGTATTCGGTCTGGATCTCCCCTGCATCCTTCAATACCCGTACGTCAATAAATAGATCCCTCGGAGGTTCCAGACTTCCTGTAAGATCGATATCCGTCCACTGCCCCTTATATGCGGCAAGCATATCACTGTACTGCCTTACGTACTCTTCCTCTTCTGGACTCAACGAGCTTTGATTCCCCGCTTCCGAGCCTATGCCAGCTCTTGCTCCTCCGCCTGACGCTCCCGCCTGCTGTTGCTGCTCGATATCTAATACATCATTGCCGTTCCAGCACATCTCCTCGAGCTTGTCTGAGCGTACCCTGTGGTAGGCGAGCAAGCAACGTTTGTTCCGGCGCATGCAGAGGTGATTGACAAGGACAGAACAGGCCGTAGCTGGTTCAGCAGAAGGGTTGAAAGAGCCTTCAAACGGAGCCAGAATGTTCGAAACGTCTTTGTCTATATCGCGAACCTCACGCGTCATGGCTCGGACGATCTCGGTCTGATAGGGTGGCAGATGTGTCAATGCCTGGGTCCGTTTTGCATGTTGCACCTATGCACCAGTCTATTCAGGAACAATGTGCATCTGGAGGTATCGAAGTGTATACCAATTTGTAGCCTAGATCTCCATACATGTGTCGTTAGCAATCCCCTACTATTACTAGATCCTGGAGAGCATGACAATCAGGTAGACAATGGTCGAAAATAGTGATTGAGGGTAAGGTAGGAGATTGGTAGGTGTTACCTTAAGATGGGGGATGAGGCAACTACCGCCGCTAGAGTGTGCTGGGCTGTAAGGTATCTACCTTAGGTGTAACAGAAACTAGCGTTGTACTGGAATCACACAATTCTTCCAGCCGCGCCAGGATTGCTCCTTTACCTCTCTGTCTTCTGTTTCCCAGTACAGGTGTCGTCGATCGGGCCATGGCAGACTCGGGCGACTGCCTTATTGTCCTTTTGCACACAATATCACACATCACTGATTTGTCCTGCAATTACCCGCCAGTCACAGGGTGTATTATGACACTATCCGTTGACCACAGGGGCTATTATAATAATACAATGTCTTCACCATTGCTTCATTGTCTCTAAGGTTTGCATGTGAACCGGCCATAGGTTTTCTTGAGTATAGGCCATGTCCATTGACCTGGCGCATAAGATACACATCTCATTCCCATGGGTATTTGCCTGAAAGAAACTGGTCGCAAGAACAACGGAGCGCCAGTTCGAAGGCTAAAGCAACAAGGAGGTCGTACGATAGGGAAAGAAACCATCCGACTAGAGGAAAGAATAGGAAAAATCGGTATCAACTCCATGCCAAAATGTAAATGCGTCCGAATGCAAGAGGACTCCTGGACGATTGGCTCCATCCATCGAACCACGATCGCAATATTTCCTCCAACGCCTTGCGGCATCTAACAGTTCACCTATTGTTATGCATACCCATGAACTCATCGAAATCATCTAACAGTCCGTCACTCTGGCCAGGAAGGCTTTGAAATTGCCACTGGTCGCTTTCTGGATGCATTGGCAACCCATCTTGGTGGCTGCTCATCTGCGGGTCTGTGCCAAACAGGCTTACTTGATCCTGATCATCCTGAATCTGCTGTGCTGCAACGAAATCGTTCTGGTGCCCGGGGTATTCGTTGTCATAAGCTAGCAACAAAGGATCGACTTGAGGATCGTTCAATGCTGCAGGACTGTGATCGAATATTTGATGATCGAGCAGCTCGTAATGATGAGCGCCAGGAAGGCCGACGAGAGGCTGTGCGGTAACATACTGCATGTTTGGCGTCTCTGTCTTCCGGATCACCACGTCCTCGACATTGGACCCCATTGAACTTGGGTAAGTGTTGGTTTGGTAGTATTGGTTGTAAAGAGCGTCGACATCAATCTGCTTTGGAGGAGGCTTGCCCGGGTTGGTGAATTGGTATGAAGACCTGTTCTGCCCTATATTGAGATCATAACCTCCCCTCCCAAGATCTTCATGTGATGTGCTGCTAGATGGATAACCGGGGTCTTGGCTAGAACCCTTAGTTCTCTTCGCCCTAGCCTTTTTTCCCGCCTTTGGTCGCCACCCATAGTCAGGATCGTCGAGATCACTCGGCTCTTCTTCGTCAACTTCTTCTGAGGCACCTTTCCGTTTCCTCCCAGACGTCTGAGACTTGCTAGGCGAGAATTTATACCCTGGGTGCGCTTTTGCATGATTCTCTCGCTCGACCCTTGCATATTCAGTATATCTGTCTCTTACCTCTGGTGGTTCCAGTGGCCAGCTCTCCCCAGACACAGACGAAACAACCTGATGGTTGTTTTGGAGGCACCATATTTTCGTCCTTTCAGCATACGCGGATCGATACAACATGAACGAGTTCATCGGACGAGCCACGTAACCCGAGCGCTTCGCCACCTCTGCTCGTCTGAGTTCTGCTGGCCTGGTCACCCATTCATGCATGTCCTTGACCGGAATATTATCCATATTCTTAGTCAATTCACTGAGCGGAGCGTCGATTTTTGGAATCTTAGCCTTCTCGCCTTTTTGTTTCGATGTCCTTTTGGCTTTAGGAGTATTGGAGCTGCGCGACCTTTCCTGGCTGTTTCCCCTCGCAACTTGGGTCGAACCATTCGGTACGACAAGCTGCCCAATTTTTGCTATCCGGGTTACTCCATTCCCTTGGTCTGAAGTCACTGGCGTCGGAGATTCGTAGGTGTAATAGCCCTGGTCAGGGTATTGCTGAAAATCCTTATGTCAGCGATATCACATACAGGTGCTGTCTTCATCGACTTACGGAGTGTTGCGGAGGAGGGTGACCATTGTAATCACTGCCAGGGTTGGAATAATACATTGGACTACCGTATCCAAGGCCCATGTCCTGCTGATCAGCATAAGTGTGATATTGGCTTCTTCCGTATGGATCGACCCCTAAATGGTTTGGTTCGGGGGAGCTAAATGTGGTGTTAGAGCCTGACTGAAAGTAAGTCCCATGATCCTGTGCATATGGGTCTGGGCGGTATTGCGTGGCAGCATTATGTTGCATCAAATTATTAAAACCTTGTTGAAGCTCTCTGCTTTCCGATAACGGAGGTGACGGGGGCCCATGTTTGATCATAGCCGACGAAGCCATCTAATCCACCAGAACAGGAAGGGTGCGAAAGCTGTTGGACCTTGAAGAATGGTTGTGCTGGTTGTGTGTCTACCAGGAAGTACTATTTAGGTTCACGAGTATATCGTCGATCTCTGACCGACGTATCTGGTGAAGCTGAACGTGGACCACGCTCTTGGTCTTTCTACAGGTAACCTTTAGGAGTGGCAGATAACCCGGCGTTGCCTGCAGAGGATAGCAATTCTACCAGCGTTCGCTGAGTCGGTCGGTCCTTTACACTTTTTGAGTATTTGCTATCATTGGTGAGGAGACTGAGGTACGCTATGGGCGACCTTTAATGGAGGCGAGAATCTCCTGGTAAGTGGCGTAAGGTATTAGGACTAGAAGCCTAAGACTTGTACAGCAAGCAAGAACTGCTTAGGCTCCGATGTGGTCAGATTTTCGCGTGCTCGACAAGCTTCTAGAAAGACTGAGGGGTCGGAGAGGCTGAAGATGTTGTCGATGGTCCATCTGAACTCGTGTGTCAGTTTGTGCAGCCTGGAAGGTGAAGATGGTTTGTCTTTTCTTGGGTGCAAGTGCAGACCATCCGACAGGACATGGGACGAACCTATTGCGGCTACATGCCTGCAGTCCGCATTTGAGTCAGCTCCATCAGTTTCCGGAAAACGGAAGAAGGCAAGCAGCTTCAGGTACCCAAGAACCGCCAATCACCTACGCTGGTGGAAGTAATGTAGGTCCTAATGCGGCCACACTCGACAACGTTGTTCTTTGTTTATGTTTATGAACCAAAGCTCAGAGGCACAGGATCAAACGAGGGGAGCTCTTGTATCTAAAAGTCACCTTTGGCGAGATGTTATTGACGAGCGGATCATGGTTAATTGTTATAATATCCCGCAAGAATCTCGCTATTCTGACGCAGCCAGCAAATCCCAAGGCAGATTACCTGTTTTGTCGGTCAGGAGGTTCTAGCCCATACCACAGTTCCATGGAGCCTTCATTTGGGTTGGTTCTACTAGACTGGTGAACCCAAGGGAGTATGAACAGCTTTGATTGTTGCATGCAGCGGTGAAAAGACTATCTTGGTAGTTCTAGTATGCCCTGACGATGAACGCGGAGACGGGGACTTGCTCTACTAGTGTGGCGCTAATCGCCCAAGCTGTCTTACTCAGAGCCCATGTATTACAGGATCAGCTATCACCTCACATGGTCACGACTGCTACAGTTCAGCCCGCCCGTTCGCAGGTCGTTAGAGGTGTTGATAGTGCAGGATTAACAGGGTGCCTGGCCAGGCGGGCACTGCACGCAGCTTGGTGACACGAGGGTCTAGGGCTCAACATGGCTCGTGACAGTTAGCGAGCATCTGCAAATTCCTCGCTTCCAAATCCGGGGCCTCTCCTCCAAATCTCAGAGGCTCCAGATACGACAGAGGAAGCAAGCCGATACGCTTTTCTAGCCGCAAGATCTTCCGTAGTAGATAGGACGTACGAAGATTCCATCCCTGCAAACGCACTTTGGCGAATGAGACGATTTCAGACGGATAGATGCATCATCGACCCAACCGGTTGGGAAAGACCATACGCTGTTCGAACGTCATGCCTGGATCAATTGAGTACTCTCAGAAGGTAATCTCCTCGGCAGACCCAGGTCTGATGGTATCCTGAGGAGCAGAGAAGTAAATGGTAGATGTTCGCCTTGGTAGGCTAAGTCGTGCGGAAAAGGTTATGTGAAGAAGATCACCATGAGCAGCCATCGCAAATCGCGATGAGCCATTTCCAGGTTGGAAGGTAATCCTGACAGCTGCTCGGGCCTTTCGGTGAGGTCGGCCTGTTAACTTTCTGGAAGACTGTTATCAAAGTAGTACCGTCGCCGTTGAAAAACTGGCGACTGACAAGGAATGCAGATTTCACGAAAATAGCGCCAACCGAATGCGTCAACCTTGTGCAACCAGTCGGATTCAGCTTCACGACGTCGACCTCACAGTACGAAGGTGGGATTTTCTATCATCGGAACTTCGATCATCAATTACCGCATCAAATTTGAGCACCATTTGCTCTCAGTATGTTTCTGTTTTTGCTTGCTGCTCACGCTTCAAGCTGGCCGCAAGACCAGCGGACCAGATAGTGGAGCAATTCCGCTCCCGACCCATGGGACTCTTCGCCTTGCTCCGATTCGAGAACCACTTTTGCATCTTTTTCATCGTTGATGACCAATGCGGAGAAGAGTGTTGGATAGCAGTGATCCTCAATCGCTGTAGCCTTAATCGATTTAACATGCGAATCGAGCTCAAGTCATTTGTTTGCAATGCGAATGACTTGGATTGAAAGAAACCTAGCGTCTCAGATTCGCGTTGGTGAGATCACAACTCATCATGGCTCAATCGAGTTCAACGACGACTGGGTGGTTGAGCGACATGTGCTTAACGTCAATAGTAATGGAATGTACAGTACAGCGTGAAGCTCCAGGTCTCCATACCCATGTAAAGTAAGTTTCAGACACTTGTGCTCAGGGTTACATCGCTCAATGTAATATTTCAATGATCACATATACTTTACCTATGTATGTTATTCCCCTTAGCTTAGCTAGCTGCCTTGCAAGTAAGTACCTTGAGAGTCAAAATTCACACCTGCAACTGAAACTCCACAGTCGAATCGTTGGCATGTGACACACGCTAGATCCCTACAGGGCTACGGAACATCGGACGGCCCGAAGCCGCACCATGACGCCGAGTGTTGACAGGGGTACCAAAGCGTAAATGGGTCGATGTAGCAGCTGCTCATCAGCGCCTTCGACACTTTCCCTCTACAACCCTTATGCGTTTCGTTCCTGACTTCTTACTTCTAATGGACAGAGTGTTTAATACGTCCAGATCGGAAAGCTCTCCCATCAGGCCTTTAAACCTCCCAGCGGAGGTTCGCTTCTCCTAGAAGCCCACACCGGCCTTTGCGCGGTGCCCAGCCTCTTTTCAGAAAGTCCCGCGGTTTGCAAATATTCTCACCACGAATTGTGAACGACTCCGCCCCTTGCTAGGTGGCTACGAGTATATCAATCGTCCTTACCCATCAGGAATCTCTCAGCACCTCGACCTCTACAGCGTGGGTCACCATGGCTGCCCAAGCTGCCCTGATCGCCGAGACGATATCTGGCATGAAACGAGCCATTTCAGGCCACCAATACTGTATGTGCCTATGGTTAACTTGTTCTAGGAATTTGAAGCTAACGAATACCTCCTGCAGCATCTGATTCTGATGAAGCATATCTACAACCCACCAACCGCGGCAACAAGCTCAAGCGCAAAGCGCGATGCTTGCAAGAAGGGCAATCGGGCGGGCTCGATGGTCCCGGTAGCTACAAAAGGGTGGGTACTCATCAAGCGAACAGTAGAAACCAAAATCACTGCTGACGTGGTTGAGCAGAAGGTTGAACACGCCGGCTATCACCGGTCTATAATCAAGAGGAACCCGAGGCGCTACGATGAAGATGGCGAAGAGCTCGATGACGATGATGACGACTCGCAAGCAGATGCTGAGGCAGCATTGCAAAACCCATATTCCGAGATCAAGCTGGAAGGTTGGAAGTCCTCACATGTTGTCCGCTTTGCGCCTCACCGACTGACGAATACCTTCTGTAGAGCTCCTTGTGCCCCTGACTACTGCCGCGGATCTGCCAAACCATCCTTCGTTGTCGATCCCTTATACGTCCACTATCCTTAGTGATATGGCGCAGCAAGCATGTGAGATGGTACATCGGGAGAGAAAGACGCTCTGGAGTGTCAAGCACTTGTTGACAAGGTTACGTGGAGACGATACCTGGATCCCTTGTGAGACTCTAGATGACCTGGATGTTGACGAGGCCATTTTCGGGACCGCATTTCTTTACAATGGGAGCACTACCGTTGCTTCACGTGGAGGCAATGTTCTAGACTCCGTGCTGTCGGGCAACAGCAAAGCGTCGACACACACTCGGAATGATCATACGATCGAGCTGGAGCCTGACGTATCGCACGATGTCCACGATGCGTCGCACGACATATCCCAGAAAGAATTCGAAGCGGTTCCCGAAATAGAGGCGGACCAGATTGTCATGGACAACTCCATAGCTCCGATTAACCACGAAATGACCCAAAAAGAGTTCGAAGCGGTTCCTCTGATCGAAGTAGACCAGATCATTATGGAGGACCCCACGGCTCCTAATAACATGAAATCAGGTACAACAGAAACTCTTGGCAAAACCACCGTTACCCGTAAAATTGATGTGGGTGTAGCAAAGACTCAGGCCGTTGGTCTTACACCTGGCGAAGGCGATCCAGCAATGTCTCAACTCCATGATAAAGATATCGCCACTAACGAAGAGGGACTCGGCGTTGCCGAGGATGCAGGAGAAGCTAGCAACATGAAACAGCCCAGCGCATGGGAGACCAGCCAGCAGGAGCAGATTCCAAACTTCGCAAAAGCGGACGTTCTACCTCCACCTGCTGAACCAATCCAAGGACCCCCCATACCAAACGACCGTGCAGACGACCAAACAATGCCCGATCCCATGCCGCAAGAGCCCGACAACCTTTCCAGCGCCCCCAAGACCATAGCCGAAAACCCCCCCACCACCACAACCAACGGCGAGCCGCCACCCAAACCCGAACACCCCAAAGACCCGACCCCCACGCGCTCTGCTTCCCACTCCTCCGCCTCCCACCCACCGCCGCACCGCATGCTCACCCGCGCCCAAGCCGCCGCCTCCACGCCTGCCTCCCCCCACATCACCCCAACACCCACGCGCTCCCCCTCCCCACCCCCCTACATCCACCCCCTCTACCTGGCCCCTGCCTCCGCCCACCCGTCCCGCGACCTCGGCCTCCCCCCCACTGAAGCCGAAGAAACCCGCCGCATCTGCACGCTCTGGGTGCAAAAACAGGAAGAGGTCGTGCGCGGCGCCGAGAGCTTGTACGAGGGCTTGCTCAAGGCGGACCGGATGCGCAAGAGCGTATGGAAGTGGTGTAAGGCTGAGGGGCATGTGGGCGAGATGAGCGATGGCGAGGATTGGTATGATCGCGAGGAGTGGGGGTTGGACGGGGAGTTGAGGAAGGGGAATTTGGAGGAGGAGGAGGAAGTGGGGGAGACGAGGGGGAAGAGGGGGAGGGGCCGGAGGGGGATTTAGATGGGGTGGGGTGGTAGGGGGTTGTTGTGAGTGGAGGAGGGACGTTGGGTGACTTTGATGAAGCCAGGGATACTACACCAACTAAGGGGTTTTACTGAAATTATGGATATTACTGAAATCATGGACACTAGGCAAAGGTGTAGTAGAGAAAGATGTGTACGAAATCAAGAGATGCCATGTCATCATATAAGATGATGCTACCTATGCCCCCATGTCTCATTATACCACTAATGCCGTTCCGCGTCAATGTTGAATCGACGCTTTTACATCCCCAGCACTACCCACATTCTTAGTGCAACCCCCAGCCCAACCCGTCCCCCGACCTTTTCAACCTCCTCTATATCTATCTTGTCTGTCTTGTCTTTGTCTACTCGACTTTCTTGCCCGCTCGTTCCCGGTCTCGTTTCGCGTAGATTTCATCCGTAAAGGGACTGTGCGGGTATGTATGTGTTAGCATGTTCTCTTGGAGTGTGCAAATGCGGTTTCTCGTTGGGAGGGATTGAAGGGGGTAGGATGAGATAGTGCGGGAGTAATGTTGGTGAGTAATAGGATGGAGGAGACGGGGTGGGTGGTGCAGCCTGGAGAGGGGGTATGGTGGGTTGGGTGGAGAGAAGAAATTTTTAAGGAAGGGATATCGAGAAAAAGGCTTGGAAGGAGTGGAGCTAGTGGGTCCTCTGAGAAGGTGAGGATGGGAGGCAGAGATAGTGATAAAGGATCGGAAAAGAAGAGCGAAGGTGGGGTAGGGTATTGTGTAAGGCCGCGAATCCGTAGAGGTGGCAAGAACCGCAGACAAGAAACAGTGACAGTCAAAAAGGGATGAACTCACTCCTCCCACCGCCTCGCCACCTCATAAGCCCCCAGCACCAACCCACTCAGCGCCACCCCCGCCGGTCTCCCATACAACAGCGCCGTCCCCAAAAAGCTCAGCGCGCTCCCATGATACATCGGCGCCCCCGAGATGTTAAACGGGAAGCTCGTGACGGGCGCGTCCATCAAGATGCCGAAATAGTCGCCGAGGTAGGTGCCGGTGATGCCTAGGGCCCAGGTGCTGGAGAGCACGAGGGTGTTGCCAAGGGCGAGGAGGGCGTAGGCGATGTAGGGGTGGATGAATGCAGAGTGGATGGGTTGGGCGCGCAGGGCGCGTTCGTAGCTGGGTGGGACACGGAGTGGTTAGCGAGTGGATTGGGCGGGTTTTGGGTGGGCAGAGTGGAGGAGGGGGGAACGAACAGAGCATCACGGAAGAGACCGAGGGAGAAGATTGTTATGGCGAGGACGTAACAGGCGCGGAGGGAGTTCCCATTCAATAGCTTGGTGAGGATTTTGTTGTGGTATTCTAGGCGCAGAAGCCGTTAGCTGATGCACCAAGAAGAGTGCTAGGACGGAGAGAGTACCTTGGCGGGCGGTAATGCTGAGGAGGCCATTGTCAGATCACGGTGCCTGAGCACGCTGAGGGATTCTCTTACTTCCAGAATGTGGGGTTGAACGCAATTGCTGCGGCGGATACTGGGAGTTTTGTGAGTGGAGTATGGGGGAGGGGTTGGCGGAGAACGTACTCCAAAGGGATCTTTGGGAGAAGTCAATCAGACCTCCTGTCATTTGTGACATGGTAATAGGACTGCAATTCAAAGAAATAAAAAAGTGCTTTGGCTCGGAGAAGGGGTTTCAATGCATTGTTTACTCTTCTTGGCCGTTGGGATGATTTGCTTGGCGAACTGCCTGATGGCGGGCTCTGACGTCAGAAATGTAAACGTGAAACTTTGGATTCGCAGAGTGTGTATTGTCAAAGTATTCATGATCCCCAGTTACATTTCTTGTGTAGTCTATATAAGAACTTAACCGGTAGATAAAGGCTGTCTGCGCTATGGACTGGTTATGTTGTTAATCTCAAAGCTATCGCTTTTCATTCTTCTCATAGTGCACACGAGGTATCCTTGACATCATTCAGCCAATCTTTATTCCGCTGCATCGCGGCGCCAACTTTCATTCCTAGATAATATCGTCCAAGAGCTCCTTACCGGGTATCGTCAAAAGTCAAGTAATCAATTCAAGTCCTTTCTTGAAGGTCGATACTAGATATTAGTACCTAAGACTGCAGATCATAGCACAGAATCAGCTTTCTCTTCCCACCTCATCTCGGCTCGCCGGATCAGCTCCTCATATAGCGTCCACGCCAGCGCAGAGCTGATAGCTTTTCTTCCCATCCGTAGCCCGAGCCCATCGAACAAGCTCTTGAATCCGTCTTCTTTAACCATCCGGCGGCTGGCCACAAACAAGTTACCATACCTCCCTGGCATGAGCTGTAGGCGCGTCTTGATGGCATCAAAAGGGTTGGTAATGGTAGTTGCTATTGCAGATGCCAGTACGCCTGAGATGAAGTTAATGGGCACGGACGTGCTGCTCATCATGGCTTGAGGGAGACCAAGTGTATCTATTGGAGCTACTTCTTGTAGCTTACTGAGGCGCTTCTTGCATTGCTCATAGAAAACCACGTAGAGCCCTGCATACGGAGCATCCCGTATAGCTGTGGCACCATAGCCAGAGAAAAATCCTTTGATTCCTTCCGCCCTGAAAATTGCCGTTCCAGCGCCAAAGATCGATTTGTAGGAGTATAGACTCGATTCATAGCGTACCTTGATGACGGTGATGGGCATCATGATCAGGCCAGCCGAAACCCGGGCTAAGGCGCCGGTGGTGAGATTGGCAAAATTCGAAAGCTTGGGAAGGGAGGATGAGGAGTACTGGGTATTAGGTTCTGAAGCAGCCACAAGGTTTGTAGATACGAGGATATTGGAGCCAGCAACATGCTGGCGAAAGGCGTTCAGTGTAGAAAAATAAAGCGCTGATCCAAAGCCGGTGCGTATAACAGAGGGCAACGTCCCTCGCCACAGCTGCTTCAGCGTGCTGGGTCCTCTTACGATTTCTTGAAAGGTCGTGACCAGCGAAGCAGAACCGGACTGCTGAACCCTTGTCTTGAGTAGATCTGCGGGCTGCAACAGAGAAGCTGAGAGAACACCAGTACAGAGGCCCGCGCCGAAGTGGAAAGCTACGCAAGAATGCTCGTCAGTGGCAGCTTTTTTTGCTGGACCATTGAAATATTGTCTCACATGAGGATGGCCGCGGATCCGCTGCTCTCGACATCTCCTTCGTCATCTATGACCGGCCACTGCTATATCGAAAAGCCGCCCAGTAAGGTCGACATTATAACGAGCAAGTGTACAGCTCTTGCCCAAATATTTCTCTTTTGCTATCAGATGCACAGATAATCACAAGACTTTCAATTGACTATATAAGCTCTTACACATCAGAAACTGGCAGTCTACAGTAAACCAAAGGAGAACGCATAAAGAGAGAGTGAAGAAGAAGTTGCTGACAGGTCATTACTCGGGCCATCAGGGTCAAGGGTGTATCTAATCTACCGCGTTAGGCGCGAATCCTGCCAGGGCTTGCGCATACAGCGTCTTTCCGTCTACCTTGAAGCTTGAGATATCTTGTCTACCATATCCAACCTTTCTCTGAGTCCCTTGAAGCTCAGTACTGCCAGGCATGGCGGAAACGCTTTCACCAACCCCAGCTCATACACTTGTCAAGAATTCTGCCAAAAGAACTAGAGAGCTATTCGGAGCTCAATACGCCATACCCACAACTCTGGAGCCATCTTATGTTCAGTCACTACATTTAAATCCACCAGCAAACCCTTTCGAAGTTGCAGATCGCGCTGCTCTAACATCACGAATACGCAGCGAATATGAACATGTCCGGGAGTTACCACCCGCACTCGCAGCAAAACAAGCCAGCGCCTCTGCATCTGCAGCAGCACGGCGGAAAAAGCCTAGAATACAGGCCAATGGAGAGGATTCGTCGGATGCACAGACGGTCAAGATGATTGAAGGCATACCAGCAAAATCAGAAATGAAGCAGAACGGAGCCACATCGACGGCATTAGCGCTGCGCAATGGTGCCGGAGCTGGACCAAATGCCAACGGGCCTACTCTGAATCGAAATCTACCTTCATCAAGTCTTGTTCGCAAAGAATACATCCAACAGCCAAAACCTGAATGGCATGCGCCATGGAAGCTTATGCGTGTGATCTCTGGACACCTTGGCTGGGTGCGTGCTCTTGCCGTCGAGCCCGGGAATCAATGGTTCGCGAGCGGAGCCGGCGACCGCACTATCAAAATCTGGGATTTGGCCTCTGGAGCTTTAAGACTTACCCTCACAGGCCATATTTCCACTGTTCGCGGCCTCGCCGTCTCTCCGCGCCATCCATATCTCTTCTCTTGTGGCGAGGACAAAATGGTCAAGTGCTGGGACCTCGAGACTAATAAAGTTATCCGGCACTACCATGGCCATCTTAGTGGAGTATACACGCTTTCACTTCATCCAACCCTCGATGTCCTCGTTACTGGTGGCCGCGATGGCGTAGCTCGTGTGTGGGACATGAGGACACGAAGTAACATTCACGTTCTCAGTGGGCACAGACAAACTGTCACAGATGTACAATGTCAAGAAACAGACCCCCAGGTCATCACCTCCTCCCTCGACTCCACAGTCCGACTTTGGGATCTTGCAGCCGGCAAAACTATGGGTGTCCTTACCCACCACAAAAAGGGCGTCAGAGCACTCACCGTCCACCCCACAGAATGGACTTTCGCGTCAGGAAGTACTGGTAGCATCAAGCAATGGAAATGTCCTGAAGGTGCATTCATGCAGAATTTTAATGGCCAAAACGCCATCATCAATACCCTTAGCGTCAATGAAGATAATGTACTTTTCAGTGGGGGTGATAACGGAAGCATAAGCTTTTGGGACTGGAAGACGGGGTTCAGGTTTCAGAATCTAGAGACGACGGCGCAACCAGGTTCATTAGATGCCGAATCCGGAATCTTTACATCATTATTCGATAAGACTGGGCTGCGACTCATCTGTGGTGAAGCAGATAAAACGATCAAGGTCTGGAAGCAGGACGAGGATGCAACGCCGGAGACACATCCATTAGAGTGGAAACCGACTTTGGGACGGCAGAAGTATTGATGGGAGTATACTCAGGGATTGCGAACTATGGTTGTGTTACACTTCGTACAGATACCCAATTTTCGAGACTTTGTGGTATTCCGCGACATCGGGTATCACTATCAAAAGAAGTAAAGCGTTTTCCATCGCACCATCTACGCTCCAAACCCCAAACCCCTTACCTCGCCATCATCTCTTAACGCCAATCTCACCTCCTCCTCCCCAATGCACATCCTTACCTTCCCAACCTTCTCGCCTCTCCTCGCCTCGACCGCAATCACCCCCGCCTCATTCAACTCGACAGCCGCAAGCCCCATGCCCAATACTCTCGCTGCTTTCCTGCCATTTACGCCTTTGATACCCTGAGAAGTTGCAGACTCAGTCAACAGCATATTATTGATATGCGGGTTATCTGCCGCCATAAGACCAAGGCGATTTGCCTCCTCGACTACATCCCCAAGCACGCACTCGCTCACGCCGCTACGACGCGTGCGCGCTAGAATGGCAGCAAGGAAGAGCTTGGAGGATAGAGGAAGCGACTTTAGATACTGCTGTAAAGGGCTGCTCGTTGCTTCGCTGATAGCCTGCTTTATTGTTGTTATCGTGACTGTTCCCTTTGGCTTCTCATTTCCACGTTTCTCGGCGGCAGCATGCTTCTTTCGCTTGCTAGGAGTCGTGAGCAAGGGGTTCTGCTCCGTGGCCGCTTCCGCCTCGGCAATTTCCACCGCACGCCGGCAGATATCGAGGGCGCGTCTGGCATCGCCGCTCACGGCAGCGACTTTCCGGCTGGCAAACTGTATGGCGTCCGGCTCGACGATCGAAGGTATGTGAGAGAGCCGCGATTGGATGATTTCCTGGAGTTGGGTGTGGGTGTACCCTGGAAAAGTGATACGTGTCAACCCCAACCGGCTGCTAATTTTGTTACTCAGCGTTCGCTCAGGGAGATCCATGGTATTAGCCACAGCGAGCACGATCAGCCGGCTATGTCGTAGACCAGGCCAATTGAAGAAGTTATACATCACGCTCTGATTTTTCGTGACGAGCTGGTCCAGCTCATCCATTAGGACCACGCAAGGCACCCGTCTCGGACTTGGATTGTCGAATTCTCTTTCCAGCAGCCCTAGCGCATGAGCTGGACTGACCCTCTCCCCTCTCAAAGCTTCCCATAGCAGCGAGTAGCTCTGGTGCGGATCTGTAACCTTCATCCCGTTGATCTCTACGAAAATGAAGTCATCCAGCTCCTCCGCTTGCACGCTGGCATTTAACTGCGCAACGACTTCGCGGACCGTGGCTGTTTTGCCCGTGCCGGGCGTGCCGGAGATGTAGATGCATGCACCAGAGCCCGCCGATATGGCGGCTTCGAGGTGGGTGTAGACGGTCGTGAATTCGTTTGTCCTGCATGGGAGGGTGTTGGGAACGGAGGAGACGTGGAGAGTGGAGCGGGCGAGCTGGAAGGGGGAGGTCGTGTGGTTGGGAGAAAGTATGCGGGTGCTGAGGGGAGTGAACTCGAGGGGCTTCTTGATAATGACCCTGCAGTTCAATTAGATTAGGGGTTTCTAAGCTACTACAAAGGGGTCGAAGGCTTTACCGTTTATGTGTAGGGGTGATGAGCTTCTGCGGAGTGCGTTTGACGGATTTGGTCGGAGTTGAGACATCTGCAAGCTTGCGCTTCTTCCTCGGGGTTTTTGGGACATCTTCTTCTTCCTTGGGCTCCCACTATTCAGATTAACTTTTGCAATAGGCGGTTCTTAGTGATAGCCTACATCAACAACAGGATCCTCGGAGCCTCTCTTCCTCTTCCTTGTGGCTTTGGTCTGACTCTTGACACGCTCAATCAACTCTGAGATATCCTCTTCCCCCTTGTATATGTCCTCCCAGACGAATTCATCGGTGTAGGTTGCGGTGCGAGTATTGCATCCTCTACGACAAATGAAGAGCTTGCCGTAGTCCTTTGATGTACGTGGAATCCTGCCAGAAGGGTATTTCCTCTGAAAATTATCGGGTGAGACGACGGACACTCTACCATTGATCGAAGGAAGGGGATTCAGATCCCACGAGGGCGTGATATAAACTTCGTTCTACTCGAAAACTCAGCATTGACACCACCCCAAACATCAAAATCCCACTGACCGGCAAAGCATCCCTCCTCTTCTTCCCCTTGTTCCGAATCTCTCTCTCCGTCGAAAACCACATAAAATTTGCCGCCTTCTCCCCTTCCTCATCGTCTTGAAAATCGCATATCAGCCCTATCCATGCCTCTCCCACACCCTCAGCTTTCAGCATTACGCAATCCCCGATTTTACATTCAAAATTTCCCATTCGAGCGCCGACGATAGCCTTGTCTCCTTCGTCATCTTGGTCGTCAGCTGCGTAAATCCATTCCCAGGGGTGGTCTTCGAGGCCGAGCTCGTCGTCCGAGTCTTCTCGGGCAACTCCGCCGGTGCGAAGGAGCTGTCTTGCGCGCTCGGCTCTTGCGGTTTGGGTTTTGGAAGGCATTTTTGTGAGGGAGCTATGCCAGGTTGTGGGGCGATTTGACGGATGGCTTGGGGGACGCGGCGACGCGCCACGCTAATGCATGCACTTCAAGCTCGCTTGATAGATAGCAAGGTACATCATCCCTTGACGAACCCAGGCAAATCAGGACCTCAAGTCCTTGAGGGCTCCTGGCTTTCCACCATTCAGGCAATGCCATGCTACGTAACTTGCTATTCCGGGCACTGCGCTCTCCTCATCATGCACGGTCTCATATATCTAAATCCGGCCAGAGGCGTCTCTTGTCAGTCAAGCCTGATGATGTGAAGCCAGACACATCTGAAAAGACCCGCTCTCGTATTCTGCGTCTAACGCAGCGTCTACCAAAATTTCTTCAGCGGTATACAGCGCCGTTGGTTCATGCACCACTGACTCATATATCGGCCTTCCTCATACTGCACGAACTGACTGCCATCGTTCCTCTCTTCGGCCTCGCTGCAACGTTCCATTACACCCAGTGGCTACCTACCTACTTTGCTGAAGGAAAGATCTTCAGCGAAGGTACGAAGAGATTTGGGAATTATGCTCGGAAGAAGGGTTGGCTAGGCCACGAGAAGACCCGAAGGTATCGATGGTTTGGAAAGGGCGAAAAAGGAACAAGGCTTGTGGTTGAGTATGTGTCCTGTCCAAGTACAACATTGGCAGAGCAGAGTTGGATTAAAGGCTAACAACAAGTCCAGGTTCGCAACCGCATACGCGATTACGAAAGTCTTAATGCCGTTCCGAATAGTCTTCAGCGTTTTTGCTACGCCATGGTTTGCCAAGATTTCAGTTATACCATTCATGAACGCTATAAGAAGAGCTCTCCGATCGAGAAGAATGAAGCCTCCCACGTCTGGAGCTGCTGGCACAGGAGCAGTAGGTGGAGGTGTCGGACCCGGTCAGAAGTAATCATGACCAAACCCGGCGAGCCTGTCACAGCAATTACAGCAAACCGCTGAACGCTGAACGCTGAATGTCCACGGACTCACTGCTACCTACAGCAGGTTGTAAAGATTATAGAGCCCGATCTCCACTCAACAAGTTCAGGACAGAATCTGCCCATGTTTTGTACCGGTGCGGTATATATCACCTTGATGCTTGTGGAATTGTACATACTGTGTCTGACTCTCGTCTCCGCCGCCGCCAAAGAGATCGAAAATCTTACAGATTCCCGACAATGTATAATTACGAAAGCGCCGGATCCGCTGTTTCCGCGTAACAGCCGGGATCTGTACCTTTGAGGTCCTTAGTACCGTTGCAACCTAAATTGTCGAGCAAGTTCTGCACCGGAACTGATCGAAGACCAAATAAACACAATCCGCTCCATTCGCTCTCGGTACTAGCCTACGGGAGGAACCAATCAGGTGTGAGGGGCAGGTTTCTCGAGCCAGATATGTATGACAGTATCTCCCAGGCTTCCTTAGAGCTTCACTCGTCACATTGTCATAACAGCTTTCCTCCATGAACCCTTGAAGGAAGGTGTTGTAAGGCCGTAGTTGAGCAATATCTAATCCAATATCAGTATCCTGTTGTCTGCAAAGTGCAACCGAAGAATAAACCCCTATTGTAGTCTGAACAATACGAACCGGGCATGAATATGGTTGATTCCTTTATTCCAGAAATGCTTAATTTGACGACAATTTCGTTTGTTTACCCCGTTTGCTTCACCATACTTACAAAACCAACCTGAAGAAACATGCAGCTGCCCGTTTCTATTACACTTCTCCATGGAAGCAACATTTACGAAGAAGCTAGCAGATTCTATTTATGACTTTTGACTGACGAGCAGTCTGTCTCTTACTTCAGGGTTTTTACCGAAAGTTATTGCTGCCTCTATTCTGAGCTCTCAGGTCGTCTAAATCATACCGGTTCACTTCTGCTTTATCAATCAACATCATCTTCTAGCTTTCACATCGTAAAACAGAGAGCGAGCGACCTCTAGTAGGTAAATTTACATCACAAAGAACACTTCCTTCGTCATACGGAATCACCAGTGGTCATCCTTCACAATGAACTATGAGAAGCTGAACGCCAGGTTGTGGCAGCAGAGCAACCCGTACGAGTCTCTACAAGCAGCAGTAGACTCAGGCAGCTCCGATGATGATCACGAAGAACCCTCTAGGCCATCGGACACGAAAGAGACAGCAACCCCTTCGGTCCCAAATCGGGCACGCCTCCCTGGCCATCCATCTCTTCCGCCAAATCCGTCAGCGAAAGGGAAACAGCCGCGAAATGTTCATCCCGCCCATCGTCCAGTCCGTGCGATGAGACCACTTAGGGTGACTCTTTTCGATAAGAAAGACAACGTCGCTAAAGCTGCTTTCCGTCAAAGTCAGCCTCCTACCAAAAAGTTCATTCTCGGTAAACCCAGCTGTCTGATCGAGAGCGACCGGCGGAAAATGTACAATCTTCTCGAAGAGATGGGAGTCCGCTTTGGATCCTTTATCCGCCCGCCGCAAAATCTCTTGGATCGTAATCTACTGCTCTGGGGCGATGAGAGACAAACAGCAAATACATGTAGAGAGCTACAAGAATGGGTACTGAAATCTGAATCCCCTTCCAACTACAACCGAGACTCTGGGAATCCCACCAAAGGGAAGGATAAATTCAGCAAGGACTTTTCGACCTTAAGCCCAAAATATGAAGCGGAGAATAAGAAGCTAAAGATAGAAGCACGACTACAGAAATATCAGCAAATACCAGTCGCAGGTGCATCTTTCCAATATACTGGATATTTCCTCTGGCCAAGGGATGAGGTCCACCCCCAAGAGCTTCTAGGACAGAGCTGCGAAGCGTTCGATCCCATCCGCATGCACTGTCGTGCTCACATTATTTTCGAAAGCCAGCTCTCACTCTTCAAGATCCTATCAGATGATGGTGCCGCAATCCAGAGTGCCATTAAGCGGATCGAGGGCACAATGAGAGAGTTCATTGCTCGCAACAACAAACCAGTAACACTGTACATTATCGATCCACCTACTCCAGCAGCTATGCAAAAGCACATCATGATGCTCAATGGGCCTCCCCTGACAGAGGCAGGTAAGGCAACCATGCTGCCAGTACTAACAGGAGGAAGTCTGGCGTTGGAAGAGCTCAAGGTCTGGTTTGATGAGAGCCAGAAACTGACGGATAGGAACAAATACGAGATGCAACATGCTCTACATAAAGCAATCGTCCGACTGCCTTATTATCGCGGTCGTGTTCAAATGCGTGTTCTTCTTGGAACCTTTGCATTGTCTGTATTTCGGTGGTCGAAAGAGACGAAAAGCATTACGTTCAAGAAATTCGGAGATGATATGAGATTGTCTAATAGCAGAGGTGCTATGATTCGCAAGTAATTACAAGGTCACCTCTAGATTGTGCCCTTACTGACAATTGGCGTAGCCTAAACCTGAAGATAGGCGCAGAGCAGATCATCGCTCATTGTTGCCAAGCGACTGGAGTATTTCTACCTGTAAGCGCGCACGCGAATACTTTGGAAGAGGTTATTCCCATACATACGGCCCGCTACAATTTTCGTCTTCCGGAAGTGGGGCCCGTCAGATTCGAAATCGAGATGAACAAGACTGGTGGTATCAACGTATACGAAGTCTCCCGCAAGCAATGGACAAAAAACCCTACCGAAGCTGACCCTAGCGCTCAACCTCCCCTCCTTGAACTCTTCATGACCCGACTTCAAGAGTACGTGCCTTCCTCCATCCATCTGATTCTCTTAGTGACGCTCGTAGGGGTATATCCTGGAAACTCCAAATCGCCAACGAGAACCTTCTTGACCCCACACGCATCAACCCCCAAATGACATATTTTGCCGACTCCGTCCAATTCCGCTGTCCTACCCCTAACCCCAAAATCGAACTTACCGGCCACAGACTCTTCTTCGAGGTTCAGTCCTTCCCCATCGAATCCTTTGAGCAGAAAACCGCCCTACGCTACCGCCTCAAGAACCACAGCTCCTGGCTCTTTGAGATTTCGAGGTACGATTCATATGCTGTCAATGAACCTTTACCTAGTAGCACGCAGTGGGGTGCAACGTTTTGGAATAGCAAATGGGATGCTGTACTGGCCGAGAATGCGAACCTCAGTATCGGACAGGCGGCGGCATGGGATCCAAAGCTTTCGACCTTCTTTGAGGCCGGCTATGGTTCGGCGGGTATGCCGTTGGATGCGGGATTTTGCGAGTTCATACAGAATCTGCGCTTCATCTTAGAGGTGCTTGATGGGATGAAGAGCCAGGATGGTTGAGCAGGAGGGAGATCAGCTAAGCTAAAGCTGAGAGCAAGTGGCAACGGCTTTGCAGCTTAAAGACATCTGACATGTGTAACATCTTTTACTGATCTGATGGAGATAATCCTAGGCGCAGGCAGAGGACGACTTTGAAGGACACTCCGCCGATGCCCCCTGGAACGGGTGTTTGTCGGTGCTTCATATTATCAGAGCCACTCATGTACACCCACAGAGCGATTTCCAACTCGTTCGTTCGCAAATGGAAGGATTTACTTCTGCGGCACAACTAACTCTACGCTATGTGGCTCTTTTATATCTTTCCAAACAAACAAAGGTCCGTGAGCTAGCTAGAGCTTACTGCAGGGAAAGTTAGGCGCCTGGGTAGCAACGGCTCCCACTTCAGATTAATTCCTCTTCGACTCAAACAAGTACTTTTTGGCTTCTCTTGTCTCCAAATCCAAAGACCCACCAAAACCAAGCCAACTCTAAATCATCTAATAATCCTACGCTACAACTCCCCTTCTCCTCACGACCTGTCCTCGTAGTTCCCGTTTGCTTCCCAATAAACCGAGTTCTCAACATTAGCATAGACGTATTTTGGGGGGGGGGGGGGGGGGGGTTTCCGAGGCTAAAAGCTGATGGTCGTGGAAGGGACAATTAGCGAGTGCATAAGTGAATGAGTGCGCGAGCGGGTCTGGTTGGCAGATATGGTTAAGAATGGTCCATGATTGATAGTGATAGCGTACAGTAGGTCAATGGGCTGAGAGAGCTTGCTTGGCTATGCCCCCCTCGGATTTAGCAATCTAGGGTCAAGATACTCGTCGAATGAAACATCTCATCAATCAGACACATTGTCGATGGGGAAGACTTCTTCGCCTGGAATCCTCGCAAGGGAACAAAAGCAAATCTTCGAAATGCATCATTGAATTCCGTGAGACGTTTGACCATTGCAGCCATCAGCTCACCCGCTCCATCACGCAAGTGCGTCCTTGGCTGGGTAAGTTATCGGCACAGGTATATGGCTGGCTTTTCCTCATGGCCTACAGAACAAGTCTGGTAGGATTGGCCATGGCTCGTGGCACGAATTTGGTGGGAGGCGCTTCAGGGTCCTGGATGTTGGATGTCTTACAGTGGATACGATACCCCTTCTGAGGCTACTTTCGAGGGATAGGAGGGCTTGGTGGATTAGCGGTAATGGGGTCAAACTTTTCATTCGATTTGGTATTGAATGTGGATTCGAGTATCTTCGATGAACCAAGCGCTATAGTTGGATCTCGATAGTGAAGATAGTGGCAAGGAGTTAAGGTGAAGGGGCTCGATTTGGCCGCTCAGGACGCTTGTTCTTGGCTATCCTTGCATCATAGTACTCATCGAATTTCGATTTCCCCTTCGCTCCCAAGGCCCATACTGGGAGATGGTCCTCGTCGACATCGTCGACCTTGGCTTTGTCCATCTGGATATTGCTTGAGATCTCGTCATCGTCTACTCCTTCACCCATTTCCTCAACAGCGAAAGTGTTATCGTCGTCCCACTTCCAGATATCGTTCTTGCACTCAACCCTTTCCATCCGCTCTTCCTGGTATTCCCCATACTCCTCCTCGTCTTCGTCTACTTCGCCAACCTCCTCGATGATGATCTTTGACCCTGCCACTGGGCCATAGCCGTAGCTGAAGTATTTACTCGCTTTCGCTACCAGGGCCTCCTTGATCCGCTGTTTATCACCAGGGGCAAGAGCCTGTGGGTTCAATCTTTGACGGGGGATATTGTTTCGCCACCACTCTTCAATCCAATCCCGAGGATTGACGGGAATATGCTCAAAGTATTTCGTGATATGACGGCCCAGGTCGAGATGGATAACGTAGCAAGGGAGAATCTGTGCTTGGTCAAAGACGACATACTCATACTGCTCGTTTGCAACATGAGAGTCCGCCCCAGGATAAGGCTCGGTTTGATCCCTCCAGTTATCGTCCCGAAACATGGTGCTACTGATGCCCATGATGGTGGCACAGACAATGAGTTTCAGCCCAGAAAACTCGCTGTTGAGCGTTGGCGAAGCGCTGAAGCCAGTATAACGTAGCGCAAATTCAGCATTAGGGCTTGAATATAGCCCCATACCATAAGTCGACCCGCAGCAAACGTCCTCTTTCTTTTCGGGCAGCAGGAAGCCCTGCCTGACAATCGAAGCAACGTAGTCCTTGCGAGTGCCGTGAAAAGTCAAGCGTGGATCCACGAGGTAATCCGTCAGAGATTCCTTCTCTTTCTCGCCACCTCTCTTTCTGAATTCACGGCGGATCTCCACAGGTACGTTTGCTCTCAGACGATCTAGCGGATGCGCCATCATCTTATTACGCAGTTGATTTTGCTTCTGCAAGAAGACCCGGGATAGATCGCTTCGGATGACACATTCAATGTGCAAGATGCGAAAGATATTGGGGAGCTTGGCACATATCTGGTCCGGTGTCTTGCGAAGAAGGGAATTGGCCAAGTCATGCCCTCCAATGCTTGCCAGGTTGAGACCGAATTCAGTGTTCAAAATGTCGTGCTTGGTCTTGGCCGACAACATGTCTATTTTCTCTTGCTGTGCCAACCCAGCCTTCGCATCCCGCTGGTACTCCAGGTACTTTGTGTTGCTGGACAGGTCGATGCCTGATATCAATCTCAACATCTCCACCCGTTGTTCAGCGATCGACCTATCCACCATTTGTCGCTTCGATGCTTCAGCTTTGTTTCCCCATGCAGTCGGATCACTCCTGTAGTCCACAAGATGTGCAACTGTCTTGGTGACGATGTGCAATACAACCATATCAAACTCAAAGATCCCGGTGCTATTTGCGGTTCCTCGTTTAGTCCAGTTTTCCCGGTTGTTGGTTCGACAGCCATCCATACAGATGTGTCGCAGCGCTATTCTCAAGTCATCAATAACGACTCTGGGTAAGGATGTGTTCTTCAAGTGGTAGTCTATTGGCTCAACAGGATACCGCTCGCCTGTAGTGATCTCCAGTATCATTTCAGGGTATGTGAAGACGAAGCCGTTGCGGAACTCTGGATTCCATTGCTCTGATCTAACGAGATATCCTTGGTTGACTAGGGTGTCAATCTCTTCGTCACGCAAAATTTCAAGCTCGATAAGCTCTTCTTCGGAAAAGGTAGGTGCGAGCATAGCATCACGGCACGAAAAACCGTCCGTCAAATCAGCCATGTGTTGGACAGTCGAGGTAGCTAGATACAGGATTTTTGTCTCTTCTCAAGTTAAGGCAAACTGTGGATTGCCAGGAAGATGTATTCTTGACGGAGGTGTTAAGGAGTTGTACAGATAATCAAGATGGCACCAGAGAAATTGCGGAACGGTGTAGTATGGTTGAGTCATCGTTATGGAGGTGAGGGAAGCCCTAAGATTGCAAAAATGAACAAAGTGGGATTAATTCACTTAAGATGGCATTTGTTGGGCGGTTGAAGCACGGAGTCACTTGGAGCACATTAAACCGCGAACGGGGAAGAAATGAGCAAACGTACCTTAAGTTCCTAACAGCAACCGCATGCCAATTTCTCGCTCTGATGAATACTGATGCAAGTGAGAGAGAGGTGAAGCAATTTCCAGAAATGCAAACAAGCACCAACACCTACTAGACGTGTACCTACAGAAAAGAAACATAACCACTACATCATTGTACTAGCGCCATCAGGAATCGAACCGACTATGAATTAAGTACCTACTCCCTGCCACCTACGCCAGTGACCTCAAAGCTGGAGAGTGTCCCAAAACCGTCAAGCTTCGAAGATCTCCTACGTCCTGCGGACCTGAACTTCGCGCATTGAATCATGTATTGCTGATCGAAGAACCGTCTTTACGAGTCCTACCTCACCAGGGCTGGGGGAGTACAGATGATGCCCCAATTTGGGATTTGGGAATTGATACGGAATACCTACCCACGCTACCTTACCTTACATACTCGTAGAGTAGCTCCCGTGATTTAGAGTTAGGCGAGGCCTGGGGAAAACGTGGGGAGGTGGGGCAAAGGTACAAGGTACTTTGAGCAGCTCAGCTTCAAGGAGCTGAATAAGGTCCCGCGTGACCCTCGAGCGGGGCTTGCCCTGGTTGTCACGACTTCATTCACTCCAACCATCCACATCACCTCCTCCTTCTACTGACTCTTCAACATCAAAACTCATCGAAACTCCTCTCACCCACCAGCCATCTATCCTCCTTTTCAGTCAGATATCCATCATCCACAATCAAGCTTACCAATCAATCATGTCTTCCGATACAGCAGCTCTCACCAAAGTCGACTCGGCTGTGTCGGGTTTGTCCTCTTCCCCTCCTCAGAATGAAATCAAGGGCCATCGGAGAGCGAGCTCGAGCGCTGCTGGTGTGTACAACATCAACGACCTAGGTGAATTTCTCAACAGCACATGTCTGCCGGTCCATCATCATCGATGTGGAGAAGGTCGAGGATCGTCAATATTAGCTGACATAACGGCAGAAAAGGAAGGCAAGGAACTGGAAATAGCAAAGGAGACGCAGAAGCTGAACTGGTAAGCTACCTTGGAGTATCAAGGCCCCCATGGCAGTTCATAACAGCGGCATATACGAGCCAAAGCTAACGTTCAGTAGGCGGTTGAACAAGTCTCCAGCCACACTAGATGAGAAGGACGTTCTCAAGAAGTTCCTTACCAACCCTCCTGTCAAAAAAATCGATCTGCACTTTCCTTTGGGACTCGAAGTCACTGCACGGAATTTGAAGGGCGTAACAATCAAGGATGCTTTAGACGCCATCCACAAGCAGTTCAAGAAGAAGGTAAGCTAAAAATCACCCTGACCTTAATATTTTGCGTGGATTCCGAATAAGAAGCTGATCGAATACCCCAGGCCGACGATGAACTAGAGCTTCCTGTATTGGCAGGGTTTGAATGGGACAAAGAGGAGTCATGGACAAGACTGATCGTACACCAGAAGAAAGAGGGCGCACCATCCGGTGGTGGAAAGAAGAAGGGCAAGAAGGGTAACGACGACGAATAAAAGTCGACGAAACTCTGAACTCACGCCTGACGTGGGTGGGGCCAGTAAGACCGAGAACGATTTGAGTACGATAGTGGCGTGGAACAAAGATCGAAGGTGACCTGTGCAGATAGTGTAGCAGTGTGGTAATTTATCATCTGCCACTGTAAAACGAGAGTCCCACAGACATGCGTGGTGACTTCGTTGGTCTTGCAAAGTAGAAGCTCCCGAGCAAGTCAGACTTCCGATTTATTGAGCCAGAGTCTTAATGCCTTGTGATCATTGACGAGCCGATGCAAGCTTCGTTAAGGCTGGTAGGTAGTATGAGTGTTTGTGGTAGATAAAAGAAAATTTGAGATGGAAAATACAAAATACTCCTTGTGTGAGAATGCGAGGCTAACTCCGAAAGGGAAAGCTTGTCCCAACCAAGCTCCTGCACCAATGGAATGTCTCTGTTCACGGACCATATGTGACATGTGCAATTCTATCTCACGTCGAGCGTGTCCTGAAGATAGACTTGATTGCAACGGTTTTCTCACAACTGGCCTGTAAACCCCAGTCATTCTTCATGGAACAACGTGCCTCCATTCCTCCTGGGCTTCCGCGCCTCAACCCTACAACCTCACAATGGCAAGATCCACCAGCTTTGATCTCTACCCACCGTACCACATACAACCTTCCCACTGCCGTCTCCGCCTTGATCGTTGGCTCTGGAATCACTGGGGCTACTCTCGCGTACACCCTTCTTAATCAGGACTCACCCTCTCCAGTCCTAATGCTTGAAGCCCGCACAGCTTGCGCTGGAGCCACAGGTCGCAACGGTGGCCACACGAAATGCGCTTCATACCGAGCGTTTCTGGATAACTTGCGTACGCACGGAGAGGACGAGGCTGCAAGGATCGCAAGATTCGAATATGGCTGCATGAAAGCCGTACATGCATTCGCAAGGGAGCATAACATCCAATGCGACAACTGGGAGGGAGACACGGTAGATGTAATCTATGAGCATGGTCAGTGGCGAAAGGCAGAAAAGGCGGTAAAGGAGATGAGGAGGGTGTTGGGCCCGATGATCCGGCGGCAAGGTATATTTTCTGGAGCCCTCAGCAGACAGAAGAAGAGTTTCTTGCCAAAGGGGCATTCGGAGCGGTGTCATACGAGGCGGGTAGTCTCAGTGCCTATAAATTTGTTACCGGAATGCTAGGCCTGGCTCTTCAGAAAGGCTTGAACCTGCAGACCGAGACGCCAGCCCTGAAGATCAAAAAGCGGGGCGCTGGCCAAAGCGGGTGGATAGTGGATACACCCAGAGGGAGTATTAAGGCGGACAAGGTATTCCTCGCAACGAATGGGTACACATCCCATCTATACCCGCCACTCCAAGGCGTCATTGTGCCACTTCGGGGGCATATGACCGCTCAGAGGCCTGGAAGCTCTATGCCCAAAGATGGGTTAACAAATACCTATTCGTTCATTTATGGAGATGGATATGAGTACATGGTTCCTCGACCGCAGGGCTCAAGGTTTGCTGGCGATATCATGATTGGAGGTGGCTCGACAATAGCTGCTAATGAGGGTTTGAATGAATTCGGAATGACCGATGATACTGTCACCGAGCCTGTTATTGTTAACTATCTTAGAAACTGTACCGGGAGGTATTTCGACCCTCATTGGGGCAATGACCATACGGATGGCAGGATACGTAAGGCATGGACCGGAATCATGGGATATTCTGCAGATGGATTCCCACTCATCTGTCAAGTACCGGGCGAGCAGAATCTCTTTATTGCTGCCTCATTTCAAGGTTCAGGGATGGTTCTGTGCCTTTCCTCAGCAACGGCATTGGTGGACATGGTAGTCAATGATAACAAGAAGCGAGCAGACCGAGCACTCCCAGAAGCCTTTGTATTGACGAAAGAAAGGATGAAGCATAAATTCCGTGGGAGACTCCACACCAAAGCACCAGTCGATCTTGAAATTCACAGCCAGCTGTGAACATTACTTTCCATGGTAACCAAAAGCGACACAGCTCCGACACAAGCATACAAGCACCAGCTCAGTTGATCTCAACAAGTGGTCTGATGTGCTCCTTTGCTCCTTCACTCCTTCACTCTTTATTCCCTTATACTCGCCATTTTAGCCTCTTCTGAAATACAGGACGTGGATGTGAAGGTTGTAATGGACATTTAAAGCTCTCGTTCGGCCTTTCAGAGCTTGGATTTTCCTGTAATAACGTTAGTTGGAAGGTTCTGAAATATGTTTACGTTGCAATACCTGGTTGATTGCCCTTTTCGCTACACTTCCGACCCCAATCATCACTCCAGGCGACAATGTAATGAGACCTTGATTGTCCTCGATCAAGGTTGCTACGCTGTTTGCTGAACAAGAGGGCATTGAACTCATCAATGTGATAGGCATATTGCTGCGATTTCCACATATGCTCCGTTTGGCATCCGTGAAGACTGGCTAAAGTGGACCGAGCCTTCGAGTAGGAAGACCTAGAGGTAAGCGACAAGGTAAGCGAGGGTCGACGAGACAATCGGGAAGACGAGAAAGATTAAAACCCTTACGACATTGGGCCGTGAGTATTGGTGTTTGAGGGCTCGTAAGCTCGAACGCAATCATGAAATTGAGAATTTGATATATGACGACCGCTAATGGGCAACCAAAGTCATCGACTTGTGGACGTTAGATCAAGGGGCAGGCATATCGTGTTAAGTCTGTGGGGAGATGTTGAAGATCGTCAGCCAGCTTGGTCCGCGCAAAATGGAATCCGTCAATGCTCACGTTCCGTAAGCGTCGTGGGCAGCGCTTTCCGTAGGACCTTTGGTTCGAAGACCAGGAACGGTTCCTGGTGGCTTGCTCAAATGTTTCAACGGCCATTTGTCACCGCGGTGGGTTCGTAGCTGACCCCTGTTAACCGCCCACGATTGGGTCGCTATGTGCTTTGCAGCCGTTGGTATTGTGCATGAGCTTCAGGAAAATTTGTCTAAAATTTCCAGGGCGAATGTCCTACGTATACAGAGGGAAGAACGGTGGGATCATCCGAGCATCCTGCAACGTCTACTATGCATGACTTACGAACCTCGTGGGGGGGCAGCTTTCATCTCCGACGCAAAGTAGGCAAATTGCATTGCATTAAGGCAGCAAGCTTGATCCTCCGATAACCAGTCTTGGTCCGCGCCTTTACATCATAACTTTACTACTCTTGCTATGATGGCCTGGGTACTTGATCAAAGTAACTCACTATTCATTCCAACGCAAGCTTTGAAGATACAGCCGCGATGTATCAAGACGCCTTGGGCCCCTAGGCATCACAGACTGCAGCGTAGGAACAATGGTAGAATTTCTTGTCCGCTATGCGACAGTCGATTTGCAAGAACTTCTCGTGGCTAAGCTTGAGAACACTAATAACTGAACCACGGGGATGACTCCACCAGATGGTCGTACTTCTTGGGAATTTCCACATCTTACTGTTTGTTTATGAATCACTGTACAAAAGACCGCTAACACATCACACGGATGGTTGCAGTAGCATCCAGCCCGGCAAGGCGAATCTGTCGGTTCCTACATCGATGTGGGTGGTGCCTACACACGCAATTGTGTGACGGACTCTTCTCAATATCCAATGAAATCAGAGCGCTGGTGCTCAGGATCTCTCAAACTTGACGATAATGCAGAGAAGAAGCCAGGATCAGCATGATTTATCGCTGTACGGGTCTCATTTAGTATGTTACGTCTATTACGTATCTCGGAGACCTTCCTCCTTCAGGGTTCCTCCAGAATACATTTTGACGATCATAACGATATTTCTTATGCTACTTTACTCTTCGTATCACAACTGCATGGCGAATATGCTCGTTTTAGTTACTCTTAAGTTGCGACCTTGTGCAGGCACGGCTCGATTTTGCTACAATGCATCGGCGCAATATTTGCTGGGAAGAGAGCGCACATGGTGAGGTCCTATTTCTACAGGCTTCGCACTTCGTGGGGTTGAGATATGTGCCAGCCCGTGCATGCATATGTAGCCTAATGACCTACCTTACCTCGTGCAGGCACATAACTTATGAACAAACCATATCTCTGGATCGGTCTTTTCACTCCATTCAGCGACTCGGTATCGTTCTGCTATCATTGGGGCCCGTTTGTTGTATACTTTCTATCTAATCGCATTTGCTTCGATGCGAATATGCAGGCTGAAACATCTGCGCCGTTGATGTGCAGTGTCACGAGAGTTCTAACCCTTTTGTAAGGTAACACTCTGATTTGTCGTCGTAATTGCCACTCCACTTCCCATCCTTTTCTTTCGGAAAATTGTAAGCGCTCGCAACACGTTTTCTGCAGTATTTGTACTTCAAGTTTCATGCGGCATTGATTTTGGTATCTCTAGAGGCGACCCAATAGAAGTCGATCGTGTTTGGAAATTTAGGTGTTCGTTGAACTCATGTCTATTGCAGAAGAGAACGGTGTTCGCCGAGAATCAAACCCTGTTTCATGGCGCTGCATTTTTTTATTTTTTATTTTGCCAAACTAATGTCAAGTCCTCGAAGATTGTTTCCGGATCTTTGCGGCAAGTAAAACTGTTTCAACTACGTCGCTAGCGATTCCAGCACTTGCATTTACAGCCTTGTTGCAGCAGTCGCCACATTCCTGCAGCCACAGCCTAGCACCACTGGATCCTGCCTTCCAGGATAGCCACTTCGATATGCCTGGACATGATCTCGTTAACTCAACATTCCTGCGTGTACCTACCCTGGCAAAGACTGACCGGACATGGGGTGCACCTCAAGTAGGATGCCACAATGCTTGAATACGCACCCTCGAAGAACTGGCGAAATTACGCGGAGGTACATTGCAAACGAGTCGATAGTCTGCACATTTTTGCTAGTATTCTGATGCTAAATTGGTAAACCGGTCGCATGGCAATCAGAGTGGCGAATGACTAATCTTAATGATGTTCTAACCCTATCATTAAGGAGGAAATTTATTCAGAACAGGAGGCGTACGCCGAATTAAGCACAAGCCTACAATTACCAAGAAATACACTCTACATAATGAGTTCCAAATCATTCATTGACACTATCGCTTTCAGTCCCGGTGTCCTAATCAACGACAAGCCATGCATTACTTTGCCCGCCAGATTGGACGGTTCTTGAAGCAACGTGGTGATAAGTTGCCCGCTTGCTATACCAACCGGTCGAAGTACCGGCTACTCGATGAAACGATGCATAAGAGGATCTGTGTGCTCAGAGATTTGGATTCGTTGGATTGGACATGCAAAAAATCCAACAGTGGTATAAAGGCAGGTTTTAAACCGCACATCCGCCATTGTGCTCATACCAGGAAAGATCTCGAGGCCGTCGTTGACACGCATCTCTCAAAGTTTTGTCTTTGCTGTCATGGTGTTAGCGTTGGTAGGCTCAGCAATATATCTTTGTTCAAGAGATCGAACAACGTACCACAAGTTTTTCCTGTGCTATGAGTGGAACTTGCCCACTTGCGTTCCCAACCCTCAATCCTTCCGGCAAGCCTTCGGGTTTTATCAGGCCGAGGCGTCTCTGGACGGTATCCGACAAGAAAGGCTTTGTACCTATCGGTTTCGCGGAGGTACGCTTCAACGGTAGGAGGATGCTTAGGTTCCATCGTTTGGCGAACGTCAATAGAATACCTTTCATATCCGTTGGACTTTGCTGCTCTTAACAGAGAGTAGAGTCAGCAATACTCCTGAAGGTTACGATAGCCATGACCCGAAGATAGTGGGCAATCGATTGAAAAGGGATACTCACGCCATATCTAAGGAACGGAAGATAATGTGATAAGAATCACTCCAATTGGAGGACGGGAGAAGAAAGAAAGAAGTGATAAGAGATCAGAGCAATAAAAGGCTTTCCTATCCGGATTGCTTGTTCTTTTAACCTGAGGGGTTCTCTCTTCTCGGCAAATCCGGGTGCTGTACTAATTCTCATCCTAGGTCTTGAAATGCAGTTCTACTTATACAATTTCCTGTACTTCCGCTATTGCTCAGGTCTGAATGCAGGTACCAAGGGTGTCTTGAAACACCTGACGCTAGCAGCACTCATCGCCTGAAACGAACACCAGGTCAAGACTTGCGTTCATGGAGAAGGCAAATGTTTATTGGTATTTAATGTTTCTTGTGCTGCAATGCTACGTTAAGACTGTGCTGATCGCTAGAGCATCGGCTCTTGAACTTTTAGGAATGATGTTCTGTTCACCACGCATAATTAAGATCGTAGTCAATCGAGGCTGGTATTAATAAGTTTTCACGGCTATACACCAATCATTGTACAACAATTCGTGTGATACCACGAGATGTCGAGCTTTGCTCTACTTTGACGTTAAAAATAATGTTGGTAAGACGCCGTTAATTGCCCACCAACCGACTGATACAGTCTAGGGCATCTTTAGGATAACCAATCTAGAATCTAAGATAGGACAGATATCCTATCAACTGAAAGGGCGCAGCTTCAGTGCGCTACTTCCATAAGTCCAGACGTCTTTGCGTCAGCTAATCTTGCCGACTGCGATAATGGTACAGCATACGGACGAATCATACGGTTAGCATAATATTCAGCTCCGTTACTATAAGTTAAGGCAAACGTTGCCGCATGCAACAACGGGGCAAGTACCGATTTACAAAGCCATCATGACTCGACTGCCATATGTACCAACAAGATACGTTAGAACTAACGAGCAGGATGCTGGTTCGACTCGAAATATGTGGAGACCACAGCATGCACAGTGTCGATATTTTTGGACTTGGTGGATGATAACGTGGGGTGTGGGGGATTACCTTCCGGCAGCTTGACGACATGCATAAAGCGCTCCGCTCCCGCATAAGGCACAAGGCACAAGGCGCATACCAAACCACTACCAAGGATCCGACTTCTCGAAAGGATAAGAAATGATGAGGCTGGTGAAAGAAAACAATTCAAGAGATCTGCAAACTCCACGCGGCAACACGCCGGGTGTTCTTTGAAAGACGACTGACCCCTTGCACGTTCACACTATTCTCAGCCGTACAAAGACAGGACCTGCAAAGACTGGCTATTCCACATCATGTACCGTTACCAGCATGCCGACTACCCCCAATTTCCCCTTGCTATCAAGGTAGCATTACATCAAACGTCATATCGTCATGATCAAGGTCCGGGATCTGTTTCAGTCTTTGCAACCAAAATATCGCTGGAGAAATGTACAAGCGGTTACTGCCAGGAAGGGAAAAGCTCGACACGACTGATATAGAAAGGTAGCGAAACTACCGCACTTTCGTTACCATGGTGTCGGATTCTGGTCAATGAACCTTACCAGTGCATCTCGACACTGGAACGATCTACGCTTATTGGTTGAACCACGTCACCAAGCTCGAACCTGTGTTTCAGCTTCATTTCGGCCACACCGTTTTATGCCAGCAGTTAAACGGTGGATTCTGCACTTTCAGAGGCTGCAGATCATTTGCTTAGGAAGTCTCTATGGTTTTGTGGCGTAATGCCCTACAGAACTTCCTCGCCGCCTTTTACGCATTTTGCAGAAGCTCCCTGAGCAGCCTCACCTCACGCGGGCTATTCCTCCTTCGGCATTTGACCCTTTTATTGACGTGCCACATCAATCCTTCAGTAACGGCGATCTCGAGTCGTCGTCAGCTCTTTCAACGCTTCTACCTTCACATTTCCTCCAATAACGGTGTCGACAGAACGTTTCAACTATCATGAAGGTTCTCATTACTCGTCATAAAACTATGTCATTATCTCCTGTACTATTCATAGTGCACCCCAAATCTTATGATTTGTGGTCACACTCGCCTGTTAGTCTATGATGCGCTAAGGGCCACGAGTATCTAATTGATCTTGCAAGGAAGGTTCTAAATTTCGAGAGTAAAAAAACGGTGCGTTTAGTCTTCTACGAACGCTATATGGCTCGCCGCTATGCGGTACGGTCATGGTGAGATGTAATCAGTATTTAACGACATAGGTGTCTCTGGCGTTTTCAATGTCTTCATTAGCTCGAAATTACGTGTCTATCAGAACCCCACTCAGCAGGGTGTACGAAAGCGATAACGACATTCCCAGTAAATGTGTTCGCCATGGTGGATCATAGTTACCTCTCATCAATCGTCAAATTCGAAATACATGAAATGTTATACATGAGACAAGGTAGTGCAACATAGAGGCTATCAGTCGGGTCAAGAAACTGTATCACCATCATGGAACGAAGACAAATTCTATTGCTTGCTTCTAAGATTTGAAACTCTAGTATATGGGCTAAGTGAATGAGGCATCTTTTGAGGGGATGCCCGTTGTCTTTATGAGGCGGTGTAAGGTAGGCAAAAATCACATCTCAGCCTACTGCTAATGGCAAGGCGCTTGGCTCATCTCTCCTGCAATTGGGATGCACCCCTCTCCGGGAAATCAGGAGAAGGCAAATTTGGGTGTACCGCCAAATCATCTCTGTGCAATTGCTTCTCCGAGGAAGATTCTAGTTTTCAGGAGACTACTCGGATTTTCTGCAAGCTTGCCGTACTCTCCGAAAGTGAAAGGGGCGGCCATGGCCTCTGCTACCCCACACCCGCCATTTCAATTGAACACTTTGTCAAGCATTGCGTAGAACTTGTTCCTGTATCAGAAATTAGCTACGTTAACATCGTTACTGGAGGGAAGCCGACTTACTTTGGTGGACTTGGCACGTAGTCCCTTGTGTACTCTTCTATCTCGTCAACATCTTTCATCAGGTCCACCTCCTCTGGTTTCATCCACTTCGTTCTCTTAAGGAGTTTCCAACCGACAAACAAGACTGGGAAGACCCCAATCATCGTGTACGAGAACAGAAACGTCGCGACGTCCCAACTGCCGGGTAGGAAGACTGTATAACCTCCAACAAACGTCATGATGAAGCAGCCAGTCAGCGCATAGTATGCGAGGAAAGGCTGACCCCATCCTTTGTATGGCAAGGAGTCTCGAGACAGGCCTTGCGCCTTACAGGCTTTCATAAAGCGGGTAAAGGTGAACGCCATGACCGAGAAGTTGATCAGTTGGGACGCTGTGACCTGCTGCCTGTCAGGACTGGATAAGAGGTCACACTAGAAAATAGACCTACCAGGTTGACAAACCACTGCAGTACAACAGCTGTGCCGCTGCTAATCTGCAAGAAACTGAGCAAACTCAGAAGGAGCACTACCAGTACGCAATATATCGGCACTCCGTTCCTGCTGCATCTGGTCAATATCCTCGGCGCCTTTCCTTCCAATGCCAAGCCGAAGAGACTACGACTAGCACAATACACGTAGCTATTGCCTGCGCTGAAGGCTGCTGAGAGCACGGCGGCATTTACAATGTCCGGTAACACGTGGATCTTTAATCTGTTCATGGCAACAACATAAGGGCTCGCCGCTGCTCCAGGCAAACCGTTCGAAAAGGCATCCTTGAGCACAGGATCAGTGTGGGGGACGTTGATACCCACCGCCAAGCTTCCCAGCACAAAAAAGGCCATCAGTCTCCCAAAAACCCGGTTAAACGCTCTTGGCATCACTACTCGTGGATTCTCCGCCTCACCGGCCGCCATACTGACATAATCCGGGCCCGCGATGGTGAAGCTGGCTTGAATGAGGCATTGCAAGAACCCTAGAAAGCGGCCCAAAGAGCCTGTCTTATACAGCTCAGCAAAAGAACCTGGGTTTTTCCAGTAGCGAAAGCCGAATCTGTCGTGTAGCGGATTTCCACCGAGCATGGTGACGAAAGTGTAGATGATTAAGCCGACAATGAGAAGAACTTTTCCAAGGGCAAGCCAGAATTCGGATTCCCCATACCACTTTACAGCGAAAATGTTGATTATACTATGCCCCTGGTATCAGCATCCTACAATTTTGAGGGCTATAACTGGATAGAAGCCAGCGTTTGGTGTGAGATTCCTACCCGTATAGTACGATGATGATGGCAATCACGCCTCCTGCGGGTACGATGTCGCTCCAGTAGTGGATGATCAGATTACAGGCAACAATCTCAAAAGGGACAAGGGCCGTTTCGAACACGAAGAAGTTGTAACCCGCCGCAACTCCAAAGGCTTCGTCGACGTATCGGCCAGCGAAGCGAATGAAGGGGGACGAGATTGGCAGGTAGGTCACCATTTCAGCCATGCCTGGAAAATCACAAATCAGTGTTTGGCATTCGGGAGGTTGGTCAAGGGGCATCGTCGAGAAGGTTCAAACTTCAAAGGGCTGTTGTCGTTGTCCGCCAGTGCGTCGTTTAGAACCAATTTTCCTCTCGAGGCCGATATGTAGTTCTCACAAGATCACAAGCACAGACGATGAAAAGAGAGCCCTTACAGACAGTGACGGCCAATATAAATGTACACCTAGAGCACAGGTATAAGAGATTGATTCTGACTAGCCCCTTGAGTTGGGGAACACAAGAAAATCTGCTCAGCTTTGATATAGCTACTTATCACTCGACGCCGCCATTTCTACAACCTTACCCTGGATACCTACTCCCGAACCTGTAGAATGGGACACAAAGAAAGAGATCTTACCAGATCGTAAAAGCCATAAACAACGACGCCGGGCCGCCCTTTTGGTATTCCATTAGTCGGCTGATCTTAAACTCATATATGAGGCGCTTACTTGGATGAGTCCATGTCCTAATCAAAGAATCAACTCCCAACCACCAAGAATATCTCCGATTATATGACTCACCAATCTGCACAAACAGCGCCGTCCCAATGGTCCTGCGCAACACAACCATCAGTACCCTTTATAGCATGCAGCTTCATCACCAAAAACCGCCCAAACAGAGTACCACATACCCTCCAATCCCAATCAACTGTATATGCCTCGGCTTCAGCTTCCGATGCGTGCTATCAAACACCGGCTGCAGCGAGCTCCCGCCGCCTGGCGAATACGGCCTCGCTGCTTCGGGCTCGCCGCCATAGGCAATGGGCGTCCCATCGAGGGGGTATTTTTCGGTATACGGCGCTTTCTGCGCATGCGTTGGTTGCAAGCCGCCTTTGTCAATGGCTGTAGAGGCCATGGTTTCTCAAGGGTTTGCGGGCGAATTTGTTTATATACAGATTTTCCAGAATGAAGACAGAGAACAAGGGAAAAGACGAAAAGAGACGAAATACTCCGTGGTTATATACAACTCATCCCATAAATCAGGGCATTCCGTCAGGGCTTGTGCGACTCCGGTTAAATGCAACAACGAGGGGCAAGTCAACGCCTCGGTAGCGTTGCCCCCACCGCGCTCGACCGACCGGAGGGAAATAGCAAGTGTGGGAGCCAGTTAAAGGACGGAATTGGCTTTGTTAGGGCTGCGCTATGGTAGGGCTAGGGTTGGTTAGCCGGGGGTGGCATGTGACGAGTGCGGAATTTGCCATTCGATGTTTTATTATCATCCAAGTGGAATAAATTCATTTGGCCGTGTCTACAACAGAGCTGGCAACAAGACACCTCTATCGAGCATCTGGTAAGTACCGCCCTACTGTTGCACAATGCGGGTGAAGCGTTGATCACCTGAGGTGCTCACAAAGCTCTCGACCTCGCTAAAGTAGCAGCCAACGGGGAAGCTTTGACGGAATGGGGGCAGATCTCTGTCGTCTTCTGCTAACATTATTTTGATAGCTTGAACCTATGCCATCATAGGCACTCCTTACCCCCTATTCTCTCACCGCCTCCACGCAATGGCTTCCGCCGCCGCCGCCTCAACCTCCAAGTCAGAGCCGCAAACCAGTATGTCCTCGACCGCTCCTGTTTTCCCTTCCTCTCCCAACCCTCCCTTACCTCCACCAACCCCCTACTAAACCCACAATCCCCACCAACCAGTCGACCTTCACACCGTCCCCACCCCCCAACTCTCGCAACTAAAATCCCAAATAACCACCGACCTCCAAACCCTCACCACGTCCTACACATCCCTGCGCGCCGCCCAAGCCAAATTCCGCGACTGCATCGCCACGATAAAATCAGGCGTCGAGAAACCAGCAGAGGGCACGCAGGTGCTGGTGCCGCTGACGCCGAGTTTGTATGTCCCGGGAAGACTGACGGAGACGGGGGTTGGCGGGAGAGTGGTGGTGGATGTGGGGACGGGGTTTTTTGTTGAGAAGGTGGGTTGCTGTTGCGGGAGAGATAGGGGTTTTGCGGGGGTGAAGGGGATTTTGGTGGGCTGATCTGAGGGTTGGAGTAGGCACCGGCGCAGGCGAGGCAGTTTTATACGGATAAGGTTGCGGATTTGGGGAAGAATTTGCAGGATTTGGAGGGGATTGTGCAAGGAAAGCAGGGGACTTTGAGGGTGGTTGAGGATGGTAGGTTTGCTTTTTCCCTTCTCGTTATATTTACTATTTTGAGTTTTGGGTTGTGACTGAAAGCGGAAGAGGGGTAGAGGCAAGGCCTAGTGAAGGCAGAACTGGTTCGATCAAGAGAAACGAAACTAATGCTTCCCTCTCTTTTCTAGTACTCCGTCAAAAAGTACTCCAAGAGCAGTCACAGCCCGAGGGAGTGGCAAAGTCGGAGTCGTAACCTTCTCCTTCTCCTCCAAATTTGTATTCAGCAAAAACACCAAAGCTACCAGTCGGATGAGCTATCGAGTTGCTTGGGGACTCGGATAGATGACGGGAACAAAGAGATGTAGTTCTCTGTTTAGGTTAGGCAAAGCTAGGGGGGCGCAGTCCCGTCTGTAAGGAGGAAAGCCAGGGAAGGGAAGGAATGGCATGATTGTCTTCCCACGGGAAGGGGCACGAAACGACTGAAAGCACAGTTGTTTGGACACCTGATCATAGTCTACCAGAGACGACGTGACGACCCATCTACCCAATGTACACAAGCAGCCAAGCATTCTACGTACGTCTTCGCTGAAACGCGGCATTCTCCCTCCTTTACTTTTATCGGTCTCGGCCACTCATATCCTTGAAACTATCTTGCTTTTCTCTTTTTTTGTAGAAGGAATATCGGTTGGTTTGAGGCTGGGTGCTGGGTGCTACTACGTTATCAACATCCGAATACCAACGTTCCCACCTTACCATGTTCTGACAAGTTCATCCCTTTCAACAAATTCCTTTCGATGGTCCACAGTACCTCAGCAAGGGATCTTTTAGATCAATGGACGCTTGTTGAAAGCGGATTTGTGTAACGGTCGACTTTTTATGGCGGTAGAGACGTGAACGGCTTCAAAAAAAATGATAGTTTTTTCCAGGGTTGGGAGTTTTTCTCTTCTTCCGTCTCACAACACCTTCCGATCCTACTTTGTTCAAGTGCATACATTGCTATTTCAGCAATGACGGAGGAAGGCGATCGTTGAGAGAATAAATGGCCGAAGAAGTTTCGACCATCCAGACACACCATCTCCAAAGCTCACTCTTCAAGCTCTTTCATCTTTCAATCCCTTCGGAATCATCGATTCATTCTGTCTTCACCCGTTCGGTGAACAATATTGATATCCAACCAATCTCACAGCTGATATTATAACTCGAGACACAGCATCATCTAACAACCTCACGTAGCAAACCTCCCACCCGCCACTCTACCCAAACATCTACAATCAACCTCCCCCCCCACCCCCTTCCCCTCACCCTCACCCTCACCCTTGTTAGGGGCCAGCATAGAGCGAGTCATATGGGTGTAAGGTAACGAGTATATAAATGCTAAGGAAGGAAAGTATCTAGAAGGGCAGGGCCGGCTATCTATATGGCTCAGAGGAACATAAGCTAACCCTGAATAGAGTTGGCCTCGGAACAACTCTATAGCCTAGCGGCGAGCGATCGGCGATAGCCATCAACATAGCTACCAACGTAGGTGCGTAGCTAGGGTCGTAACAACCCTCACCCTCACCCTCACCCTCACCCTCCACCCCCCACATCCATCCCGCATGCAACCCTCACCCTCACCCTCCACCCTCACCCTCTCCACCCCCTTCCACCCAACCATCCAACCGCCACACCTCACCTTGCCACACCCCTCACTCCCTCTACCGCTCGCAGGGGGGAAAATCCTCCACACCCAACCCCAGCGAGTCCCTTTATCAGCACAAACGCAGCACCCGCAGCGCGCCGGAAACGAATCCATCTGCCGCGTTCCGCACCGGCGTTCGCTGGCTCCGTCAGGGCAAACGGCGCGGATCTTCATGGACGGACGCCCATCCGATCAAGTGTGTCCGCAGGAGCTCGGGCGCGTGTTTTTGGGGGGTTGGCAGTAGTCCGGGAATTGGGGGAGGTAAGGTGGTGGTGGTGGTGGATGATGGGTGGGATGCTGGGGGCGGTGAGTGAGGGTCTGGGGTTGGGTTTTTGAGGGGGTTGGGGTGGGTGGTAGGAGTTGGAGGGGTGGGGTTGGGAGAGGGGGGGGGGTTGGGAAAGGGAGGTGTTGTTTAGCTTGGAGGGCGGTCGAGGTTGGGGGGGTTTTGCTCGATGGGAGGGAGGTGGCTGCTTTGAAGGTGGTGTGGAGGTGTGTGTGCGTGGAGGTAGGGGGGGGGAGGATGTGGTTTGGTAGATTGAGAGAGGTGGTGGATAAACACCGTCTTTTTTTCTTTTTTTCTTCTTTTTATACAGACGCGTAGATGGAGATTTTCAAGGTAGGGAAGTCATCGGTACCTACTTTGTACTACTCAAGAGGGAGGTTAGAGGTTTGAGCGAGTAATGGTCAGGCTAGTCTTTGATTATACCAAGCGCTTTTTGGTTGCAAAACCTGCTCAGCTTGTGCAAGGAAAATGCGACGCCAGGGGGTGTGTGTAACAAGGAGAGGAAGGCAGGTGAAGGAGAGGCATAGCATGATAGGTTCATTATTACTATGGAAAGCGGACGGACTGAGTGGTGAGCTACGCAATGACTGTGATGAGAACAGCTGGTTTGGGCGTCTGTCTGATCGTGGGTTTGGTAGACAATGACCAAATATGTACAGTAGATGCCTTACGCACGCCCAATGCTCCTGCATCAAACCCCACCACGACCTCCCATCCTCAAACCCCCCTGATCTATGTATATCAACTCCATCCATATCCTTAATTCGGATCGTTGACAACGTAGGTCCTGGGAATACGGAGATGGCGGTGAATCCCCCGAGTCTCTTCGCGCGAGCCTTTTGTTTGAGGCCTCTCTGGGTGCTCTTATTATGGCTGTCAATGTTTTGTTGTTGTACCAAACACCACTACGATATCGTGATTTTACTGGTTTCGGTTTCCTTTTTTTTTTGACGAATGTTGGTGGGACTGCGAGATGAGAATTTTTGGCCTTGGGGATGGCTGTGAAGTTTCTTTGGTTCATGTCGTGACTGACGCGCATGTGGGTAAGGCTTGGTGGCGGTTGACGCTGCGTGACGGTTGGGAATCGGTGGAGGTTGTCTTGAGCTACAGTGCTAACGAGGATTCTGGATATAGTCTTCGACGTAATGTCGTCGGTGTTTTAAACAACGCTCGGATGACGATGACTTCTTTTCTCTCGCTCCATCTTTTGCACATGAGATTTGAAGATGGTTGATACTATTGTTCGGCTTGTCACATATCACAGAAGATCGACCAGGTATGTACATTTCTCAACTAGAGGATGAGGATCTTTGATGTGCGCAAAATCATCTTTTGATATTAGGTTCTGAGCCTGTAGGTTATCCTGCTTTATCACATCCACGATGAGTCTTTACTTTGATGGTGAAGATGGTCATTCAGATTGGCCAAGTATTCGTTGTAAAGGGTGGTCGAGAAGACCCATTCCAAGGGTCTCTTAGCTAGTGGATTGGTCTGCTAATCCGGGTTCCTGACTCCGATCCTCGTAAGCCCTTTCATCCTTTTCTTCCTCCTTTCTATTGACAGGTCTCGAGGCTCTACAAGTCTTTCTTTTCTTAAGACTCGCATACAGCTATCTGCGTTGATTCAGGGGACAACGCTGCTGGCAGAAGAACGATTTGGTTCGCTTCTGGCCAGCTTTCGAGAAACATTGAAGCGTTCGATTTCGTATCGCCTCTTCTGTCACGGTTGAGTCAGGGGTGTGGGTGTTGCTGAGAATTTCAGTCGGTGAAGACGAGGAATTTGGGTCTATGTTGCCCGAGTCCTTGGGCCGCTCTTCTTCGATGAGCATAGGTTTTGGGAGCGCAACATGGATTTCGCATTTCCAGAGGAGCCTCTTCACGGCTGCTCGGCCCATGAGCTCGAGATCGTAACTCTTCTGCCTTTAAAGACGCTTTGCTAACCCCAAACCTTCCTGAGTTGAGTGTGAACATGCACATCCCCACCTTCTCATGTTGTTTACAACCCTTCGTCCCCCTACTGAAAACCCTTCGAGGTCAGCAACTTCCTGCGAAGCCGTTCCAATTCTTCGGCTACGCCGACCCACACATGTCGCTGCTGGGCTGGTGCCCATCGAATTTCAGAACCCAGAGGTTTAGCTCTGTACACGTTTTGATTCACTGCTGTCATCTGATACATTGAGAGCCGAGTGATTGCAAGCATCTTCAAGTTGACCCCTGAAAGTCCAGGACCCACTGTGCCTATCATGTTTTTCGTTGTGATAGTACCTGGGTGGAGGTCTTGCAGCTTAAGCGATCTTGTTGCTATAGGACTATAATCGATAAAAGATCCGACACAAGGCTCTGGCAAGTCCTGACTTGCAAGTTCTTGAGTCCGGAGCCCCAAGGATCTTCGGAAGAAGGCGGTGGCAATAGCTGATCGCTTTTCGGATGTCTAATAGGAATGCACCGAGTGCAGAAAGTACAGAGATTGGCTAGCCAGCATTTGGCCCATTTCTATTATGAAACAATGGCTCACGCAATGGTATACATACTATGTGAGATTGTTGAGGGTCGGCTCTCCATGTTACGAAGGATGTAATATCAGATTGTGTTTCGAAGGTATAAAACCCGCTCTTCATGTTGCGATGAATGTGAGATAGATATCAGATTGTCGAGCGGGCTACGTTTCCTCTGTTGACGACGGTGCGAGGTGACTTTGATTGTCATCATGAACGAGGTCGGCCACAGAGACAACGTTCTGGGCTCGAATTTGCTAAGGCCTTAACATGGTCCTTTCAGTTGATAAGGTTAAGATCTGAGTTGCCGCGCTTTCTTTCGGATACGTCGGTCGACTCTCCAAGTTGCGGAGAATGTGAGGTAGACATCAGATTGTCGAGGGTAGAGTTTTCATGTTGCGAATGATGTGAGGTAGACATCAGCCTGTCGTTCTAAGATGCAATCATCGCATTGCGCAGAACGTAAGGCAGACATTAGATTGCCATTTGAAGGTATGAATCTCGCAAGCAGGGGGTGGGGCCTGGGGTTTCAGCATAGAATCCGGTATGCATGCCCAGGTCTCAGCTATTCAGTCGCGCTTTAGGCATGCAATCCCTTTATCGAGGTGCTCCTTTCGAAGTATCGTAGAAAGTGAAAATGATTACCACTTTTCGTCTTCTTTTTTTGAAAATGTTCAAGAGAAAGCAGATCCTGAATTTTTTTGGTTCGCCGATGATAAGCGTTTCATCAATTTTATGTTCTCTGAGTGAAACTCCAGTATTCTTGGCCGCAATCACGCCATCGCTCTCCGTATACTCGTCTTTCGCGACAATTAGCTCAAGCTCCTCTCTCCTTGAAGTTGCACCTTGTCGCAGCGCAAGTCGTATCGCCTTTTCAAAAAATGCGAATCTACCGACCACAGAAGCGGTAGCAATTCCGAGACCAGATTTTCTTGATAGATGATGCAAGAGGATCTAGCAGTTCACTCTCCCATTCGTCTTTTAAGCCGAAGCCCGCAACCTATCAATATCGACATTGAGCTGAACATTGATCACTCTCAAATTGAACTTGTTGACCATCTAGAACTTTTATTGTTTTTTCGATTTCTCCACCAGCGCCGATGATATTTAACAGCCTTGTCTTCTTCTATATGATGAAGTATTTGGATAGTGAAGGCGTAGCTTAGACGCTTTCACTTGTCGAAGTAAGCCTCTAACTTTGCAGTCGATGTGTCGTTGGGAAGTCTTCGCTCGTCTGTACGTTGATCTCGGCTCGAGAGAATGCTGTGCTTTGCGTGTCCTTGTTTCGAGCATGCCTTCAGGCTTGATAGATAGGGGTAAGTATCCGCTTCTTCAAAATCGGACAGGAAGCGCGCCTACTCATAGCGTTAATCCCCCAGACTTCCAACTTCCAGAATGAGATTTTCAGAAGTTGAGCAGAGAGCAAAGTACGTAGACTCTAGATGCCGTACGGGCAGGTAGTGTAATCCGTTTCTGAACTCGATGTAACAGTCGAATCCAGTGTACCATGCACCTTCATCTCAAGTATTCCAGTCCAGCCTTGGGAGATCTGAACGTTATCTTTCTAGCCATACAGGCCAAAACACCAATTCGGTGTCTGACTCTGTTCTTGATGATCTCATCTACTAGTCCCCGCTTCGTCACTAAGCTTTCACAAGAGATAGCGTGATGAGGTATTTAAAACCATTTAACATGGGTCTTCAGTCTCTCGATATAAGCCATTCGAAAATTCCGAGACAGATGAGAAGCATGTGCAATGGCTGCGGTCCAATTTTCCCCGTTCTCGAACAGTTAGACTTCCTAGCGATAGCTGAAGAGACCCTTGTACCAGTCCGATAGGAGATCCGTGAGATCAGCTTGGTCGATTTTCGTCATCAAGGGCTAGCTTGATACTTCCCCCAATCACAAGGTATAGAAATCAAGTTGTCCACTTTGTAGACAGCGCAACAGCCGACGGTGTAATATATGTTTTAGTGCTTGATTATATCTTCTTCTTGCAAGTCGATGTTGTGACCCGTCTTTGAGAGATCCGATTCGAGAAAACTGGAGAGGCGCAGCACACAGGCCCTCGATGCCCTTGATACAGGGCTGGATTTGGCGGCAATGAAGAAGCATGGGTAGTGTGCCAACTCAATGGATAATGTACAGCCAGTCAGATCGTAGAGGGGATAGAGTCATTTCTTTGGCAGACATCAGCCCAGAGTAGAAGAGGACGGCGTGGGGCTTGCGAATCATATCTCACTCTTGACATCTCTGGCTGTAAACCCGAGAGCACCAGAAAGCGTGGCTGAATATTGCAGGTGAGTGCTTCGGCCACTGTATATCTGGCTAGTTGCTTCGGTCGATGGACGCTCAGGAGATCTTTGTACCGCGAGTCATTCTTCATCTCGTGAAGCACAATATCTTTGAGCGACAAAGCCTTCACTTTAGGAACCATCATACAGGCATCGGAGGGCTGCTTGTGTATATCTGAACTTTTTTCTAGATCTTGCCCAAAAGCCGGAACAGATTTGCTCTTTAGCGGACATAGTCCTTCCCTTTGGACCGGTCAGCTAAGCACTCGAGTGAGCGGCATGGTTTTTGCAAATTAAATCTCACAATTCTCGTTGTTCTGTGCCTCGATAAGAAACTCTAGTGGGCCTTACACGAAGATCTCTCCCCGTACCATCCTCTTGGCAAGTCTCATATCTCCCTTGACTCTATAATCTGCTATATGCCCGCTTCTTCAAACGTCTCTCTAGGGCTCTGGTGCTGTGGTTATGCAGAAGAAGGATGTTGTAGAACATAGACAGAAGGTGAGTTCTGCAAAATGAAAACAAATCAGGACCTGATAGTGTGGTGTTGAATCGGCGGGATCTAAACCCAGCCTAACGCCTTTGAGAATATTGTTGATCGTTAGGTATTGACTTTATTGAACTCGCACTGCACAGGCCAATGGCCTTTCGTCTTGGGTACTAAGATCCATTACAAGACCGTAGCTTTTGTCTGACCACCTTGAAGTTCATTTGCTGACGTGAAAGGTTGTCGAGATTTTCACGAAGATAGCCTGTTGAAGGGATCAGGTATAGATTGTGCGTCTAGGGAAGTTCTATTGACTTTTTTCATGGTGGAAATTTTGTCCAGCTGAAGGCTTGAATTGAATCTTTTTTAAATAGCTCTTTAGAGTTCGAGTCCTGGTTAAGAGGCCTGAACGAGTTGTGAATAAATACTCAGGTAATCGATTTTGTGCCAGATGTGTTCGAACCTCAAGGAACCTCTGAGTCCATACCAGCTTGTCAGTTGGTCGAATTGACGAGTCATCAGGTTGTTGATCTGGCGTACATTGCCATAATCCTTGCCGAAGAAATCACTCTTTCTACAGGTGAGGCAGTAGTCATGATAGAAATTTCCCTCGCGTGGTTCCTCATTATTGCCACTGTTGAATTCGTGCTTTCGAGTCAGTCATAGTTCGAAGACTTGTAAATTGAGGATGATTCTTCGGACTAAAAGGTTGTCAGTTGCCGAAGGCTCCACTTAGCCGAATACAGTGCATCTGAATCCAAGGCTACAGTTGTCGCAGTCCCAGTGCGAGAGAGTTCCAGATAGTACAGTACTGCGGTCTGGAAGCCGATGAGATTGTATATATGCACAGATAAAGCTAGACGTAGATCGATCGGTGTGGAGAAACATTTCAACGAAGGCGGCTAGGATGAGTGAGATGTTCGATTGGCATGATGTGTCCATGTCGAAAAATGGATTTTAGCGAGGTATGAATAGATAGAACTCCTGAGTAGTGAATACATATGCGGAAGAGTATGTGGTGTGTTGGAAAGAAGGAGAATGCGGGGGGCAGAGAAGGACCTTATAGTTCTCGGATACCAGAAGTGGAGGTCAAGGAAGGGTGAATGCCTAGGTATTCATCACAAGTGGAAATGTGGCTGCTAGTGATAAGACTATGAGAAAGTGAGGTGAGATGAATGGAAATGTTAATTCATATTTAATCTCACTTCTAGTATGACCTCACTCGAGACCGAGAAGGAGTCCTATCTGAACCACCAGTTGACCTGCAGAGAAGTAATCAGCGGCAGTTCAGTGACACAAGGGGCTCTCATCTCACCGATCCATTTATACCGCGACCGACACCCTTGATACTATGCCACCAGCCTTTAGGTATGAAAAGCCCGTCTCCGCGTTCGAGAGATGCTTCGTACCCAGACACGTTTGCATGACCGTCAGCAGATGCATCGTCCCATATTCGCGCCTCAAGCGATGCCTTCTCGTTCCCCTTCATCATCTCCTCCCCACGAAAGCTTGCAGAGGCCGATCTTCCCAATGCTGTCTGAACAGAAATAAAGACTTCTTGCCCTTCCTTTGGCGCAAGTAGCCTCACTTTCTTCTGGCCCGCGATTTGCACGAACAGATTCGGATTGGGATCCCGGTGTAGAGGAGTATACGTGGGCGGAACTCCTATCCATAGGTTCGTATCGTAGACATCCCCACGTCCCGCCCTCATCACAATTTCAGGTATTGGAAGATCACCCACCAACTTCTTGGGAAGGTCGTTGAACGATGCTTGCGCAAGATAAAGCCGATTAGGAGTCTCAGTCGTAGCATGCTTCGCCCAATTCAAAAATAGTTTGAATGGTACTTCCGAGCGCTGAAATGCTCCTTCAACAGCCTCTGAGGTAGATGAGGTAGCTAGTAATGTGTATTCCAATGGGACATTGATATCGCCAAATTCGGACAGATAGTCATGATTGAGATATAGGTTTTTCTTATCGTCCGAGACATAAAACCACTTCTGTACAGCTGGAAGTTCAAGAAAATGGCCCCGGCGTAGAACTACCGGCACTGAGGGAGAAAATGCTTCCCTACGGAAAACTTCCAAGCTGCTGTCATCCAGGACTTTTAGCGGGGACCATGCTGATGGTGTCGAGTAGAAACGAGCGTACTGGGCGGTTCTAAAGGCGAAGCGCAATGCAATGCTTCTGGTGATCATACGAGATAAGCGATAGAGAAGAGCGAAAGTGCAAACGAAGCTCACAAGTTGCAGCATTAACTGAGCATAAAGAAACATCGATGGACGACGAGGTTGGCTAAATGGTTTGGAGGTGAGAGTCGCAGTCCGCATATGCCGCGCATATACTAAAAAGAAACTCAGCTCGCTCAAGATCCTCTCAATGCAAATGTCGAAGACGATGAGGAAAGTGATGGTGCAAATCACGAGCAGAATGACGAGAACGAAAAAGGTCTGACGAAGATAACGCGATAGCTTGTGGATGCGTGTCACAAGTTGAGTTCATGATTCGCGCAGAAAGTTGGCCGGAACCAAACAAAAAAAGTTCCGACCTCGGCTCAACTTTTCCAACCCCCCGGCAAGCTGTAACCCCACCATCTCGCTATAATTCTCCGAACTTGACCGAGCCTATTCGTTGGTTGATGGTGTGGTACTATTTAGAGTTTTATGCAAGGTTCAGATGATGATGTCCGTACACTCATACATGATGATACACGGAGTACCTTATTACCTTATGTTACACATATTATAACTTAATAAGGAGTAGCCGGTATGCTCTAGCCTGTACCGGCTACTATATGGCTGGAAAAGGGTTTAGTGCTATGTAAGCGTCCGCCTAGTGGTCCCGGGGTATCTCTGGTGAATACTCCGTAATGACGGTTTATGTGACAGCCGAGGTTGAAGTCCCTGTCGAAAGTGACAAACGCTGTGCAACGCCAAATCCAGCAACTTTGGCGAGTGCAGGAAAGATTCCCCGAGCTCTTGTTGTGTCCTAGGGCACTGTGTTTCTCTTTTCTATTTCTATCGTCTCTGCGATTTTCACTTCCTGGCGCATTGCCTATGTTTTCCGCTTCATGGTAGACATCCGGCTTCATACTTTGTTGTGGTCTTTTCTATCTGGTAATCCAACCTATCGTCGCATCTGTTCCCCTCGTTGACTATAAAACAATATTCAACACCATGAAAATAAACCCCCAGAACACCATCCGTAGGGTAAAAGGCTATGAGAAAGATGCTTATACCTACTATCCCATCCTTGTTGTGGGCGCTGGCGAGTCCGGCATAGCTTTAGGGTGCCGGTTGAAGGAGAAGCTCGGATTTGATCAATTCAGGATCTTCGAACGCCAGTCTGGCATAGGAGGAACTTGGTGGATAAATCGATACCCAGGTGTAGCATGCGATGTGTACGCCTCCTTCCAAGTCTTGTAGATCCGTATATACTGACTGGTATTGCCTGCAGGCCAGGGGTTTTCTACTCCTTCTCTTTCAGACCAAATCCTACATGGAGCACATTCTTTCCGAGCGGGCCAGAGATCGCTAAATACCTATACACGGTCTGCGATGAGTATAAGCTGGTCGACAAGATACAATTGAACACGGACGTTTCAGAGATGCGGTGGCTTGTGGATGAAGAGGAGTGGGAGGTCACTCTGACGCACATGGTCGCAGGTACCGGGGATTTGAGCACCAAGGACAGGCATAAGCGAATAGCTGAACGGGGCCAAGACAGTGTATATCTGAAGCAGGAGATCGTTAGAGCGAAGATTGTCGCAAGTGCTGCTGGTGGACTGGTTGAGCCAAACTCCTGGCCAAAGCCGATCCCTGGACGCGATTCGTTCAAAGGTGATGTATTCCACTCTGCTCGGTGGAATTATGATGTGGACCTCAACGGGAAAGATGTTATTGTTGTTGGTACTGGATGCAGCGCAGCGCAATTTGTGCCAATGTTAACGAAGTCTCCTTATAACGCCAAATCCGTTACGCAGGTCATGCGGTCACCTCCATGGGTAGTTCCCAGATTATTACCACCCGGTGGACATGAGAAATGGGAAAAGTACGCTCCCAAGCTTTTCAGTACTGTTCCAGCGCTAGCTAGGACTCTTCGGACTCTGTTGTTCCTGTACGCCGAATCTGACTTTTATACAATATTCCTAGACAAGTACAAGGAAAAAAGGAAGCCAATAGAGGCTCAGCTTATCGAACACATGAAGAAAACAGTACCAGAAAAATACCACGAGATCCTCACCCCAGATTACGGCGTTGGCTGTAAGCGTCGGATTTTCGACGCAACTTGGTTGCCAAGCTTGAACGATCCCAAGATCCTCCTCACAACTCAACCCCTTACCAGCATCCAACCACAAGGAGTCACGCTTGGCCCGGGGCGAACCTACCCAGATCCCAAAGACGCCGACAGCAAAGCTCCCACTGAGGAGATCAAGCTCCCTGCGGACACAATCATCCTTGCCAACGGCTTTGAGCTCACAACATGGCTGCATCCCCTCAAAATCTACGGCAAAGACGGCAAGTTAATGCAAGACGTCTGGGATGAGCGTGGAGGACCTCAAGCGTACCTGGGTTCCGCAATGGATGGATACCCGAATCTTTTCATTATTTTCGGTCCCAACACCGCTACTGGCCACTCTTCCGTGATTCTGGCTAGTGAGAACATGGTTGAATACAGTCTTAAATTCATCGAGCGCATCTTAAACGGTGACGTGAAGACGGTTGAGGTCAAGCACGAGGCGGAGGTCAGCTGGACGAAGAAAATGCAGGAGAAGTTGAAAGATACTGTCTGGATGAACGGAGGCTGCCATAGTTGGTACAAGACAGCGAATGGGTGGAACGCAACGGCATATCCGTAAGTTGTTCCTACCAATCTGACACTGCGTTCCTCGCTAACGCTATAACACAGAGATTCTCAGATCGACTTTTCGTTAAGGTGCATGTTTCCGAAATGGAGTGACTGGAATTTAGAATATACTCGGAAAGGACTATTAAAGAAAAGAGCAAGAAATGCAGTAAAAATCTGTGCGCTCGTAGCTGTCATTGTGGGAGCGAACAGGTTGCGGAAAGACAGTGGAAGTTTAGTCAACCTACCGGGCCTTTTACGGCAGATTGTCAGATCGAGCTTGCTTACTTTACTTGACATCAACATGGCTGTCAACCATAGGATCAGCCAGGTGGTGAACAGGGTTTAAGGTATGCTGGAAGGTTTGGCAATTCTTCGCCGGGGAAGGAGATTTGTACTAAGTAGATATCTACTCTGTAATCTGGAATCTCGAATGGTCGAGCTAGATATGTCGATTGTAGATGATATTAATCGATCATAATACTCGGTGTACAAAGGATCAACTGTTTACACCTGGCCCCCATGAAAGTGTTTTGGTGTGTCACGTGTGATTATAAATAGAATACCCCCCCGCGGAATATCTTACCGATCTTTACAGCTGATATCCCCCTAAGAGCGGTATTCCTCCGCCTTCCTGCATGTGCACAAGTAACTCGACGTATCCTCACCAGCCATGAATATAAACGACCTTGGACAGGACACCGAGAGCCAGCCGATAGAGCGGAAAGGAGCGCACCGGACCAAGCGAAAGAGTGAGGATGGATCCAGCTCGACCACACATACGAGATCGAAACGGAACCGCTACATCACCATTGCATGGTCTGTCCCTCTTCTCCAGTTACTCGGTCAAAGTTGCTAATACGAACTCCGTAATAGCAATGAGTGCAAGAGACGAAAGATCAAATGCAATGGTCAAGTACCGTGCCAGCGATGCGGAAACCTCCAGCTGGAGTGCCTGTATGCCCCGAATTGTTGCAACAGTGGCTTCAAGGACTCGGAGTAAGTCTTTCCACGGGCAGAACGAGGTCGCTTCTGACCAGTGAACACAGCGAGTTCTGTGTAATGAGCACCACGATCCAGACATTGCAGGACCAGGTCAATAACCTCTACCATACCATCGAAGCACAACGAAATACGCAGGATAGTAATAGCTCGCCTTATGAGAGTCAAGAAACCTACCCGCATCACCCGTCGCTCACTCGATCAACTCCGCAAGGTCCATATCCAATTCCCATAAGCGAAGCGCAATCGCATAGAAGGCATCCGGGGTTCAAGGGTCCCACAAGCTCTGCGTTCAATTTCGATGTTGCTAACTCGAGTCTACAAACTATGGGTGTTACCGCGGACCAAGAAACAATGTGTCAAGGACTACTTGGTCCTGAAAAGACTCCTATCAATTCGCCACGCCAACATCACTCATCTTTGTCAATGAACCCCCAGCAATCCCAAGATCCACTATGGAGCGTAGACCTAGACGAGGCCTTGAGGTTATGCGGGCTCTACGAAGATGAAATGGGAACGCTGACTCCCATGCATGACATTGAACAGGTCATGCGGAATGCAAAATCTTTTTTTGCATCCACCGAAGCAACCGGAAGGGAGCATGCAAACGGATACCCACACAGCTCGAAAGGCTTATCAAATGACGACATCTACATCTTGCGGCTCGTTTTAGCTGTCGCCCTTGTCATTGAAGGTGGCGGCCGAAGTGATTTAGGGAAGGCTCTTTTCGACAGTGCCCGGAAGGCTGTTGAAAGTAGGATGTGGGAGCCTGTCGAGATCAAGGGTTTGATCCAGCTAGCGCTTGTGGTACGAATCAATGGACCAGTAGCTCTTGGTCCATGCTTACCTTAGTTGCAGGCTCAATATCACTTCAATCAAGATGATGAAGTTCAGGCGTATAGGATAACCGGTATCGCAGCTCGCTTATGCCTAGAGATGGGACTACATCGTCGCGAAACGCTTACAAAGGCATTCACTACCGAAGAAGAATGTATCTGGGCGCTGAAGCTATTCTGGTCAATCTATGTAGCCGATCGACGATTTAGCTTCGCAACAGGCATGCCCTTTGCGATCCAAGACGCTGATATCGACCGTTTACTCCCCGAATTAGTACGTACAAGTTCGTTTGATCTTGAGAGCAAAAATTTGCTCACTGTCCTAGGATGATTCTACCCCTTACCTTACCCTTTCCATCACCTACGCTCGCTTCTCCTCTAAAGTTTGGCGCTGTACTTCCCGCCTCGAAGATGCCCCGGACATCAAAAAGGACATGGAATATCTAGACTACCAAATTCTCCAATGGGAAAATACCATCCCTGACTCCCTTCGATTCTCACCCTCCCAACTCACCCACCCCTTGCCCGCATCCGAATCGCGTACTCAACTCCGTCTCAAGGTTCTCTTGTATGTCCGTGCAAACCAGGTACGCATACTCATCTACCGCCCAGTACTGCTCTCGGCGACGAGCATCATGGAAAACAGGAATTATGCGCAAAAGGCCGTCGAGGTAGCAAAAGACACCATTCGCGTACTCGCTCGCCTAAACGAAACGAGCGACATTTACAGAGCGCAACAAGTCTGCTTCAACTACTTCCTCATCTCCGCTCTTGCCGTCCTCTTCCTTGCCGTCTCGCACGCCCCCGCAGAATTCAACGGCCAGGTCCGCGACGAGTTCTACATGGCCCTCGACCTCGTGAAAGGCTTCAGCACCAAATCATACATCAGCCAGCGGCTCTGGCGCACCATCAGAGGCCTCAAGGAACTTGGGCCGAAACTCGGCCTCGTGTCTCGGCAACCGTTTACCAGGGACGATGAGGATCCGCATAGCTCTGCCGCAGTGGCGATGGCGGGGCTGGCGGGCCATCCCGTTCCGGAGATGGGCGTGTATCCCAGTTCGCAGGGCGCGAGTTCCATTGGGAGCAGTCCTATGAACGGGCAGCAGATGAGCTACGAGCTAACAACCCTTTTCGAAGCCGCGGGCGTGGCGTCGTCAAATGGTGTGGCGTCATCTGCTGCTGTCAATGGCGGGCGGTATGGCGATGTGGTGCACGCGCATCATCCCCAGCATCCTCCGCAAATCATAGATGGTATTGCGTCGTCTTACGTTGGTGGTGGGCAGCCTCAGCAGAGCCAGCCGGAGATGGGCGGTGGTGGGGGAGAGGGCAGTGCGCAGGGGATATATGGGAATGAAGGGGAGTTTTCGAGGATCATGCATCATCTGTTGTAACTGTTTTCATATCTCTGATAACGGAGGTCGGTGGGGAGGTGGGTTATACCCGGCGTCTCAAGCAGCAAGGAGAACATGACGCTTGTGCATAAAAGGTTTTGCTGGACACTAAGATACGGGAGTTATGGTGCTGGGTTTTGGCAGATAGCTGCGCTTCGTAGCGGTTGCTACCAAACCATCATGATTTAAGGTAGCTGGACTGCAAGTCCTGGAGAGATCCCTGAACCATGTGTAAAGCTTTTCCCCATCTTAGGACGTTCCTTTGCTCCTATGATACAACCAAGCCCTCCTTCTTTGATCTGCCCCTTCCCCAAATCCCCTCACACACCAGCCCTAGCCCCCGGCCCGCAACCTCGTGCTACTGTACGTATAACCACCAACCCCCTTCCTCACCCACACCGAAAACTCCTCCTCCTCTTCCCTCCCTAAACTCATAACCCTCACCCAGCCCACCACCCCCCCAGCCTTCTGCATCAAGCGGGATATAAAAAAAAGCTACCCGGAAAGATAAATCTCGGGGGTTTCAAAGTTTGAAGGGACCGGGGGGGGGTTTGTAAAAATAAAAATAAACCAGCTATTTTTAGATTTTCCCGGTTTTACTTTGATTAAGAGAAAACTTTGGGATGGGAATGTTGTGTGGTTTTGGGGTCTTTTATATAGGTAGGGAGTGTGGGTGTGGGATTAGGGGGGGGGGAGGTTAGTAGGGATTGATGAGGGGAAGAGGGAAGGGTGGGGTTATTTGTGGGGTTACTATATAGGAGGGAGAATGGCTCTGCTGGGGCGGGGGGATTTGTATAAGAAGTTTGAAAGGGGACACGTAAGGTGAATCTTGACTTCATTGCATGCCCCAAAACCCACAGCGTTCTTGCTCCGTGGGAGATCAGGATGTCAGATCTCGTATTCTCCGAATACTGAAATGTCAAGATGGAGGGGTGGGTGTGGAGGATGCTTTTGAGGATTCATCGCGACAGCTGGGACGGAATTGGGGAAGAATATTGATTGGATTTGTTTTGATGGGGTTTTGTTGCGGTAACTTGGAAGTGGATGCGGTTTGTTGCTCGTCAGGTGGGTTTCAGTAAGCACATATAGACCTTGCAGAGCTTAAGATTTGGAAGTAGGGGGACGGTGTGCGGTCAGGGATCGTGGGATGTAAGTTGGGACGAAGGAAATACGTGGTCGAGAGATATCTTATTATTTAGTGGAAAAGGACTGGAAACCCGCCGCAGAAGCTTGTGTGTGTATTTAGTGTTGGTAATAGTTAGCTTTAGACACTTGCTACCGAATCAAGCAGAGTTCTTTGATGATATGTAGAAGAACTGCTTTGAGACGTCTAAATGCTTGTTTCCCGAGGTGGGGGGAATGGGGCGGAGCGGTTAACTTGATTTGTTGCAGGATCCGAGCGGTTGTTGTAGGTAGTGTTGGCATTGAAACGGCGATTGCTTGTCGGGTCGCGGTTGGATTTGAAGGTGCTGCTGCGAGGTGTGCACCTACAGATTGATTCCAACCATTGATGCCGGTATGTGATATGAGCTCAAAACCGTATACTATCCCCAAGACTTCCAATATTTTCCCAGTGACACTGCTCATGAGACCTCTGGTGATTAGATAAAACAAAAATGTCCGGCACTTCCGCTTCAGTCAGTCTCCCCGTGGATGCATATTTTTGGAAAGATATCATAGCGGACATCCAATTTGAGGGTCCTCTTCTAGTGTGCAGGGTTTGATGATGAGGCCGTCCAGGTTCTTGAGATGATTTGGTAGCCAATAAGTCTGTGTTACAGTAAGCCTGTTTCAGAGTTCGACTTCTGCATACGTGGTTTCGATCCATCGGGTCTCCAGTCATATCTGTTGGTCCTTACGATTTCGTACGGCACAAAGGGAGAATGGATGTTGGTTAGTAGGGATTTCACGGTTTCCGGAGTCTGGCGTCGGAAGATTGGTCTTGGTTTTTGGACCAATCCTGGCTGTGGGTTGGAGATTTGCTGACTGTGCTATCGTAAATTTGCGGCTGGAAGTATTCGAACAGATTTCGCCTTACAAGGATCTCTGCATCCAGACAGCTTGTTGTTATGGATGACAGCCTTTCGGTGCCAAAGAAAGATGATGCTTAGGACCTGACGGCTTGAGATATAAGATGAACTTTGGAGATTTAAGACCCAACAAGACACGGCCTAGTGGCATCAAACAAAGATTGGCGCTTTCGAAAGGAAACGTGGATAGTTTTCCCGAACGGTGTGATAATCTGAGTGGATTGAAAGGACCGGACGAGGAATCTGTCAGCTCCGTGAATACATTCAGCCGGACACGCGGCCGCCTGGACCACTTAACACTGTCAGCCTTTATTCACCAATTGTGTCGCTCGCTTATCCTGGGCTGTCTTGAAGCAGCATATAAAAACTCAGTTTCTTTGCTCTCAACTTATCAGAAGATTAACCAAACATCTGAAGTTCCTTGTTCCAGGCATCGGTCTGCATCTCAACGACATTCAGATTTGATCATTATCATTCTACCCTCCAAGATGCAGTTCTCTATTACCGTTTTGGTGCTTGCTATCGAGCTCACCTGTGGTAAGAATGTCTTGTTGAGGTTACCATTCAAATTCAAGTGCTAATCCGACAACTTCAGGTGTGCTTGCTTCGCCTGTGGCATCTCCAATCGAGGGACTGTCTTCCATTGAAGCTAGAATGCCTGCATCCGACCTGGCATGTCCTCCAGGAGTCCATTGCGGTCCCGGGCCAGTCTGTACGATCAACGACTGTGGGCTATGCCCAAACTTTCCAGGATGTGCAGGAGCAAAGAAGGAGAAGCGTGAAGCAGCAGAGGAGATCATTCACCCGGTGTGCGATATCTGCGACACCAATGGTAATTGTGGCTGTGGCACAATCTTCAAGGACAAGCGTCAAGCAGAGAAGAGAACCATCAATCCGGTATGCAAGATCTGTGACGCCAATGGTAATTGTGGCTGTGGTACGATTTTCAAGGACAAACGTGAGCCAGCGGTTGAAAGTATTCCTCCGGTATGCGACATCTGTGATGTCCACGGCAATTGTGGCTGTGGCACAATTTACAAGGACAAGCGTGATGCAGAGAAGCGGGTCATCAATCCGGTCTGCGATATCTGTGATGCAAATGGAAATTGTGGTTGTGGTACAATCTTCAAGGAGAAGCGAGATGCCGAGGCAACAGTGCACCCTATCTGCCAGGTCTGTACTTCCACCGGGTGTGCCTGCCAGGATGGGCCTCCAGCGCGCCTCTAGGCATGAACCTCGGGGCTATTCAAGTTCGGGGGTATGGAAGATCGATTTTGAGGAATGGAACCGTCGGTCAGATATCGTACTGGATGCTTGACGAGAGACACCATGTGGATAGGTGGAGATTGCTGCGTTCTTACAAGTTTTCTCGATAGACTTGATTAGACATGATTGAAAAAGTAATGTCAATTCTCCATGATATCTACACATGATCAGTCTGCAAAGAGATGGTTCAGAAGTATCAGTAGGTCGTGGCGGCGCATAAGTCAAAGATCAGTCAGCTACAAAGTACGGATGATGAGATCTATTCGCACCCATTCCCCAATTACAGGTATCCCATCTACCACAACATGAAGAGAGTATAGAAAACTGGCAGCTTACACGAGGATCGAGAAGTAGTGTTCATGAACGGAGACAAAATGAAGCGCAGACAATGAAAGCATAAACAAGGGCAGTATTGCAACACCAAGGAGAGCAAACGATTTCGGCATCTGGGGTAAAAACAATGGCCTCGCGGTCAAATATGGAGGACTTCACCAAGAAATCTGTCAGAGCCATTTGCCGTAGAATTCATCACTCCACAGAAGCTTAGGTACGCCGGCATCTAGAGTGGCATCACTTGAATTGCGACTTAGATATTCTATTTGGTACTAGATGCATAAGGTCCGCTCGGGCCTGGATGAGTCTCACCTCCAGTGAAACTATTCTGATATAGGTATTCTTTTGTCATAGTAGTAGGTGGAAGGCCTGAGGATCCGCCGGCCGAAAGATAAACTCAAAGTGGTTGGAATATTGAGCACGGAGAGCTGAAGGCTGAAGCATTCGGTAGGTTGCGACCGCAGCTTCCCCTGAGTACTAGGATCGCTGCTATAGAGACAGGAAGTATGCCGCCGGTAAGGAATAGAGTAGCCAGGCAAGAGATTCATAGAAGTATCTACTTCTAGACAAGGATCTTGGCATTCTTGAAAGCTCTAGTTCTTAGGCCCGATGGTTTCGTAGCAGGTTGGCTATTAGCACTCTTTGTCTCTCAAGAGCCAGGTTGAAGCTTCTACTGAGAGGTCAGTGATGTGCAAAACAGAGAGGAAATGCTCGGAAATTGTTGCGATTCGTAGGGTTTTAGGCGACGCGGCTGCGACAGAATGGCTGAGCCCCACTACTCCGTACAGTATCTATCAAAATACCAACACTTGGAGATTTGAACCATACCGGTACCCTACCAGACCACAGGAACCCTTCTTGTGAGTCCAGGACCGCTCTCCAGTCTATATGTTCCCGTTATAACTAGGCGTATCTCCAATTCCTACAGAAGTGTGAATCCCCGTCAGATTCTGTTCGTCTGAATAGTGAAGAACGAGGGGCTAACCTGCTGATCCCGCAGAGCATTCTCGATTCCAGAAGAGGAAGTCGCGCACACTCCAGCTGTTTCCTGTCTTGGTACTCTAGGCACGACGCAGTACGCGCCATGCTTCCTGACAGCAAGGCAACCTCAGCCGTCTACCTGGAACAGCAATTATTGTTCCCAACAGTTACTGCGTCTTAAGCCACGCTTCTCAAATAACGGAAACATACGAGCGTGCATCTGGCGCTGCCGTGCGCTCCGACTCTTCGAATTATAAAACAGATTTGCATACAGAAACCGCCCACTGTTCTTGGGGGCCACGTTTCCCCAATCTCCATCGTGTCTGCCAACGGGGACTCGTCTTTACTGGCTGGGCTTGAGAATCTTACGCTGGCGTCGCCCGACGCATCCACCTCTACTCTGTCCGGTACCCATTCTATTACCTCTATGATGTCCTCCTCCTCAGGCACCCCCGAATCTTGGATCTCTAATTTCTGCTCTCTCCTCGGCCATGAATATTTCGCCGAAGTCTCGGAAGACTTCATCGAAGATGACTTCAACCTAACAGGCCTGCAAAATCAGGTTCCAATGTACAAAGAAGCTCTGGAAATGATATTAGACGTGGAGCCGGAAGAAGAGGAGGAGGACGAGGAGGACGAAGAGGAGGACGAAGAAGAAGAGGAGGAGGACGAAGATCAGGATGTCACTATGCGCGGTGAAGACGGGGAGAAGTTACCAGGGAGCTACAGGCGGGCGAACGAGCGCAGAAATCGGATTCCGGACGACCTGCAGATAATTGAAAGCTCTGCTGAACTTCTTTATGGCCTAATACACCAACGCTACATCACCTCTCGACCCGGCATCCAACAGATGGCGGATAAATACGAGCTTCAACATTTCGGCATATGCCCCCGCGTCTTTTGCAACAGCGCCCGGGTTCTTCCTGTGGGAATCAGCGACATCCCCGGCCAAGAAACCGTCAAGCTCTTCTGCCCCAGCTGCTTAGACGTCTATACGCCACCAAATAGCCGCTTCCAAGCCGTCGACGGCGCCTTTTTCGGCACAACCTTTGGCTGCCTCTTTTTCATGACCTTCCCGGAATTCGACGTCTCAGCCAAAGGCGACCCTCTTGGCCTCGCAGCTACAAACCCCGTCTTCGGCCTCCCAACACCCACAACAACAGACAATACCATCTCCCGCTCCTCGTCCCTAAACTCGACTCCCATTCCCCCAACAACCGCCGCACCCGAAATCCCTCCCCCACCCCCCAACCAACCCTCCCACATCAACGGCGTCTCCACCGCCAACCTCGCCCCTGGTCTCGGTCCCGGAAAAGTCCACGAAAGTCGCATCTACGGCTTCCGCGTCTCGGAACGATCGAGAACAGGCCCCCGGATGAAATGGCTCAGAATGCGCCCCGCGGACATGAACGAGCTGGATGAGAGTGCGCGATGGCATGAGATTTACGGCGGAGATCCGGAGGGGGTTGTGATGGGGGTTAGTGCTAATGGCGCGGTGGCGGCCGCAGCGGGATATGATCAGGGGCAGGTGGCGAGAAGGAAGAAGGCGCCGCTGAGGACGAGGAGGAGGACCGGTGGGGGGGAGGGAGGGGCGAATGGGGAGGTGGGGTAATCGGATGGTTGGAGGAGAGACACATTAGTCGGGAAGTGTCACGGATCCCGATTGTTTTGTATCCAGGGCTTTTCTTTTTCTTAGAGCGAACAGATGCCATACACGCGGACACGAAATTACTGTCCTTGTACGAGCGAGCCATTCATCTCACCTCGTTGCGAGGTGATGGAATAGCGAGAATGGATACGAGTAATCGTCTGATATGGGTGTTTTTCTCGGCTTGGCGGAGACCAGGCGGGGAGGGGGGTGTTTCTGGTGAATATAAGGGATGGGGGTATATTCTTGTGCCTAGGTAATAGGGAGAATTGGAAGACGAGGTTACTGCTTATGTCGAGGAGTGTGGGGATTTTGGGGATGGGATCGGGGTTTGAAAAGGGGTTCTTATGTCGAAAGCCCTTTCTTTCTCTCCTTCTCTTTCTCGATCATCTCCCTCTCCTTACCATCCCTGAACCCAAACGGCCAACATTGCCCACATCCTCTCTCCCTTTCACCCCTCCTGCTCATCCGCCATTTTCCCATAAAACCTCCCCCCTCCTTTTCCGAAGAGCCGCACATTCTCACGATCTTTTTCCTGTTGATTAAAGTCGCTATAACGATCACGATCCAGCCAACCCATCCTATGCGTCTCATCTCATCTTGTTCCTTTATTTTTTATCCAGAACAATCTCTCACACACGCTTTCATTCATTAAGCATACCGAACACCCGTGACTATAAGAGCACACTCACTTCTTCAAAACAAAAGGCTCTAGTGATATTAAAGAGGGTAAGCGATACCTTACGCGTACGAACCATCACTTCACCCCCATCGCACTGCCCAAATCAAAAATGAAAAAGCTCAAGAGCGAGGGGGTGTGGGCAGTGCGGAAGGTGTTTATCATGGGGGGAGTTGCTATATATACCTTGGTTCTGGGAACGTGAGCGTAAAGGTTAGGGAGAAAGTTGGAGAACGAGGATTGTGGGAGAGATGTAGTTGAGCTCTTGAGTTGAATGGGCTAGTGTGGTGTGGTTGGATTGGTCTATTAGGATGGATGTGGAGTGGGTTTGATGATGGTGAGGTAGGTATTTTGGGATTCAGCGAGAGCTTTGAGCAGGTAGAAGAAGGCTGTGAAGCAGAAAAAGTAGGGATCACGCAAGCCCTCCTCCATCCACCAAACCCGCTTCCCAACTCTAGCTCTCCCCAGCCCATTGCCCCAAATCCGGTCTCTCCCCACCTTCCGCACTACCCCCCTTCCCCAACCTCTCCGGCCTCCTAAACCTCGGCTTCAACGGTTCCCAGCTCTCCTTGTTATATCCCTCCTGCACCTTCTCACACTTCGTAAGCCCCCAGTCAGTGACGCCTAACATGAGACTACTCTCAAACATAAACGCCATACTGCCCTCACCGACCTTCATCGGCTTCAGCGCCGCGGTGCTAGCTTTCTCAAACGTCACGCTATCTGGCCCGTGCGGACTCATGATATTGTGCAAACTCGCTCCGGCGGGTTGGAAGCCGCCGCCTTCTTTGGCGTCGTAGTTGCCGTGGATGAGGCCCATGAATTCGGACATCGTGTTCCTGTGGTACCAAGGCGGGCGGAACGTGTCTTCTGCCACGAGCCAGCGGGGCGGGAAAATTACAAATTCGGCGACTGCGGTTCCTGGGGTGGAGGAGGGGGCCGTGAGGACAGTGAAGATGCTGGGGTCCGGGTGGTCGTAGGAGATGGAGCCGATGGTGTTGAAGCGAGCGAGGTCGTATTTGTAGGGGTAGTAGAGGCCGTGCCAGGCGACGACGTCGAAGGGGGTGTGTGTTTGTGTAGCTGCGAAGAGGCGGCCGGCGAATTTGGAAAGGAGGGTGTATGTGGTGTCCCCGGAAGCGTCTTCAGTGAAGGAGGCTTTGGGGGCTTGGAAATCCCGCGCGTTGGCGAGGCAATTAGAACCGATAGGGCCAAGCTCGGGGAGGTGGAAGTGACCTTGATAGAGTTCAAGAATGTAGCCGCGGGCGGGGCCGTATGGGAGGGCGACGCGATAGCGGATGCCGCGAGGAACGACGCAGATTTCGTTGGGCCGGACAAGAAGAGGGCCGAATTCAGTGGCAATATCCAGAGCACCATGTTGGGGAACAATGAGAAAGTCACCGTCAGCGGAGTAGAAGGTGGAATGTGGGTCCATAGATTTGCCGGCTGCGAAGATGAAGATTCCGAGGCCTTGCTTCACTGTTGGGTCGCCAGCACCAGCGATGAGGTGGAGGGAGTGGACCCAGTCGACTGATTCGTCTATATCAAAAGGATCCCAACGGAGTTGATTCGGAATCTGGAAGAGCCTGTTGGGTTCAGGATTTGTGTTGTAGGTCGTGGTTTCCCTGGGCCGGAAGGCGGAGTGGGCAGCAGAAGGGAGGATTCGGTAGAGCCATGACTGCTGGCTCTCATGTCGAGGAGCTGTGAAGGACGTTCCTGAAATCTTCTCGGCGTAAAGACCATAAGGTGGCTGCTGAGGGGAATTGGCTCCAATTGGCAAAGCCCCCTCTACAGCTTCGGATCTGCTGTGGTTTGAGTATGGAAACTACCCTCTGTGAACAGGCAGCTCATACTCATGATAAGAGCCGAAGCCGTTCTGATACTCGTATTTCTCGGGTACATTGAACTTGCTGACCGGCATTTTTTAAGTGCGTGGAGAGGAATCCGGTGTGTCTCTCGGTCAGCGGAGTTCTACTGTAAGCTGGCAGGACTAGGGCGAGTGAACGAGAATTTGAATAAGCTTAAGCCACACATTGGTCTTGACTTCAATCGTTGGATGGCAATAACTCTTCGACGTTCTGCTCATCAGTATTGTGTGAGAGAACTTGTGATTGAGGTTCTTGCCGGCCTTATGAAAGCTTTCCCCGCATTTGGCTAGTCGGCTAGTGACGGAGCGGGCGGATCATGGCGGAGCGGCTGATCCCGCAGAGGATGAGCGGAATCTCCCGCCCTTCCTTGGTGATAACTACCAGGCTCAACTGCGACCCTCGCCTAAGGTCTACAGGATTCCTAGGTGTTGGAAATAGGGGAGTTGGTAACCTCCGCCTCATAGGGCTGGTAGGGCTGGGGCCCGCTAGTAGAGTTTTCACCTTCCACCTCCTAGATAGCCTCCGAACAACAACAACCAAAATATCAATATGCCCCCATATGACCTCGTATTCCAACACTAGGATCGAGGATCGAGGATCGGATTGCTTAACACAGATAAAATATGCCTTTTCTACAGAAAGCGAGTTCCCTCAGCAAGATCACATTTTCCAGGCAATCCTCCTTACGGACCATCGCATCCGACCTTGTGAGAGGTGAAAGACTAATACTTGCTCGCAAGACCTGACAATGTTCTCATCTTAGCTCTGTAGTCCCAAGCTGCGATGTCGCAATGCGAAGTCAAGTTTCCTTC
>JAABUL010000432.1_pt1 | contig 89751 bp, 88 predicted proteins | sample 5559151 | NCBI WGS metagenome assembly JAABUL01 (sample SAMN10711876, study PRJNA513368) | rock metagenome | isolation source: Antarctica rocks | place: Antarctica: Victoria Land, Pudding Butte sud | reverse complement strand
CCCGGCGCGGTAGGGCCCCGCGGCGGTCGAGGGGCTCGCGGACGCCCGGGACCCTCCTCCAAGCACGACGAGGACGGCCACGGCGAGCGAGACGATGCGTCGCCGCCCCCGTGAACCCAGCGCGGGCGCGGGTATCATCGGGTCGGTAGGGGGCGGACTGATCACGCCCGTGACAGGATAGGGGCCGTCGGCCGTTGATTGGTCGATGGAGCACAGACAAGCACAGGTTCGAGACGTCTTGGCGCCTCATAGCCGACAAATGGAAACCGAGCGCCTCCGCGACGAGCTGCCTCCTCGCTCGAATCGAGTCGATCTCGTCCGATCCGACACGTCAGCAAGCGCCGCGCCCCCCTCGACGCAGCAGTTCCTCGATCTCATCGGCGTGCCGGTGCTCGCGCCCGCGACGGCGCCCTTCGATCCGGGCTACGACGTCCTCACGATCGAGAGCCACCTCGCCCAGAGCGCGCATCTCATGGTCGATCTCAAGATCTCCATGGCGTGCTGGCTCATCGCGGACGAGGCGCAGACGCGTCGCAAGATCGCCGCCGCCTGCCGGGCCGGTGTGCCGACCACGGCCGGCGGCGGTCCGTTCGAGATCGCCACGGCTCAGGGCCGGCTTCCCGACTACCTGGACCTGTGCGCCGACGTCGGGTTCTCGCGCATCGAGTGCGGGGAGGGCTTCACCGCGCTGCCGCTCGCACCTGCGCAGATCGTGCGCTTGGCGCGGGAGCGAGAGCTCGAGGTGCAGTTCGAGCTCGGTCACAAGCACGACGGTCCCATGACGAGCGCGGGGGTCGAGGTGCTAATCGAACAGGGCAAGGCGTGGCTGGGCGCGGGCGCGAACAGCCTCGTCATCGAAGCGCGAGAGAGCGGTGCGGGGGTCGGGCTGTTCGACGCGCAGGGGCAGCTCCACGAGACGCTGGCGGACCGCTTCGCCGAGGTCTTCGGTCTGAGCGCCGTGGTGTTCGAGGCGCCCACCAAGCGCAGCCAGTTCGCCTTTCTCAGCCACTTCGGGCCCGAGGTAGAGCTCGCCAACGTCCGGCTCGAGGAACTCCTGCGGGTGGAGATCTATCGCCGCGGTCTGCACTCGGACGCCTTCGGGCAGGAGCGGCTGCGTCCACGGCGGGCGCCGGGTGCCGCGGATCCGGACTGAAGACGGGTGGCCGGTACCGTCACGATCAGTTGCTTCGATGGCGACTTCGCAGAGGCGGACGGCGACTACGCCACCGTGGCCGTCGACGTGCTCCGGGCCACGACGACGGCCATCACGGCGCTCGCCGGCGGCCTGCGGTGCCGCCCCGTCCGCTCGCTCGAGGAGGCTCGTGCACTGGCCCGGCGGCTGAGCGATCCCCTGCTCGCAGGCGAGCTGAGCGGTGAGCAGCCCGATGGCTTCGAGGCTCAGAACAGTCCGGCGGCGATGGCGTCGGTGGCCGCCGGGCGGTCGGTGATCCTCCTGTCGACCTCCGGCACTCCCCTCCTGTGCCGCGCGGCCGACGAGGGACCGGCGTATGCGGCGTGCTTGCGCAACGTCACCGCTCAGGCCGACCATCTGATCGATCGGCACGAGCGCGTACGTCTCGTTGGCGCCGACAGCCGCGGCGAGTTCCGCGAGGAGGACCAGCTCTGCTGCGCGCGCATAGCCCTCCGGCTGCTCGACGCCGGCTACCGGTGCGAGACGACGCTGACGGAGGAGCTGGTCGAGCGCTGGGCGACTGCGCCCGACGACGCCTTCGTCGGTCACCGTAGCAGCCGATACCTCCTGAGGACCGGCCAGCGCCGCGACGTCGACTTCGTGCTCGCTCACATCGACGATCTCGACGACGTCTATGCCATGGCGACCGGCGAGCTCACCCGAGTGACGTGCCCGGTATCGACACTTCGGTAGCCGTCGTCCTCCTGCGGCTCAACCACCATTGCGAGGTGGGTGCCGTCCGGACACTCGGCCGGTTGGGAGTGCCGGTCTACGCCGTACACGACGACCTCGGCTCGCCGGCGGCGCGCTCACGCTACGTGCGCGAGATCCTCCCGTGGAGCCTGGACCGAAACCCGGAAGCCGATTCCGTCGAGGCGTTCCTCGAGTTCGGTCGCCGTATCGGCGGTCGCCCCGTGCTGCTCGCCCCCGATGACCGCACCGGCGACTTTCTCGCCGACCACGCCGAGGCGCTCGCGACCGTGTTTCGCTTCCCCGACCAGCCGACCGGCTTGGCCCGCGCGCTGTCGAGCAAGAAGGAGCTCGACGGCCTCTGCCGCCGCTACGGCATCCCGACGCCGGAGGCGCGCTTCCCGACCTCACGCGTCGAGTTGCTGGATGCGGCCGAGACGCTGAAGTTCCCGGTCGTGCTGAAGGGCATCGACGCCTATCAGCTGCATGAACGCGTCGGCCTGCGGATGGCGATCGCCGCGAACGTCTACGAGCTGCTCCGACTCTACGACGCGATGGAGGATCCCGCCGAGCCGAATCTGATGGCCCAGGAGTACATCCCCGACGGCCCGGAGTCCGTGTGGATGTTGGACGGCTACTTCGACAGCGACTCGGTCGGTCATGTGGTCGCCACGGGCCAGAAGCTGCGCCAGTTTCCGGTAGACACCGGCATGACGAGCCTCGGCATCTGCACTCCCAACGCCGAGGTCGAGGCCATGACCCGACGCTTCATGAAGCAACTCGGCTACCGCGGCGTGCTCGACCTCGGCTATCGCTACGACCGTCGCGACGGTCGCTACAAGCTGCTCGACGTGAACCCTCGCCTGGGCTCGACGTTTCGCCTCTTCGCACATGAGCCGGCTCTCGACGTGGTGCGCGCGCTCTACCTCGATCTCACCGGTCAGCCGATTCCCGCCTCGCGGGCGGTGAGCGGCCGCAGGTGGCTCGTCGAGGACTTCGATCTGGCCTCTGCGCTCGTCTCCTACCGGCGCGGCGAACTGACCCTCCGTGAATGGCTGGGGTCCCTGCGCGGCGTCCAGGAGACGGGATGGTTCGCGCTCGATGACCCGCTGCCGATGGCGGTCACCGCTCGGCGCGCGCTGCAGCGCTATCGCACCGGCAGGTGGCGCGGGTGGTCACCGGCCTCGAGCGCTCAGCGAGCGTTCGGGGACTTGTGAGCGAGGACAAGGTGATGCGATCCCATCCAACGTAGGCCAGGAACCCGCCGGTCGGCGAGGGCCTGCAGGCGCGTGTGCATCCTTTTACCGCGGGTACCGGGCAGCACCTCCCGCCCCAGGAACGTGAGTGGGCCGAACCCCAAGGTCTCCTCCCGCTCGACGTTCAGGCCGGCGTCGAGGAGGAACCGGCGAATGGTGGCCGGACGGAACAGCGCCGGATCGATGGCGCCAGCGGCGAAGTTCGTCAGGTTGCCCGAGGAACCGATCGAGCGCTTCACCGCGCGCCGTAGCGGACGAAGCCCTCGGTTCAAGCGAGGGTCCAGCGCGTAGGTCAAGCGCAGCCGGTTGTCGGAGGTGACGAGCAGGCGCCCGCCCGGTGCGAGCACGCGACCCATCTCTGCGACTGCTTCGGACGGCGAGTGCAGCCACGGGATCACCCCCACCGCGACCACGAGATGAAACGCCCCGCTTTCCAGGTCCAGCGCGTGGGCGTCGGCCAAGCCGAAGGTGACGCGGTCGGCCTGACCGGCGTCGATGACGGCCTTCCGGGCACGGTCGAGCATGGCGTCGACCGTGTCCGTGGCGTGCACGCGGAGCCCCAGGCGGGGGGCCATGGCCACGGTCATCGATCCCGCTCCGCAGCCGAGCTCCAAAGCGCGAGCGCCGGCCGGCAGGCCCAGCGCCGTGATCCAACCCAGAGCGCGCCGAAGGCGCTCCTGGTAGATGAGGCCCTCCACGCCCGCATCCGCGTAGACATCCTCCCAGTAGGAGGAGACCTGCCGAAAGTAGTCGTCGATGACCTCCTGCGGCTCCTCGACGGCCGGACGCGGTTGGGCGTCTACGTCCTTGTCGCTGTCTACGTGCACGAGCTCTTGGTGATGAGTGTCGCGAGCCGTCGGTCGTTCAGCCCGCTCGGCAGCCGACCGATCCGCTGTCGAGCACCCGCCCTCCGACCGCCACGAACGCCCACCGCGCCGAGCCGGGGCTGAGCTCGAGCCGGAGCGCCCCGTCGTCGCTCGCGTTGGAGAACTCGAGCCCGGGATGCGGCAGGACGTGGTAGTGGCTGTGTCCGCCGGCGCCCGCCACGAGCTCGGTCAAGCCACCGATCGGCTTGAACCGCTGCATATCGTGCTCGTGACCGTTGACGACCAGGGTGGCGTGGCCGCGCAGGGCGTCCCAAAAGGGCTGGACGTCGGGCTCGTCGCCATGCTCGACCCCGCCGCTGTAGCGCGGACGGTGCCAGAAGGCCAGCCGGCACGTCCCCGGCGCGCGGACCTGAGCCCGCAGCCACCGGTCCTGCGGCGTGCCATGGGCGTGCGGACCCTCCGAGTTCAGGCTCAAGATCTCCCATCCGCCGACGCGGAACGCGTAAAAGCCGGGCGCCGGCCGGCCGATGGTCGCCGCCCAATAGGGGTCATAGCCCTGGAGGTGCTGCGGCCAGTCGTGGTTCCCGGGCGTGGGCGCCGTCAGGGACGCCAGGCGGCCGTAGGTGGGCGCGTAGTGGTTCGCGAAGTCGCTCCGGCTCCCCGTCTCGTAGACGTCCCCGAGGTAGAGCAGCTTGTCGGGACGGCCCGCGGCGATGAGCGCGGTCACCTGCCGAGCGCTGGCGCCGCCGTCGGCTCCGTCGCCCGCCGCCCATACGACCGCCCGCCGCTTGGCGTCGGAGGAGACGAACGCTCCCTGCGGAGGCCGTTGGACTGAGGTCTCGCCACCGCCTCCCCCGCTCGCTCCGCAGCCGAGCACACCAGCTAGCAGAGCTCCCGTGACGAGAAGCGCCCCGAGACTGAACCGCCCGACGCCCGACGCCCACGCGCCACCTCCGGCTTGTCGAGCCGACCACGAAGCCACGGTCGACAACCTACTGAACGCATCACCGCCCCCCCGCCCATGCACGCCGGTCGACCTTCGAGACCCGACTAAGATCCCTCGTCATGCGGATCCTCCACGCCGCCGAGGCCTTCGGGGGCGGGGTCTACGAGATGGTCAGGACTCTGGCTGAGGGAACCGCCGAACACGGTCATCGGGTGGGGATCGCCTACGGCGTCCGACCCGAAACCCCGGAGGATCTGCGCGAGCGCATCGATCCCTCGGTCGATCTCTTTCCCACGGCGTGGACGCGGCGTACCCCGCGCGCCCAGTGGGACGCCGCCCGCGAGCTGCGTCGGCTCGTGAGCAGGTACCGGCCCGACGTCGTGCACCTCCATTCTTCCTTCTCCGGCGTTGTCGGGGCGGCGATCCTCCGACGCACTGCGCCCACGGTCTTCACGCCGCACGCCTTCGCGTCCGTCCTGCCCGGCCAGCACCGAGCAGTCAGCTTCACCTATGCCTTCGGCGAGTGGTTCGCCTGCCGCCGGGTCACCGTGGTCGGCGCCGTCTCCCCGAGCGAGGCGGCAACCGCCCGGCGGCGCGCCCGGGCCCGGAGGGTCGTCGTGATCGAGAACGGCATCGTCGAGCTCGACGGCCAGCGGCTCGTGCACCGATCTTCACCGTCCGCTCCGCGTGTGGTCGCCATGGGCCGAACCGTGGCGCAACGCCAACCGGAGGCCTGCGTCCGGATCCTCAGTGGCCTGCGGGACGTGGCCGAGGTGGAGTGGATCGGCGGAGCGGGAGGAAGCCGCGGCGACTCCGGCCGGGAGGCGCTCGTGCAGGCCAGCATCCCGCCGACCGGCTGGCTCCCACGCGAGACGGTGCTCGAACGACTCGGTCGGGCGTCGGCCTACCTGCACTGGACGGCGTGGGACGGCCATCCCCTCTCGGTGCTCGAGGCCATGGCGATGGACGTGCTCGTGGTGGCCAGCGACATCCCTCCCAACCGGGACATCCTCGGGCCGGAGCAGGTCTGCGGCACGGAGGAGGAGGCCATCGCGCTGCTGCGCCGCCTGCTACTCGAGCCCGACTTCGCGGGACGCCTGCTCGCCGCCCAGCGAGCCCGGCGCCCCGCCTACTCGGCCGAGCGCATGGTCGCCGAGTGGCTGGAGCTGTACGAGCTCACGCGCAGAGCGCGGTAGGATCGCGCGTCGTGGCGGCGGCGGCTAGGACCGAGGCGCCTCCGGCGCAGCCGCGGCGCCACCGGCGCGCGTTCTCGGCGCTCGCCGCGGTTCCGCGCCTGCTGCGGGCGCATCCGGCGCTCACCCTCGTGCTGGCGCTCGGGATCCTCCTCCGAGTGGCCATCGCCGTCGCGTACCGGCCGGCGCTCATGTGGGACGACTCGTGGGCGTACCTCAACACGGCCTTCAGGAACCTGCCCGTCAGCATCTCCGGATCGCGGCCGAGCGGCTATCCCCTACTGGTCCGCATCCTCACCGGAAACGATGTGTCGCTGGCGGGGCTGGTGAGCGCTCAGCACCTGGCCGGCCTGACCGTCGGCGTGCTCGCCTACGTCCTCGCGGTTCGACTGAACGTGCCCCGTTGGATGGCGGCGGTCCTCGCGGCAGTGCTCCTTCTCGACTCCTACGCGCTCACGCTCGAGCAGACGATGATGCCCGAGAGCCTCTTCACGCTCGCCCTCCTGCTGAGCGCCTACCTGCTCATCGCCCACAAGTCGAGCGTCGTCGCCCTGGCGGGGAGCGGCGCGCTCCTCGCCATCGCGACGACCATCCGGACGGCGGCGCTCTTCGCCGTCCCGGTGTGGCTCTGGTACCTCCTCGGCGGCCCCCGCACCCGGCGCGGGGTGACCGCGGCGGTGCTCGCCCTCGCCCTGCCACTCCTCGCCTACTGCTCCTTCCACGCCCTCGTGGGCCGCGGATTCATGATGGTGGAAGCCGACGGCTGGTTCCTGTACGGCAGAGTCGCCGCGATCGCCGACTGCCGTACGTTCGCGCACGACCCGAGCCTCGGGCGCCTCTGCGATCCGCATCCCCTCAGCCACCGCCACGATCCGACCTACTACGTCTTCCTGCCCACCTCGCCCGCCGTCCGCGTCTTCCAGCACCTGGGCGGCAAGGACGCCAAGAAGAGCCTGAGCAGCAACGCGACGCTGCGCCGGTTCGGCCTGTCGGTCATCCGGGATCGACCCCTGCGCTACGTCTCGCTGGTGGGGGACGACTACCTGAAGCTCTTCACCGGCAGGGCCTTCGTGGAGACCGCGATCGTCATGCCCGCCCGTCCCCGAGCGCTCGCGGCCTACTCCGAGGAGGCCCGGCGCAACTACCTCCCCGGGTACGCCCCGAAGATCCACCCACCGGCGGGCCTCCTGCTCGACTACCAGCAAGTCGCCCACACGCCGGGCTGGCTCGCCGGGCTCGCAGCGCTGGTGGTCCTGCTGGCCACTCCGGCGCTGCTCGTGCGCCGAGTCCGCCGCCGTGCGCGGTACCTCCCCGAGGGCTTGCTGTTGGGTGGAATCGGGGTCACGACATCGTTGGGTGCCGTGGCTACGGTCTCCCGCGAGGTGCGCTACCTCGTACCGACGGTTCCGTTCCTGCTCACCGGCGCGCTCGTCGCGCTCGCGTCACTGGTCCGTGCACGGCGGGACGGTCGGCGGTCCGCCACCGCGGTCGGCCCTCCGAGCGACCGCGCTAACCCCGCGGCGAGGGACGTGCCGAGCACGGCGTAACCGCATCCTCATCCTCCCGAGCCGTCTAAGTGTGGCGCGTCAGGTGCTCGCCGTACGGAAAGTCGCAGCCGCCTCCCTCGCGCCTGGCCCCCGCTCCGCGGTAGGCCGCGAGCGACGCCCAGCGGTTCGAAAGAGAGCGGACCGTGCACCCTTCGTCGAGGCGGGTTCTCGGGCGCGGGCGCCGCCCACCGGCTCCGGCTCGGCACTCCCGCTACGCCTACCGGTGACCGCTTAAGGCTGCTTCCTTCCGGACCTGACCTGGTTCACGGGCCTGCATCGCGCGGGACCGAGCCATCGACGCCATGAACGACGTGCTGACCCCGAAAGCCTGCGCCCCTCGGAAGGGGATTCAGCCCCGCTAGAGCGGATTGCGGATACAGGGCACCGCTACCTCCCCGCCTAGCACGGTCCGCAGCGCATCCTAGCGCGTAGAATCGAGCCCCTCAGAGGGCGCGTAGCTCAGCGGGAGAGCGCTCGCTTCACACGCGAGAGGTCGCTGGTTCGAAACCAGCCGTGCCCATCCAGTGCCGGCAGGATCCCTCAAGGCCGCCGCTTGGTGGTCCATCCGCCGCGCGCAGAGCCGCAAGCCCGCGACCTACCGCTGCCCGTTCTGCGGGAACCACCTGCCCGCCGCGAGCGAGCACGTGCTGATCGCGCCGGAGGGCGACACCACCCGCCGGCGCCACGCCCACACGGCCTGCACCCTCAAGGCGCGCCGGGCCGGCCGGCTGCCCACGCGCGAGGAGTGGCAGCGCTCCCAGCCGCGCCGTGACCCCGCCTGGCGGCGGTTCCTGCGCCGCATCAGGGCCGGGTGAGGCGCTTTGCGTCCACCCCGGCGAGCACAACTCGCCTTACCCTCGGCAAAAGCCCTACGCCGCGGCCGTGCGATCTCGCCCGGCCGCCTTCGCCTCGTAGAGGGCTGCGTCGGCCCGGGCGACGAGCGCCTCGACGCTCTCGCGCCCGTCCCACTCCGCGATGCCCGCCGAGCAGGTCTGGCCCGAGGGAGTCACCGACCGCAGGCGATCGACGACCGTGCGGGCGTCCCCGAGGCCGCAGCCGGGGAGGATCACGCCGAACTCCTCCCCGCCGTAGCGCGCCAGGAAATCGGCCTCGCGGAGCGCGCCGCTCCACGCCGCCGCGGAGGTCTTGAGCAGGCGATCACCGTCCTGGTGCCCGCGCGTGTCGTTGAAGCGCTTGAAGAAGTCGAGGTCGACGATCGCCACGCAGAGAGGGCGCTCGACCCGGCGAGCGCGGACGAGCTCTCGCCGGAGCTCGGCCTCCCACGTCCGCCGGTTGGCGATGCCGGTGAGGGAGTCCGTGCGCGCGAGCTCTTCGAGCTCGTGCAGCAGGTCGGCACGGCCGATCGCCGCCGCCGCCTCGCCGCTCAGCAGCCCGAGCATCGCCTCGCTCTGGCGCCCGATCCCGGGCGTGGGTGTCGTCCAGATGAGCACGAGCACCGCGATCACCTCGCCCTCGCGGACGACGGGCTCGAACATCACCGAGCGCGCGCCGGTGCGCTCGATCATCCGCGCCGAGATCGCCGGTTGGCCGCTCACGTCGGGCACGAAGAAGCGCTGCGCGGAAGCGAAGGCAACGCCCGCCCCGGATGCTTCGCGGCCCATGCGCAAGCCTCCGGCGGGAGGGTCAGCGCCGGCGGTCGCGGTGCAGACGAGCTCGTCCCGCTCGGGCTCCCAGAGCTCCACGACGTCGGCTCGAATCACCTCGCGAGCCGCGGCGCACACCGCACGCCGCGCGCGAGCGGCGTTGGTGGTGGCGTTCAGCTCGCGCGCCGCCTGCGCGACCGCGGCGATGCTCGTCATGTGCTCGATCTCCCGGCGCCGGACCCGCATGCGCTCTGCGCACCGTCCCAGCTGGTCGGCCAGAGCCGCGACCAGCTCGGGAAGGCCGTCGTCGCGAGGCTTGGCCTCTGCGCTCAGGAGCTCGATCACCCCGATGATCTCATCGCCCGCCCGGATGGGAGCGGCGAGCGCCTGCGCCGCCTCCGCGGAGGAGCTCCGCTCCCACTCCGCCACCCCGCTCCGCGCGACGCGGCCGGGGAGCCCTGCCCCGGGCGCGAGCGTGGCGCCGGGCATCTCCTCCTCGCGGCCCCGGACGGGCCGAGCGGGGTCCTCACTCCACACGCTCAGGCAGCGCAGGCCCTCCTCGAGGCCGCCCTCCGTGCGGGTCCACAGCACGCCGCGCTGCACCCGAGCGCCTCGCCGATCGCCTGCACGCCGGCGCGGAGCGCCTCCTCCTCCGAGCTCGACTCGGCCAGCGCGCGAGTCACCCGCTGCTCGGCGAGCGCGTCACGCTCGGAGCGCTTGCGCTCGGTCACGTCGCTCAGCAATCCGGTGACGCCTGCCACCTGATCCTCCTCGTCGAGTATGAGCCGGGCCCGCACCTGCACCCAGCGCACCGCCCCGTCCCGGGTCACGTAGCGGTGCTCGTGCTCGCAGCTCTCGACCTCGCGCCGCATGAGGGGCGCGAAGCGCTCGAGGTTGGAGTGACGGTCGTCGGGATGCACGAACGCCGAGAAGGGCTCGCCGATGCTCTCGGCCGCCGAGAAGCCGGTGAGCTCTGACCAGGCGGGGTTGAGGAACGTCCACCGCCCCGCGGCGTCGGTCTGGAAGACCACCTCGTGGACGTGGTCGACCACTCCGCGGTAGCGGAGCTCGCTCTCGCGCAGCTCGAGAGCCCCGCGTCGCATCTCGTGCGCCTGACGCCGCACCCGCCCGGTGAGCGTCTGCACCGTCCAGCCCATCACCGAGCCGACGAGGAGCCAGAGGACGGTGCGCCGCCAATCCGAGATGGGGGTAGTCGGGAGCGCCGACGAAGACCAGCGGCGCGCCGAAGGTGAGCCCGAGCCCGACGAGCCCGACGAGAAGCTCCGGACGCGTCCCGTAGAGGGCGAGCCAGAAGATCGGCAGGAGGGCGAGCACGGAGAAGCCCGACGTCGAGCCGCCGGCGGCGTGGCGCAGGAGGACGACGACACCGAGGAACGCGACGGCGGGAGCGGCCTGCGCCGAAGCGGGGAGCCGCTCCCAGGGGAGGAGGATGCCGGCGGCGGCGATCGCCGCGAGCAGCGCCACCGCAGCCGCCAGCGCGGCGAGGCTCGAAGGCGCGGGCGGCAGGAGCACCGTGAGCATGGCGCCCGCGCTCAGCGCGGCAAAGGGCGCCACGCGCTTGCGCGCGTGCGGCGAGCTCAGAGGACGCGGGTGTCCCACCATCAAGCTCCTATCGACCGCCGCGCGCGACATACTGAGCTCGCGCCCGACACGCCCGCTCCCTCCGCCGGTAAGCCCCGACTCCCGTGAACACCACCGAGCTACGCGACGAGCGCATCGTCGTCGAGACCGATCGCTACCGCGTCACGGGCAACCTGCGCCTACCGCGTGACGGCTACCGCTCGCGGCTCACCGACTTCCTCAACTCCACCGAGCGGGAGTTCGTCGCGCTGACCGAGGTCGTGATGGAGCCCCTCGACCGGCCCGGGGAGGTCCGCCGTGCCCGCTTCGTCGCGCTCTCGCGCCGGCACGTCGTGCTGGCCATGGAGCTCGGGCCGAGCGGGTTCGACGGCTGACCGGGCGCCCCGGGGCTCCGGCGGCCCGCCGGTTACCATTGCGCGCATGGCAGTCACCCCCTCCACCTCCCGCCAGCCGCGCCGCGCCGAGCTCCTGCGAGCCTCGCCGCGCATGTTCGACTCCGACCTCCTCGACCGGCTCTCGCGGGTGCATCCCGTCGTGCCGCTCGTCGTCTTCGTCCCCGTCGTCTCGTGGCTGCTCCTCGCCGGCATCGACCGGACCGGGGCGGGGGACGCAGTGGCCTGGGCGCTCGGGGGCTATCTCTTCTGGACGCTTACGGAGTACTGGATGCACCGGGTGGTCTTCCACTTCGAGCCCGAGGAGGGGATCGGGGCGCGCCTGCACTGGATCATCCACGGCGTCCACCACGATCATCCCAACGACCCGCTGCGTCTCGTGATGCCGCCGTCGGTCTCCATCCCGCTCGCCGCGGGGTTCCTCGCGCTGTTCGCCCTCGTGCTGAGCTCTCCGGTCTGGCTCGCCTTCGGCGCCGGGTTCCTCGCCGGCTACCTGCTCTACGACATGACGCACTACCACCTGCACCACCACACCCCCCGCACCCGGATGGGGCGCAAGCTGCGCGAGCAGCACATGCGCCACCACTTCCAGGACCACGACTCGGGCTTCGGCGTGAGCGCCCCGTTCTGGGACCACGTGTTCGGCACGGCGCCGACGCGTCGCTCGGGCGCCTGAGGCTCCCGCGCCGCGGCCGGGTTGCGCCACGCCCGCTCGGGGTAACGCCTCCTTCGACAACTTCGGGAGGAGGAGCACACCATGGGTCGCAACCTGGCGACGCTGCTGACGGACACCGCCGAGCGCGTGGGTGATCGCACCGCGCTCAAGCTCGATGACGTCGAGGTCACCTACGATCAGCTCGACGAGGGCAGCGCCCGCGTCGCCGCGCTGCTCGCCGCCAAGGGCTTCCAGCCCGGCGACCGCGTCGGGATCATGCTCCCGAACGTCCCGTACTTCGCGCTGACCTACTACGGCGTGCTGCGCGCCGGCGGCGTCGTCGTCCCGATGAACGTGCTGCTCAAGGGGCGCGAGGTGTCCTTCTACCTGAGCGATCCCGAGGCCAAGCTCCTCTTCGCCTGGCGCCAATTCGAGGAGGCCGCTCAGAAGGGTGCGCAGGAGGCGGGCGCCGAGGCGATCATCGTCGAGCCGGGAGAGTTCGAGAAGCTGGTCGGCGAGCACGAGCCCCAGCGCGAGCTCGCCGAGGTGGAAGACGACGACACCGCGGTGATCCTCTACACCTCGGGCACCACGGGCAAGCCCAAGGGCGCCGAGCTCACCCACGCGAACCTCTACCGCAACGCCGACGTGGCCACCCACCTGGCGGGCTCCTCCGAGGACGACGTCGTCCTCGGTGCGCTCCCGCTGTTTCACTCCTTCGGCCAGACCTGCGGCCTGAACGCCACGATGCGCGTCGGTGGGGTGTTGACGCTCATCCCCCGCTTCGATCCCGCGCACGCGCTCGAGATCATCGAGCGCGACAAGGTCACGATATTCCAGGGCGTCCCCACGATGTTCGGCGGGATGCTCAACTCCGACGAGCGCGAGAAGCACGACACCTCCTCGCTGAAGACCTGCATGTCGGGCGGCGCGGCGATGCCGGGCGAGGTCATGCGGGGATTCGAGGAGGCCTTCAAGTGCAAGGTGCTCGAGGGCTACGGGCTCTCGGAGACCTCTCCCGTCGCCTCCTTCAACCACCCCGACAAGGAGCGCAAGATCGGCTCGATCGGCACCCCGATCGAGGGGGTGGAGATGAAGGTGGTCGACGACGACGGCAAGGACGTCGACCAGGGCGAGGTCGGCGAGATCGTCATCAAGGGCCATAACATCATGAAGGGCTACTGGAAGCGCGAGGACGCCACGAAGGAGTCGATCAAGGACGGCTGGTTCGCCACGGGCGACATGGGCAAGATCGACGAGGACGGCTACTTCTTCATCGTCGACCGCAAGAAGGAGCTGATCATCCGCGGCGGCTACAACGTCTACCCGCGCGAGGTCGAGGAAGTGCTCTACGAGCATCCCGCGGTCGAGGAGGCGGCGGTCATCGGGATGCCCGACGACAACATGGGCGAGGAGGTCGGCGCCGCCGTCGTGCTCAAGAAGGGCCAGGAGGTGAGCGAGGACGAGCTGCGCGACTACGTCAAGGAGCAGGTCGCGGGCTACAAGTACCCGCGCAAGATCTGGTTCCCCGACGAGCTGCCCAAGGGCCCGACGGGCAAGATCCTCAAGCGTGAGATCGAGGTGCCGGAGGCCGCGTCGCAGAAGGGCTGAGGCGTGGCCGCCGGCTCAGCGGCTCAGTGGTGCGACATGCCGCCCATCGCCCCGGGCGGCACGGGCGCCCGGTACCACTTCGTCCGCCACCCGTTCATCTGAGCGACCTCGCGCTGCTGGGCCGCGATGATTCGCTGCGCCAGCGCTCGCGCGGCGGAGTCCCGGCCCTTGGCGAGCTCGACCTTGGCCATCGCGATCGCGCCCTGGTGGTGGGGAACCATCATGTCGATGAAGGCGCGGTCGAAGGGCTGGGCGCTGTTGAGCGTGTCGGTGTGCATGTCCATCCCCATGGCGTGCATGTCGAGCCCGAGCGTGGCCTTGCTGCCACCGGTCGTGAGGTGGCTCTTGAGCTGGGCCATCTGTGCGATCTCGTCGCGCTGCTCCCTGCTGATGGAGGCCGCGAGCCCGCGGATCTCGGGGTGCTCCGCGCGACGCTCGGCGATGCTCGCCATCTCGATCGCGGACTCGTGGTGCGGGGTCATGTCGTTCACGAACGCTCGATCCGTGGCGGCGCCCGACGCCTGACTCGAGCCGCTGCCTCCGCAGCCCGCGACGAGCGCCAGCGCGACGGCGATGGCCGGCACGCCGAGGAGTTCGAGGACGGCGATCGGGCGGCCGCGGCGGAAGGGTGCGCGACGGCGGTGGGGTGATCCGGGTGACATGGGTAGGGCTCTCCGTCTTTCAGTCGCGGTCGTGGTCGTGGTCGTGGCGCGCGGCGAGGCCCGCGGCCTGCAGCTCTCGCGGTCGCTCCGTGGCGCCGGCGTATGCGGTGGGCTCGGCGGCGAAGGACTGCTGGCAGTGCTCGGTGCAGAAGTAGACGCTCTGCCCGTCGCGCTCGGAGACGTATGCCTTCTTGCGGTCGACCTTCATCCCGCAGACCGGGTCGCTCACCCCACGACGGAACGTGAGGTAGAAGAGCGCGGAAAAGATCGCCGCGCCGAGGACGTTGAGGAACAGCTTGTAGTCGACCTGGACCGAGCCGAAGATGTCCGCGCGGGTCGGCCGGCTGTGCGGCACGATGCCGACCACGGAGAACAGGCCGTCGACCACCAGCGCGGCGAGCACCATCGTCACGAACATCAGCGCGGTGATGCGCAGGGCGAACTTCGTGCCGTAGTACTTGCGGTAGATGGCGATGATCGGCAGGACGATCAGGTCGGCGAAGATGAAGGCGAGCACGCCACCGAAGGTGATCCCGCCCGACCACAGCACCGCGGCGAGCGGGACGTTGCCCACCGAGCACACGAAGCTCAGCATCGCGATGATCGGGCCGACGATCACGTTCTCGATCGTCCGGATGCCGGCGGGCGCGTCCTTGATGAAGAGCCCGTTGAAGAAGTCGTTGCCGAGTTGGGCGATGAAGCCGGCCAGGAAGAACCCGAGGGTGATCTCCTTCCAGAGCATCCCCCAGTCGTTGCGGAAGTTGTGCGCCACGTCGGACCACGCCTCCGGCGAGGTCAGGCGCCGGCGCCAGCTCATGCGCTCACCCGCCGAGTGATGCTGATGCCCGGTGTCCGCGTCCTGGGCATGCTCGCGCGCCTGCTCCTCGAGCCGGCGGGAGACGAAAACGCGCAGCAGGACCGTCATCAGCGTGACGAGCACGAGGCCGCCGACGAACTCGGCGAGCGCGAACTGCCAGCCGATAAGGAGCCAGATCACGACGCCGAGCTCGACCACCAGGTTCGTCGAGGCGAACTGGAAGGCCAGCGCCGAAGCGGCCGACGCCCCTTTTTGGAAGAGCGACTTCGCGATCGCGATCGCCGCGTAGGAGCACGACGAGGAGGCCGCGCCCAGCCCCGTCGCCCGGGCGACCGAGCCGAAGCCGCTGCGCCCGAGGCTCGCCTCGATCCGCTCACGGGGCACCCACGCCTGCACGATCGCCGAAAGCGCAAAGCCGAGCACGAGCGCCCACCAGACCTCGTAGGCCATGAGGAAGGCGTCCTTGAGGCCGTGGCCGAGGACCGTGAGCGCGCCGCTCATGCCGCGGCCTCCGCATTACCGGGTGGGGGTATCACGGCATTCAGCCTTGCATACCCCACCCCCGTATGTCAAGCTACGCACATGGCGTCATCCACGCAACCTCCGACTCGCGGCTACACCGCGAACAAGGACCAACTGCTCACGCGGCTCCGCCGCGTCGAGGGCCAGGTCCGCGGCATCGAGAGGATGGTCGAAGAGGAGCGCTACTGCATCGAGGTCATGACCCAGATCAACGCCATCCAGGCCGCCCTCGACAAGATCGCCCTCGGTCTGCTCGACGGACACGCTCGCCACTGCCTCAAGCCCGGCGGAGGCGGCCCCACCGAACCGGCCGAGCAGGTCGAGGAGCTCATGGGCGCCGTCGGACGCATGCTCTCGCGCTGAAGGGCGGCCGTACTCACTTCTCTTCCGCTGACCGACTACGCTCGCGCTGCGCAGGCGGCCAGCTCCGACCGGGCGGCGCTCCGATCGCGATGAGCTCATCGGCCCGGTGGTCGACCTGCAGCGTCGTGTGCACGATCTCGAAGCGGTCATGCAGCATCGCTTCCAGCCCCCGCCGAGCCGCGTGGCAGTTGGTCTCCTCGCGCACCAGCACATGCGCGGAGAGCGACGGAAAGCCGGAGCTCACCTCCCAGACATGGAGGTCGTGCACCTCGATGACGCCGGGCTGAGCGACGAGATCGGTGCCGATGGCCTCCGGGTCGAGCCCTCGCGGCGCCGCCTCGAGAAAGACGCGGCCGGAGGCCTTGAGCAACCCGTAGGCCGAGCGGAGCATCAGGCCGGCCACGAGCAGCGAGGCGATCGGATCGGCGCGCTCAAAGCCGGTGAGCAGGATGACGCCGGCCGCTATGACGGTGCCGATGAAGGCGTAGAGGTCGGTGAGGATGTGCTGAAAGGAGCCCTCGACGTTCAGGCTCTGGCGGTTGGCCCGGGCGAGCGTCCACGTCGCGATCAGGTTGACCACCACCCCGACTAGGGCGATGGCCAGGATGAGCCCGGCGCGGACGTGCGGGGGATCGATGAGCCGGTGGACCGCCTCGTAGGCGATGAAGCACGCCAACACCAGCAGCGTCACGCCGTTGGCCTGGGCGGAGAGAATCTCAACGCGCTTGAAGCCGTAGGTCAACGCACCCTTCGCCGGCCGGACGGCAAGCCGCGCCGCCACGAGCGAGAGTCCGATCGCCGCCGCGTCGGTGAGCATGTGTGCGGCGTCGGAGAGGAGCGCCAGCGAGTGGGCGATGATCCCGACCGTCACCTCGACGGCCATGAAGCCGAGAATCAGCGCGAGCGTGACCGTGAGCTTGCGCGCATCGGCGTCGGCGCTCACACCGTGCGCGTGAGCGCCCGAGCCGTGACCATGACCGTGGGCCATCAGCAGCACCCCTCCCCGCAGCGATCTCCCCCAGCCAGCGGAGAGGCGACGCAGCATCCCTCGCCGCGCCAGGTCTCGCGTCCTTCCTTGACCGCGACCCCCGCGATGCCGAGCGCCACGACGGGATCGAGCCACCACAGCCCGAATAGCGCATTGGCGCCCAGGCCCACCAGCACGCCGGCGGCCAGGTAGGCGCACAGCAGATTCTGCGTGCCCTCCCCCGCGGTGGCCGCCGACCCGAGCTGCGCGCCCAACCGCGTCTTCGCTCGGCCCAGAAGCGGCATCAGGATCACGCTGGCGATCGAGAGACCGATCCCCACCCAGCTCGCACCGGCATGCGATCCCGCGATCAGGGAACGGACCGCGTCGAAGCAGATATAGGGGGCGAGGAGGAAGAAGCTGACCGCGACGAGGCGCTGCGCGCGGCGCTCGGCCTCCTCGGACAACGAGCGATCCCCCGTGAAGCGCCAGATGACGATGACGCTGGCCAGCCCCTCGATGGCCGAGTCGAGGCCGAAGCCGAGAAGCGCCACCGAGCCCGAAACGAGGGCAGCGGTGATGGCGATAGCACCCTCGATCGTCATCCATCCGAGGCTGAGCCACGAGAGCTGCTTGGTACGACGAACGAGACGGTCGCGGGGCGGCGGGGCCTGAAGCTGGAGGAGCGCCCGGCGCTGCTCGGCCGCGGAGGCGCTCATGCGGTGAGCCGGGCTCGCGCGTCGAGGAGGCTGGCCAAGAGATGCTCGCCCTGGTCCGTCAACGCATACATCACCATCTTGCCGTCGCGGCGCGAGCTCACGAGCCCGGCCGAGCGCAAGCTACGAAGGTGGTGCGAGACGAGGTTGTGGGCCCGCTCGGCGATCCAGGCGAGGTCGCAGACGCACAGCTCGTCGCCGTCACGCAGCGCCGCCGCCAGCATCAACCTCGTCGGATCGGCCAGGGCGCGCGCGCCCACGGCCAGGGACTCGGCCTCCCCAAGGGCCAGACGCGCGCGCCGCAGCGCTTCGGCACGCGCTAGGTCAAGGCAGAGAAGGTCACACTGCTCGTCGCTCATACGCACAATCTAACCGATATTGATGCGAACGTTAGCCTTCTCCGGCATGGTTCGAGCCATGACCGAGGGCCGAGCGGTGTTCCGCCCATGAGCTCGACGCGGTGGCTCTTGCTCGGAGGTGCGGCGGTCCTTGCGGCCTACGGGCTGTTCGTGGTCGCGCTGCTGCTGCTCGGAAGGCGCGAGGCTGCGCGCGCGCTTGCCGGGTTCATCCCCGATTGCATCGTGCTCTTTCGTCGGCTCATGGGCGACGACCGCGTCCCGCGCCGTCACAAGCTCCTGCTCGGCGCGCTCATCGGCTACCTCGCTCTGCCCTTCGACCTCGTACCCGACTTCATTCCGGTAGCCGGACAGCTCGATGACGCCGTTCTCGTCGCGTTGGTGCTTCGCGCGATCCTCCGAGGCGGCGGTCCCGGACTGGTCGAGGAGCATTGGCCGGGGCCCGAGGCGTCGCTTGGCGCCGTGCTTCGGCTGGCAGGTCACGCGCGGACGACATGACGCCGCGCCGGGCTCGCCCGGCTGCACCGCCGTCGCCGTACGGGTTTTCCCAGGACCACATCCGCTTGCCGGCCGATGGGAAGAGGCCACGGATGCTCCTACAGCGGAGAGAGGGGGATTCGAACCCCCGAACGAGGTCACCCCCGTTACGCGATTTCCAGTCGCGCCCGTTCAGCCGCTCCGGCACCTCTCCGTGCGAGCCTCTTGAAGCCGAGACAGGGTACCGGGCGCGCCCGCAGGCGGCCGACGGCCGCCGCTAGGCGGCGCGGGCGCGCGGGCGGCGCAGCAGGCTCGCGATGAACCGCCCGACGATCACGTAGACGATCAGCGCGATGCCCCAGTTGATCGCGATGCCGAGCTTGCGGTCCTTGGGCTTGAAGATCCCGTCGAAGGGTCCGACGAGGAACTTGGCCGCGTCGTGGACGTGCTTGACGATGCTGTTGTCTTTGCTGGCCTTGAGGATCACGAAGAGGATCCCGAGGAGGATCAGCAGGGCGACGACGCCGGTGATCACATCCACGATGACCGCGAGCACGCCCAGCAGCCCGTAGACGCCGGCGGCGGCCCCACGGCCGACCGAACCGCCGCGCCCGGCGTCGTCGTCCGTCGCGTCCGCCGCTCCTTGTCTCTTCCGCCCCAAGCGTGCCATCGCGCGGCGAGTCTAGAGAAAGAGGCGACGCGACGCGACGCCCCCGCCTAGGCGGCGGGCGTCGCCGCCGATGCGATGGTCGGGTACGAGCCGGGATGGTCGCGGTCCGCGGCTCGAGGACGAACAGCTCGGCGGCCAGGTCGGGCGCCTGATGGGAGGAGCTCACTTGGTCGGCCCCTTTCCGGCGAACTGCCGCTGAAGGTTGACCAGGCCGCTGGACAGGGCGGCAGGAGTTCGGGATCGCAGGCGTTCTTCTCGATGCTCATGTCGCTCTCGCCTCCCTCGCCGTCGAAGTCGTCCGGCTCGTGGCTGCGCACGCCCGCGCTATCGTTTCAGGCAGCGGGTTGGGCGTTTTTGGGGCGTGGTCACGGGTCTCGAGGCGGGTGCGCCGGGGACGCTGAATCGTCTCAGTGGTACCGCCCGTCCACAGAACGAACGGCGAGTGTGTGCAAACGCGTGGCGTCCGGAGGCCAGCCTTTATGTCGGACATGCAACACGCAGATCAGTCAGCCCCCGCGTCGTCGGTCGAGGTCGAGCTCACACCGCCTTCGGAGGGGAGCGAGCGGCCGGTCGGCGGAGCGCTCGCCGCCGCGATCTCCAACCGCATGGTCCGCATCCTGCGCTCCTACAGTGGCCGCGGCCCCACCAAGGCGCGGACCACGGTCGGACGCGACCACGTCCTCGTCGTCCTCCATGACACGCTGACCACCGCGGAGCGCACGCTGGTGGCCCACGGCAGCGGCGAGCTCGTCCTCCAGACTCGTCACTCGCTGCAGAAGGCGATGCGCGAGGAAGCCACCCGGATGGTCAACGAGCTCACGGGGCGCACCGTCATCGGCTTCATGAGCGACAACCACATCGATCCCGACCTCGCCGCCGAGGTCTTTGTCCTCGAGCCGCGGCCCGACGGTGCCCACGCACCCGCCGAGGCCGAGGTGTCGGTGTAGGCAGCCAGGCCTCCGAAGCGAGCGGAGGGGGAGGGATTCGAACCCTCGTCGGAGGAGAACCCCCCGAAACGGTTTTCGAGACCGCCGCATTCAACCGCTCTGCCACCCCTCCGGGCCCGCGGTCGCGGGACGCAGCAGAGTAGCGCCGCGTGCGCCGCCGAGGCGCTCGAGGCGACCGGCCGGACGCCCCGGTCGTGGCGGTGACCGGGGCGTCCGCAGCCTCCCTTCCCAAGGTGGCGCCCTCGTTAAGTGAGAACGCTTCGCTCGGCCGCAGGTTGGCTCCAAGTCAGCGGCGGCCGGCGAAGAACGCGCGCAGCAGATCCGCGCCCTCGGCGGCGAGCAGTCCGCCGGCCACCTCCGGGCGGTGGTTGAAGCGGGGCTCCGCGAGCACGTCGAGGACGCTTCCCGCCGCCCCCGCCTTGGAATCCGCGGTGCCGAACACCACGCGGGGGACGCGCGCGAGGACGATGGCGCCCGCGCACATGGCGCAGGGCTCGAGCGTCACGTAGAGCACGGACTCAAGCACTCGCCAGCTTCCGAGGCTGCGCGCCGCTTCGCGCAGGGCGAGCGTCTCGGCGTGGGCGGTCGGGTCGCCCCGGAGCTCGCGCTCGTTGCGAGCCGCGCCGATCACCTCTCCCTCGCGCACGACCACCGCGCCGACCGGCACGTCGTCGTGCTCGAGCGCTCCCTCGGCCTCACGGAGGGCCAGGCGCATGTAGTACTCGTCGCGCGGAAAGAATCGGGAGGTCACCGGGAGGACCTTCTCAGGGCAAAAGGGAAACTTCTTAGTGCCGATGATGTCTTACTAGAGTCGGAGGGCTACCGAGTCCCCTCCGTTCGTTTCGATGCGCCTCCTCCCCTCCCCCCGATTCCTGCTGAGCCTCGCCGGCGTGGGCGCCGCCCTCGGCCCCGGCGCCGTCGCCGCGCGCGCCGACGTCGCGCCCGCCCCCTACGTCCCGGGGCAGGTGGTCGTGCGCTACGCGGCGCGCACGCCGCTCGGAGCGCGCGCCGCGACCGATCGCGCGGCCGGCGCGGTCGCGCTCGCCCAGCCCAAGCCGGCCACCGCGCCGTACCGCGTGCTCAAGCTGCGAGCCGGCACCTCCGTACCGGACGCCGTCCGTCGCCTGCGCGGTACGGCCGGCGTGCTCACCGCCGTGCCCAACTTCAGGGTGCAGGCGGCGGGCCAGAGCCCTCCGTTCTTCCCGCGCGACCCCGGCCGCACCAACCGCGCCGGCGCGTGGACGCGCTTTCAGTGGAACTTCCTGAGCGGCGCGGGCGTCGACGCCCCCGGCGCGTGGGGCAACCTGATCGCCGCCGGGCGCCCGGGCGGCAGCGGCGTGCGCGTGGCGGTGCTCGACTCGGGCGTCGCCTACCGGAACTGGAGGCAGTTCCGCCGCTCGCCCGACTTCGCCGCCACGAAGTTCGCCGATCCCTACGACTTCGTCGCCCACAACCGCTTCCCGCTCGACCGCGACGGGCACGGGACCCACGTCGCCGGCACCATCGCTGAGCAGACCGACAACCGCGCCGGGGTCACCGGGCTGGCCTACGGCGCGACGATCATCCCGGTCCGGATCCTCGGGCCCAACTCCGGCGACGTCGAGGTCGCGGCCGGCATCCGCTACGCGGTGCGCCACGGTGCCCAGGTCATCAACATGAGCCTCGAGTTCCCCGACCGCGAGGCGACGCTGACTGCCGCCGACATCCCCGACGTGATCGACGCGATCCAGTACGCGCACCGCCACGGCGTGGTCATCGTGGCGGCTTCGGGCAACGAGGGCCCGCGCGTCTCCTACCCGGCGCGCGCAGACCACGTGATCGCGGTCGGCGCCACCACCGTCCATCGCTGCCTGGCCAACTACTCGAACCACGGCGCGGGGCTGACCCTCGTCGCTCCCGGCGGCGGCGGCGACGCGTACCTGCCCCGCGACACGAACTGCAAGGCCGACGACCCCAACGGACGGCCGATCTACCAGGAGACGCTGCTCTCCCATGACGTGCCCGTACGCCGCCGCGGACGCGTGGTGCGCTACGCGACCGTCCCCTACCCCGACCGCTTCGGCCTGCCCTCGGACATGATCGGCACCTCGATGGCGTGCCCGCACGTGGCGGCCACGGCCGCGCTGGTGATCGCCAGCGGCGTCCTCGGGCCAAATCCCTCGCCCGACGCGGTCACGACCCGGCTCGAGAGCACGGCGCGCGACCTCGGCACGCCCGGCTATGACCTCCGCTACGGCTACGGGCTCGTGAACGCGGCGCGGGCCACGGCGCCCTAGAGCCCGAGAGCCGCGCGGCTAGGTCGTGCGGATGATGAGCACCGAGCAGGGTGCGTGATGGGAGACCTTGTTCGGCACGGAGCCGAGCAGGAAGCGCTTGGCGCCGGTCATCCCCTTGTTGCCCACGATGATCAGGTCCGCGTTCTCCTCCTCGGCGACGTCGAGGATCGCATCGGAGGGGTCCCCGCGCCGAGAGAAGGTCTGGACCTCGACGCCGGCAGCCTTGGCCTCGTCCTCGGCATCGCCCAGCGTCGCCTCGACGTCCTCGCGCGGGTTGACGGCCCACTCGACGTCCCTGGGCACCTCGCCCCGCTCCTGGCGCAGCCGCTGGTCGGGCACCGGCTCGTAGGCGCTCACGAGCTTGAGGTTGCCGCCGACGCTCCGCGCGAGGTCGATGGCGTGCTTCACGGCCTGCTTGGCCGTCTCCGAGCCGTCCGTCCCCACCACGATCGAGCGGAACATCGCTTCTCCTTTCGCCGGTGCATCGATGCGCGGGGATCATAGAGGCGAGCCGGCGCGCGGGGGCGGCGCCTCGCAGGGTCGCGGAACGGGTCATCTATGGTGGCCACGGGGATGATCGACCTCCACTCCCACGTCCTGCCCGGCATCGACGACGGGCCGGCGAGCCTCGAGGGCTCGCTCGCCCTGGCTCGCGCGGCGGCGCAGAGCGGCGTTCGGACCCTGATCGCCACCCCGCACATCGATCACTCCTACGGCCTGGCGCCGGCCTCCGTCGCCGAGGCCGTGCAGCGACTCGCGGCCCGGTTGCGCGAGGAGGAGATCGCGCTCGAAGTGCTGCCCGGCGGAGAGGTCGCCCTCTCACGCTGCCCCGAGCTGCGCGACGAGGAACTGCGCGCCGTGAGCCTCGGCGGCGGTCCCTACATCCTGCTCGAGAGCCCCCTTCAGGCGGCGGCCATCGGGCTCGAGTCCGCCGTGTTCGACCTCCACGTGCGCGGATTTCGCGTCCTCCTCGCCCACCCCGAGCGCTCGCCGGTGTTCATGCGCGATCCCGACGCCCTGCGCCGACTGGTCGAGCAGGGCGCGCTCTGCCAGATCACCGCGGGCTCGCTGCTCGGCCGCTTCGGCCGCACGGTGCGCTCCTTCTCGCTCACACTGCTCCGCGAGGGCCTGGTGCACGACGTGGCCTCCGACGCCCACGACGCGCAGCGCCGGCCGCCCGGGCTGCGCGAGGGGCTTGCCGCCGCCGAGGGCGACGTGCGGGGGCTGAACGATCAGGTCGCCTGGCTCACCGAGCAGGCGCCCGCCGCGATCCTACGCGGAGAGCCGCTCCCGCCGCGCCCCGAGCTACCTCAGCGCCGAGGACTGCTCGGACGCCTCAGAGGAGTTTCGTGAGCGCGATGATCGCCCCGGCGAGCACCGCGACGACGATCGCGACTTGAGTCCAGATCCAGAAGGGCGACACCGTCCGCCGAGCTTAGTGGACGGCGTTCCTCAGCCGCGATAGCGGGGGAAGTCCCGCGCATGCGTGGCGTTCCCGGCGAGCTCGAGCGCCCACGTCAGCCACCAGGCGCCCGTGCGGGGACCCGGCATGGAGCCGGGCGCGTTGGCGCACGGGCCGTCGGAGAGGCCGGGAGGGCTGACCCAGAAGAACGCGTCGACGAGGCGGTTGCCGGTGTCCAGGGTGGGCAGTGGTCCGAGCGCACGGCCGGCAGGGTTGCACCACACCTCGTTGCCGTAGCGCACCCGGTCGCGGGGCACGAGCGGCCCGTTGCCGTTCATGGCGGTGTTGACCACGAAGTGCTTGCCGCTCAGCAGCCGCGAGATCTTCGTGCCGTAGGCGATCTGGGTGTGGGTCCACTCGTAGTGGGTCGGATCGAGGACGAACCCGCGCGCCCGACCGACGCCGACACGGCGCAGAAGCTGGGCCGCGCGCCGCGCGCTCAGCCAGTCCGATGCGCCGGCGTCGATGTAGACGCCGGTGTTGGGGAGCGCGGCCAGCCGGCGCACCTCGTAGGCGATCAGGCCGAGGCGGAAGTTCAGCGCGCTCCCGCGCAGGCAGTTCGAGCTGGCGACGCCGTCGGACTCGACGAAGATCACCGCGCGATGGCGGCCGATCCCGCGGGCGAAGCCGTCGACCCAGCGGCGGAAGCCGGCCGCGCTCGGGCCGCCGCTCTGCGCACAGCCCATGCCGGGCAGGTTCTCCGTGACGAGCGTGGGGATGACGTCGGCCCCCTCCTCGGCGACGGCCCGGTCGAAGTAGGCGCGCGTGGGCTGCTCGCCGAACTGCCACGGCCACCACTTGGCCGACGGGGTGCGGGCCAGCACGTCGAGCTGGTTGGCGGTGCCAAGATGGCCGAGCGAGCGCTGATAGCTCACCTCGCGCACCGCGGGCTTCCAGTGCCAGTCGACGAACCACGGGCCGGCGGCCAGGGGATTGCCGGCCGGGGCCGCCACCGCCGAGCCCGCGCCGGCCAGGGCCAGCACGCCGCACGCGAGCAGGAGGACGCTGAGAAGTCGCTTGAAGGGCACGGTGGTTCGGTGCGGGGGCAGCCGAGGGGCGGACGCCGGCCTCCCTTCCCTACCGACACATAATCGGCCGCTCGCATGCGGACCTTTAGCGCGACAAACGAGACTGGCGCGTAGCCGCTCGTTTGGAACGGCTCGCCTCCGCGCAAGATGACGCGCGATGCCCGCGGCCGTGATCCTCGACGTCGACGGAACCCTCGTCGACACGAACTTCCACCACGCGATCGCGTGGTATCGCGCCTTTCGCCAGCACGGCATCGTGCTCCCGATCTGGCGGATCCACCGCTCGATCGGGATGGGCGGCGATCAGCTCGTGCCCTCCCTCACCGACGAGAAGACCGAGGAGGAGCAGGGCGAGGACATCCGCACGGCGGAGAAGGCGCTCTACATGGCGCTGATCGAGGAGGTCGAGCCCTTCGCGGAGTCACGCGAGCTCATCGAGGACCTGAAGGGTCGCGGCCACGCGGTCATCCTCGCCTCCTCGGCCAAGGCCGACGAGATCGACTTCTACCTCGACCTCCTCGACGCCCGCGAGCTCGCCGACGGCTGGACGAGCTCGGCCGACGTGGAGAACACCAAGCCCGAGCCCGACCTGGTGCATGCGGCCGTGGAGAAGGCGGGCGGCGGCCCGGCGGTCATGATCGGCGACACGACGTGGGACTGCAAGGCCGCCGCGGCGGCCAGCGTGGAGACGATCGCAGTGCGCACGGGCGGCTTCTCCGCCGAGGAGCTGCGAGAAGCCGGCGCGCGCTCGGTGTGGGACTCCGTGGCCGAGCTGCGCGGACGGCTCGACGAGGCGCTGCCGGGATAGCGCCGCGCCGGCCTCCCCCCTACCAGCCCCGGCCTACAGGCCGAACTTCTCTCCCAGCCCTCCGAGGTTGCCCAGCAGGTCCTTGGGGTCGATGCCGAGCTTCTCGAGCAGCCCGCTGTCGCGCTCGGGATCCACCTGATCGGGAAGCTCCTGGTCGGCCTGGTCCGCCTTCTCGCCCTCGCCGCGCTCCTTGAGGAGGGCGAGGATCTTGTCCTTGGGGATCTCCATCGTGCACTCTCTTCTCGGTCGGGTTCGGGTCGCCGACCTACCCCTCCGACCGGCCCACGAAGCGCAGCTCGAGTAGCGTGGGCCCGGTGAACGGCGCGGACAGCGGCGTGCGCCTGCGCCAAGCGGTGATCGTGGCGCGTGAGCTCGAGCCGGTTCTCGCCGAGCTGCGTGCCGAGCTCGGCCTCGGCGAGCCCTATGCCGACCCCGGCGTGGCGGAGTTCGGGCTGCGCAACGCGGTGTGCGCGCTCGGCGACGGGTTCATCGAGGTGGTCTCTCCTTCTCGCCCCGGCACCGCGGTCGGGCGCCAGCTCGAGCGCCACGGCGGAGACGGCGGCTACATGGCGATCTTCCAGCTCGACGATCTGGACGCGGCCCGCGGGCGCGCACGGGAGCGGGGCGTACGCGTCGTGTGGGAGATCGACCTTCCCGACATCTCCGCCACGCACCTCCATCCGGCCGACGTGGGCGGCTCGATCGTCTCGCTCGACCGATCCGAGCCGCGCGCCTCGTGGCGCTGGGGCGGCCCGGACTGGACGGGCCGCACGGGCCACGGCGCACCCGGCGCCCTCGTCGGGATCGGAGTCCGGGTCGCCGATCCGGGCGCCGTCGCCGATCGCTGGGCCTCCCTCCTCGCCGCGCCGGAGCCGCGCGGGGATCCGCCCCGGATCTCCCTCGACGGCGGCGGGCACGTCGAGTTCTCGCGCGCCGACTCCGCCCGGGCCGTCGGCCTGGCCGAGATCGCCGTCGCGCTCCCGCCCCAAGTGCGCCGCGGCCGCGCGGCCGTGGAGATCGCCGGCGTGCGCTTCGTGCTGCTCGACGCTCCGTAGACTGCGCGGCTCGAGCCCCGAGGGAGGAGGAGCGATGAGCACAGTGGTGGAGCGGACCGTGCAGGACGGCGTGGCGCTGCTCACGCTGAACCGCCCCGAGCGGCTGAACGCTTGGACCCCGGCGATGGGGCGCGCCTACTTCGACTCGCTCGAGGAATGCGCCGCGCTCGAGGAGGTACGGGTGATCGTGGTCACGGGTGAGGGACGCGGCTTCTGCGCCGGGGCCGACATGGAGAACCTGCAGTCGCTCGGGGAGAACGGCGCGGAGCCCGCCGCCGGTGAGCGCGACCCGCGCCCGCAGTCGTTCCCGCTCAGCATTCCGAAGCCGATCATCGCCGCCGTCAACGGCGCGTGCGCCGGGATCGGCCTCGTCCTCGCCCTCATGTGCGACATCCGCTTCGCCGCCGAGAGCGCGAAGCTCACCACGGCCTTCGCCCGCCGCGGCCTGGTCGCCGAGTACGGCATCGCGTGGATCCTCCCGCGTCTCGTCGGTCCGGCCCGGGCGCTCGACCTTCTTCTCTCCGGGCGGGTGGTGCTCGGCGAGGAGGCCGCGGCGCTGGGGCTCGTCAACCGCGCGATCGCGCCCGAGCGCCTGCTCGAGGAGACGCTCGCCTACGCCCGTGACCTCGCGGTGAACTGCTCGCCGGCGAGCATGGCCGCGATGAAGGGCCAGCTCTACGGTGATCTCGAGCGCGGGCTCGACGCGGGCCTCGAGGAGGCGAACCGGCTCATGCTCGGCTCCTTCGCGGCGCCCGACTTCAAGGAGGGCGTCTCGAGCTTCCTCGAGCGACGCGAGCCTCGCTTTGCGCCCTTCGCGCGCTGATCTCCCAGCACACTTTCAGCCTCCTCTCAGGGTCGCCTTCGATACTCGCCCCTCGGGTGACGCCACCCGTCCACGCACCCGACTCGGAGGTTGGGGCACATGAGAAGGTCCCTGCTCACCCGCGCGGGCGTCGTCGCCGGCGCCTGCGCGCTCGTCGGGGCGGGAGCCGGCATCGCCGGAACCGCCGCCTCGCCTTCGGGCACCCACCTCAAGGCCGGCTCGGCGCAGACTGCCCGCGACCTCCGGGGCCCCGGCGGCGGCTTTGAACGCGAGCATCGGGGCGGGCCGCCCGTGCACGCCCAGCGTCGTCCTCAACAAGGCGCGCGACGGGTTCATCACCGTTACCGCGGACAACGGGACGGTGAAGTCGGTGTCCGGCCAGGACGTCACGATCACCGAAGCGGCCGGGTCGGTCACCTACAAGGACGTGACGCTCACCGTGCCCGAGAAGGCCACGGTGTACCGCAACGGCTCCGCGGCCAAGCTCGGCGACCTGCGCACCGGGGACCGGGGACCGGGGACCGGTCTCGCAGTCCAGCGAGGGAACCACGGTCTTCGCCGCGAACGCTCAGCACCGGCGCGGCGGTCCCGGCGGGTTCCACCACGACCACCATGACGGCGACGGGCCGCCACCGAGGGGCTTCGGCGGCTGATCCGCAAGACGCGCGCACACGGTGGCCCGGTTCGCCCGGGTCACCGCTCTTGCGCTCCTACGCTCCGGGCCGATCCTCCGTGTCGCCACCCGCCCCGGCGTCCTCGTCGGGCGCGCGGACCGCCGTCTGCTCCTTGACGGCGTCCTCCCCGATCTTGTCGGTCCCGGCTGCCGCGTCGGCGCCCCGACGTTGAACCGCCTCTTCGAGCGACTCGGGAGGGTCCTCCTCGTCCACCCTGGCGCCTTCTCTGGGCTCGTTACCTTCGACCATGCTCTGCCTCCGATCTCCCGCCGCGGTCATCGCCGCGCTGGCGTCGGCATACCCGGGAGGCGCCCCCCCCTTATGCGTCCGGTCGGGGGACGCTCAACGGCCTTCCCCCGGGATCGGTAGCCGTCCGCCGCCGTAGTCCAGGCTGACCGGCTGCCCCGGCCCCGGAGGAAGGCGCCAGGCGGCGTTGAGGGGGAGCACCTGGCGCGGCGCGAGCCGCACCCGGATCCCGAGGCGCTCGAGCTCGAAGGCGTTCTGCACCTGGCCGAATTGGGTCGGCGAGTAGAGGCCGTGCGCGAAGCTGGCGAGGAAGCGGACGGTGGCACCCTTCACGACGGCGCCCCGGCCGTCGCGGAGCGTGATCCGGCGCGCGTCGAGTACGAGCGGCGCTCTCGACCGGTTCTCGACCTTCCCCCCGAGCACGCCGTCGCGGGGGAGGTTCGCGTAGCGAAAGACGTGCGGCGCTCCGCTCCACGCCAGCGGCGCACCGGAGTGCCCGCCGCAGCCGACCGCGGCGGCGGCCATGGCAAGTAGTGCGAGGGTGGCGCCGCGTGCCCCGCCAGAGCGCCTCAACGAGGCTTGGGCGGCAGGGTGAACCAGTCGCAGCCGGGCGGGTTGGTCATGTTCTTCGGGTCCCAGGCCGCGCACGCCGCTTCCTTCTCGAGCACGGGGGGACTGCCGGGGCGAAAGACGCCGACGGTGGGGTCGCCGCAGTCGGGCATGGCCGGTTGATGCTCCTGGGTGGCGCCTCCCGCGTCGGCGCTCGAGTTGCCGTGCACGCAGTTGCCGGCGCCCTCGCCGTCCCAGGTTATGTCGTAGCCGTTGGGTAGTCGCGCGTTGCTCGAGGAGCGCCCGAACCGGTTGGAGACGATCCGGTTGCCGTTCGACGTGTCCCGCTGATCGTTCGGATTGTTGTCACCGCGGAACGCGGCGGGGATCCAGAAGATCCGGACGCCGCTCTTCCAGTTGTCGTAGATCTGGTTGTTGCGGATCTCGTCCCGGTTGCCGCCGTAGATGATGATTCCCGAGCCCTCGGGCACCTGGAACTGCGGGCAGACGAGGTGCGGCTTGCGCTTCTTGAACGGCGTGTCCGCGCAGTAGCGCTGATGGGGCTCGGCGAACAGCGGGAAGTTGTTGGAGTAGATCCGGTTGCGCTCCCACTTGAAGCACTCCTGCGGCATGCCGGGGTGCCCGGCGGCGAACGAGTCGGTCGACAGGCCGGTGGCGTTGTCGTGGAACTGGGAATCGTGGATGTAGGTCGAGTTGCCCGCGGTGCCCGAGTAGCCGAGCGTGTTGCCGTAGGAGTTGATGCCGCGCAGCTCGATCCCGTAGCGGCGCTTGGAGTAACCGTCTGCGGGAGAGCATCCCTTGGGATCGGAGCCGGGGTAGACGCCCGAGTCGCCGTTGCCGAAGGCGGTGATGTTCTCGTAGAGGCCGTGATCGGTGGTGAACGACAGGACCCCGTAGTTCTGGTTCCAGCGCGCGATCACGTGGTCGATGTGAAAGCCGTTCAACTCGACCAGGTCGATGCCGTTGAACGCTCCGTACTCGACCGCGATGTTGCGCACCGCAAAGCCGTCCGCGCGGTCGACGCGAATGACGTCCATCTTCGTGCGGTCGCCCTTGATGTCCACGTCGCCCGGCTTGCGTCCCATACCCACGAGCTGCAGGTTGCAGCGCACGTCGCAACGCGGGGAGTGCGCGCCGTCGCCGAGCACCTTGCGGTTGCCGACGATCGAGATCAGGTTGCGCGCGTTCGGGCAGTCATGCTGGAAGCGGAAGTTCGGCCGCACCGGCGGATCGTTCGAGCGGGCTCCCGCCGGCGGGGGTGCGTTGTTGCCGTAGCCCTCGGTCTCCGCGAAGTACTTGCCCTGGTCGCTGCACTTCTTCGGCGTGAACGGCACGCGCCGGCTCGGAAGCTCCTGGTAGACGCCGGGCATGATCAGGATGCGCGTGTTGCTCTTCGCGTGGTTGACGGCGGCCTGGATGTCGGCGAAGCGGCAGCGGCGCAGCAGGGCCAGGCGCGAACGCAACGCGCTCCCGCGGAACTCCCGGTGCAACCGGCGGGCGGACTCACGGCGCTTGCAGACCACGAGGCTCGGACCGTGCGTGCGAAACGCCGGCACCTGGCCGAACCCCGGGTCGGGGAAGGTGGTCGGCCGCTCAGGATGACCGTAGGACAGCGTCGCGGGGAGGACGACGGCGATGAGGGCCACGCACACGACCCCGAGCAGCAGCAACGAGCGCTTCACGATGAGGAAACTACTGCCTGGGAGGGCCTCGGCACAAGCTCCGGCGCGTTCGTGCGCCGGATCCAGCGTCGATCGGCGAGCGCCCAGGCGGCGTAGGCGAGCGCCCCCGCGGCGCCGGTCACGGTGAGGAGCACGCCGGCGGCGCTGACGCCGGCGACGCCATGCGCTCCGAGGATAAGCACGGCCGCGGCCGCGGCCGCGCTCGGTCCGACCGGCAGCGTGCTCAGCGCGGAGACCGCGATGAGGACTGCGGTGGCCTCGAAGACCGAGGCATGGATGCCCACGGCACGAAGCATGAGCCAGTTGCGCGCGATCTGGGCCAGGACCCCAAAGAGCACCAGGGCCGCCATTCGGGCCCGCGCCGAGCCGTCGCCCAGCACCGCGAGCCCGCGGCGCCATCCCCGCGTACGCCGGCGCGCGAGGCGAGCGAGCAAGACCGTCACCCCGAGCATCACCGCGAAGGCCACGAGCGGCGTCCACCAGGCGAGCCCCAGCGGGCCCACCAGGGTGAAGCAGGTCAAGGTCGCCAGGGTGACCTCGACGATGATGATCGGCAGCTCGGTGGCCGCGAGCGTCACGGCCTTGGGCACCTGCTCGGGAGCGGCGCGACGGAGGGCAAGGATGCGCATGGCGAACCCGAGCTCGCCGTTGATGAGGTTGCCGACGTAGCCGATGCTCGCCGCCCCATAGACCCGCCGGCGATCCACCGCGGCTCCCGCCGCGCCCACGCAGATGCTCCACGCCTCGCTGCGCGTGAGCAGGCACGCGAGGTGCAGAGCCACGGCCGCGCCGAGCAGCCACCACGAAGCACCGGCGGCCGCGTGGGCGAACTGTCCCCAGCGTCCGGCGAGGACGAGCGCGAGCGCGCCCAGCGTCGCCGCCGTGCCGAGGACGGTCAGCGCATGTCGTCGGCGCGCGGCGAAGCAGCGCATGCGCGTAGACAGGCGTGAGAGCCGGCGAAGTGCGGCGCGGGAGCGGGCGCCCAGCGGGAGCTGCGAAGCGCAACGGCTCTGCGTTCGATCGGCGGGTACGGCTCGTCACCTCCTCGCGGGGTGGGGTGCGCTACGAGACGCCGGCGGCCCCCCGCGCATCGATGAAGGTGAGCGCGCGACCGTCGCGGCCAGCGTACTCCCATGTGTCCCGCCGCCGCGCAGGTCGGCGAGCTTCGAGAGCCGCGGCCACGGCGCGCCCGAGATCACTCGAGCGGCCGTGGCGCAGCCTGTGGATCAGGCGCCGAGCTCCTCGGAGGCCATCTGCGCGCCCTTGACCCGGTTGGCGATCTTCTGCATCGCGATATCCCGGGCGAAGTCCGGCGATCCGTGGGCCGGCTTCTCGTCGCGCGAGAACGGCGAGAACCCGCAGTCGTCGGTGGCACCGAGCTGCTCCTTGGGGATGTACTTCGCCGCCGTCACGAGCTGGTCGCGAACCTGCTCGGGAGTCTCCACCTCCGGGTTGAGCGGGTTGATCACCCCCATGAACGCGACCTGCTTGACGCCCTCGGCGTCCTCGCGCAGGTGCTCGCCGACGAGCTTGTAGACCTTCTCGCGGTCCTCCTCGCTCGAGCACTGGATGAGGAAGTAGCCCGCGTTCAGGTCGAACATGTGGTCCAGGAGCTTCTCGTAGGGCACCTCCTTGGAGTGCACGGAGTCCGTGTCACCTCCCGGGCAGGTGTGGATGCCGATGTTCTTGCGCTCCTCGGGCGAGAAGCGGGCGAACAGCCGGTTGTTGAGGTCGATGAAGTCCTGGAGCATGTCCTTGCCCGTCCAGGGGTTGCGCGCGTCGTTCTTGTTCGCGAGACGGCCCTCGGTGAAGTCGACCGACACGCGCACCGCGCCGGCCTCGAACGCCTTGCGGATGTCCTTCTCGCATTCGTCGACGACGTCGTTCAGGAACTCCTCGCGCGAGTAGCCCTCGAGCTCCGCTTCGAGCGGGTAGAGCAGCATCATCATCGAAGGCGAGATCACGGCCTGCTTGACCGGCTTGGAGGCGATCGCCTTGTTCTTCTCGACGAACTCAGCGGCGAAGGTCTTGTAGCGGAACGGGCCGCCGGTGAGTCGCGGGAGCTGGCGGTGGTGCCCGTCGTCGAAGATGGCGAAGTACTGGCCGTCACCCGCGAGGTTGTCGGCCAGGCCGGTGCCGGCCAGCGTGTCGGTGATCGGGTAGGTCGCGAAGCTCGACTCGCGCTGCTCGCCGTCGGTGACGTAGGTCTCCCCCGTCTGCTCGAGGCGCTTGATCGAGTCCTCGGCCGCCTTGTCCTGCTCGGCTTGGAGCTGCTCGAAGGTTATCTGGCCGTCGTCGTGGGCCTGGAAGGCCTCCTGCAACTTCATGGGCCTCGGCAACGACCCGACGAGCTCGGTCGGAATGGGCATGTGGCGTCCTCCATCTGTTGGCACGGCGAGACCGGTAGGTCTCTCTCTCCCTTGCCGTCTGCCCCGATCGGAGGAAGGGCATGCGCGCCGACTGGCGGACGGGCGCCGCGGCGGGCGGGCTCAACTCGGCGGGCCCCTGCGACCCGCCTCCGTCACCGACTCCGTGAGCGATCGCAGCGTGTCGCGGAGCGTGGCGAAGGCGTGATCATCGAGGTCCATGGCGTCGGAGAGGAGCCGGGGGACGGCGCCGGCGCGCTCGCTCAGCGCCTGCCCCGATCGCGTGAGGAGGATCTGGACCGAGCGCTCGTCGTCACGGCGGCGCTCGCGGCGCACGAGCCCGCCCGCCTCGAGTCGCTTGAGCAGCGGGGAAAGGGTGCCGTAGTCCAGGTGCAGTGCGCCGGCCAGCTCCTTGACCGGCACGGCACCGCGATCCCAGAGCACGAGCATCACCAGGTACTGCGGGTAGGTGAGGCCCAGCTCGTCGAGCAGGGGACGGTAGAGGGCGGTCACCGCCCGCGACGCGGCGTAGAGCGCGAAGCAGAGTTGCTCCTCCACCAGCACGGGATGGCCGACGGGCTGCGAGCGCATGTCGGTCGACACGCGACGGACTCTAGAGACCCGGGGCTAACTGAGGCCGAGAGCTACCTCGCGTCCGATCTAATCGTACGCTGTATATTTCGCTCGTCACTCGGCCCGCCACCCCGGCGTGCCGCCAACCGATAGATACGGAGCCCCCCAATGCCGAAGCTGAGGGTCCCCGATTCCGGTGGTGTCGAGCTGTACTACGAGGATCACGGCTCGGGCCGGCCCGTCGTGCTGATCCACGGCTGGCCGCTGAGCGGCCGCTCGTGGGAGAACCAGGTCGGCGCGCTGGTCGAAGCGGGCCACCGCGCGATCACCTACGACCGGCGCGGCTTCGGGTTGTCCTCCCAGCCCTACGAGGGCTACGACTACGGCACCTTCGCCTCCGACCTGAAGGCTCTGCTCGAGCACCTCGACGTGCGCGACGCGACGCTCGTCGGGTTCTCCATGGGCGGCGGCGAGGTCGCGCGCTACATCGGCTCCTACGGCACCGACCGCGTCGCCGCGGCGGTGTTCGCCGCGGCGGTCCCGCCGTTTCTCTTTAAGTCGGACGACAACCCCGACGGCGGGCTCGACGACGCCACCATCGAGCAGTTCCAGGCTGGCGTGACGGGCGATCGGCTCGCCTTTCTCGACGAGTTCACCCGGAACTTCTTCACCGCCGGAGAGCGCACGGACCTGATCAGCGAGCCGGCACGCCGCTACGCCTGGGAGATCGCCGCCTTTGCCTCGCCGAAGGGCACGCTCGACTGCATAAACGCCTTCGGCCGCACGGACTTCCGCGGCGACCTCGAGAAGGTCGACGTCCCGACGCTCGTCATCCACGGCGACTCGGACGCGATCGTCCCCTTCGAGGTCAGCGGCAAGCGCACCCACGAGACGATCGCGGGCAGCGAGCTCGCGCTGATCGAGGGCGGCCCGCACGGACTCAACGCGACCCACGCCGAGGAGTTCAACCGCGCGCTGCTGCAGTTCCTCGCGCGCTAGCGGACCGCGAACGGACGGGCCGGCGTTGGGAACGGCCGGCTCGTTCGCCCGCGTGCGTCGACCGCCGCTCCAGACGCCGGTTCTCGGTACGCTCCCGACCGATGATCCTTCACGCGCACGAGCCTCGTCGGTCGCGTTGATGAGGCACCTCCGGGGCAGGCGCCGCACCGCCCGCGTAGTGGTCGTTCTCGGTATCGCCGCAGTGTTGGGCGCCCTCGTCGCCGGCGTGGCGCTCGGTCAGTTGGGAGCGGTGAACGACCTGTTCGCGCTCGGGCAGGGCAACGGCGACGCGCCGGTGCGCGCGCCCGTCGTGCGCCGGGCCGAGCCGCCGTTGCTCGCCACGCCGCTCGGGCGCTGCGGACCCGGCTCCCGTCCGCAGCCGGGCGTCGATGGACGCGTCCCCGCCGGCTCGGCGGCCCACGGCCTGAGCTGCAACGTCACGCTCTTGAGCCACCAGGGAACCGAGGGCGGCTTCAAGGTCTTTCGCTACGTCGACTCGCACCGCCGCGAGTGCGCCTACTACGACACCACCCTGCTCGCTCCGCTCAACGCTCTGAACCCGGGAGGCGGCTCGGCCGGCGTCGAGGTGCTCGACATGTCGGACCCCTCGCACCCGGTGCAGACCGACACGCTCGTGACTCCACCGATGATCTCGCCGCACGAGTCCCTGAACCTCAACCCCAGGCGCGGGCTGCTCGCCGCGGTGAACGGCAACCCGGACACCGAGCCCGGCCTCGTCTCGATCTACGACGCCCACGCCGACTGCCGCCACCCCGTCCTGAAGTCCCTGGCGCCGGTGGCCCGCTTCGGGCACGAGAGCGGATTCTCGCCCGACGGCAAGACCTTCTACGCGACCGCCACGGGACTGCAGGAGATCACGGCGATCGACGTCTCCGATCCGTCGAGCCCCCACGCCGTGTGGGAGGGGCACGAGTACTCCCACGGAATGGCGCTGAGCCCCGACGGCAACCGCGCCTACATCGCGGATGCCACCGGGGGCAACATGCTCATCCTCGACACGAGCGAGATCCAGGCGCGCAAGGCCAATCCCCACGCGCGTGAGATCAGCCGGCTGACGTGGAACTCGGCCTCGATCCCCCAGAACGCGTATCCCTTCACCGAGAACGGGCATCCCTACGTGCTCGAGTTCGACGAGTACACCCAGGCCACGCTCTCGCCGAACGGCAACAAGGACGCCGTGGGCGCTGCGCGCGTCATCGACATCGCCGACGAGCAGCACCCACGCGTGATCTCGAACCTCCGCCTCGCGGTCAACCAGCCCGCCGCGCACCACGCCGCCGACGGCGACCCGGGCACGAACAACCCGGCGCAGGGCTACGCGGCCCACTACTGCGACCTCCCGACCACGGTCAACCCGAAGCTCGTCGCGTGCTCGTTCATCGCGTCCGGGCTGCGCGTCTTCGACATCACGCGGCTGACGCATCCGAAGGAGGTCGCCTACTACGTCGCGCCGCCCAAGCCGCGCTCGGAGAACGGCTACATGGCGAGCGACTACGCGATGTCCAAGCCCGCGTTCGCGCCGAGCCGGCGCGAGGTCTGGTTCTCCGACGGAACTTCCGGCTTCTACGCGCTGCGCCTGCGCAAGAGCGTGTGGCGAGCGGACAGCCGCCCGCGGATCACGGTGCGAGGCGTCCCGCGGACGTGCCGGCACGCCGACGGGGACCGCGACGGCGACGACCTGGTGACGCTCCGGGTGATCGTTCGCGACGTGCAGCCCTTGGCCGCAACCCGATTGACGGTGGGGGGCCGGACGATCAAGGTCAGCCGCCGGACGAGCTTCCGCGTCACGGTGGACCTGGCCAAGCTGAGGCTCGGCCGGCATGAGCTGAAGGTGGCGGCGGCGAACGTGAGCAGCGCCCGCGCGACGCGCTCGGTCTCCCTCAGCCGGTGCCGCGCGGGGAACGACTCGCGGGAAGGGCGCGCGGGCCGCTAGCGCCGGAGCCCGTCCCGGGTTCGGGACGCGATACGCGGCGGGGCGGGCACGAGCGTCCGGCCACCGTCTCCCGAGTGACGGTGGAGGGACGTTCGCCGCCCGTCGGGGAGGAGCGAGACTCGAGCCTCGCGCTGCTCGACACCCGCGCCAACCGCTGACAAGCTCTCGGCGTGCGGCTCACCGCCGACATGCAGCGGGTGGTGCGCGAGCAGGCGCTGGGGTTCGTCGCGACGGTGCGCGCCGACGGCACGCCGTCCCTCTCCCCGAAGGGCACGACGACCGTGTGGGACGACGAGCACCTCGCCTTTCTGCACCTCCATTCGGAGGGCACAGTGGCCAACCTCGAGAGCAATCCTCGCGCAGAGGTCAACGTCGTCGACCCGATCAGGCGCAAGGGCTACCGGTTCGCCGGCCGAGCAGAAGTCATGACAAGCGGCCCTTGCTTCGAGGAAGCGCTGGCACGGTTCGCGCGCGAACGGGGCACTGACGGTCGAAGCGTCAAGGCGGTCGTGCTCATCGAAGTCACCGACGCCCAGAAGCTCGTCTCCCCCGCCTACGACAACGGCAGCACCGAGGCACAGATCTCCGCGCGCTTCTTCGCACGGCACCGGAGGCTCTACGAAGCGGCGTTCGGGGGCCACGCCGGAGGCGCTTCCGGCTCGTCTCGTCGTGGCGGCTATGAGATCTCCACCGACCGTACGCGCCTCGACATCGATGTGGTCCACGACTTCCTCCGTAGGGCCTACTGGTCGCGGGGCATCCCGCTCGAGACGGTCAAACGCGCGATCGCCCATTCGCTGTGCTTCGGTCTCTACGCGCCGGGAGGCAAGCAGGTCGGGTTCGCGCGCGTGGTGACGGACGGGGCCGTGATCGCCTACATCGGCGACGTGTTCGTGCTGCCCGAGCACCGGGGTCGCGGCCTGGGCGTCTGGCTGATCGAGAGCGTGCTCTCGCACGCCGACCTGCAGGCGCTGCGACGCGTCGAGCTCGCCACCGCCGACGCGCACGAGCTCTACGCGCGGTTCGGCTTCCGGGCGTTTCGGCACCCCGAGCGCCAGCTGGTCATCGAGCGCTCGCCCGAAGAGCTCTACGGAGATTGATCTGCGCGCGTCCCGGCCGGAAGCCTCGTCGCCTCACTCTCCTGCCGTCCGCGATCTCGCGCGGTGCACCGCGGCTCCGAGCGCGGCCACCGCCCTCACGAGCGCCGGCTCGGGGAGGTGGCCGTAGCCCAGGACGAGGCCCGCGCGATCGTCTCCTCGCGCCGCGACGCGCAGCTCGGAGAGGCCGTTGAGCGCGACGCCGGCGCGGCGCGCCTCGTGCAGCACCGCGGCCTCGTCGGCTCCCTCATCGAGGATGACGAGCGCGTGCAGGCCGGCGGCCACCCCGGTGACCTCGGTGCCGGGGAGGTGCTCCTCGATGGCGGCGAGCAGAGCGTCGCGCCGGGTTCGGTAGAGCCGCCGCACGCGGCGCAGGTGGCGGTCGAGGTCGCCGCGAGCGATCAGGTCGGCGAGCGCGAGCTGCTCGAGGATCGCTCCTCCGCCGTCGGCCAGCATGCGCTCCTGGGCGAGCGGCCGGACGAGCGCCTCGGGCACGAGCAGCCAGCCCAGGCGCAGCGCGTTGGCCAGCGCCTTGCTCGCCGACCCGGCGTAGGCGACCCGCGACGGGTCGAGTCCCTGCAGCGCGCCGACGGGCTCGCGGTCGAAGCGAAGCTCCGCGTCGTAGTCGTCCTCGACGACGAGCCCGTCGACCTCGTCGGCCCAGGCGAGCAGCTCGGCGCGCCGCGCGGGCGAGAGGACGACCCCGGTGGGCATCTGGTGCGCCGGAGTGACGAGCACGGCGCGCGCCCCCGAGGCGGCGAGCGCATCGACGTCGAGCCCCTCCCCGTCGACGGGGACGGGGACGGGCTCGAGGCCGGCGCGCGCCACCGCGAGGCGGTGCAGCGGGAAGCCCGGGTCCTCGACGGCGAGCGCCGCGTGGCCGCGGTCGCGCAGCACCCGGGCGAGCAGCGCGACGCCCTGGCTGGCGCCCGTGCTCACCACGATGCGCTGCGGGTCGGGCGCGGCGGCGCGCGCCCGACCGAGATACGCGGCGAGCGCCTCGCGCAGCTCGGCGGCGCCGCGCGGGTCGGGGTAGCCAAGCTGGGCGTCGGGGACGCGCCGCAGCGCCCGCCGCCACGCCGCCGCCCACGCGTGGCGCGGGAACGACGCCAGGTCCGGTCTGCCGGCGAGTAGGTCGTGCGGCGCCACCCCGCCGACCGCGCGCGACGGCCGTGCGCGCGGCGCCGACGCGGCGCGCTGCTCGCCCACGCGCGTCACCCCGCCGCGGCGGGCAACGAGGTAGCCCTCCGCCGCGAGCTGCGCGTAGGCCTCGAAGACGACGCCGCGCGAGACGTCGAGCTCGCGCGCCAGCGCGCGTGAGCTGGGCAGCGACGAGCCGGCGACGAGCCGCCCCTCGCGAATCGCCTCGCGCAGCCCGCGCTCGATCTGGCGGTGCAGCGGGCCCGCCCCGCGGCGCAGCGGAACAATCAGGTCACGAGCGAACTGGCCCTCTCCGCGCGCCACGGACTGGACCTTACGCGGTGGGCCAGTCTGCGATCGAATCCCGGCCATGTCCCACCGCACCGACCTCGTCGCCGCCGCGCTTCTGCTCTTCGGCGCCGTCTCGCTGCTCACGGGCGCCTGGCTCTTCCTCGACCCGGGCGGCTTCTACGACGTGATCGCGACCTACCCGCCGCGCAACGACCACTTCCTGCGCGACATCGGGTCGTTCAACGTGGGGCTGGGTGCCGCCGCCGTCTACGGCGCTCGCCGCCCGGGCTGGCGAGCGCCGATGCTCGGCGTGCTCGCCCTCCAGTACGGGCTGCACACGATCAGCCACCTCATCGATATCCACGGAACGGACCCGCGGGCGCTCGGCGTCGCGAACTTCGGGGCGCTGCTCGCCGCCACTTTGCTCCTAATCGGGTTCTTCGCGAAGGAGCGGGCGGCGTGAAGATCGTCCTCGCGGGCGCCACGGGCGCGATCGGCCGTCCGCTCCTCCGGCGGCTCGTCGATGCCGGGCACGACGTGACCGCGCTCACACGGCGCCCCGAGCGGACGCACGAGCTCAACGCCGCAGGCGCGCACGGCGTTGTGTGCGACGTCCTCGACCGCTCGGCCGTCCTGAAGGCCGTGGCCGAGGTCGGCCCCGACGTCGTCATGGACCAGACCACCGCGCTGCCGCAGCGCTACGACCCGCGGCGGATGGAGCTCTTCTACCAGGACCTGCTGCCGCTCCGGCTGCGCGGCACCCCGAACCTCTTCGAGGCGGCCGCCGCTGCTCGTGCGCGGATCGTGTTCCAGAGCGTCGCCTTCCTCTACGCGCCGGACGGCGAGCCGACCGTCGTTGACGAGGACGCCCCGACGATCGACGAGGAGGGACCGCCGCCGTGGAACCTCGCGATGCCGCTCATCAGGTCGCTCGAGCAGCGAGCCGTCGATCAGGGCGGCCTCGCGCTGCGCTACGGGTGGTTCTACGGGCCGGGGACCCATTTCGACGTCGGGCAGATCGCCGACGACGTCCGGCGCCGGCGCATGCCGGTCGTCGGCCGCGGCGAGGGGCTGTGGTCGTTCATCCACGTTCACGACGCCGCGGAGGCGACCGTCGCCGCGCTCGCCTGGCCGGGCAGCGGCATCCTCAACGTCGTCGACGACGACCCCATCGCGGTCCAGGAGTGGCTGCCGATCTACGCGGCGTCCCTCGGCGCCAAGCCGCCCCTGCGCGTGCCCGTCTTTGCCGCGCGCCTGGGGGCCGGCGCGATGGCCGTCCACTCGATGACCAGGCTGCCCGGCGCGTCGAACGCTCGGGCTCGCCGCGAGCTCGCCTGGGAGCCGCGCCACCGCACGGTCCGGGAGGCCTTCCGCGCGGGGTGAGGGTGCTCGGAGGGCTTGGTGGGCGCGCGCGAGAGGATCCTTCGAACCCGGACGTCACCTCATCGACGCGAACGTGCAGGAACCGCGTCCTGAGTGACGGTGGAGGGACGTTCGCAGGTCGGCCGGCGGGATATCGCCTGTAGATCGGGTTCGAGTCCTCAGTCCTTGTACGGGTCGAAGGTGTCGGCGCCGGCCATCGCGTACGCCGATCGGTGTGAGCCGGTGCAGGATCTCGATGGTGTCGCCGTGGGCGTCGAGCACCGCGTCGAGCCGCTTGTAGGCGTCGGGCGCCTCGTCGGCCGCGCCGCCGCGCAGCTCGATGCCGCTCGACGCCAGCTCCTGCTTGACCGAGTCAAAGTCGATGCGGCCGTCCTTGAGGCGCCCGCGGCGCTTGCTCATGCTCCCGTCCGGGTGACGCGGGCACAGCGTGAAGCGCGCGCCCCCCGGGAGCCCGTGCTTCTCGCGCTCGTGCTGGTACTCGCGCCACGTGACCCAGAAGTCGCAGTCGCGGTCGTTGCACTCCGCGCGGTTGCCCATGCGGCCCGCGGCCTGGGTGCGCGACATCACACGGCCCGCGCCGTGCACGGTGCTGAAGAGCAGCTCCGCGCCGGCCGGAGCGTCGGTGCCACGCAGGACCACGCTGGCCTCGCCCATCGTCGCACCGACGAAGCCCTCCTGCCCCGGGAACGCAGGCGTGCATCCCTTGCGGATCACCCACACGTCGGTGTCGAAGTGCCGCTCGCGCCACGCGAAGTTGTGGTGATTGTGAACCTCGTAGGTGGAGCTCGCGCCCAGGATGTCGAGGACGCGAGCGACGACGGCATCACGACCCGCGTAGGCGTAGTCGCCGGCGAGGCTCATCGCCGAGATGTACGACTGACCGAGCTCGGAGTCGACGGCCAGGAGGATCGGCGGGCTGTCCATCTCGCCGTCCGCGCCGCGATCGCCGAAGCTCTTGCCCTGCGCCAACGCGAGGAAGCCGCTCGCGGTCTTGTGGCCGAACCCGCGCGAGCCGAAATGCACGCCGACCCACACGTGGCCGTCGTCGCCGGCGAAGAGATCGACGTAGTGGTTGCCGGCACCGACCGTGCCTAGCTGCTTGGCGGCGAGGTCACGGAGGCCGCGCTGCGGCGCGAAGTCGGCGTCGCCGATCGCGTCGAGCACCGCGTGGTCGATCGGCTCCTCGTTCTTGCGTCCCACGCCGAACGAGATGCGATCGTAGATCGTGTCCATCACGTGGGGCAGATCGGGCTGGAGGTCGGCGACGAGCACATCGGTGCGCACGGCCTTGTTGCCGCACGCGATGTCGTAGCCCACGCCCGACGGAGAGATGTGGTCCGGGTAGGCCACCGCGCCGCCGATCGGCTGCGAGTAGCCGACGTGGCCGTCGGCGCAGAGCAAGCCCGCGATCGCGTCGCCGGCCTGCGCGCAGCGGCGCAACTGGTCGACCGCGCGGTCCTCGACGTCACCGCGAACGGAGATGGGGATCGAATCGTCCATGCCTCGACTATGTCGCAAATGCGAGTGTTTGCAAACGTGGCTCTACACGGTGTGCCGACGCCTCGCTCCCTGAGGGCGCCGTCGGGTTGACGAAGTTCGAGTTGCGCAACGGCCTTTCGTTCTCCGCTGTGTCGCGGCCGATGACCTGAATGCACCTCAACGAATACGTCGCGCGCTCAACTCGGCCAAGCGGCACTTCGGGAGGGAATCGGCGTCGCCGGCGTCGGGGCACACCTGACCGGGAATGCCGCGCACCACGAGCTCGTCGCCCTTGACGCGAGCTAACCGCAGCACAGCGTTCACCGGCCCGTTCTACCGTCCCTCATCCGCCGCCGGCGTCGTTCGGGCGGTTCGTCGACAGCGTCGCCGGGCCGCTGTCGATCGGGACGGTCGAACTCGCGGACCGTCCTTTGCGAGGAGCACGCGCCCCGCCAGGCCACCAAGGTCACCGGGCACGACGGCTGGCGCGCCTACCGCGCCGCGGTGAGCGCCGGCTCAGTCCGAGCGGTGCCCGAGCGGGAACACCCAGCGAAACACGCTCAGCCAGGGCCGCTTGCACCAGCACGCCGGATCGCAGCTGCAGCGGATGCCCCCTCGACGCTCCCGCACGAGACCGGCAGCCGCCACAGTGACATATGACCCGATCCCCATCACGAGCACGCGGCGAAGCACAGCGTTCAGCTTACCGGCGCGCAGCCGGCCGATGAGCACGTGCCGGTGACCGGTCCGTCAAGCTCCCACAGTGACCGACCCCTGGCAACGCAGGCCGCCCGAGCACACGCTGCGATGGGCCGCCGAGGCGATCAGTAGCGCCGCCACGGTCGCCTCCGTCCGGCGCCTGGCGCTTGGCGGCTGGCACGTCAACCACGCCCTGACGGTCAGCGACGGGGCCGGCAAGGCGCATCGCCTCGTCCTGCGCCGCTGGGCGCGTCCGCACTGGGCCGTCGAGGACCCCGACCTCACCGCAGCGCGCGAGGCGACCGTGCTCGAACTACTCGCCCCCACTCCCGTGCCGGCACCGCGCCTGATCGCGGCGGACCCCGACGCCACGACCTGTGACGTCCCGACGCTGCTGATCAGCCACCTGCCCGGACACCCTCCCGGGCTCCCGGCCGACATCGCCTCGTTCCTCGCGCGGCTCGCGGAGGCGTTGCCGACGATCCACGACCGTAACGCCGACGGGTTACCAGGCCCCGTCTTCCCAGCCGACGAACCGAGGTCTCAAGCCGATGCCTGTTCTGAGCGCGCGAGTGCAACGATGCCAGCTGTCGCGCACCTTCGCCTGCATGACTTCAGGGCCATGCAGCGTGCCTCCGCCACCCGGGCTTTGCGGTTGCCTTCAACGACGGGCGAGCCGCGTCATCAGCGAAACAGTCCGCCGTGCCGCTCGTCGCGACGCTCAGACCCGTGCCCCCGTGGCGAGTGCGGATCTGCCGCCTTCGTTGGAACGAGCAGCCGCTGGACGGCGGCGCCGAAGCCGAGGCCTATGGTCGTCCAGAGCGTTAGGTTTATCCCGAGCGAGGCGACTCTGAAGCGGTAGAGCACGTCGGCCGGGAATCCGGCAGGCGTCTCGTGAAACGCCGGCAGGATTAGCTGAGCCGCACCCACGACGACGACGAAGCAGGCCAGGGCCCCGAGTGCAGAGTTCCATGCCCCGAGCCGTGGCAACAGCTGACGGCGGATGCGCGCGGCGGCGATCGCACCGAGCACGCAGACAGCGATCATCACGAAGTAGGCGACGGTGCGGCGACCGACCGTGTCGGGGTTGCCGATCGCGGGCGGGTTGGCCGGGTACTTCGTGAATGGCACGAGGACGATCGTCAGGTAGCCGACGGCCGCGAGGACCGCGGCCGTCGCGCGCGGGCCCATCGCGCCGATGCGGCCGTGGGCGTAGGCGAAGACGAGGGAGAAGATCCCGCCGAGTGCGACGCCGGTGACGACGGTGCCGGTCAGCAGGCCCAAGGAGCGCTGCAGCCCGCGTGACACGAGCTCGTGGGCCTCGCGGTCGTGATGCAGGCGCGCGAGGTGGTGCTCAAAGTCGATGGCGTGTTGGACCTGCGGTTCGCCGAAGACCCGCGAGAACACGTATGCGAGCAGGCCGGCGGCGACGCCGACCAACATCCCCCGCACGAGCAGGGGCCGGGTCACGCCGAACCCCTAGTGGCAGGGGAAACCGAGAAGGTGCCGCGCGTCGTGCACCCATTCGTGCACGCTGCTGCCGCCGACGAGCGACGCGGCGCCTTGCTCGGCACCAACGAAGTACAGGAGCAGCATCAGCAGGATGCCCGCGAGCAGTCCGTAGGGGAGCAGCTCTCGTGCGGAGACCACGGGAACCGGCGGGTGCGCTGCTCCTCGTTCGACGATCGCTTCTGACATGGGCACGGCCTTCCTGCGGGATCACGCGTCCCGTCCATTTGGTTATGGGCCGTGTGGCGGCGGAGTGTCTGGCTTCCGGCTCTCGTGAGCCGGTCACAGTGGCGCGACCGCGCCGGTATCACACCGGCTTCCTCGCTCCGTCACACGTGGGCCGCAGCATAGTCGCGGGTTCGGCGCGCCACAAATGGGCTGGCGAGACGCACGGTTATGCTGGCTGCGATGCGCACAGGTCGTGCCGCCCACCCGGCCGTCGTGGCACGCCCGCTCGCCGATCGCTGCCCTGGCGTCCTTCGCCTGCACGAGTCCGGAGACGGGCTGCTGGCGCGCGTGCGCCTGCCCGGCGGGGTGCTGCCGGCCACCGCGTTCGGCGCCATCCGCGAGGCCGCGATCCTGGGCAACGGCCTGCTCGAGCTCACCTCCCGGGCCAACCTCCAGGTGCGCGGCCTGTCCGAAGAGGCGAGCACCGCCGTGGCCGACCTGCTGTGGTCCTCCGGGCTGCTGCGCTCACTCGAGCACGACCGCGTGCGCAACATCGCGGCGAGCCCGCTGGGCGCCCGTCACCCGGCCGCGCTCGCGCCCACCGATTTGCTCGTGGCACGCATCGACGCCGGCCTGTGCGCCGACCCTGCCCTCGGCCGGCTGCCGGGCCGCTTCCTCTTCGCCGTCGACGACGCGAGCGCCACGCTGGGCGGCCGCGTGGCAGACGTCGCGCTCGTGGCTCAGCGCAGCGGGAGCTTCCGGCTCGTGCTCTCGGGCGCGCCGACCGATCGCCACGGCGACGAGAGTCTCGCGCTGGAGGCGGCGCGGGCGTTCCTCGCGCTCGCCGGCGATGAGTGGCGGATCGCGGACCTGCCCGGCGGGGCCGCGACGGTGGCCGGACAGATCGGCGCGACGCTGGTGGACACGGACGCCGCCGACCGCGGAGACGCTCCGGCCCCGGGCGTCTCCGAGCAGGCTGACGGGCGCGTGGCGGTCACGGTGCTGCCCCCGCTGGGGCGCCTTGACATCGGGATGCTCGATGCGGTCGCGCGCGTCGCCGACGAGGACGTGCGCCTCTCGCCCCGGCGCACGCTGACGTTCCTCGACGTCTCGCCGTCGCGGGCGCCGGCGTTGCTCGGCGCGCTCGAGGATGCCGGCTTCGTCACGTCGCCGGACTCGGGATGGGCGGGGCTCTCGGCCTGCGCCGGCAAGGGCGCGTGCGTGCGTGCGCGCGTGGACGTGCGGGCCGCCGCGGCGGCCCGCGCTCAGTCGCGCCCGCGCGGCGTGCGCGCCGAGCACTGGGCGGCCTGCGAGCGCGGCTGCGGGCGTCCGCCCGGCGCGGTGGCGATCACCGCCCACGAGGCGGGGCTCACCATCGAGGACGCCGACGGCGAACGAAGCGTCCCCGACGCGAGTGCCGCGCTCGACGCCCTGGGCGTGGCGCATGAGTGACTACGTCCGCGACGGCGCCGAGATCTATCGCCGGTCTTTCGCGACCATCCGCGACGAGGCGCAGCTCGACGGCCTGGAGTCGATCCTCGAGCGCGTCGTCGTGCGGATGATCCACGCGTGCGGAATGGTCGACCTGGCCGGCGACATCGCGGCGTCGCCGGGCTTTGGAGAGGCCGGCGCGCGGGCGCTCCGCGACGGGGCGGCGATCCTGTGCGACACGTCGATGGTCGCCTCCGGCGTCACGCGCTCGCGGCTGCCGGCGGACAACGAGGTCGTGTGCACGCTGACCGACCCGGAGGTGCCGGCGCTGGCCGCCGAGCTGGGCACGACGCGGACGGCGGCCGCGCTGGAGCTCTGGCGCGAGCGCCTGGGCGGCGCCGTGATCGTCGTCGGCAACGCACCAACGGCGCTCTTTCGCCTACTCGAGCTCGTCGACGAGGGCGTGGCCTCCCCCGCCGCGGTGATCGGCGTCCCGGTGGGCTTCATCGGCGCGGCCGAGTCCAAGGCGGCGCTGGCCGAGCACGGCGGTGGGCTCGAGTACGTCGTCGTTCACGGCCGCCGCGGCGGCAGCGCGATGGCCGCGGCCGCGATCAACGCGCTGGCCAGCCCGGCCGAATGACGCCCGGCCGGCTCTTCGGCGTCGGGGTGGGCCCCGGCGACCCCGATCTCGTGACCGTGAAGGCCGCGCGCGTCATCGCGGCCGCCGACGTGATCGCCTACCCGGTCGCGCCGCGGGCCGGCGCCACCGGCGTGGCCCGAGCGATCGCGGGGCCGCACCTGCGCGCCGGCGTGCTCGAGGTCGCGCTGACCTACCCGGTCACGATCGAGCCGAGCGACCACCCAGGCGGCTACGAGGCGGCAATCGCCGACTTCTACGATGCCGGCGCCGCCGAGCTCGCGACCCACCTCGACGCGGGGCGCGACGTGGTCGTGCTGTGTGAAGGCGACCCGTTCTTCTACGGCTCCTACATGTACCTGCACGACCGGCTGGCCGGCCGATACGTCACCGAGGTCGTGCCCGGCGTCACGTCGTTCAGCGCGGCGGCGGCCGCCGCCGGCACGCCGCTGGTCAAGCGCGACGACGTGCTGAGCATCCTGCCCGGAACCCTGTCCGAGGACGAGCTGGCCACGCGGCTGCGCGCGGCGGACGCCGCCGTCGTCATGAAGCTGGGCCGGACGTTCCCCGGCGTGCGCGACGCGGCGGAGGCGGCCGGCGTCGCGGAGCGCGCGGTGTACGTCGAGCGCGCCAGTGCGGCCGGCGAGCGCACTACGCCGCTACGCGATGTGGACGCGGCGGACGTGCCGTACATGTCGCTCGTGCTCGTCCCCACCGCCGAGGGGCGCGAGGCGGGCGCCGCGCGAGCGGGGAGCGTGGCCGTCGTCGGGCTCGGGCCCGCGGGCGGGCAGTGGCTGACGCCCGAGGCCCAGGCCGAGCTCGCCGCGGCCGACGTGCTCGTCGGCTACAAGACCTACGTCGACCGGGTGCCGGCCCGACGCGGCCAGCAGCGCTTCGCCACCGACAACCGCGTCGAGGCCGATCGCGCCCGCCACGCGCTTGAGCTGGCCGCAGGTGGCGCGTGCGTGGCCGTCGTCTCCTCGGGGGACCCCGGCATCTTCGCCATGGCCTCGGCCGTGCTCGAGGCGCTCGACGGGGCGCCGGCGCCGCTGTGCGACGTCGAAGTGCGCGTCGTGCCGGGGCTGTCGGCGATGCAGGCCGCCGCGTCGCGGGTCGGGGCGCCGCTGGGCCACGACTTCGCGGTCATCTCCCTCTCGGACATCCTCAAGCCCTGGGCCGTGATCGAGCAGCGCCTGGAGGCGGTGGCCGGCGCCGATATGGCCGTGGCGCTCTACAACCCCGCCTCGAAGGACCGGCGCGACCAGCTCGACCGCGCCCTCGAGGTGCTGGGCCGCCACCGTGCGCCGGCGACGCCGGTCGTGGTCGCCCGCGCCGTGGGCTCCGCGCAGGAGGCGGTGACCGTCGCGACGCTCGGGACGCTGGACGCCGGGGCGGTCGACATGCGCACGGTGCTGATCGTCGGCGCCTCGACGACGCGCGTGATCGCCGCGCGCGACGGCATGGGGACCGATCGCGTCTACACGCCGCGCAGCTATCCCGACGCCTGACGCCGCGCCCAGGCAGCGGCATCGGCGACGGCGCGCACGGTTTCGACGTCCTCGCGCGCGGGGCGGCGCACGACCACGACCGGCAGCTCGCGCTCGCGCGCGGCGCGTAGTTTGGCCTCGGTCGGTGCGCCCCCGCTGTCCTTGGTGACGACCACGTCGATGGCGTGCGCGTCGACGAGGGCCAGCTCGCCCTCGAGCGTGTACGGGCCGCGGTCCAGCAGCACTTCGTGCCGGGGCGGCAGCGCGACCTCGGGCGGGTCGACGCAGCGGATCAGGAACCAGCGGGCGACGTCGGCGGCGAAGGCCTCCAGGCCCTGGCGGCCGGTCGTGAGCAGGACCCGCTCGGTCCCGAGCTCCGCGAGCGCGGCCGCCGCCCCGGCCAGGCCGTCGACCCAGAGCCAGCGGTCGCCGTCGGCCGCCTGCCAGCCCGGGCGCTCGAGGCGCAGGAGAGCGACCCCGGCGGCGCGCGCTGCGCGGGCCGCGGAGGCCGAGATGCGCTGCGCGAACGGGTGCGTGGCGTCGACGACCGCGGCGATCGCCTCGTCCTCCAGCCAGCGGGCGAGCGCCTCGGGGCCGCCGAAGCCGCCGACGCGCACCTCGCCGACGGGCAGCCGGGGCCGGGCGACGCGGCCGGCGAGCGACGAGATGACCGAGACGGACGCATGGTCGAGCTGCTGCGCGAGGGCGCGCGCCTCGGCGGTCCCGCCGAGGATCAGCACGCGCCCGCTCACCGGCGGCGCAGCAGGTAGATGTCGAAGATCCAGCCCTTGCGCGCCTTCGCCCGCGCGCGGGCCTCGTCGATCTCGCCCGCGACGTCGCCCAGCGCGCCGCTGATGAGCAGCTCGTCCTCCGTACCCAGGTAGGCACCCCAGTAGACGTCCAGGCCCGTAGGGTCCAGCGCGGCGAGGGCCCTGCCGGAGTCGAGCATGACCACCACGTCGTCGACTTCGCCGGGCAGCCCGTCGGCGAGCAGCCGCGCGGGGCTGATCAGCACGGCGCGGCCCACGCGGTTGAGCGGGATGCGATGGCGGGCGGTCAGCGCGTGCACGGAGGAGACGCCCGGGATGACCTCGAGCTCCAGGTGAAGGGCCCCGCGCCCGGCGATCTCCTGCGTCACCGCGAGCGTGGACTCGTACAGAGACGGGTCGCCCCAGACGAGGAACGCACCGGTCTCGCCGTCGCGCAGCTCGTCGCGCAGCGCGGCCTCCCACAGCGCGGCGCGCTCCTCGCGCCAGCGCGCGACGGCGGCCCGGTAGTCGGGCGCGTCGCGCCACGGGCGGGGCGGGTCGGCCAGCGCCACCGTGCGGTGCGGCCCGGCCGTGCGATGGCGCGCTACGACCGCGCAGCGCAGCGCGACGAGCTCGTCGGCACCGTCCTTGGTCACCAGGAAGAGGACGTCGAAGCGGTTCAGCGCGCCGACGGCCTGCACGGTGACGTGGTCGGGGTCGCCCGCGCCGATGCCGATCAGCAGCAGCCGGCGCACTAGCTGTCCTGCCCGGTGCGGTCGCGGGCCTTGGAGTAGAGGTGGCTGTCGCGAAAGCCGCGCGCGGCGAGGGCCGGACCGACGAGGATCGTGGCCGTCCGCCTGACCCCGGCCTCGCGCACGAGGCCGGCGATGGTGGCGACGGTGCCGCGCAGGACGAGCTCGTCGGGCCAGCTCGCGCGGGCCACGACGGCGGCGGGGCAGTCCTCGCCGTAGTGCGGCGCGAGGGTCGCGGCGATCTCCTCGATGCCCTGCGTGCCGAGGTGGACGACGAGCGTCGTCCCGTGGGCGGCCAGTCCCGCCAGGTCCTCGCCGGGCGGGATGGCGGAGGCGCGCTTGCCGTAGCGCGTCAGGATCACGGTCTGGGCGACCTCGGGGACGGTCAGCTCGCAGCGCAGGGCGGCGGCCGCCGCGGCGAAGGCGGGCACGCCGGGCGTCACGTCCCATGCGATGCCGAGCTCGTCGAGCCGGCGCATCTGCTCGGCGGCGGCGCTGTAGATCGACAGGTCGCCGGAATGCAGGCGCGCCACGTCGGCCCGGCGCTCGTGCGCGGCGACGTACTCGGCCACGATCTCGTCGAGCTCGAGGCCCTGCGTGTCGAGGAGCCGGGCGCCCGGCGGGGCGTGGGCCAGGATCTCCTCGGGCACGAGCGCGCCCGCGTAGAGGCACACCGGGGCGGCCGCGATGAGGCGCTGGGCGCGCAGCGTGAGCAGGTCAGGGGCGCCGGGGCCCGCGCCGATGAAGTGGACGGTGGCGGGCACGCGGGTCAAGGCTCCTTGGTGGCGGACCACTGGACGACGGTCATCTGCGCGCGCCACCCCGTGAAGGCGCCGACGGGATCGGCGTGGGCGATGTCGATGCGGGCGAGCGTGCCGCCGTGGGTGCGCTGTGCGGCGACGGCGGCCTGCTCGCCCTCGAGCGTGACCGTGTTGGCCACGAGGCGCCCGCCGGCGGGCAGCGCCGCCCAGCCCGCGTCGAGCACGCCGGGGCGCGTGATCCCGCCGCCGAGAAAGACGACGTCGGGGGCGGGCAGGCCGGCGAGCGCCTCCGGGGCCGTGCCGATCACGACCCGCACCTCGGGGACGCCGAGGGCGAGAGCGTTCTCGGCGAGCCGCGCGGCGCGGTCCTCGCGCGCCTCGACAGCGATGGCGCGCGCCGAGGGCTCCGCGCGCAGCCATTCGACGGCGATCGAGCCGCTGCCCGCGCCGACGTCCCACAGCAGCTCGCCCGGCCGCGGCCCGAGTGCGGCCACGGTGACGGCCCGGACGTGGCGCTTGGTGAGCTGGCCGTCGGAGGCGAAGGCGTCGTCGGGCAGTCCGGGCGTGCGGGAATGGCCGTCGGCGCCGGCCACTGTGATCGCCACGACGTGCAGCGGGTCGGCGATGAGCTCGGTCGCCTGCTCGGCGGTGGTGTCGACGCGCCGCTCCCGGGCGCCGCCGAGCTGCTCGAGAACGGTGAGGGGGCTCGAGCCGAACCCGCGGTCGGTCAGCACGCTCGCCACGGCGGCCGCGCCGCTGGCGCCGGTGACGAGCGCGATGACCCGGCGGCCCCGCTGCAGGGCGCGGATCATCACCTCGGGCGGCCGTGCGACCACGCTGATTAGCTCGACATCGGCCTGCGGCCAGCCCAGGCGGGCGCAGGCGAGAGCGAAGGAGGAGGGGTGGGGCAGCACCTCGACGTGCTCGGCGCCGGCCTTGCGCACGAGCATCGCGCCGATGCCGTGCAGCATCGGGTCGCCGCTGGCCAGCACGGTCGCGTCGCCGAACGCGCCGGTCGCCACCTCCTCCACGGCCGGCTCCATCGGCGACGGCCACTCCCGGCGCTCGCCCGTCACCTCGGCGGGCAGCAGCGCGAGCTGGCGCTCGGCGCCGAGGATGAGCGGGGCCGCGGCCAGCGCGCGGCGCGAACCCTCGCCGAGCCCGGCCCAGCCGTCGGCGCCGACCCCGACGACCGTGAGCCTCACGCCGCGACTTCCACGGCGGCGGCCACGGCCTCGGCGACGCGCGCGTTGCGCTCGGGGTCGCGCGCCGTGACGCGGATGTGGCGCTCGTCGAGGCCGGGGAAGGAGGCGGCCGGGCGCACGGCGATGCGCCGAGCGCGCAGGGCGGCCACGAGGGCCGGGCCGTCGGCGGCCTCGATGAGCACGAAGTTCGCCGCGCCCGGCCAGGTCCGCACGCCGTCGATCGCGCGCAGTCGGGCCTCCAGGTCCTGGCGCTCGGCGCCGGCGCGCTGGGCGATGGCCGCCAGCTCGGCCGGGTGCGCGGCGGCGGCGACGAGGGCGGCGAGGGCCAGCGCGTTGGCCGACCACGGCGGGCGCACGGCGCGCAGGCGCTCGGCCAGCGCCCGCGGCGCGACCGCGTACCCGACGCGCAGGCCCGGGACGCTCAGCGCCTTGGTCAGCGAGCGCACGACGATCACGTCGTCGAGCGCCGCGCGCACGAGCGAGCCCGGCTCGCCGCCGACGAGGTCCATGAACGCCTCGTCGACGACGACGGTCCGCCCGGGGCGGCGCAGGGCGAGCAGGGCGCTCTGCGGATCCAGCGTCCCGCTCGGCGAGGCGGGATGGCCGACGACGACCAGGTCGGCCACCTCCGGCACCTGGGCGGGGTCCAGCGCGAAGTCCCGCGCGGGGTCGCGCGCCACGCGGACGACCTCGACGCCGTGCGCGCGCAGGCCGGCCTCGGTTTCGGTGAACGCGGGGTGCACGCAGGCGGCGAGGCGGGGGCGCAGCGCGGGGCCCAGCAGCCAGAGTGCCTCGGCGGCGCCGTTGGTCGGCACGATCTCGCGTGTCTCGCGGCCGTGCTGGGCGGCGAGGGCGGCGACGGCGTCCTCCTCGGAGGGATAGCAGCTCACGGCGTCCGACAGCGCCGCCTCCAAGGCGGACCGCAGCCAGGGCGGCGGGCCGCCCGCAACCACGTTGACGGCATGGTCGGCGTCGCCGCGGGTCGCGTCGCGATCGCCGTGGCGGCGCAGCGCCGGTTCGGCCGGCGGCGGGGCGGAGCCGGCGATCGCCAGCGCCCGCCCGGCCACCACGAGCACCACGCGATCCGCGTCCCGGGCCAGGCGCTGCGTCGCCTCGCCGAGCAGGTCCAGCCAGGCGCGCGACGCGGCGTCGGCGGGCAGCACGCCCTCGCCGGCCTGCTCGGCCACGACGATCGCGGCGGGAGCGTCCTGCAGCGCGCGGGCCGCGGCGTCGACCTCGGCGAGGATCCCCGGGCCCTCGGCGCCCAGGACCTGCGGGTCGCCCAACGCGCCCGTCCGGTGCAGGCGCGTGGCGATCCACGGGCCGAGCCCGTCGAGCAGCACGCACTCGCCGTCGCCGCCGGCCACGGCCGGGGCGAGCGCGTCGCCGGCCTCGACGGTCCGCCAGCCGACGGGGCGCCGCGCCACGTGGGCGTCGATCCGGGGCCGCATCGTCGTGTCGGCCGGGTCGGCCGTGGCGACGTAGCGCACCGGCAGACCGGTGGCGGCGGCCAGCGTCTCGGCGTACGCGCTCTTGCCCGAGCGCGTGCCGCCGATGACGACGGTCAGGCTCACGCCGGGGCGCCGTCGAGCTCGGCCGGCGCGCCGACGGCGGCCGCGGCGGCCGCGGCGGCGAACGCCTGCGCGAGGCGCGGTTGCGCGGCCCAGTGCACGTGCAGGTAGCCGGCCTGGACGCCGCCGCGCACCAGGCCCTCGGTCCGCTCGAAGGTGCGCGTCGTCAGCCGCCACGCGCTCGGCGCGTCGGGCTCGAGCGCCTCGACCTTGGAGTAATGGAACTCATGCCCGCGGACCGCCTCGCCCTCGGCGAGCCACGGCGTGGCCGCGGTGGCCACGGCCTCGCGGTAGCCCAGCGTCAGCCGCCCGGTCATCGTCGCACGCGCGGGCAGCGCGCCGCACATCTCGTGGCCGTCGAGATCGGCGCAGAGGTACAGCAGCCCGCCGCACTCGGCGAGCACCGGCCGGCCCGAGGCGGCGAAGGCCCGCACCTGCTCGCGCAGCGGGGCGTTGGCCGCGAGCTGCTCGCCGAACACCTCGGGGAATCCGCCGGCGAGCACGAGCGCGCCGGCGTCCTCGGGCAGCACGGCGTCGGTCATCGGGTCGAAGCCGTGCAGCTCGGCGCCCGCGCCCTCGAGCAGCTCGAGGTTCTCCTGGTAGTGAAAGGAGAATGCGGGGCCGCGGGCGATGGCGATGCGCGTCCCGGCCGCGACGGGCGCCTCGGCCTCCGCCGACCAGGCCGGACCGCTGCTACGCCGCGCCGTGCCTGCCAGGCGGACGACCTCGTCGAGGTCGGCGTGCGCGGCCATCGCGGCGGCCAGCGCGTCGAGGGCCTCGCGCGCGTCGCGCTCGCGCTCGGCCACCGGGACCAGGCCGAGGTGGCGCTCGGGTGTGACGATGCGCTCGTCGCGGCGCAGGGCGCCGAGGACGGGCAGGCCGCTGCCCTCGAGCGCCTCGCGCAGCAGCTGCTCGTGGATGTCGGAGCCGACCTTGTTGAAGATCACGCCGGCGACATCGACGTCGGGGTCCCACGTGCGAAAGCCGTGCACCATCGCGGCCGCCGAGCGGGCCATCGCGGCGGCATCGAGGACGAGCAGGACCGGCGCGCCGAGCAGCTTGGCGACGTGGGCGGTCGAGGCGAGCTCCCCGCGGCCCGAGGCGCCGTCGAAGAGGCCCATGACGCCCTCGACGACGGCTATGTCGGCGCCGGCCGAGCCATGGCGCACGAGGGGGGCGATCAAGTCGGGGCCACTGAGGAAGGCGTCGAGGTTGCGTCCGGGTCGGCCCGATGCGAGCGCGTGGTGGCTGGGGTCGATGTAGTCGGGGCCGACCTTGAAGCCCTGCACGCTCATGCCGCGGGCGCGCAGGGCGCCGATCAGGCCGCAGGCGACGGTGGTCTTGCCCGCGCCCGAGCTCGTGCCGGCCACGACGATGCGCGGGATCACGCGGGCACCAACGGCGTCGTGAGGTCGAGCACGTCGAGCGCGGCGGCGTCGCGCTCGGTCAGGCGGTGCGTCGCGCGCGGTCCGTCGGACGCCGGCCCGCTCCAGGTCAGGCGCGGGACCGGGTCCGCGTCGTGCATGCCGGTGGCCGGGTCGCAGCCGTGGTCGGGGCAGATCCGCAGCAGGGCGCCGGCGCGCGCGGCCGCCGCGGCCAGGGGCGCGACGAGCTCACGGTCGGCTCGCTCGAGGAAGACGACCTTGGCCGCAGCGTCGAGCGTGTGGGCGGCCTCGTCGGCGCCGGCGGCGTGCACGACGACGCGGGCGGCGCCGCCGTCCACGGCCGCGACGGCGGCGGCGGCCTTGGCGCGCAGGTCCGTCGCGACGTCGCCGGTCGCGGCCGCGGGCACGACGACGGTCGCCCCGAGCAGGGTCGCGATGCCGCATGCCGCGCCGCGGGCGGCGACGAGGACGGTGTCCGCGCCGAGCACGCGCGGCAGCACCGCGCCCTCGGGCCACAGCCGCAGGTGGACGCCGCGCGCCGCGCGCGGCGCCGGCACCGCTCCGACGAGCAGCAGCCGGTGGCCCGCGAGCCGGTGCACGGCGTGGCCGGGCGCGGAAGCGGCCAGGGCGCGGGCGGCCGCACGCGTGGCCGCGGCGCCGGCCCGCGTCCCGTCGGGCGCACGGACGTCGACGCGCCATGCCCACGCGCCCGGTCCGACGGCGATCCCGTGCGCCGCCGCCTCGATGCTTGCGCGGTCCACCGGCTCCGCCGGCGCCCACCCGAGCAGCACCGGGATGGCGGTCTCCGAGCCGGCGGGCAGGCCCTCCGGCACGGTGCGCACGCGCGCGAGCTCGCCGTCGCGCGCGAGCGCGTCGAGCGCCGGCGTGCGAGCGCGCTCGAGGCTCGTCGGCCGCGCGCCGTCGAACGGCTCGCTGGCCCCGTCGAGGATCACGAGGAGCTCTCCTCCTACCACTCGATGCCCTGCTGGCCGCGGATGCCCTGCGCCATCTGGTGCTTGACGAGGGTGACCTCGGAGACGAGGTCGGCCGCGTCGATCAGGGCCTGCGGGGCGTCGCGGCCGGTGATGACGACGTGCTGGAAGCCCGTGCGGCTGCTCAGCACCTCGACGACCTCGCCCACGTCGACCCAGCCCCACTTCAGCGGGTAGGTGAACTCGTCGAGCAGGAGGAACTCGTAGCGCTCCTCGGCGATGAACTGCTTGACCTGCTCCCAGCCCGCCTTGGCCAGCTCGGCGGACTCCACGATGTCCTTGGAGATCCACGACCAGCCGTCGCCCATCTTCATCCAGTCGATGCCGCCCAGCGCCTCGGCGGCGCGCTGCTCGCCGACCTTCCACTTGCCCGACTTGATGAACTGCACGACGCCGCAGCGGTAGTCGCGGTTCCAGGAGCGCAGGAGCATCCCGAAGGCCGAGGTCGACTTGCCCTTCCCGTTGCCGGTCACGACGACGAGCAACGGCCGATCGCGGGGCTTGCGCCGGCGCGGCTCGGCCGTGCCGCGGTCGCCGGGCGCGTGCGGCACGTCGACGCCCGGGGCGCGGTTGCGCCCCAGCGCCGCGGCGTCGCCGAGGGGGCGTTCGATCGGCGCGTCCTCGGGGTCCTGCGAGGAGGAGGCGCCCCGCAGCGAGCATCTCGCGACGTAGCCGGGCGGGCGCTCGGCCGGGGTCTCGGGCGTGCTCTCATCGCTCATGCGGCGCTCCTGCGGTCGGGTCGACGATGGGGTCCGGCGCCCTCGGGGGCGACGAGACGGGTGAGCTCGGCGCCCGCGGCGGCGGCGAGCTCGGCGGCGAGGCCGAGGCGCATCCCGCCCTCCTCGAGGTCGACGACGACCGTGCGGTCGGCGGCGGCGACGACGCGCCGCAGCGCCGTGCGCGCGGCGCCGTGCGGGTCCGCGGCGCGGCCGTCGGTCAGCAGCACGGCGATGCGCGCGCGGCTGGCGAGCCCGCCCTGGTCCACGCCCTCGAGCAGCGCCGAGGCGTGGACGATGCCGGCGGCCAGCGGCGTGCGCCCGCCGGCCGGCAGGTCGCGCGCGGCGGCGGCGGCGTGCTCCAGCGGGGCGCCGGGGGCGACGAGGGTCCGCGCGCCGTCGCCGCTGAAGGCGACGAGGGCGACGAGGTCGCGGCGGCCGTAGGCGCGGCGCACGGCGGCCTCGAGCGCGCCCTTGACCCGCGCGAGGCGGCGCCGGGCGGCCATCGATCCGCTCGTGTCGACGATGAGGCACAGCAGCGCGCCGCGTCCGCCGCCGGCGATCGCGGTGTGCGGGCGCTCGTCGCCGCGCAGCGCGGCGAGGATCGTCGGGAGGACCGCGACGGGGTCGTCGTCGCGCGCCGGGCGCGCGTCCAGCGGGGCGAGGTTGCCGCCCGGGGCGCGGCCGCTGGGGCGCAGCGCCGCGTCGCGGCCGGCCGGGCCGCGCCCGCGCGCCAGTAGCAGCGCCGCCTCGGGCAGGCGCGAGGGCAGCGCCGCGGGCGAGCCGAGGTGCGGCGGGAGCTCCGGAGGGACCGGCGACGGGGAGCCCGCGAGGTCAGGGTCCGGCGACCAGGACGGTGGAGGCGGGAGCGGGGGCGCCGCGGCGGCCGCCGTCTGCGCCGCGGGCGCCGTCGTCTCGTCGCGCTGGGGCTCGGCGTCGGCCTCGTCGAGCGCCTCGTCGATCGACGGATCGCGGCCGCCGTCGGGCGGGGGAGCGAGCGGGTCGCGGCGCAGGCGATGGCGCAGCGCCAGGTGGGCGGCCCGGTCGACATGGGCGTCGCCGACCTCGCTCACGCCGTCCAGTGCCGCAAGGGCGCAGGCCGCGTGCGCGCAGACGAGGTCGCCGCGCACGCCGTCCAGCTCCAGCCGGGCGCAGACCGCCGAGATGCGCAGCAGCTCGCGCTCGCCGATCGTGACGGCGCCGATGAGCGCGCGGGCGGCGGCGATGCGCTGCGCCAGCGCGCGCTCGGCCTCGGCCCACGTCGTGGCGAAGGCCTCCGGGTCGGCGTCGAAGGCCATGCGCCGGCGCACGATCTGCGCCCGCGTCGGCGCGTCGCGCGGGCCGGTGACCTCGACCCCGAGGCCGAAGCGGTCCAGCAGCTGCGGGCGCAGCTCGCCCTCCTCGGGGTTCATGGTCCCTACGAGCAGGAAGCGCGCGTCCTGCACCACGCTGACCCCGTCGCGCTCCACCGTCACCTCGCCCGACGCCGCGGCGTCCAACAGCGCGTCGACGAGGTGGTCGGGCAGCAGGTTGACCTCGTCGACGTAGAGCACGCCGCCGTCCGCGCGGCCGAGCAGGCCCGCCTCGACGCGGTGCTCGCCCTGCAGCGCGGCGCGGAGGTCGAGCGTGCCGACGAGGCGATCCAGCGTCGCGCCGAGCGGCAGCTCGACGAGCGGCGCGGGCGCGTCGGCGCCCAGCGCCGTGCCGAGCATCGGCGCGAGCGCGCGCACCGCCGTCGACTTGGCCGTCCCGCGCTCGCCGCGCACGAGCACCCCGCCCACGACCGGGTGCACGGCACAGACCAGCAGCGCCTCGACGAGGTCCTCCTGGCCGACGATCGCCGACAGCGGATAGGCCGGACGGCGGCCCATCAGGCGGTCGCGCCCTCCAGCTGGTCCTCGAGCGCGAGGTAGCGGGCCTTGATCTCGCTCAGCGTCTCGTCGCTCGGCTCGCTCCACATGCCGCGCTCGGCGGCCTCGAGGAGCTTCTCGGCGATGCCGCGCGCGGCCCAGGGGTTGGCCTGGTCCATGAAGTCGGCCACGTCGGGGTCGAGCAGGTACTTCGCCGCGACCTGCTCGTACATCCAGTCCGAGGCCACGTCGGTCGTCGCGTCGTAGCCGAAGAGGTAGTCCACGGTGGCGGCCAGCTCGGCCGCGCCCTTGAAGCCGTGGCGCACCATCGAGCCGATCCAGTGCGGGTTGGCCACCCGCGCCCGGAAGACCCGCCGCGTCTCCTCGGCCAGCGTGCGCACCTTGACCAGCTCGGGGTCGGAGCTGTCGCCCAGGTAGGCGGCCGGGTCGCGGCCGCTGAGCTTGCGGATCGTGGCGATCATGCCCCCGTGGTACTGGTAGTAGTCGTCGCTGTCGAGGTGGTCGTGCTCGCGCGAGTCGACGTTCTTGACCGCCACCTCGATTTGCGCGAAGCAGGCCCGCATTGCCGGTCCGGCAGCGACCCCGCTCAGCCCGCGCCCGTAGGCGAAGCCGCCCCAGGCCTCGTAGACGGCGGCGAGGTCGGCGTCGTCGCGCCAGTCGCGCGTCTCGAGCAGCTGGCTTAGCCCGGCGCCGTAGGTCCCGGGCTTGGAGCCGAAGATGCGCGTCGTCGAACGCCGCCATGCCTCGGCCTCGCCGATCTCGGCCGCGAGCCGGACCGCCTCGGCGCGGGCGTGCCTGGCCACGAAGTTGTGCTCGTCGGGCTCGTCGAGCGCGGCGACGAGCGTGACCGCGTCGTCGAGCAGGCCGACGAGGTGGGGAAACGCGTCGCGAAAGAAGCCGGAGATGCGCAGCGTCACGTCGATGCGCGGGCGGCCGAGCTCCTCGAGGCCGACGACCTCCAGCCCGGTGACGCGGCGCGAGGACTCGTGCCAGGTCGGGCGCACGCCGAGCAGCGCGAGGACCTCGGCCGCGTCGTCGCCCTGAGTGCGCATCGCCGCGGTGCCCCACGCGACGAGGCCGACCATCTCGGGCAGCGCGCCGGTGTCGGCGACGTGACGCTCGAGCACGGCGTCGGCGAGCTTGACGCCGGTGGCGTAGGACAGCTCGGAGGGCAGCGCCCGTGGGTCGACGGAGTAGAAGTTACGTCCGGTCGGGAGCACGTCGAAGCGCCCGCGCGTCGGCGCGCCCGAGGGGCCGGCCGGGACGTGGCGCCCGCGCAGCGCGCCGAGCACGTTGGTCATCTCGTCGGTGCTCTGGCGCAGCCGGGGAACGATCTGGGCGGCGGCGAAGCGCAGCGCCGAGGCCACGCCCGCGTCGTCGCGGCCGAGCACCGAACGGCACAGCTCGGCCGACAGCCACGGCTCCCAGTCGTGCTCTGAGAGCTCGGTCAGCAGCGCGTGCTGCGCCTCCTCCAAGCGGTCGAGCAGATCGCTGCCGCGGTAGGCGGTGCCGGGGAAACGCGCGATGAGCTCCGCGCTGCACGCCGCCTCGACCTTCGCCCCGGGCGCGGCCACGAGCGCCGGCTCGTCGAGCCCGAATGCGGCTGCGACGGCCCGCCGCAGGCCGGGCACGCTGCCGCTGCCGTGGCGTCCGATCGCCGCGACCAGGCCGCGCAGGTGCGGGCCCTCGGGCACGACGCCGAGCACGTGCAGGCCATCCTTGATCTGGACGTCCTTGACCTCGCACAGGTAGCCGTCGAGGTGCTCGACGAGCTCCCCGGCGTCGCCGGGCCGGCCGGTGATGCCGAGGTCCTCCTGCAGGTTGGCCTTCTCGATCGCCTCCCAGATCTGCGCGCCGAGGCCGGGCAGCTTGGAGGGGTCGAGCACCTCCAGCCGGGCGTACTCGTCCATCAGGGCCTCGAGATCGGCGAGCTCGTCGTAGCTCTCGGCGCGCATCATCGGCGGCACGAGGTGGTCGACGACGACGGCGTGCGCGCGGCGCTTGGCCTGTGCGCCCTCGCCGGGGTCGTTGACCACGAACGGGTAGACGAGCGGCATCGAGCCCAGGGCGGCGTCCGGGGCGCACGAGGCGCTGAGCGCGAGCATCTTGCCGGGCAGCCACTCCAGCGTGCCGTGCTTGCCGAGATGCACGATCGCGTCGGCGCCCCAGTGGTGCTCGAGCCAGCGGTAGGCGGCCATGTAGTGGTGAGCGGGCGCGAGCTCGGGGTCGTGGTAGATGCCGACCGGGTCCTCGCCGTAGCCACGCGGGGGCTGGATGAGCACGACGACGTCGCCGAACTCCAGGCCCGCGACGATCAGGTCGCCGCCAGGCGAGGCGGTCGCGCTGCGGTCGAGGTAGCGGTCGCCCGGCGCCTCGCCCCACTGCGCGACCATCGTGTCGGTGAGCTTGGGCTCGAGCGTGCCGTACCATTTCAGGTAGTCGGCGACCGGGATCCGCAGCGGCGCGGCGCAGACCAGCTCGTCGGTGAGGAACTCGGGGTCGTGGCCGCCGGCGGCGATCAGCGCGTGCATGAGCGCGTCGCCGTCGGCCGGGATGTCGCGCACGTCGATCCCGTCGGCCGCGAGCCGGTGCAGCAGTCCGATCGCGCTCGCCGGCGTGTCGAGCCCGACGGCCATGCCGATGCGCGCGTGCTTGGTCGGGAAGGCGGTCAGCACGATCGCGATCCTGCGCCGCGCCTCGGGGTCGCGGAGGCGCGCATGGCGCAACACCAGGCCGGCCAGGCGGTCGCAGCGCTCGGCGTCAGCGACGTAGCGCGGCACGGCGACGCCGACCAGCGAGTCCTCGAGCTCGCGCTCCTTGAAAGAGATCGGGCCGCCGATGATGCGCCCGTCGAACTCCGGGATCGCCACCTGTGTGGCCGCGTCGATCGGCATGAGGCCCTCGCCGCCCTCCTCCCAGCGCTCCCGCGACGTCGTCACGCACAACGCCTGGATCACCGGCACGCCGAGCGCCTCGAGCGCGCTCGCGTCCCACGCCATCTGCTCCTCGGCGCCGCCGTCGTCGGGGTCGGCGTCGCCCGCCGCGTCGGCGCGATGGGAGCCGCCGGTGGCGAGCATCGTCGTCACGAGCGCGTCGACGTGCCCGTCGAGCAGCTCCAGGGCGGCGACGCGGCCGTCGTCGTGGGCGCGGCGCAGCGTGTAGCTCCAGACGGCCACGGGATGGCCGCCGGCACGCGCGATGGCCGCGCACAGGCCGTCGATGAAGTCTGTGTTGCCCGTCAGGCGGTGCGAGCGATAGAAGGTGATGCCGACGACCGGGGCGGCCGGGTCGCGGCCGGCCAGCGCCTGCTCGAGGCTCACGTCCCCGCGCCCCGGGACGTACACGCCGAGCTCCGCGACCCCCTTGGGCGCCTCGAAGCCGAAGCCCTCCATGAGGAAGGTGTCGGCGAGGAAGCGCAGCATCTGCTCGACGTTGTCCACGTCGCCCGACTGCAGGTACTCGCCGACCTGCGCCACCGCGCCGGTCGGGACGGTCGACAGCGCCGTCATCTCGGCGTCGGGACGCGCCTCGCCGCCCAGGGCGATCAGCGCGATGCCCGTCGCGCGGCAGCGCTCGGCCAGGCGGTCGACGCCGCCCTCCCAGCCGCGCCGGCCGCCGAGCACGCGGATGACGACGACGCGGGCGCCGTCGAGGACGTGGTCGAGGAACGGGTCGAGGTCGCGCGTGCCCTGCGGGTTGGCGCAGCGCACCTCCGGGAAGTCCCCGGGCAGGCGGCGCAGTGCGGTGGCCGTCGCGAGGATCTCGGTGTCGGCGGTCGTGACGAACCTCAGCACGGGGCACACTCCAGCAGCAGGTCGGGAAGGTCGGTCGGGACGCCGCGCTCGATGAGCGCGCACAGGCGGTCGGTGTCGAGGTGGTGCTCGACGAGGTCGCCGAGGGCGTCGAGCTGGCGCTCGCGCTCGGCGGCGAAGCTCACGGCGGGCGCGGGGGTGAAGTCGAGGCCCCGGCGCGCGGCCACCCAGCGCAGAAGGGCGCGGCGGGCGTCGTCGTGCTCGAGCAGGCCGTGCCACGACGTGCCGAGCGTCCCCGCGACCGCGCAGCCCTCGGGCCCGCCGTCGCCGGCGGTGATGAGCGGCGCGCCGCCGTGGAGCACGGAGCGGCCGTGGCGGATCTCGTAGCCGCCGACGTCGCTGTCCAGCAGCGCGCTGTGGCCGGCGGCGATGCGCAGCACCTTGTCGGGCGCGAACGTCGTGGCCACGGGCAACATGCCGAGGGCGGCGACGGCACCGGCGCGGGACTCGAAGTCGTCGACGATCCTCTCGCCGAGCAGCTGGTAGCCGCCGCAGATGCCGAGGATCGGGTCGCCCGCCGTCGCGCGCGCCTGCAGCGCCGCGTCGAGGCCGTCGGCGCGCAGCCGGGCGAGGTCCTCGACCGTCGCCTTCGTGCCGGGCACCACGACGAGGTCGGCGCGGGCGAGGTCCACCGTCGAGCGCGTGAAGCGGACCCGGACCCCGGGCTCGCGCGCGAGCGCGTCAAGGTCGGTGAAGTTGCTCATCCAACGCAGGCGCACGACAGCCACGTCGAGCGTCCCCGTGGCGCCGGCCACGTCGGGTCGCGCCCTCTCGATCGCCAGCGAGTCCTCAGCGTCGATGCCGAGCTCCTCGACGTAGGGCAGCACCCCGAGCGTCGGCCGACCCGTCCGTGCGGTGATCTGCTCGAGACCAGGGGCGAGGATGGCGTGGTCGCCGCGGAACTTGTTGATCACGAAGCCGGCGATGTGGCGCTGGTCGGCCGGCTCGAGCGCCACGAGCGTTCCGAGCAGGGAGGCGAAGACCCCGCCGCGGTCGATGTCGCCGACGAGGATCACGGGCATCTCCGCAGCGCGGGCCAGCCCCATGTTCGTCAGGTCGGCCCCGCGCAGGTTGATCTCCGCCGGGCTGCCCGCACCCTCGCAGATCACCACGTCGTAGCGCGCGCGCAGGTCCTCGAGCGCCTCGGCCACGATCGGGCGCAGCTCGTCCTTGAGCTCCTGGTAGCTGCGGGCGCTGACGCTGGCGTACGGACGCCCCATGACGATGACCTGGCTGCGGCGCTCGCCCGAGGGCTTGATGAGGATCGGGTTCATGGCCACCTCGGGCTCCACCCCGGCGGCGGCGGCCTGCATCGCCTGCGCGCGGCCGATCTCGAAGCCGCCCCTGGCCACGACCGAGTTCAAGGCCATGTTCTGCGCCTTGAACGGGGCGACGCTCGCGCCCTGGCGCGTCAGCCAGCGACACAGCCCGGCCGTCACGAGCGACTTGCCGGCGTCGGAGTGCGTGCCGGCCACGAGCAGCGCGCCCCTCATGCGTGCCGGCTCCGTGCCCCACGGGCGAGCGCCGCGCACGCGAGTGTCGCGGCGATGCCGACGGCCAGCGACAGGCGCGTCGCGCGGCGCACGTCACCGGTGCCGGGCGCCGGACCGTCTCCCATGGACGGGCGCATCTCGCCCACGCCGTCGTAGGCCAGCGGCCCGCCCAGGCGGACCCGGAGAGCCCCGGCGAACGCGGCCTCGGTGCGCCCCGCGTTCGGACTGGGATGCGCGGCCCCATCGCGGCGCACGACGCGCCACGTCGCCGCCGGAGTCCCGCCGACGACGGGTGCGCAGAGCGCGGTGAGCGCCGCCGCGAGCCGCGCCGCGGGCCAGTTGACCAGGTCGTCGAGGCGCGCGGCGGCCCAGCCGAAGTCGCGGTAGCGCTCGCTGCGGTGGCCGATCATCGCGTCCAGCGTGTTGGCCGCGCGGTAGCCCACGACCCCGCCCGGACCGGCGAGCGCGCCCCACAGCAGCGCGCCGACGACGGCGTCGCTCGTGTTCTCGGCCACGGATTCGACGGTGGCGCGCACGAGCGCGCCGGCGTCCAGGTCCCCGGAATCGCGGCCGCACAGCCACGGCAGCGTCGCGCGCGCCGCATCCAGGTCGCCCGCGGCGAGCTGGGCGGCGAGGCGGTCGGCCGCGCGCGTGAGCGAGCGGCCGCCGAGCGCGGCCCAGGTCACGGCGCCCAGGACGAGCGCCCGGCTCGCGCCGGCGCGGGCCGCCGCCCGCGCCGCGAGCTCGCCGGCCAGCGCGGCGGATCCGACGAGCAGCGCCGTGTACGCGGCACCGCGCACCCGCGTGGGAGCGTAGGCGACCGACTCGGCCCGCTGGGCGAGCGCGCCGAACCCCGCTACCGGATGGAGGCGGCGCGGATCGCCCAGCACGACGTCGGCCGCGTAGCCGCCGGCCAGCGCGGTGGCGCTCATGCCGGCACCTCAGCGACCGCGCCGGACGCGGCGTTGACCTTCGTCACGGTCCAGCGCCCGTCGTGGGCGTGCAGCTCGGTGACTCCGAGCGGGGAAGCATCGACGCGCCAGAAGGACGCGATCGGCGCGGCGAGCGCGGCGATGACCGCCGCCTTGACGACCCCACCGTGGGTGATCACCACCGCGCTGCCGTCGAGGCGCGCCTGCTCCGCGAGCCAGCCGCCGACCCGCGCGGCGAACGCGGCGAGGCTCTCGCCGCCGTGCGGACGGGCGTCGTGGCCGGCCATCCAGGCCGACACGCTCTCGGGGTCCTCGGCCGTGATCGCGTCGAGGTCCCGGCCCGCCCAGGCCCCGAAGTCGCACTCGGCGAGCCGCGTGTCGAGCGCCGGCGTGCCCAGCCCCGCAGCCTCGGCCGTCTGCACACAGCGCGCCGCAGGGCTGCACAGCAGCTCGTGACCGCTGGGAGCCGAGAGGCGCAGCTCGGCCGCGGCCGCGAGCCCGCGCTCGTCGAGGGACTCATCCGCGGGGAACGCGAAGGCGCGGGTGGCGGCCGTCGGGGCGTGGCGTAGGAGGAGCAGCCTTCTCACGCTGCGATCGCCGGATGCAATGGGGGGTTCCTCCACGGGATCGGGCGTCCCGGAACAAGGAAGGGCCGTGGCGGAGAGTTCCTGACTCCCGGGCCGTATCGACCCGGTCACAGTGGCGCGACCGTCCCGGATTTTCACCGGCTTCCTCGCCGCCGCGCTGACGTGGCCACTCTACTGTTCGCGGCCGTGACCGCTCGCGAACGACTCGTCCGTCCCCCCACGCCCGCGGGCTTCGATTCCTCGCGCGCGGTGCAGCGCTCCGCTGATCCGGCCGGGTGGCGCTACCCCGAGGAGGCGCGCGCGACCGTGCACCGCGTCATCGCCGAGCGCCGCGACATCCGCCGCTTTCGCCCCGATCCGGTGCCGGACGAGGCGCTGGAGCGCATTCTCACCGCCGCCCATCGCGCTCCGTCGGTGGGGCTCATGCAGCCATGGCGGCTGATCGTCATCGCCCAGGAGCAGACGCGCCTCGAGGTCCGCCGCCTCGCCCAGCGCGAGCGCCTGCGCCAGGCCGAGCGCTTCGACGAGCGCGCGCGCCACTTCCTCGACCAGAAGATCGAGGGTGTGGTGGAGGCGCCGCTGGGGATCGTCGTCTGCTGCGACCACGGCGCACCCGACGCCGAGGTGCTCGGGCGCGGCACGATCCCCGATACCGACGTCTACAGCACCGCCTGCGCGATCGAGAACCTGTGGCTGGCGGCGCGCGCCGAGGGCCTCGGCGTCGGGTGGGTGAGCTTCTACCGGCCCGCGGACCTGCGTGGACTGCTCGGCATCCCCGCGACCGTCGACCCGCTGGCCTACCTGTGCGTGGGCTGGCCCGACGAGCGCCCGACGCGTCCGGGCCTCGAATCGGCGGGATGGGCCGCTCGGATGGCGCTCGACGAGGTCGTCATGGCCGAGCGCTGGCGTCCCTCGCCCGCCGGTGGGGCCGCGGCGCCGGCCGAGGTCGTCGACCGCGAGGCGGCGACCGCCGCCCGCGACCGCCTCGACGCGCTCGTCAAGCCGGCCGGCAGCCTCGGGGCGCTCGAGGTGCTCATCGAGCGCTGGGCCTCGATCACCGGCGCGGCGCCGCCCGCGGCGCTGCACGCCGGCGTGCTCGTGCTCGCGGCCGACCACGGGCACGTCGTCCACGGTACGAGCCTGTTCGATGCGAAGGTCTCGGGGCAGGTGACCGCGGCCGCCGCGCGCGGCGAGAGCGCCGTCGGGGTGCTCGCGCGCGCTGGCGGCCACGAGCTGCTCGTGGCCGACCTCGGCCTGGCGGGCGCGACGCCGGCCGGCGTTCGCGATGCGAAGGTCGCGCCGGGCACCGCCGACCTGCTCGCCGGCCCGGCCCTGACCGAGGCGCAGCTCGACGCCGCGCTCACCGCCGGCGGCGCGCTGGCCGGGGAGCTGGCCGAGCGCGGCGTGGACTGCCTTGTGCTCGGCGAGATCGGCATCGGCAACACGGCGACGACCGCGGCGCTCGTCTCCGCGCTCACGGGCACCGAGCCGGCCCGCACCGTGGGCCGCGGCACGGGGATGGACGCCGCGGGCCTGGAGCGCAAGCGGGGCGTGGTGGTGGCGGCCCTCGCGCGCCACGGGCACCACCTGCCGACCCGGGAGGCACTGCTGCGCGTCGGCGGCCTCGAGCTCGCGGCGCTGGCCGGCGCCGTCCTCGAGGCGGCGCGCCGGAGCCTTCCCGTCGTGGTCGACGGCTACGCCACGGCCGCCGCGGCGCTCGCCGCCGTCGGGCTGCAGCCCGCCGCCGGGGCGATCCTCGTCGCCGGGCATCGCTCGTCCGAGCCGGGCCACGACCTCGTGCTCTCCGAGCTGGGCCTGGAGGCGCTGCTCGACCTGCGCCTGCGCCTCGGCGAGGCCTCCGGCGCGCTGCTCGCGCTGCCCGTCATCGCCGCGGCCGGCGTGCTGCACCGCGAGATGGCGAGCTTCGAGGAGGCCGGCGTGACGCGCCGGCCCTGAGGAGGCCTCATCGCCGCCCTGCGCCTCGCCGTCGCCTTCCTGACGATTCTGCCCGTGCGCCTGCGCGACCCCGCCCCGCCGCTGGGCGCCGCGGCGGCGTGGTTCGCGATCGTCGGCGCCGCGGTCGGCGCCTTGGCCGGCGCGCTCGCCTACCTCGCCGCCCCGCAGCTCGGGACCACCGTCGCGGCGATCCTGGCCGTAACCATGCTCGTGGTCCTCACCGGGGCCCTGCACGCAGACGGCCTGGCCGACTGCGCCGACGGGCTCGGGGTGCGCGGCGACCGCGCGCGGCGCCTTGCGGTCATGCGCGACTCCCCAATCGGCACGTTCGGGGCGCTCGCGCTTGTGCTGTGGGCGCTGCTGCTCGTCTCGGCCCTGGCCGGCCTCGAGCGCGGCGACGCGCTGCGCGCGCTCGTTGTCGCGGCCGCGCTCGGGCGCTGGGCCGCGCTCGTGCACGCCGCCATCACGGCGCCGGCGCGCGCCGACGGGCTCGGCGCGGGGTTCGCGCCGGGAGGTCCGGCGCTCGCCTTTGCCACGGCCACTGCGGCGGCCTGCGCCCTCGCGCTGGCCGGAGTCCGGCACGGCCTCGTCGTGCTGCTCGTCGCAGCGGCGACGGCGGTCCTGGTCGGCGGCTGGGCTCGCGCCGCGCTCGGCGGGCGCACCGGGGACACGCTTGGGGCCACAGTCGCGCTCGCCGAGGCGGCGGTCGCGGTCGCGCTACTGGGCCTTGCCTGAGGCCCGAGGGCAACAGTCGGCGGATTTTTCCTCTCGGCGCCGTCGCCGTCATCGTCGCCGCGCGTTGCTCAGGCAGCCGTGAGCAGCTCCGCGCCGAGGTACTCGCTCACGACCGGGGCGAGGGCCTGGATCATGTGGTTCTGGCCCTCGAGCGTGCGGTGCTGGCCCCGAGGACCTCGGCGAGGCCGGCGTTGGCCTTGCGGCATCGCTTCGGGACTCCCCGGTTCGGCATCTTCGGCCGATCGGAGAGAAGGCGTAGTCTGCAGTTGTCCATCCGGGGAGTCCTTCTGGGGCTGAGAGGGCGCATCGTGCGTCGACCCGCTGAACCTGATCCGGGTCATGCCGGCGAAGGGAGAAGGCCATGGCTCACCGTTCGTCGTTTCCGTCCACCGCGAGGTGTCGGACGCAGAGGCGTCTCGCCCGGGAGGGCATCGTCTCCGCCGAGATGGCGCGCGTGGCCGAGCGCGAGTTCCTGCCGGCCGAGCTGATCCGCGAGGAGGTGGCACGCGGACGGATGATCATCCCGGCCAACGTCCACCATGCGGCGCTCGATCCGATGGCCATCGGCCTCAAGGCGCGAGTCAAGATCAACTCCAACATCGGCAACTCCCCGACGAGCTCCTCGCTCGAGGAGGAGGTCGACAAGCTGCACCTCTCCCAGCGCTGGGGTGCCGACACCGTCATGGACCTGTCGACCGGCAAGCGGATCGACGAGACGCGCCGGGCGATCATCGACGTGGCCACTGTGCCGATCGGGACCGTGCCGATCTATCAGGCGCTCGAGCGCGTCAAGGCGGTCGAGGACCTCACCGTAGAACTGCTGCTCGACACCATCGAGCGGCAGGCTCGCCAGGGCGTGGACTACATGACCATCCACGCGGGCGTGCGTTTGGAGCATCTCCCGCTCTGCCAGCACCGCACGACCGGGATCGTCTCGCGCGGCGGCGGCCTGCTGGCGCGCTGGATGGTCCACCACAAGCGCGAGAACCCGTTGTACGAGTGCTTCGACGAGATCTTGGAGATCTTCCGCCGCCACGACGTGACGGTCTCGCTCGGTGACGGGCTGCGGCCCGGCGCGATCGCCGACGCCTCCGACGCTGCGCAGTTCGCCGAGCTCGACACGCTGGGTGAGCTGACCGCCCGCGCCTGGGAACAGGACGTCCAGGCGATGGTCGAGGGGCCCGGGCACATCCCGCTCGATCAGCTCGAGATGAACGTGCGCCGCCAGCAGGAGGTCTGTCAGGAGGCGCCGTTCTACACGCTCGGGCCGCTCGTGACCGACATCGCACCGGGCTATGACCACATCACCTCGGCGATCGGCGCGGCGATCGTCGGCTGGCACGGCACCTCGATGCTCTGCTACGTCACGCCCAAGGAGCACCTGGGCCTGCCCGACGCCGAGGACGTCAAACAGGGCATGATCGCCTACCGCATCGCCGCGCACGCCGCCGACCTCGCCCGCGGCAACACGCGCGCGGCGCAGTGGGACCGCGAACTGTCCAAGGCCCGTTTCTCGTTCGACTGGCGACGGCAGTTCGAGCTGTCGCTCGACCCCGAAACCGCGCAGTCCATGCACGACGAGACACTCGCCGACGACTACTTCAAGAGCGCCGAGTTCTGCTCGATGTGCGGACCGAAGTACTGCCCGATGCACAACTTCAAAGACATCGACTGGGACGCCATCCGGACCGTCATCGAAGACCGCAAGCAGCAGCGCTTGCGGGTGCAAGCGCCGGCGGCCTCCAGCCGGATGTAAGTGATCCAGGGCCCAGCCTCCCTCGTGCAGGTGGCGTCGGGGGCGCCACCCCGCACCGACGGTTCTGGACCGGCGCGGTGCCGCAAGCCGGGAGAAAAAGCTCGGAGAAGCTGTCCCGTGGTTTTGACCAGCCACGCAAGAGACTTCCATTTGGAGGCCTTTCTGCAGCGCGCCCGAGAGGATTCGAACCTCTGACCTTCGGTGCTAGAAGACGAAACCGAAGCGCGCTTCGATCGACTGCTTCAGCCGTCTCGACCCAGTTCGAGCGTCTCGATGCGTGCGTGGGCACGTGCCGCCGCCACGAGCCCGCCGTCCTTGGTGGCCAGGGGCTCGCCCAGGTGCTCAGCCAGCGTCACGAACAGCGCATCCGCGGCGGTCAGGTTTTCCCGCATCTCCCATGCACGCTGTCGTAGTGGGAGCGTGCTGAACAGGTCGACGGGCAGATCGCCGAGGTCGTCGATGGCGCCTTGGGCGCGCACGGGCTCGAGGACCTGCCGGCGCACGTCACGACGCAGGACAGCGAGCACTTCGAAGACGAGGAGATCGGGCGCCGCCGCCGGGCCTTCGCGGACGAGCAGCTCCTCGACCTCTGCGGCCACACCGTCGGCGAGCAGGAAGTCGACGACTAGCGACGTGTCGAGGACTGTCACTCGCCGCGGTCGCGCAACCGCCGAACGGAGCGGACGCTCCACTCCTCGCGTCCAACCGCGCCCCGTGCCCGGATGCGCGCCGCGAGCTCCTCGGGCGTCGGGCGGTCGGCGGTTCGCGCGAGCACCGTGCGGAGGTACTCCGAGAACGACATTCCCGCCGCCGCCGCGCGCGCCTTCAGCGCACGGCGCACCGGCTCGGGGACATCTCTGATCTGCACCAGCACGCCCATACAACAATGCGGCATAGCATACGATGCGTATGTACCAGTGCTTCTCGGCGGCGCGCCAGTCCTCGCACGGGGGTCGCCGGCTTGCGCTGATCGCGTGGATGAGCGTTCCGTGTCGACCAACAGGAGCCTCTCAACGCAGCCGAGATCGAGCGGTCCAACCGCGCCGTACCTCTCCCCGCTCGCGTGGCCGCTGAACCGTTCGTCCGAGCGCAGTGTCGAACGCTTCGTGATCGATCAGCTGCGATCGCTCGTCGACTCCGCCGGGCCCTTGGGGCCGGCCGCGTTCGTCGCCGCGTATGCCGTCCTGACCGTCGCTCTGGTCCCGGGGACGATCCCGTCGCTCGCCGCCGGTGCGCTGTTCGGTCCGGTGTGGGGGTCGCTGCTGGTGATCGCCGGCGCGACCGCCGGCGCGCTCGGGGCCTTCGAGGTAGCCCGGCGCATCGGGCGTCAACGGACGCGCCGGCTGGTTGGTGAGCGGGTCCTGCGAGCCGACGCGTGGGTGCAGCGACGCGGTGTCTCAGGGGTGATCGGCCTGAGGCTGCTTCCTGTCGTGCCGTTCAACGCGCTCAACTACGCGTTTGGACTGTCGTCGGTGCGCCGTCGCGATCACGCGGTCGGGACCGCGATCGGAATCGTTCCCGGTAGCGTCGCGTTCGTGGTCCTCGGTGATTCGATCGCCGACCCGGGATCGGTCGGTTTCATGGCGTCGCTCGGAGCCGTAGCCGTGTTGCTCGCAGCGTCGGTCGTGAAGTCCCGGCGCAACTCGCGAACTGCGCCAGGCGGAGGATGACTGCACCCCGCGGCCTGTTCAAACGGGGGGTGGCGCGCCCCCGCCGTCGATGTCCGGCTCATCCCGCAGCCGAGCGAGCACGCCGTCGCTGACACCGACGCAGGGCGTCTCCCTGCCACGCAACTGGCCGAGCGCGGACACCGTGCGACGCAAGCCAGCCATGAACCTCGCGCACGGAGGGCACATGTGCGTGTGCGACTCGATGCGCCCACGATCGTCTGGTCCGAGATCTCCGTCCAGGTAGGCCGAAGCCTGCGTACGCGTGAAGCGGTGGTCGCAATGAAACCGAAGAGGGTGCAGCAGGGCGGCGCGCATCGTCATAGCTCTGGGTCCTCCGGGAGATAGTCACGCACCGCGTCGCGGACCGCCAGTCGTGCCCGGTGCAGGCGGCTCTTGAACGCCGCCTCGCTGAGGTCCAGGATCGTCGCCCCCTCGTTGGTGCTCAGACCCTCGATGTCGCGGAGGACCAGCGGGGCGCGTTGGTCGGGCTGCAGGCGTTGCACCGCCCGGTCGAGTGCGTGCCGCAGGTCCTCCTGCTCAAGGCGTCGCGGAGGTCCCGGCCGCGTGTCGGCGGGCTCGACGAGATGCTCATCCAACGAGGTCGCGGGCACGCGGCGGCGGGAGGTGCGGCGGTTCGCTTCGTTGACGCCAATCCGATACAGCCACGTGAAGAACTGGCTGTCGCCCTTGAACATGCCGATCCCCCGCCACGCACGCAGAAACGCCTCCTGGGTGACCTCCTCCGCCTCGTGCGGGTCGTCGACCAGGCGCCGCACGACGGCGTGCAGGCGATCAGCGTAGAGACGGACGAGCTCTTCGAACGCGAGACGGTCACCCGCTCGCGCGCGAGCGACCAGTGCGCCGTCCTCGACGTTGGGCGGGGACTGCTCGCTCATCCGAGCTCTCGACGCATGCCCGCCAGCTTCGCATTGTCGCGACACGCTCGCCGGCATCAACCGTGCCGCCAACGAGGGCGACGAGTCATCGGCCGACGTCCGCTTGGATGGGTGCGCAGATGCTCGAGGACCCCGGGGACGACGGACCCGTCGGGGTCAGATGCGTCGGTGGCGATCGACCGAAGCGCGGCTCGGAGCCGGATGAGGCCGCGGAGCATCGGGCCGCACTCAGGGCAGTCTGCGACGTGCTGTGCGAAGCGCGCCCGCTGGCGGGGGGTGAGCGTCCCGTCCAGCGCATCCGGCATCGCTCGCTGGGCGAAGCGGTGATCTCGATGCATGCGATCCCATCGGGGCACGTGAAATCGGACCCGTGGCCGCACAGAACGATTCGCTCCTTTGGAACCCGATCTCTGTGCCCCTGAACGCTGATCGGGTCGGCCGAGGAGGTGTCGCGAATCGTTCCCACGCCCCGCGGGTCTGACGGTGCGATGCACAGACCGCCAAGCGCGTCGTCTCGCCGGCGCCGCAAGCCGACCCGTTGATGACTGATCCTTCGGCCGGGATCGGTGTGCTGGCCGCGATGGCGGCTGGGATGATCTCGTTCCTCTCGCCGTGCGTGCTCCCGCTGGTTCCTGGATACCTCTCGGACCGCGCCGACGCTTCCCTTCGCCGCGTGCTGATTCCGAGCCTGCTGTTCGTCGCCACCTTTTCGTCGGTCTTCATCCTGTTGGGAGTCGGCGCGACCGGCGTCGGCCAGACCCTGCAGGCGCACCGCGCGACGCTGGAGAAGGTTGCTGCGGCGGTCATCATCGTGCTGGGAATCGTGTTCGTTGCGGCGCGCTTCATCCCGGCGATGAACCGCGAATGGCGGGTTGACGGGCTCATGCAGCGCGCCGGCCGCGGAGGCCCGGTCCTCGCTGGGGCCGCGTTCGCGATCGCCTGGACGCCCTGCGTGGGGCCAACGCTCGGCGCGATCCTCACCGCCGCTTCGCTGAGCGGATCCGCGACGCGAGGGGCGTATCTGATGGCGTGGTACTCGGCGGGCCTGGCGTTGCCGTTTCTGGCGACCGCGATCTTCTTCGATCGCGCGACCACCGCGTTCGCCGTCATCAAGCGCCACTACAGCGCGGTGCTGACCGCGGGGGGCTTGATGCTGATCGTGATGGGAGTCCTGATCTGGACCGGGGATCTCGCCGCGCTCAACGCGCAAGCCCAGCGGATCATGAGCGACCTCGGGCTCGGCTTCTTCAACGAGGTGTGACCATGGCGAGCCTGACCCGACGATGGCTCTGGCCGGGCCGGTACGCGCGTGGCGCGCATCGCGACCGGTTCACCCCGATAGCGAGTCACCGCTCGCCATCGGGTCGCTGATCAGCATCATGCTGCTTGCGTACGGATTGCGCGAGCAACCGCGACGACCGCGCGCGTCCCGAGCCGAGAAGATCCTCGCATCGCTTTGCGTCGCCGCGGCGCCCGTCACGGCCTGATGCTCGACCGGCGCGCCCGCGCGCTCTACGCGCCGGCCGTGGACCGGGCGGCCGACCGCGCGGCGCAGGCGGGGATCACCCGCCGGCGCGGTGACCGGCGTCGGACTGCTGATCGGCCTCGGCGCCTGCGCGGCAGCGGCCACCGGCACGTGGTGGGCGGCCTTGGTCCTGTGGCTGCTCAACCGCACGCTCGACGGGCTCGACGGCGCCATCGCGCGTCGGACGACCGCCTCGGACCCGGCGGCATGCTCGACTTCCTCGCCGACTTCGTCGTCTACGGCGGCTTTCACCGTCGGGCAGCGCGTCCTGCGGCTGTGCGCACCCTGGGCTGACGACTGTCATGGCAGCGCGTATGCGCGGATGTCGGCGTCCAGCGATCCCTGCGAGGTGTAGCCGCCCTGGCGCACGAAGCGCCTCCTGCCTTTGGCGTCGTAGAAGATCGTCGTAGGCCATCCAAGTCCCGCTCCGACCGACCTAGCCTGGACGGCTCCGGAGTCGTTGATCGATGGGTAGGGGATCGGGAACTGCTTCAGGAATGACTCCGCGTCACCGCGGTTATCGTTCGAGTCAAGGCCCAGAAACGCGACCTTCCCGTCGTAGGCCTTGCTCAAGCTCTGGAAGTAGCCGAACTCCGCACGGCAGTTCGGACACCACGACGCCCACATGTTCACCACGACCGGCACGCCCTTTAGCTTCGCGAGCCGCGCTGTCACGTTCTCGTCGATCACCTGGTTGGCCTGAGTTCGCAGACCGGCAAACGCAGCGTGCGCCGTAGGTGAGCGCGGGCGGCGAGCGTCGGCGGCGGACGCCGATGCCGCGGCAGGTCGCGGCGGTACTGCTGTCAGCGCCGGTCCCGAGTCACGGGTCGACGACTTTGAGTTCGTTCCGACGGTCAGCAGCGCCACGGCTGCCGCGAGCGCCACCATTGCGCCGGCGGCGAATCGCATGGTCCTGCGACGCTGCACAGCTGCGGCGGCCTGCGCCTCGGCCTGCTGACGCGCTTGGCGACGGCGCTCCTTCTCCTGCCGATTAGACATTCGAAACCTCCTGGGTCGGGCGGGCGTGACGATTCGGGTCAGTCGGTGTGCACGTCCACGCCGCCCCAGAACGCGATCCGTCCTTTCACGCGCCGCGCCAACGGCCACGGGCGCCGGTACCCCCACGCCGCTTTCTCCGCGCGCACGCCGTCGACCTCGACCGTCCAGTAGTTGGCGATCCCCTTCCACGGGCACAGCGTCCGGCTCGACGTTGCGTGAAGCAGCTCGTCGCGCACGTCACCGACGGGGAAGTAGTGATTGCCCTCCACGAGGATCGTGTGGTCACTCTCGGCGATGGTCTGGCCGTTGAAGGTGGCGTGAGCGGTCATGCGGCGTTCGACCCGCGGCAGGGCGATTCGGTTCCCGGTGCATCAGACGCGACGTACCAGCCGCCGGCGCGCCGCCAGGATCGCGCGCGCCACTGCCCGGTAGCGTGGGCTCGCGTACTTCTCGCGCAGGTGCTCGTCGGCCGCGCGTGACGGGCCCTCGGCCAGTGTCGGGTAGGCGTGGACCGTCGTCGAGAGAGCGTCGATCTTGTCGCCCGCCACGACCCGAGCGGTGAGCTCGGCGATCGCCTCACCGGCGCCTGCGGCCGCGACGGTGGCGCCGACCAGCCGTCCGCGGGGGTCGGCGACGAGCAGCGCGAAGCCGTCGGGCTCGCCCTCCGAGATCGCGCGGTCCAAAACGGCGTAGTCGCTGCGCGCGAGGATCGTGCGATCGCCCCAGCGTTCGCGGGCCTGGGCCTCCGTGAGCCCCACGTGCGCGACCTCGGGGTCGGTGAAGGTGACCCACGGGATCGTCTCGTCGACGGTGCGCCGCATGCCGAACAGGGCGTTGACCGATGCCACGCGCGCGTGGTGCGCGGCGACGTGCGTGAACGGCAGCCGCGCCGTCACGTCGCCGGCGGCGTAAATGCGCGGCGCGCTCGTGCGCAGGCGGTCGTCGACGACGATCGCGCCGCGCTGGCCGATCTCGACGTGGGCGGCCTCCAGCCCGATTCCGGCGGTCCGCGGCCGGCGACCGGCGGCGACGAGGACGCGATCGAAGGTGACAGCGTCGCGCTCACCATCGACGTCAAGGACCAGCTGGCCGCGGGCGCCCTCCGGACGCAGCACTTCGACCGCACGGGTCCCCAGGCGAAGGTCGACGCCGTCTGCAGCCAGACGCCTGGCGATCAGCGCGCCCGCCTCGGGCTCCTCCTTGAGCAGCAGACGATCGGCGAGCTCGACGAGCGTCACGCTCGCCCCCAGACGCGCGAACGCCTGCCCGAGCTCGCACCCGATCGGGCCGCCCCCGAGCACCACCAGGCGCTGCGGCAGCTCACGCAGCCCCCAGACGGTCTCGGTCGTCACGACGTCGGCGCCGGTCAGCCCGCTGACCGGCGGGAGGGCGGGCTCTGAGCCGGTTGCCACGATCGCCGAGGCGAACCGCAGCCGGTGGCCGTCCGCTCGGATGGTCGATCCATCGACGAACTGCCCTTCGCCGATGACGACCTCCACGCCGGCCTCGCGCAACCGCGCCGGGGAGTCGTGCGGCTCTATCTCGGCGATCGCGGCGTGTACCCGGTCCATGACCCGCGCGAAGTCGACGGCCGGCTCGACCGGAGCAAGCCCGACAGCGTCGGCATGACGCATGCGGTGCGCCGCGCGCGCGGCCGCGATCAGGCTCTTGCTGGGAACACAGCCCGTCCACAGGCAGTCACCGCCGGTACGGTCGCGTTCGACGAGGGCCACGCGCGCGCCGACGCCGGCGGCGATGAATGCCGAGACGAGCCCCGCGGTGCCACCCCCCAGGATCACCAGGTCGTAGCGATCGGTCACGTACGGGGATTGTCATGGGTCCGGGAGAGCATGTAATCTGTGACCCTCGCGGGACCTACTCGGTTCGCCGCCCACGTCGGGCGCGTCACCCGGCCCTGACCGCCTGGCGCTCGTGCATCACCAGCGTGACGACCGTCAGCGCAGCACCGTGCTCCGCACTCAAGCCGCTGCCTCCGCGAGGGTGCGACGGGCGGCCGCTGACCGTCGTAGATCAGCAGGACGTGGCATACGTTAGGCGGGTTCACGGCCGCGGGCACGTGACGTCCGAACCGGCACGGCCCCAAACGGTGCACCGAAGGTCCAGCGTCGGAGTTCGATGTTGGTGAATCGACTCGGCTTTGTGTGGGTCCGAGGCGATGAGGCCGCTTCGAAGACGATCGACCGCTCCCGGTGCCGTCACCTGACCAATCCCTGAAGGAGAAGCCGTGCTCAAGATCGCGATCATCCTGCTCGCCGGGCAGGACACCCCGGAGGGCGCCGGGCGAATGGCCAACGCCCTGACGACGACGCAGGAGTTCCAGGAGGCCGGCGACGATGTCCGGCTCATGTTCGACGGCGCCGGGGTCACCTGGGTGCCGAGACTGACCGACGCCGACGAGAAGTACTTCCGCCTGTTCGAGACGGTGCGCCCCGTAGTGAGCGGCGCGTGCCTGTACTGCTCGCGGGCCTACGGCGTCAAGGATGCGATCGAGCAGTCCTGGGTGCCGTTCGTCGCAGATTTCAAGGATCACCCGAGCCTGCGCGCGCTCGTCGCCGATGGCTTCCAGGTCATCACGTTCTGACATGGAGCCCTCTCGGCAGACCGTGGCGATCACCGTATACGTGCTCAGCGGCTGTCCACACTGCACGCGGGCGACGTCACTGCTCGGTCGTCGCGGCATGACGCACGAGACCGTGTCGGGCGACGGGATCCCCGGGTTCCGGCGCCGGCTGCAGGAGCTGACCGGTGGATCCACCGTCCCACAGGTCGTCGTCGACGGCCGTCCGATCGGGGGCGCCGACCGTCTGACACGCCTCGACCGGCGCGGGGTGCTCGCCGCTTTGGCCGTCGGCGACCCGTTGCCGGCAATCCGTGTACGCAAGCGGTGGCTGCGGCGCGCGGCGTCGTGCTGGGTGGCCGAGGCGTTCGATGCCACCGGGCGTCGCGTGGGGCGCGCCGCGGGTCGCGACGAGACGTCCGCGCGGGATGGGCTAACACGCGCAATGAGCCACGACGAGCCCAGCCGAGCCTCCTGACCACGGACTCGCTGCTCAGGCCGTCTCGTCGGCGGCGGAATGTGCCACCCGTCGGATGCACCTTCCCGCCAAAGCGCCACAATCCCCTGCGGTGACCGCTCGTTCGCCATACGAAGGTGGCACGCGCGAGGCGCTCGCCTACTGCCTCCGTCGCGAACACCTGCGCCGAACAACACGCATCGCGTTCGTCGTCGGCCTGCTGCTGACTGCCGTCAACCAGGGCGCCGTGATACTCGGCGGGGACGCATCGACGCTGACGTGGGTGCGCAGCGCGGCCAACTTCCTGATCCCCTTCGTCGTGTCGAACCTCGGCCTGCTCAGCGGCCGAGGCGCGAGGTCGGGGCCGGCGCCGACGGTAGGGTCGGTTGATGACGAGCACTGACGTCGTCGCGGATCATCGTGCCGCGGGCCGCGCCTTCACCGCCGCCGGTGTGACCGGCTTCGTGCGGGAGGCCGGAGAAGGCGAGACGGTCCTCTGCATGCATGGCGTCCCAACCTCGTCCTTCCTGTACCGCAAGGTGCTCGACGAACTTGCGGCCCGCGACGTGCGCGGCGTTGCGTTCGACCTGCCCGGCCTAGGGCTCGCCGACCGGCCGGAAAACTTCGACTACACGTGGACCGGGCTCGGTGGCTACTGCACAACCGCCATCGACGCGCTCGAGCTGGAGCACTTTCATCTTGTCGTCCACGACCTCGGCGGTCCGGTCGGATTCGAGCTGGCCGCCGCGGTGCCAGACCGGGTGAAGTCCTTGACGGTCCTCAACACCATCGTCGATGTCGACACGTTCAAGAGGCCGTGGTCGATGGAGCCGTTCGCGCGACGCGGAATCGGCGAGGTCTACCTGCGGGCGCTCTCCAAGCCGGCCTTCCGGATGCTCATGGGTCTCCAAGGGGTCGCCGATCGCTCCGCAGTCCCCAACGCCGAACTCGACGCGTATGTCGACCTGCTCAAGCTCGAGGACGGTGGTCGCGCGTTCCTGAAGATCATGCGCGGCTTCGAGCGCACGGCCGTCAAGCGCGACCTCTACCGCGCCGTGCTCGCCAGCGACCGTTATCCGGTGCAGGTCATCTGGGGCACGCGGGACCCCGCGCTGAAGGTCGACATCCACGGCGAGGCAGCCCGCCGCGCCGCGGGCGTCGACACGATCCACCGCCTTCCAGGCAAGCACTTCCTCCAAGAGGACCAGGCGCCCGCGATCGCTGATCTCGTGGCGGGCATCACCCGCGACTGAGCGCCGCCCGGCTGCTCAAGCGACTCGCGCACGGATGACGAGCGAGGGGTAGCCGCCGCGCCGCAGAACAACCCGATGGGTCGCGGCCAGCCCGGCGGGCCCGAGCTCGGCCGTCGGGTCCAACGGCATCAGCCCGCCCCACCGGCGGGGACTCGCGGCCGCGAGGCGAGACAGCACACCACTCAGCATCCGGCCGCCGACGATGTCGGGGTCGGCCCACACCGTCACGATCACCAACCGAGAGCCCGACGCACTGCGGAGCAAACGGCGCGCCTCACGCAGCACACGGCCCCCCGATCGTCCGTGCCCAGGAGGTGCAGCAGGTAAGCCGCACGTCACGACGTCGGCGGCTCCGTCCGGCAGCGGCACACACCGTGCGTCGCCGCGGATGACACGCCACTGATCAGGAAGCCGGCCGACCTGCGCGAGCATGCCAGCGGAGCGATCGACGGCGGTTACGGTCGCCGGTCTCGGGTCTCGCGCCTCGAGGGCGCGAAGCAGGAGGCCCGTACCGGTCGCTAGATCGACCACCCGGTCCTGAAGCCGCGGATCGGCAAGCCGCAGCGCCGCTTCGATGGCGCGCGCCTCAAGACACTCCTGGCCGGCGTACCTCGTCGCGAGTTCGTCCCAGGTGCCGGCAGCAGCCGCCGTTCCGTCGCTGGCGTGCTCGTCGTCTATGGACGACGCGATCATGCCAATCACCGGCGGGGCGCCGTCTCAGTGATAGATGCCAACGGCGGCAAGCACGAAGACGAGGAGGACGCAGGCGCAGAAGAACAGCGCCGCACGACGCACGCGGCGCCACTCCGCGCGCAGATCGGGATGCCCGCCCTCGGCGCGCGTGCGTGATCTCGCCATGGCAGGTTCGACCCACCCGGCACGCGGACGATTCGCCGAACCGTTCTGACCGCGCGCAGGTCGCAGAGGATGGTGTCTCGGGTCCTCACGACGATCCTCCTCGTCGCGACCGCCGCCACGTTCAGCGCATGTGCAGGCGCTCCCGTGCGCGCGCCGGGCGACTCCCGCGCTGCGGCTCGCGCCGACGCGCGCTTCCCGGGCTGGAGAACCGACTTCGCCCGCCACTCGGTCGCACTGAACCAGTTCCAGGATGGAGGGCCGCCTCGTGACGGCATCCCGCCGATCGACCACCCGCGCGTCGTGACGCAGCGGCAGGGAGATCGGTTCCTCGACGACCGCGAACCCGTGATGGTCGTCGAGCAAGGGGCTGCGGCTCGCGCCTACCCCCTCCAGATCCTCGTGTGGCACGAGATCGTCAACGATCGCCTCGCCGGTCGTCCGATCGCGGTCACCTACTGCCCGCTTTGCAACTCCGGCGTCGTCCTCGACCGGCGAGTCGACGGACGCGACCTGACGTTCGGCACCACCGGGAAGCTGCGCCGTTCGGACCTCGTGATGTGGGACCGCCAGACCCAGAGCTGGTGGCAGCAGTTCAGCGGCGACGCACTCGTCGGGACGCTGACCGGCAGACGCCTGCGGATGCTCGGGAGCCAGACGCTCAGCTGGCGCGACTTCAAGCACATCTACCCACGCGGGACGGTCCTCTCCCGGGACACGGGATTCGTCCGGGACTACGGCCGCAACCCGTATGAGGGATACGATGCCGACCCGAGCGGGAAACCGTTCGCACTTGAGGGGGCGCCCGACCGGCGGTTGCCACCGAAGGAGCGGGTCGTCTTGATCCGCAGCGCCGGCGCGGCGACCGTGGTCCCGTTCAGCCGCCTTCAGCGCCACCGTGTCGCAGCCGGGCGTGTCGGGTCTCAGCCCTATGTCGTTCTGTTCAAGCGCGGTGTCCTTTCGGCGCTGGACGCGGGGGTGATCACCGACTCACGGGACATCGGGACCGCAGCTGCATTCGATCCCCACGGCGGGACGCGACCCCTCACCTTCGCACCGGCGGCGGCGGGCGTCTTCGTAGACCAGCAGACCCGCAGCACGTGGGACATCACGGGGCGCGCCACCCGCGGCCCGTTGGCGGGACAGCGCCTGCGCCCCCTCACACATGACGAGCAGTTCTGGTTTGCGGTCGCCGCGTTCCTGCCCGACGCGACGATCGCAAGACCGTGAGCGGGCCGCCTCCACTCAGACCTGCGTCGGCGCGAACCGTCGCCCGCGGACCAACTGGTACCCACCGCCGACCACGTTGAAGACACCGACCACACCCAGCGCAATCGCATAGGTCCCCGCGTCGTCGAGCGTTCCCGACGAACGGGGCGTGAGCGCCAGCGCGAGACCGCCCGCCACCACAGTTGCGGCGAACCCAAAATCACTGATGAGGAACCCGCGACGGCGCAGCACGGCGGCCACCACTGCGGCCAGTCCGACCCCGGCCAGATACGCCCCGGCCGGGTCGACGTCCGGGGGACGCACGTCTCCGATGTAGACAACCGCGAGGTCCCACCCCGACAGCCCGAGCGCCGTCGCCCAGTACCCGCCGCGCGGGCCATCGACCATCGCCGCCACGAGATAGGTGAGACCGAGGATCAACGGCGTCCAGTAGAACGGGATACGGCCGGCTCCAGCAGTAGCGGCCAACAACCGCGGAACCCCCGCTCAACAGCAGCCCCTGGACAACACGGTTGCCCGGAGAGCGAATCGGCGACAGGGACGAGGAGACCGCCGAGTCCGGAGGAGATAGGGGCGTGAACGCCCTTGAACCGGGTCAACTCGCTGAGCCGGCATCGACAGAGAAGCGCCGAGGCGCGCTGGACGGCAGAGCCCGAGGTGTGCGGTTTACATCTGCGACCGCGGCCTGCAACATGGCACCATGCCTCGCCTTCCGCCGCGCGCGACGACCGAGCAGCCGAACGACCCGGCGCCGCATCGTGGCGCTACCGAGCCCGCGCTGTCAGCGCAGCAGGCGCGGTCACGTGAGGAGGGTTCGCGTTGGTCCTGACGGGGCCGCCCGGGGCCGGGAAGACGTCGGTCCTCACGGCGCTGTCTGACACGCTCAGCGACGCGGACGTGCCGCATGCGGCATTGGAGGTCGAGGCGCTGCGCTGGACGCACCCGCCTTTGAGCCTGGAGGAGGAGATGCGCCACCTGCGCACGGTCTGCGGGCTGTTGCGCGACAGCGGCCACCGGGTGCTAATCATCGCCAGGACGATCGAGGACGACGCGGAGATGGCCGCCGTACTCCGGGCGATCAAATCCCGACACCGACAGTTACCTCGTCGCGCGCTTGGAGGCCCCTCCGGCCACGCTGGTGGCTCGGATCCTCGCCCGCGAGCCCGCGAGCTGGTCGGGCCTGGAGGGCCTCGTCTCTCGCGCACAGGAGCTCGCTGTGAGCATGCCCGGCCTAAGCGGCGTCGGGCTCGTCTACAGCACCGAAGGCACGCGGGCAGAGGACGTTGCCGATCGGATCATCGCGCGATGCCCAGACCAACTCGGCTGGACCGACCAGCTTTGATACTAGGTCGCGAGCCGCGAAGATCAAAGCCCCGCTATGCGGGACTTTCGTAGCGCGCCCGAGAGGATTCGAACCTGTGACCTTCGGTTCCGTAGACCCCCATTTGCAGGGTAAATGCGTGTATTCACGGGCTGCTTGGTTCCGTGAGCGCGTGCTAGGCGACCACAGTTTTGCGCAGTTCGGGACATATTCTGGGACATGGGTCACCGCCTGTCAGAGACTCCGACGCCGTCGCCCTGCTGGGCGGTTAGCCTCTCGTTGCGGACCAAGGAGCTTCCGTCTCCAGAACGGGCGTGTAACTGGCACCACCCCGGTTGCCTCTTCCACTCGAAGGAAGTGGCTGGAATGGGAACTGAGGCGCAGTGATAGGTCAGCAAGTTGCCGCTGCACAAACGCGTCTCGCGGCGTCACGATGCTTGCCTCCTGCGGATACGGCGCACGCGTGCCGTGCCTGGCTCAGCGATACAACGGCAGGACAGGTCGGGATGCGGAGCCGCAGGAGCCTGCCGTAACCTCGTCAGGTGAGGGGAGCTGACATGCCGCCGAGTCTGTTCGACGTCGCGTGGGACGATCTAGACGCCGACGCCGTCAAACGCTTGCTCGCACAGGCGGGCGACGAGGGCCTGACGTGGGAGGCTAAGGGGGGCGGTGACCGGCCCCGCCCGGACACCGCCCGCAAGTCCGCCTGCGGGTTTGCCAACGCGATCGGCGGCTATCTCATCGTCGGCGCCGAGCGTAATGAGCAGGGCCGGTGGACGCTGCCGGGGGTCGACTTCCGCGGCGCGGAGCCCGTTACCTGGCTGTCGACGACGATCGCTGGCGAAGGCGGCGTGAAGCCGGTACCCGCACATGACGCCAAGGCTTTCGATCGCCCCAATGGTCGGAGGGCGGCGGTGCTCGCGGTCGACCCCGTTCCCGGGAAGCCGTGTATGACCGCGGGCGGAGTGGTCTACGTGCGGGTGTCTGGCGCGACGGTGCCGGTGACCGACCAGCAGACCCTCGCTGCGATGATCGCGGAGGGCGAAGCGGTCCGTCACGGCGCCGAGGACGCGGCACTTCGCGCTGCGCAGCGGCTCGCGGAGGAGCCAGGCACGTTCTCCCCGCAGGCGGTACAGATCGCCGTTGGCCTGTGCCCCGTCGGGGGACCTACCGACCGCAACGCGGTCCTTTTCAGCCAGACATTCCTCGACGGGTTCAGGCAGCTAGTCCACCGCAGCCTCCAGGCTGACCCGCGCGTGGCCTACGGAATCGCGGACTCCATGCATCAGGATGGCGTGCGCATGTGGCCCGCGGCGCAGGAGTGGGGCTCGGGTTGGACCGCAGCCGCCTACTGGAATGGCGCCGTGGCCGCGGTCTTCTGCGACCCCTCTTCAGAAATCTACGTCGAGGAACTTCTTGGCCGCGTTCGACAGGGCTGGACGGCGCTCGCCGAGCTCGCCGCCGACTACGCGCACGTCGCCCAGGGCGATCGCGGGGACGCGCGCGTCGTAGTCGTGTTCAACCGCGAGCATGCCGGCGTCACGAGCCTGCCCCGTGGAGTGCCGACCCAGCCGGCACGCCGCCCAACGACGCTCGTGCCGTGCTCCGAAGGTGACATGGCCAGCTTGGAGCGAGAACTGCGCCGCGGCTTCGGGGAGCCTGCGCTGGAAGGCTAGCCAGCACCCGGGCGGGAGGTCGGCGCGGTGGGCGCCGCCGGCGTCATCCAAGCCGAAGGCCGGCCGGACACCGTGGGAACATAAGCCAGATGCCATTTGCCCTGCACGAGTACGACGCCGCGTTCAGCCGCTTCTTCTCGCAGACCATGCGCGTCCTCGCTCAGGCGCACAGTCCCCTGCTGGCTCAGATGCGCTTTATCGAGATGCCGGGCACCCTCGGCTCTCGGGTCCGTGACCGACAGGGGATGGACATTGTCCTCGACCCCGCCAAAACCGCGACCGAGGTCACCTCCGATTTGAAGGCTGTACGCGACGGCGACTACGAGCAACTGTACGAAGCCATGTTTGAGAGCGCGGACGCCATGGCCGAGCAGCTTGTTGGCTACTTCGTCGAAAGCATGGGGAAGGTTACGGAGGGCACTGGCAACGTCGTCGACGCCGGTGGCCGCCGGTTCGGGTTCGATGTCCTCTACGAGACCTTGGAAAAGCTCGAGTTCTCGGTTGATGAGAACGACGAGCTCGTCATGCCGTCGCTGGTCATGAACCCGGCCGAAGCGAAGAAATTGCAGGACCTACCACCGCTGACAGACGCGCAGCAGCAGGCGCTCGATGAGCTCAAAGAGCGGAAGCGAGAGGAGGCACTTGCTCGACGACGCCGTCGCCGCCTTTCTTGACGCCATTGGCGAACGCGAGTTCGATGAGCCGTTTATGGCCCTGCTACGGGCCGAGGGCTACACCGACGTGCGACTTGTCCACGGCGAGACCGAGTTCGGCAAGGACGTGATCGCCAAGAAAGACGGCGAGCAGTGGGTCCTCCAGTCAAAAGCGGGCAACATGAATCTCACGCAGTTCAAGCCGGTCCGGGAGCAGCTGTACGACCTGCGGATGAGCGACCTCTCGGCACCCGGGTTCGACAAGGATCTGCCTCGCCGCGCGGTCCTCGTCCAGACCGGGCGCTTGACCGGCAAGGCGCCGCTGGCGGCCCAGGAGTACGAGCAACAGTGCGTCGACCGCCAGGAGACGCCGATCGAGTTCTGGAACAAGGACACTTTGCTCGGCAGGCTCAGCGGCAATCGGGACGCCGTGTTACGAGGCAGCATGGACGGGCAGTTGCTCGGCCTCATCGGCGCGATCGACGCCAACGAAGCGGACATGGACGCGGTCGAGAAGTTCTCGCGGTGCTGGACCAGCTGGGAGCCATCGCGGTTCGCCGGACTAGGTATCGTCGAGGCGGCGTTAATGTGCGAGCGTCTGAAGGCGAGCGAGCGTCTTGACCTCGCCTGCCAAGTGGCGCTGTGCGCAGTCCGCGGTGCGTGGGCTGCCGGCGCCGCCGATCCCAGCGGCGACACGACGCATGACGGAGCCGACGCCGCAGGGCGGCTATTCGAGACGTACGCCCGGCGGGTATGGTCCGAATGCGACAACCGGCTGCTCAAGGAGTTCGGCTTGGCCGGCTACAGCGGCTTCGCGTCGTGGGTGACCTACCAGATCCGCTGCCTTCGGATCGCCGAAATCGTTTCCTTGCTGGCGCTGCGCGTCCGCGCCGACGACCCCGACCTCGCCGCCGCAATCGCCGATTGGGTAGCGAGCTTCGCCGATGGACAGCCGGGCATCACGCGCCCGATCGGGGACCGCTACGCCGTCAGCGTCGCGCCGATCGTCGCTCTCTTGCTCGCTGATCACCGCGGCACCGTCGAGGCACTGCTCCGGAAGATGACAGTGTGGGTCTGCGACCACTATGAGCACGACGAGCTCGGCCTCGCGTCCGTCGACGCCCCGGCGTTTGACGAGGTCTGCCGCGTGGTCGCCGGTCCGTTCGAAGTCGGTCTAACTGCCCGCCAGCAGTCCCAAATCGCCAGCGTCCTGCTTGACCTTTCTGCGAGTCTCGACCTGCGCGAAGTCTATGCCGATGTGCGTAACGACACTCTCGCCGTGCATCTCTATCCGTCGGTTCTGCTGCTCGCCGAAGGGCCAGACCAGCTGTCGCGGGAAGGGCTGGGCAATCGATGGGACTACAACCCCGACTACGCCACCAGCATCGACGGCAACGCTCCCGCGGCGCCACACCTCGGGGGTGACGGGCCAACTTTGATCGTTGCCGCGGAGCGGTGGTGGGACCTCCTCGCGATCTCCGCAGCCCTGCGCGACCGGCTTTTCTCGACGGCGATCCGCGCAGCCACGACAGCCTGATCCCGCGAGTCCGGGGCTACTCGAGCTTGACGCGGAGGTAATGCTCTCGCCTTCATGCGGCGCGTATCACCTTGTCGCGTCCAGATCGTTCGCCGGTCGACTCCAACACGGCCAGCCGGCTCAGGAGAGCTGGTCGAAACCCGTCCCAGCACGCTGGCGTATCACCGGCAGCACACGGATGAGCGCTAGTGCCGCCCATGACAACACCTGGGTCTGGCTAAGTTTGGTCGAGCGCGCAACATCCTCGGTCGGAAGGTGCTGCACCAGGAGCAAGTTCAGGACCACCTTTTCTGGCGTTCCAAGCGCAGGCAACAGCTCCACGAGCAACGTCGGTCCGGTCGGACCGAGCCGATCGAACTCAGCCGCGAGCTGCCTTAGGGCTTGGGCGAGCAGAGTGTGGACTTCTTCAACGGAGACTTGGAAGCAGGTCGCCAGATCGCCGGGCAGTGCAGGGCGAGAAAGCTCATCGCTTAGCTGAGAAACCGCGCCCCGGAGCTGCTCGGCGAGGCCTCGCAGGTCTTGAAAGGTACGCGCCTCCGACAGCATGCGGTAGATCGTTGGTCTGCTGATCCCAGTGATTTCCGCGATCTTGACGATCGGCAAGCCGGCTTCCACCGCGCCCGGGAGCAATCTGGCGATCCGCTCCGTCGCGGCCTCGCCTTGAGCCAGCGCTTCGCGTCGATCGTCCGTCGCGCGTTGGAGCTCATGCCGATAGAGCGTGCGCTGCGTGTCTATGGCCCGTTGCGCACGCGCTGCTCGCTCTTTGTGCAGGACGCTCATCGGAAACACTGTATCGCGCAGTTCATAAATCTGTCAAGTGCTTTACGACGCTCGCGGTCTCGTGACGGTGCGGGAGCCGCCGTCGGCGGAGGTCGCCCTCCCCACAACCGAGGACCGCCGCTGATCGCGCTTACATCTTGCGCCGTTTCCGACTGCGTCGGTCGCGCTGTAGCCGGTCATCAAGCTGCGCGCCGCATTTGGGGGTACCGCTCGTCGCGCAGGCGAGCCGGCAGCCGGCCGTCGTCGACGAGGACAGCGTCGAAGGGGTCGGTCCCGTGGTCGAGCAGCACATCGCGGAACCGCTGCTGTTCGCGGATCTCGTCGAACAGGCGAGCCCATCGAGCCGCCGAGCAGGGTCGAGTAGATCGACAGCGCCGCGCGCTGCTTGGCGTCGCGCCCGTCGATCTGCGGCCGGTAGGTCATGCGCAGGTGCGACTGGTTGGAGTCGCGCTCCTCGACGAGCACCTCCAGGGCGAAGCCCGGGGCCGGCTCGAACGGGCCGGGCGTGTCGAGCTCGGGGAAGCGGCCGAACAGCTCGCCGAGCACGCCGTTCTGCACGCCGTCGGCCGGCGGAGCCGGGAGGTGCTCGACGTTGCCGACGACGAAGGCGCCGCCGCGCGAGCCGGTCCAGCGCCGCTCGCGGAAGGCGACGATCCCCTCGCGAGTGAAGGTCTCGAGGTGCTGCTTGGGCCCGAGCACGGTGCCCCGAGCGGGTGGTCGCCGAAGGCCGCCTTGTCGATGAGCTCCTCGGCCACGGCGGAGGGCTGGTCCTTGTAGCGGGCGATCTCCTGGATGACGACGCCGCGCTCCTTGTCGAGCTCGGCGGCGTCGAGCTTCGGGCGCCCGACGAAGTCGGTCAGCAGGTCCAGCGCCTACATCGTCGCCTCGGCACGCACGGTGATGTGGAAGGCCACGAGGTCGTGGGAGGTGAACGCGTTCAGCGAGCCGCCCCATGCGCTCGGCCGTCTCGTTGACCTTCTTGTAGTCGTCGAACTTCTCCTCGCCCTTAAACACGGGGTGCTCGAGGAAGTGCGCCATGCCGTTCTCCTCCGGCCGCTCGGTGCGGGCACCGGCGTTGAAGGCGACGAGGATGGTCGTGGCGCGCGTGCCGGGCAGCGTGATGCGGTGCGGCGGCAGGCCGTTGGCCAGCGTCGAGGAGGTGATCTGCGGCATGCCCCCGAGTCTAGGAACCGCGCGGGACCGGCTCGTTCTTCGGAGCCTGCTGGCAAATCTGCGCGGCTATTCCAGCAGGCTCCTAGGCCGCGACGGGCGGTTCGTCGCGGTGCAGCTCCCAGTCTGCCTCCTCGAGCTGCGCGAGCAGCTCGCGATGGCGCCCGGGCAGCCACGGCCAGGCGTGTGGGAGCCCGTCCTTGCCCAGGTACCAGGAGTCGCAGCCCGAGGCCCAGACGGTGTCGGGCACCGCGGCGCGCACGTCGGCCATGAAGCGCTCGGTGGCCGCCTGCGTTGGGGCGAGCGTGTCGAGCTCGCCGCGGCGCCAGCGGCCGATCGCGTCCATGGCGAAGTCCTGCTGGGTCTCGGAGATCGCGAACAGCGACTGGTTGCCGAACGGGGAGTGCGGACCGATGAGCATCAGCACGTTCGGGAAGCCCGGAAGGCCGACCGTGCGGTAGCCGAAGGGTTCCTCGTCCCAGACCTCGGAGAGGCGCACGCCGCCCGGGCCCGTCAGCTCCATGGGCTGCACGAAGGCGTGGGCGTCGAAGCCCGTGGCGAGCACGAGCACGTCGAGAGGGTGCAGCACGCTGTCGACGGTCACGACGCCCGCGGCCTCCACGTGGTCGATCGCCGTGTCGACGAGCTCGACGGTCTCGCGCTCGAAGCGCTTGTAGAAGCCGGTCCCCATCACCAGGCGCTTGCACATCGGCACGAAGTCCGGACGGAAGCGCTCGCGCAGCGCCGGGTCCTTCACCGCGACGCGCAGGTGCACGCGGCAGGCGGCCTGGATGGCGCGTCGCACGAGGCCCGGCTTGACCGTCCCGCGCCCGAAGCTCGCCTCGAAGGCCACCCGCCAGAAGTCGTAGGCGGGGCGCTGCAGGGTCGGGAAGCGGCGGTAGACCGCCTTGGACCAGCCGTGGTAGCGGAAGTTGGGCAGCGGCAGGATCCACTGCGGGGTGCGCTGGAAGAGCGAGAAGTGGCTTGCGCGCGGGGCCAGGTCGCGCGTGATCTGCATGCCGGTCGAGCCCGTGCCGATCACGCCGATGCGCCGGCCGTCGAGTGGCACGTCGTGCTCCCACTCGGCCGAGTGGAAGCAGGCGCCGGCGAAGTCCTCGAGGCCGGGGATCGCCGGCTTGCGGGTGCGGACCAGGCCGCCCGTGGCCGTGATCAGGAAGTCGAAGCGCGCCTCGCGCCCGGCCTGCGTCCGCAGCAGCCACTCGCCCCCGGTCCACTCCGCGTCTGCGACCGGGGTGGAGAACGACGTCTTGGCGCGCAGGCCGTGCTGATCGGCGACGCGATGCAGGTAGGCGGAGATCTCGGCGCCGGGGGAGAGGACCGAGCCCCAGTCCGGGTTGGGCGCGAAGGTGTACTGGTAATAGCGTGAGGGGACGTCGCAGCTCAGCCCGGGGTAGGTGTTGGCGTGCCACGTGCCCCCGAAGTCGCTCCACTGCTCGAAGAGCTCGAAGCTCTCGATGCCCGCCTGCTGGAGCTTGCAGGCCATCCCGATGCCGGACATCCCGGCGCCGATGATCGCGACCCGGGGGGTCCGCAGAGGGGGCGGCGCAGCGATGTTCGACATGGTGTCGGATGCTATCCGAGCGGCCCGCGGCGTGCCGTGACAGGATGCCCGCGTGGCGCATTACGACCTGCAGGGCAAAGTGGCCCTCGTGACCGGCGGGGCACGGGGCATCGGGCTGGAGACCGGCCGGGCGCTCGCCGCCCGCGGCGCGTCGGTGGTCCTCGTCGATCTCAACGAGGACGACGCGCGGCGCGCGGCGGCCGAGCTCGGGGAGGAGCGCGTGCTCGGCCTGGCCGGCGACGTGACCGACCGCGGCGCGATGCAGCAGGCCGTCGCGCAGGCCGTCGAGCGCTTCGGCGGCCTCGACGTCGTGGTCGCCAACGCGGGGATCGCTGCGCGCGCGGCGACCTTCCGAGCCACCAACGACGAGGCCTTCGACCGCGTCATCGACGTCGACCTGCACGGGGTGGTGCGGACGGTCTCGGCCGCGCTCCCGCAGATCGTCGC
>JAABUL010000429.1_pt1 | contig 90283 bp, 93 predicted proteins | sample 5559151 | NCBI WGS metagenome assembly JAABUL01 (sample SAMN10711876, study PRJNA513368) | rock metagenome | isolation source: Antarctica rocks | place: Antarctica: Victoria Land, Pudding Butte sud | reverse complement strand
TCGGCAGCGTCATGTAGCACCGGCCCTCCGGGGCCGGTGAGGATTGAAACAGACTCTTTTCAGTATTTCTCAGAGAGGTCTTAGGGTAGCACCGGCCCTCCGGGGCCGGTGAGGATTGAAACCGCAGGCCCCCGCCCAGGCCCACGACGGCCCCCAGGTAGCACCGGCCCTCCGGGGCCGGTGAGGATTGAAACTTGGCAAAGGCGAAGCAGGCCCGCTGCTGGCCGGGGTAGCACCGGCCCTCCGGGGCCGGTGAGGATTGAAACTCGTGACCCCCGACCGCCTCATATTCGAGCAGATGGTAGCACCGGCCCTCCGGGGCCGGTGAGGATTGAAACTTTCATCCCAGTCCTCCCAGCGCCAGCACCGTGTAGCACCGGCCCTCCGGGGCCGGTGAGGATTGAAACCTCGACACAGCCCAGGGGCGGCTGCTCCAGCAGAAGTAGCACCGGCCCTCCGGGGCCGGTGAGGATTGAAACCTCATGTGCTTGTGGGGCGCGATAGCGTGTTTGACTGTAGCACCGGCCCTCCGGGGCCGGTGAGGATTGAAACTACCAGGTGGAGGCGGGAGCGAACGGGGGTTCGCGTAGCACCGGCCCTCCGGGGCCGGTGAGGATTGAAACGCGGCCTGTCGCACGTCGCCGGGCAGTACGGCGATCTGGCGCAGGGCGCGCTGGGCGACTACGCGGGCGACAACGCCGGCTACCGCAGCGCGGCGGCGGACGAAGCGTAGCACCGGCCCTCCGGGGCCGGTGAGGATTGAAACTTATTCTGACAGGTTGTATCCTGCGTGTCTTTCCTTTGTAGCACCGGCCCTCCGGGGCCGGTGAGGATTGAAACGGCCAAAACGACCCGAACACGGCGTGCAATCTGGATAGCTCTGGCCCTCCGAGGCCGATGAGGGTTGAAACTGGTTGGTGATGGTGTCGCCGAACGATGCTTTCCAGTAGCACCGGCTCGGAGCAGATCCACAAAAATCCGCCTCCCAAAAGTGGGAAGCGGATTTTTGTGCGCGTGCGGACAGAGTGACTCACTGGTGTCACTCGAGATGTGTCATGATGATTCCAAGAGGCGACCGCAAGAGACAAAGCGATGAACAGGACGAAAACAGTGGGGCAGAGTCTTCCCAGATTCGGAGCAACGCGCCGAGTGGACATTGAGGGAGCATAAACGGCCATTCGCGGGGGGAGGGGAGCACAAGAAATGGACTCACTCGGGTTTGTGGCGCACACGCCGCCGGATGATGATCCGAAGAAGTGGCAGTCAATGACGGCACATACAAGCAACGTCGCCGATCTGGCCGCACGCTTTGCTTCGGCTTTCGGCGCGGAAGAACTGGCAAAGTGGGCGGCCTGGCTGCACGACGTCGGAAAATATAGCGATGACTTCCAACAGTACCTCCGGCAGTGTGACGCCGCCAAGCGCGGGGGCGGCAGACCGCCCAGGCCGGGCAGCGCCGAACATAAGGTGGCGGGAACGCGCCTCGCCCTCGAACTCCTGCCGGCGGGGCTGCGCGAGATGGTCGCGGCCTGTGTCCTCGGGCATCACGGCGGTTTGAACGCACTTGGCCCCAAAATGCTGGAGGCCATCGCGGCGACCCAGGACAAGGCGCCCGTGCAGGAAAAGGCCATGACGCAGGCCCGCGCCGATTTTCCGTCGTTGAACGGGGCAAGGCCGACGCAACCGCCGGAAGTCGCGGGGAAGTCGGTTTGGGAGCGGGAGATGTTCGTTCGTTTCCTGTTCTCCTGCCTCGTGGATGCCGACGGGCTGGACACGGAACGGCACTCGTCGCCCGACAGGGCCGCGCTGAGGCAGACGCGGACGCTGGCCGACGTCGGCCCGGAATGGCTCGAAAAGCTCATGACCAGCCAGGAGGCTCTGCAAGCCGAGGCCGACCCAACACGAGTGAATGAGGTGCGACAGGAGGTATACGAAGCCTGCCAGACGGCGGCTAAGTCGCCGCCGGGCCTGTTCTCGCTGACGGTGCCGACGGGCGGCGGCAAGACCCGGTCGTCCCTGGCATTCGCCCTGGAACACGCGCTGGCTTGGGGATGCTCGCGCATCATCTACGCCCTCCCCTACACGAGCATCATTGACCAGACCGCCGCCGAGTTTCGCAAGGTTCTGGGCGAGGACGCGGTCCTGGAACATCATTCCGCGATGGAAGACCGGACGGGGCGCCGGGAGCGGGCGGCGGACGCCGCCGAAGAGGCGGCCATGCAGGCGGAGGACGCCCGCGACCAGCAGCGGAAGCTGGACGCGGAGAACTGGAACGCGCCGCTGATCGTCACGACGACGGTGCAGCTCTTCGAGAGCCTGTTCTCCAACCGGACCGGACGCTGCCGGAAGGTGCATCACATCGCCGGGAGCGTCATCATCCTGGACGAAGTGCAGACCCTGCCGGCGCACCTGCTTTTCCCGCTGCTCGACGGCTTGAAGACGCTGATCGCGCACTATGGGGTCACCGTGGTGCTTTGCACGGCCACGCAGCCAGCCATCGCCGGCGACACGCCCTTCCTGGACGCGAAAAAGGGTCTGGGGGAGCCGACGGCGATCATCCCGGCGTCTCAGCGGCAGTCGCATTTCTATGACCTCAAGCGCGTGACGTACCGCGTGGAGACCGAGCCATGGGACTGGAAACGGGTGGCGCAGGAGATCAACGGCCAGACAGCCTCATGCCTCGCGATCCTGAACACGAAGAACGATGCGCTGGCTCTTCTTCGGGCGCTGGACGATCCCGAGGCGCGTCATCTTTCCACGCTGCTCTGCGGCGAGCACCGCCGCCATGTCTTGGCCGACGCCAAAGCCGCGCTGAAAGCCGAGCGCTGCGGCAAAGGCCCGGCCATCCGCCTGATCACGACACAGGTCATTGAGGCTGGCTGCGACATAGACTTCCCTCGGGTGCTCCGTGCGCGCGGGCCTCTGGACCGCATCATCCAGGCTGCCGGGCGGTGTAACCGGGAGGGGAAGCTGGGCGCTCTGGGCGACGTACTCATCTTCAACCCCTCGGAAGGCAAAGCGCCGCCCGGCGATTATCTCACGGCAGTGCAGGAAGCGTGGATGATGATCAAAGGCGGTGAGGTCAACTTTGACGATCCCGATCTCGCCACCGAGTTCTTCGCGCGCTTCTACGCGGCGTTGGGTCCCAAAGGGTTGGACAACCCCCAAGCCGTCATCGTGGACGGCATCAAGAGCAAGGAGCCGGTGCAAGACTCGCGCAAGGCACTGGACTACCCCCTGGTCGCCCAGAAGATGCGCCTCATTGACGACGACACCTCGCCGGTGCTGGTGCCCTACCATCGCGGCAGGTTCGCACGGGCCAAGCACTCCCAAGAAGACTACGAGGCCCTGGTCGCGCGCATCGAGGCGCAGCAGGGGGAGGGCAAAGGGCTGGGACGTGGGCTGTGGCGCGAGATTCAATCGCTGACCGTCGCCGTCCGCACCCAGAGCCTCGCCCGCCTATCCGTCAGACCCTCATACGATCCCGAAGCCGCCGAATCGCTCTATATCTGGGGAGGCGTCTATGACGCCATCATCGGGATCGGCGACAGCGTGGACTGGGACTCCAGCGACTTGTTCGCGTGAAAGAAGAATGGCTCGAGAAGAATGCTTGACAGGGTGGGGCATCCGTGATATGATTGCAGCAACATCATCCCTAACTTAATAGAACGTGATGTGTTGCGTTGTGGTCCAGCCCCAACGAGCGTTGAAACGATTATGTTAGCGTGGCAGAGCGCCGACAGCGAAAGGGCAGACGGACGGCAATCCATCTGCCCCATGGCGAGCCAAAACTTGAGTTGTTCGGGTCCGCAGGTTGACACCCCATTCTACCCCGAATGCCTTTCGTTTTCACCTCGACCCACGAACAATTCTGGCCGGTGTCGGCGCACCGAGCGAAATGTTCTCGGTCTTCGTTTCTGCTTTCTGCTCGGCTCGCTGAGTAGCTTCACTCGAATATGAAAGGAGAGGCTATGCACTATCCCCCCGTGGAAGTCAAAGTCTGGGGACCCTATGCTTGCCTGACGCGCCCAGAGGCACACGTCGAGCGGGTTAGCTATGAGGTCCTGACGCCGAGCGCAGCGCGCGGCATCCTGGAGGCCATTTTCTGGCACAAGCCCATGCGGTGGCATGTGCGGGAGATCGCGGTACTAAAGCCGATCCGCCACTTCTCCATCCTGCGGAACGAGGTCAAGAGCAAGGCGGGGCGGGGCGGCGACCTGTCCATCGCCGATGACCGAACCCAGCGGCACACGCTGGCGCTGAGGGATGTCGCCTACGTCATCCGGGCCGACGCCTGGCTGCCGTCGGGCGCGACCGACCGCGACGGACAGCCGGTGGACGAGGCGAAGTACCGGGACCAGTTCCGGCGGCGGGTGCTGAACGGGCAGTGTTTCCAGCGGCCTTATCTGGGCTGCCGGGAGTTCGCCGCCGAGTTCGGTCCTACGGACGGCACGGAGCAGCCCATTGATGTCAGCGCGGATCTGGGCCGGATGCTGTTCGACATCGCCTACAGCCCGGAGGGAAACCAGGCCCGGTATTTCGAGGCGCGTCTTGAAAACGGCGTCCTGCGGGTGCCGCCCGCCCTGTACGAAACGGGAGGGAGGGCGTGATCCTGCAACAGCTCTACAAAGACGCCGAGGCAATCCTCGGCGATAACTACGCACCGACGATGTACGGCTTAAAGCCCGTTCGCTGGGAAGTCTGCCTGTCTAAAAATGGAGACTTTGAAGAGATCGCTTCGCTTGGAGGAGACAAAGAGGAAAAACGGGGCAAGCCGCGCTTTGTACCACTCCCGCCACCGAGATCGGGGCAGGTCATAAGGCCCTGCGTTCTAGCCGATACTCCTGCCTATGTCTTGGGGCTTGCGCTGGAAGAAAAAGAAAAGCGTGCCGCTCAGAAGTATAGTGCCTTCCGTGCGCTGGTTCAGCGGTGCGCGGACGAAACCGGCGACCAGGCAGTGACTGCCGTAGCGGCATTCCTTTCTCGCTGGCATCCAGAAGCGGCAGCAATTCCGAAAGAAATGTCGGCGGCTGATCTGCTCATATTTCGGGTGGGTGTGCTTCGGCCCACCGAACTGGCTCCTGTTCAGGCTTTCTGGGCGAACGAAAACAGCCTCGACACAGCCGGGCCAATCACAACAGCCCAGTGTATGGTCACAGGGCTTGTTGGGCCTATTGAACGCATACTACAGCAGAAAATCAATGGCATCCCCAATGGGAACCCCGTGGGAACAGCTTTACTCAGTGCCGACAAACCCGCGTTTGAGTCTTACGGGTGGCAACAGGCCCGAATGTCTCCCATTTCCCGTGAGGCGGCGGAACTATCAACGAAGGCTCTGAACCAGCTCATCAGGGGCGAACGCACCCACATCACCATCGGCGGCCTTGTGTATGTGTTCTGGACTAAGAAAGGTGGCGACGACTTCTTTTCAATCGCCCTAAACAACCCTGATCAAGTACGGGACATGATCAACGGCGTATTTCAGGGGAAGAAAAGCCGCCTTGTCAAATCCGATGATTTCTACGCCCTAGCCCTCTCTGCCAGCGGCGGGCGGGCTGTGGTCCGGGACTGGCTGCACACGACCGTTGGTAATGTCCAGAACAGTCTTGACCTCTGGTACGAAGCACAAAGGCTAGTCCTGCCTGACGGCACAGATGGCCCGCCACTGGGCGTCAAGCGCCTCGCCAGAGACCTGTACCGCGACCCCAATAAGGAGATGATTCCCGGTGTTCCGCAGTCGCTCATCCGGGCGGCTCTGCACGGCGGGCCGCTCCCAGAAAGCCTGCTCGCCAAAGCCGTCATGCGTTGCCGTGCCACCCGCTGTGTTACCCGCAATCGAGCTGCCCTGATCAAAGCCTGCATCGTTACTGACCTATCTACAAAGGAGCGACCACGCCTCATGTCACATCTCGACCCTGACCAAACGGCCCCTGCCTACTTATGCGGGCGGCTGCTGGCCGAACTGGATGCCGTCCAGTACGCGGCCCTCGGTAAACTCAACGCGCCCCTCGTGGACCGCTACTTCGGCGCGGCCTCCACGGCTCCTGCGACGGTCTTCGGTCAGCTCCTGACCAATGCCAGCAAGGCGCACTTTCCCAAGTTGCGTAAGACCAAGCCAGGGATTTATTTTGCCCTGCAAACCAGGCTGGAGGAGATCATTGATCTTCTGAACGCGCATTCAGTAGACGCAAATCCGCCGAAACCGTTCCCTGCCACGCTGACTCTTCAGGAACAGGGTCTGTTCTCGGTCGGCTATTACCACCAGAGAGCTGCCGATCAAAAAGCAAGACTGGACGCCGGCGCGCGAATAGCGGGTGGAAAAGCCACTGCGCTTGACGAGGAAATCGCTGCTCAACCGGACGTCACCACCGATGACACTAGTGACGACGCCGGAGAAATGGACAACTAACATGATCGACTTCACAAAACCTGAGTTCCAGCCGTGCCTCGACCCGAACCGCCGCCACGACTACATCCTGCTTTTTGAGGTCACGGACGGCAACCCGAACGGTGACCCCGACGCCGGCAACATGCCGCGCGTGGACCCCGAAACCATGCACGGCCTGGTCACCGACGTCTGCCTTAAGCGCAAGGTCCGCAACTTCGTCACCCTGACAAATGGCGACGCGGAGGGCTACGAGATCTACGTCAAAGAGAAAGCCATTCTGAGCCAGGTACAAGGACGTGCCTATCAAGCGCTCGGGGTGGAGGCTCCGGCCGCCGAGGATGAGGGCGATGCGGCTACCAAGACCGGCAAAGACAAGAAGCCGAACCGCAAAGCGAGTGAGGCCCAGACCGTCAACAAGGCGCGCGACTGGATGTGCCAGCATTTCTACGACATCCGCATGTTCGGCGCCGTCATGAGCTTAAAGGAGAACAACGCCGGGCAGGTGCGCGGCCCGATGCAGATGACGTTCTCCCGCTCGGTTTCCCCCATCACGCCGATGGACGTTTCCATCACGCGCATGGCTGTGGCGACCGAGAAGGAGGCGGAGGCGCAGGGTGGGGACAACCGCACGATGGGCCGCAAGACCATGATTCCTTACGGCCTCTATGTCGGCCACGGCTTCTTCTCCGCCCCGTTCGCCAAACAAACCGGAGTGTCCTCCGCCGACCTGGAACTGTTCTGGACGGCGCTGATGAACATGTGGGACCTGGACCACTCCGCGAGCCGGGGCCTGATGTCGTGCCGGGGCCTGTACGTCTTCAGCCACGAGAAGGACCTCGGCAACGCGCCGGCCCACACCCTGTTCTCCAAACTGGAGACGCGCCTCAAGACCGGCGTCCCGACGCCGCGCCGCTACGAGGACTACGCCGTCACGCTGAACCGGGAGATGCCAGCAGGTGTGACACTCATCCCACTGGTCGAGGGATAAGGTCATGGCGCGAACCACAAGCTCTGCCCGCTTTCCCTTGAGGTTCGCGCCGTGCCCTGTGAAGCGCAAGGAGTCGTCAGCGGCTAACTCCGGTCAGAGCCAGTCCCCGGCGGCCTTCATCGCTTCACGAACCGCCCGTTGCACCGGCTGGAAACAGCCGGTGAGGATTGAAACACGAACGTCGCGGCGGGCCTGGACCAGCTTCACTTCGACACGCTCAATCGCCTGCGGGACAGCATGTTGCACCGGCTGGAAACAGCCGGTGAGGATTGAAACCTCCCAGGTTGCACGGCGCCCGAACAGGTTGGCGTATGTTGCACCGGCTGGAAACAGCCGGTGAGGATTGAAACCCGCAAGTCCTCATTCAGAACGCCGTCCTGGGATCGTTGCACCGGCTGGAAACAGCCGGTGAGGATTGAAACCCCTGGGGCTTTCCGTTCGGCGTGAACATCTGCGCGTTGCACCGGCTGGAAACAGCCGGTGAGGGTTGAAACGACATAGTGGACTCCAACACCCGGCAGATGACCCAGGAGCACCGGCTCTCTAGGGTCGGTGAGGATTGGAACAGCGAGGAACACGTCGAGTAGGCGCGGCGCTTCGGGTTGCACCGATCCTCTGCGGCTGGTGAGGATTGAAACTTAATGGCGTAGTCGTACTCGTGGAGGTAGCCGACCGTTGCACCGGCCCGCAAGGGTCCGTGAGGATCGGCCAGAGGAATAACGGATGGAAGAAGATCGCATCGTCCTGATCTCGGCGCTGGAGCATTACTCCTACTGCCCGCGCCAGTGCGCCCTTATCCACGTCGAGCGCATCTTCGACGAGAACGTCTTCACGCTGCGCGGGCGCCACGCCCACGAGCGGGTGGACGAGGCGCACACGGCCTGGGAGAACGGGGTGCGGATCGAGCGGGCGCTGCCGCTGTGGTCGGACCGGCTGGGCCTCCAAGGCAAGGGCGATGTCGTGGAGTTCCATCCCGATGGGCAGGTCGTTCCGGTCGAGTACAAGAACGGGACGCGCCGCGAGCGCCGCCATGACGACATGCAGCTCTGCGCGCAAGCTTTCTGTCTGGAAGAGATGCTGTCGGTCTCAGTGGAGCGCGGGGCGGTGTACTCCCTCCAGACAAGACGGCGGCGGGAGGTCGCCTTTGATGACACGCTACGCGACGAGACGCAGGCGATGATCGAGGACATACGCGCGATGCAGGGCAGTCGCGGGCCGCTGCCGCCCGCCCTCAACGACAACCGCTGCCCCCGCTGCTCACTGCTGGACGCCTGCGTCCCGGCGACCGTCATCGCGGCTCGCCATGCGCGGCTGTTGCAACAGTTGTACACGCTGCCGGACGCGGACGACGCCCCGGCGAGGAGGAACGCATGACACGGGAACTGCTCAACACGCTCTTTGTGATGACGCCGGACGCTTACGTCCGTTTGGACCACGACACGATCAAGGTCGAGGCGGGCGGGTCGAAACTGGCCCAGGTGCCACTGCACCACCTCGGCTCCCTGATGCTGTTCGGCAACGCCATGATCTCGGCGCAGGCGATGCATCGCTGCGCCGAGGAGGGGCGGGCCGTCAACCTGATGGACTACGCCGGCCGCTTCAAGGCGCGCGTGGTCGGGCCGACGTGCGGGAACGTCCTGCTGCGGCAGGCGCAGTACGAAGCGCACCGCGACGAGGCGCGGGCCGTGGAGATCGCCCGCGCCATCGTGGCGGGAAAGATCAAGAACAGCTATCAGGCGGTGATGCGGGCGGCGCGCGAGACGAAGTCAGCGGAGGACGCGCTGGCCCTGCGCGAGTGCGGCAGCGCGCTGAGAGCACTTCTGGAGTCGCTGCCGCAGCAGAAGACGACCGACAACGTGCGCGGCGTCGAGGGCCAGGCGGCGGCGCTGTATTTCGAGACGTTCGGGGCCATGATCTCTGCGCCGCCGGAGGAGTTCTCGTTCCGCCTGCGGACGCGCCGCCCGCCGCGCGACCGGGTGAACGCCCTGCTGTCGTTCCTGTACGCGCTGCTGACGGCGGACTGCACGGCGGCGTGCGAGGGCGTCGGGCTGGACCCCCAGTTCGGCTACCTGCACGTCCTGCGTCCGGGCCGTCCCTCTCTGGCGCTGGACTTGATGGAGGAGTTCCGCTCGTGCCTGACCGACCGGCTGGCGCTGACCCTGATCAACCGCAAGCAGATCCGTCCCGAGCACTTCGAGCAGCGTGAGGAGGCGGGAGAGAGCGTCCTGCTGACGGAGGCGGGCCGGAAGATCGTGCTGTCGGCGTATCAGGAACGAAAAAAGGAAGAAGTGCCGCACCCGCTCTTGAAGGAGAAAGCTCCGTTCGGCCTGCTGCCGCACTTACAGGCGCGGCTGCTGGCGCGGCACCTGCGCGGCGACCTGGACAGTTACATTCCGTTTCTCGTGTGAGGTGTCTCGTGAATATTCTGGTAACCTACGACGTGAACACTCTGACTAGGCCAGGCCGGGCGCGGCTACGTCGTGTCGCCAAGCTGTGCGAGGGGCACGGGCAGCGGGTTCAGTTCTCCGTGTTTGAATGCACGGTCACCGAGGCACAGATGGAGGTGTTCCGCGCCCGTTTGCTCAAGGCCATCGAGGCGTCCGAGGACAGCCTTCGAATCTACACTCTTCGCGGCGGGCGTGAGGGCTGCGTTCAGGCTTACGGCAACGACAGGTACGTCAACTTCCAGGCCCCGCTGATCATCTAATAGTCTTCAATCAGGTTCCGCTGCTGGAGTCCAGCCCCCGATTCCTGCGCCGTCCGCTGTAAGTTGATGAAAAGCTTTTTGGGGCTGGTACTCGGCACCCCGGTTGCTTGTTCATGGCCCGCAAGACCTACTCGGCCCGTGCTTCAAAATGAAGTGGATACCACCATTCTCTCGCCCATTAAATATGCTGTCTTTTGCCTGATCGCTTGACTCCAATACAAACTACGGAGTATAATCCCCACGTTTTGTTTGGGGCAGTAACATATTCCTAGGAAGACCTGCTTTCCGTGGCCAGCGTCATGACGAGCTTTTCTATTGCTCATGTCTGTTACTAATCCTAAAGGTAAGTTCGCTATCCTTCATATTGGCTCCTTCGAAGATTGGGACTCTTTGGAGGCCCTCACGGACGACTACCTCAAACCCCACGACGTCGAGCGCTTCCGAAGCACGCTGCACCCGAGATGCCAGACCGTGGTCGTTGAGCGCGACTACGTCTGCAAAGACTACCGGGACACCTACACCAACTATTACGCCAAGAAGTTCGCCTCCTATCCAGGGAGATGCACACGGCTCCTCTTTTTCGGCGCTAAGGTAGCCCAGAACCAGTGGTGGAACGTCGCTTCCTACGCCGGTAGCTTCCTGGGATACAGCGTGGTACGTCCGACGCGCATCCAGTGTATTGGCCGCACCATCCTCAAGCCGGCAGCTTGTACAGATGTTAAGGGCTACCTGTGTCAGCAGGAATATCATGCCAACCTGCTTGGTGTGGCTCTTTCAGTGACTGGTTTCCCCCACATCAGTCAAGACACCGACGTGACCATCTGCGCTCACGCGGCTTGCTGGATGTGTTTCCGCTACTTCTCTGAGCGCTACCACATTTACCGGGAGATTTATCCTTACCAGATCACACAGTTGACCACGGACTTATCGAACGGGCGTCTGCTGCCGTCAAACGGCATCTATATGGCTCAGGTGGCTGAAATCTTCTCCCGCTTCGGTTTTTACCCGCTCATCTATGAGCGGGAGAACTGGCACAAGCGGGATACTACCATGTTCAACCGTCTGTTGTACTACTACATCGAATCCGGTTTTCCCATGGTGGTCGGCGTGCCCGGTCACGCCTTTACTGCCTTGGGTCACACCTCAGATCTTCACAAGCCGACGGAAGACGGGCTGCTCTTTAGTAGTGACTTTATGACGGGCCTGATCATCAACGATGACAATGAAGCGCCTTATCAAGTGCTGCCAGCCGATGGCGAGTTTCCCGATGGCCCGAAATCGCGATACAGACTGGACAATATCCACAGCTTCGTGGTCCCTTTGCCGGAGAAGGTCTACCTTTTCGCTGAGGATGTTGAGCGCCTGACGCTGGCAATTTTGGATCAGTCCCAGATCGGACTGAAGGCACAGTCGCCCTCGTTGGACAAGGACGATCTTGTGCTGAGGATCTTTCTGACTTCTTCAAGGGCTTACAAGCAGGATCGACGCACCTCGGGCATCCCGCACGGACTGGATCTGCTGTACGCTCTGCTACCGATGCCGCGACTGATATGGGTCGTCGAGTTGACCACCAAGCAAACGTTTGTACAGGAACAGATCGTGGGCGAGATCATCTGGGATGCGACGGCCTCTGGGAAGGACTTCTTCGCCTGGCTGGCCATCCACTACCCGGAGGTCCTTATCGTCAACGACCGGGATTCGCACGGCGGCGGCTTGGTTTTTTATTCCTTGCCAAGCGAGCAGACATATGAGATGTATAAACACAACCTACATGCCGTTACCTAGGGAGTAGGTATATAGGATGTAGGCATAGGGAGGAGGTACTAATTAAATAATGGCAAAAAAGCCACTGACGTATCTAGAACAGTTGTTGTCCGACCATGTGGAGGGCAACCTGCTCACAGGTGAGCCGCTCCGTACCAAAGAGGATATTCAGGCTTATGTAAATGAGATGGAGGAAGCCACAAAAGACAAACTCGATGCCGACATCAAGGCGCGTGAGGGATCTCAGATCGCAGCCCGCAGCAAGTGGGTCAACTGACTAAGCCTCCCTGATCCACCAGATGAGAATCCCTCGGATGAGAAGACATTTCAGTGGTGCTTTTCTCAGCCTGGTCACCATATCAGGCTGTTTTGTGCGCCCCTTCGCGTCTTCATGCTGCGGTGTCGTTCGGGTGGTGCCCGGAAAGTACTACTCAGATGCCCCCTTCCCTTGAAGATGGCCTTTTGACAAAAAATGCCCGCCTGTCGCGGTATGTGACAGGCGGGCCGGGTGAGGGAGGCAATCTCGTCTCCCTCGGAGGGGACTGCCGATACGCCGGAGGCCTCGCGCAAAGCTTATCCCCGGCACCGCAGCACCGGGTCGCTGGCTCTCCGCCAATCGGCGGGACTTGATGCCGGGGCCGAGGCCCTGACATTCTGCGGGAGGCTTTAGTCTCCGCATATCGTGGCATAATTAGCCGTGTCACCTTGAGACGAACATGCTCATGTTCGTAACTGCGCCCATATTGCGTAACCTCACCGACCGTCAATCCGCGTCGTCGCCCTTCTCGAACCGGAGGCGCCAGTGAATCTTCTCTGCCCCTGGCTGGCGAAGCCTCTCCGGGCATATGCGGGTGAGCGCCTCCCAGGGCCGCAGCCCCGCCCGCCTGAGCGTTAGGGTGTAGCGGGTGAAGGCGACCGTACCTGCCGCCGAGAGCGTGTGGGCGAAGGCTAGGCCGCTACCTGGTTCCTCCCATACAATCCGCCAGCGGGGGGAGCAGGAGGCGTGCCGCTCGTCGCAGCCGGCGCACTCGCGGCCGGGGCGACCGTGGTCGGCGACCCGACGGTCGGAGGAGGCGCACAGGGCGCCGCCTTCCTCGTCGTGGTCGGCGTGGCCGTCCCCGAAGACGCGCACGAGGCGGCTTTCGGTGATCCGGCCGGTGAGGCGGTCCGTCACGATGCCCAGGCTCGGGCAGAGCAAGCGTCCCGTCTTGGCGTCCAGGGACACCCAGTGGATCTGCGCCTGTGGCCCGTCTTCCCCGCCGTCTTCGGGCAGATCATCCTCGGCGAACGGGCCGCCGGCCTCCTCTTTAGGCGGTGGCGGCTCGGCCGTTGCTGTCGGCATGGGACGTCCCTTCCTTTCCGTTCTTCTCTGCGTTCTTCTTCTCCTTCAGGTCGCGCTCCAAGGCGGCCAGGACCGAGGCGGCCTGATCCTTCGTCAGCCGCTCCACCCGCCACACCTTGAACTGCTGGTACAGCAGACCTTCCAAGGCGTAGGCGGTCAGACCGATCTTGTTCGCCCGCGAGCGGATCAGGATCTTCTGCGGCCCGGTCAAGGGTTCCGCGTCCGGCTCAGGAGTCGGCTCGGAGCTGCCATTTCCGTTCATCTGGGGAGAAGCGTCCGGCAGGTAGCGGCCGCCCTGGGGCGGGACGCTGTTGCCGTTCTGCGCCTCTGGTTTGGTCGCGGCCGGGTAGAGCCGCGCCGCGCCAGCGGGTGCCGGTCCGCCGCCGAACGGATCGTCTCCGTCATGCGGCAGCCCTGCCAAGGGATCGTCGTCCGAGTAGTCGTCCTTCTCCCTATCCTGGTCTGACTCGTGGCGGCCTGAACAGCGGCGGCATTCCGAGCCACTGCCGTTACTTCTGCCGCTGAACGCCCCGATGCGGTTCCAGACCGCCTTGTGCGCCATCTTCACCTCCGGGGCTTTGCGTTCGGCCAGGGAGACTAGGTCGGTGTCGCCGGCGTCCAGGGCGTAGGTGACGCTCACCTGCACCTCCTGGTGCCCCTCGCTTCCTTCGCCGTCCGTGTCGTCTCCCTCAGTCGGCTCCAACCGGACCCGGTCACAGGTGGAGATCGTCAGATGCGTGGTGTGTGCCATGGTTCTTCTATCCTTTCTCAGTTTCTTTGTTCTCCGTCGCGTTACTTTCCGCTGCCTGTCTCCCCGCCGAAGCTGCGGGGTCACCGATCCGAGCGGGAACATGTCGGCTGCGGGGGAACCGCTTCCTCGTGGAAGGGGCGGCCCAGCGAGCCGGCGCGGACGCCTTGCGGGGCGGCCTGTTGTCGCAGACCAGGGAGAGCCGGCGAACGACCTCCCTCGCCCCTTTCTTGTAGACCGTCACGCACACGAGTTGCCCGTGCCGGTCATGCACGGCCCAGAAGCGGCCGCGTGGCGCGATCTGCATCCCTGATGTCTGCATCGCGCCTTTCTGATCCGTGTTCTTGTGCTCAGTTGGCATAACCGGCCCCCTGCGAGAAAGCGTTCTCGCCGCCTTTCGCTTGGCCGTTCCCCAGCCGTGCCCCGTTTGACGACGGCTGGGGCATCGGCCTGGGCTGAAGCAGTTTGGGCGAGGGGACCTTGGGAGCAGAGGTTTTCGGCGGGCCGCTCTCGATGAGCCGGCCCGCCAGCGCCTCCACCCCGTACCGCTCGTCCGCCGGCAGCCTTTGCGCCGCCTGGGTCAAGCCGTTGACCAGCCCCCAGACCGTATCCTGTTGCGAGGCGGGCTCGGCCTTCAGGGACTCCGCCACCGCTTCCAGGAAGTTCCTGCTCAACGCCTCCTGCCTCCCCAGCGTCTCCAGCACCGAGGCCACGTCCGGGACCGGCGTGCGTGTCGCCGCCTGGAGCTGATCCAGGAAGCCCGCCGCCGCGTCCAGCGCCCCCACGACCGCCCCCTGAAGGACCTCCTGGAAGCGCGGCGCCGACAGGTACAGGTGCCGCCGGTGCATCAGGCTTTTGCCCTTCACCAGACGGATCAGCCCGTTCTGGCAGACCAGACGGTACACCAGCGCGTCCACCGTCACCGCGCGCCTGCCCACCTCGCTGTTGCCCACATGGAGGCCGACCATCAGGTCGTCTCCGGGCAGCACCTGGCGGGGCGTCCGCGTGTCCACCAGCCGAAGGTGGAGGCTCTCGTCGTTAAGGGAGAACCAGTCCACGGCGAAGCCGGGGGGCAGGACGCGGGCGAGGCAGTCCAGCAGGCAGTCGTTGTCCAGGCGGGCGTAGCGGGCGGAGAGGACGCCCCGGAGGGCGTCTCCTTTGGCCCGCAGCAGCCAGCGCTCGGACGGCTCCGGCTGGGTTTCCATGCCATTTGGCCGCCGGATCACCAGCGGACCGTCCTCCTCTTCCGGCGGCAGCGCCTCGTCCGCATCCCCTCCGTCGCCGTCCCGCAACGCATGCTGGACCCAGTGGTTGAACTGGACGTCCCGCAGGCGGGGCGGGCACCTCTTGAAGTAAGGGGCGGGGATGCCGAGGCGCTGGCAGAGCTGGGAGGTGGCCCAGGAGGTGGGGGCGAGGAAGCTGGCGAAGTCGCTCTGGGCGGCCTCGGGGAACCAGACCTTCCCCTCGTGCAGCCAGACGGCGGCGCGGGGGGTGAGGGCGTCCCACTTGTCCAGGGCGTCCTGGCGGACGCGCTCGCGGGCGTGGTCGAAGTCTCCGGTGGGTGCCAGCCCCAGCGGGAGCTGAGAGGTGGCAGGAGGCAGTTGGCTCGGAGACGGGCGTCCGGCGAGCAACTGGCCGGTTGGCAGGTGCATGGTTTGGTCCTTCCGGCTCTCGTTCTTCTTAATGTTCCGATGAACTTGGTAAAGAAGTTGTCAAAGAGCGGGTGAAGAGGGGGATTTGAGGCGCGGGGCATGGCCCCGTTGCCACGCTCTTCGCCAGGCAGCCTACAGCCGGCTCGGTGGGGCCACAAACAGCGGTGCGCGGAGACAATTGGGGATGCGCCCGTAGCAGGCGGAAGCGGGAAGACCAAAGGCCAAATATGAAGGGGAGCACAGGACTGAACATGGGGACGACATAGGGGCGAAGACGGCGGTTGCACAGGCGGCACGGGCGTTGGTGGCTGCGGGAATAGGCGGCATCGTGAACCGATATGTTCACCCCGTTCGCCGCATCCACGCTCAAACCCACTTCCGCCGCATCGGCTTCTCTCGTGCCCACAACCGCCGCGTGTAGCCTCGCACGCGCCTCCCGCCACGGCTCCTTACCAAAGACGGCGACTGGCGCGGAATGGCGCTGTACGAGCGCCACTACTCCTGCCGGCCTCTCCCGAAGGGCCGCGATGGACACAGACGCACCCGCCGCCTGTTCGTCGGGCCGGGGCAGAAGACCGTGCTGATCACGCCGAATGGGGACGCCCTGCTCGCTTGGCGTCGCTTCCTGGACGACAGCGGCCAGACGGGCGCCAACTGCGCCGTCTTCCGCAACGAGGGGCAGGTTCTCAGCAGCCGGCTCATCCGGGAGGGGATGGACGTCGCCTGGGGCCGCTGGCCGGGCGCGCGGCTCTACACCTACGTGGACGCCCGCAAGGTGGGTCGCAGGAACCATGGCGGCCACAACCCTGGCTACTGCTTCCTCAAGGCGGGCTGGAGCCGGTGCGGGCACACCAGGAGCCGGGGGCTGCTCATCCTGGAGTGCCTGCCTCCGCCGAAAGCAGGCTGAGAATCAGCGGGAATATCACAATCAAGAGCATAGAGTACAGAGCATAAAGTACAGATCATAACGTGAAGTCGCACTCGACCTCGTTGCCCCAGGCGCTCCAGCCGGGCACCCGCTGACGGGCGAACAGTTCGGCGCGCGGCACGTCCCCGAAGACCCGCACGATCCGCTCGCGCACCCCGTCGGGCTTCCGGGAGTGCTCCCGCCGGGGCGAGACCACCAGGCTGGACACGCCCGTGCCCGCCCGCGCCGGCCGCCCCCTGGTCGCCAGCAGGCAGACCTCGGCGTTGGAGTGCGTCCAGTAGCCGCGCCCCAGGAAGTAGCCGGTGTCCAGGGGCGTGCGCTTGACCCAGGTGAAGGCGACCGTCTTGTACTCGAAGCCCCAGGCGCGGACGACGGCCAGTGCATCGGGCAGGCGGGAGTGGACGGCCCACAGCAGCAGCGCGCAGTCCGGGGCGGCCAGGTCCCCGACCGGCAGGGCGCAGATGTCCCCGGTCGCCATCATGGGGTACGGGGGCGCGCCTTTGCCGCCGCCCAGCTTCCACGGCGGGTCCGCGTAGATCACGCCGAAAGGAGGACAGGTCACGCCGAAGGCAGGAGCGGCGGCGACGCCCGTTCTGGCTGGGATGTGTTTGGGCGGGGAGGCGATCATGTTCCCAAGCAAGCCACCGGGCCGGACCGGACGCAAGGAGGGGTGCGGCCGCGCTCCGTCCGCTGGCTCGGAGCATGGAAAACCAGGCAGGGAAGCCGGCTGCCGACGCGCGTTGCCGCCGGGACTCCTGACATCCCGTGGCGCGGTCGCAGCGCCATGGGGGAAGCGTCCGAAACCCGATCCTGCCCTACGCCCGAAGCGCGGGGACCGCCCGTGTCGCAGAAGGCCCGCGTCTTTGGTATAATGGCCCTCAAGTGACCGTCGTTGACCTGGTAGCCAAGCTTCGTGAGGACAAGCACCGGGGGGACGTGATTGCGCGCATCGTGGGGTACGTCGTGATGGTACAGCGCCTCGGCTGGGATGGCCTCCCGCTGAACCGGATTGCCAAGTACAATCTGCAAAAGACTTTCCGGCTGCTGAACATCGATCCGTTCCAGATCGAGATATGACCATCGGGATAAACCGTCGGGATACAGCCGGCATCCCCGTGGGCTAGCGTCCGAGACCCTGCGCCCGTTGCTTTTTTGCAATCCCGCCCGCCCGTGTAGGGAAAAGATAATGTTCACACTTGTGTATATGTGAACGCTTATGGAGTATAATGTGGGTGCTAATCAAAGGGCCCGAGCGGCGGCGCTCCCGGCCCGGGCGAGGCTGAGGCTCACATGGAAACGAAGGATGGAAGCGCAAACGACGGAGTTGGGGACGTGCGGAACGCCGGGGACGGTGTGCAGCGGCCTGGGGCCGGCGCGGTTCGGCAATGCGGGGCGGACGAGGCAGGCCGACTCGTCGAGCTGCTGGAGCGGATCGCCGCCGAACTAGCATGGCAGCCGGGAGAGCAGCTGCGGGACTATCAGGCGCAGGCCGTTCACTTCGCCGCCTACGTTGGCGGCGCCCTGGCCGGAGGCATGCAGCTCGTCCCGGCGACGCTCTGCCAGACACTTCCTTGCGACAAGCTCCCGTGCGAGCTGGTCTGGCCCGACGTGCGCCTGCCCCGGCGGGCGGAAACGGCCCACATCTCCGTCCTGGCGCTCAAGCGCGAGTACCGGGGCACGGCGGAACTCCTGTGGCCGCTCTGCGTCGCCATGTGGCGCTACTGCGCGGCGCAGGGCATCGCCGACATCTCCCTGGAGGTCACGCCGGACCTCTACCGGCTGTACCTGCGGCTGGGCTGGCCGCTGGAGATCGTGGGGGAGCTGCGCCCGCACTGGGGAGAAGATCGGTGCTACCTGTGCCGGATGGGGACGGCCGACGTCGCGGGGGCGATGCTGCTGAGGGCGCCGCGCTCCGCCGAGTACCGGCACATCGTCGCCATGATGAGCAAGCCTTGGGAATGAGCAAGCCTTGGGAATGTGCAAACCCTGGGAGCCGGCCTGCTTGCCACCGTCCCCGGCGCCACCGCTCCCGTTGCAACCGGCCGCCGGATCTGGGATCGTGGTGTCAGGGACCGCAGCAAGTGATCCCGCCGACAAAGAGGGCCGTTGAGCATGAGGCTCGTCCTAGCGGGAGCGTGATCTTCAGTTACGACTGAAAATCCAAAACTTGCAGGCAAACAACGGCTTTCAAAACGAAGATCTCCCAACGCATCCACCTAACGCTTGACGGCATGACCCTCCTCACGGCGTCGCTCTACCTGCTCTGCCTTGCCGCACTCTTCGGCTCCGCCCTCTTCGTCTACTCCCGCGATCCCAGGTCCCGGCTCAACGCCCACTACGCCCTCCTCGCCATGGCGCTCCTGGCATGGGTCGGCACGCTCTTCGTCTTCGGAAGTCTGCCCCAAGGCCAGGCACTGCTCCTCGTCGGCAGGGCCAACTTCGCCGCCGCCGCCCTCGTCGCCACCGCGAGCTGCCTGTTCGTGGCCGAACTTGCTGGGCGAAGGCTTACCTACCAAAAGGCCATATGGCTCGAAACGGCATTGCTGATGCTATTCTCGTTCGGGACGCCCCTCATAGACCAAGCCGAGACCGTCCTGCGCGGCCAGCACCAGACCGCCTACGGGCCGCTGTCCGCCCTCTACGCCGTCCACGTCGTCGCCTACCTCGCAGGCGCGGTCGTCCTCGCCTTCCTGCCCACGCCCGGCAGCGCGGACAGGACCCGGCGCCAGCTCCGGCTGGTCGGCGCCGGCATCCTCGCCACCGCCCTCGTCGGCGTCACCGCAAACATCGCCCTGCCCTACGGCTACGGGGACTTCCGCTTCATCCACGTCGGCACCCTGTCCACCATCCTGCTCCTGGTCGCCGTCGCCTACGCGGTCTTCGTCCACCACCTCTTCAGCGTCCGGGTGATCGTCCGCAAGGCGCTGGTGTACGCGGCCCTGATCTCGGTGGCGCTGGAGGCGTACCAGGTGGCGGTGGGGTTCCTGGCGGACCTGCTGCCGTTCAGCGACGCGGCGGAGCGGCACTTCGCGGCCACGGCGGTCGCGCTGGTCGTCCACGCTTCCACGCAGGCGTCGCTGCGGGCGTGGCTGGAGGAGATCGTCGGCAATGCTGCCGGGCACGACGTGCCGGGGAAACGCGGCCAGCCGGGGAACGGCGGGCGAAGAAACAAGCCGAGGATCACCGCTTGAGGAACACCGCAGCGTCGAACGCCGTGATGAGGTGAGTGACGGAGCGGCGGAGTGTTCGCCACCGGCCTTGCGAATGCGCCCGGCGGTGCGCGCTCCGGGAGTAAATGGAACTGAACTTGTGGAACGAGGTTTCGCCAGGGCAGACCCTGCACGGAGGTTCCTGAAGGCAGGTAGGCGGCTTTGACTATCGTTCGGTTTCTGCCTGCTCGCCGATCAGTTCGCAGCGGATAAACGGGGTTATCACGAATTGATCTGGGCGCCAACGGCGTTCAACAGGGAAAGAAAACTTACCTCCCGAAACGGGCAGCTCAGTCCAAGCCCGACCGCAACAAATCCGTCTGGCCCGTGTCAGATGTCGTATGCAATAGCAGAGAAGTCAAAAACCAATAGTCCCGCCGGTCCGCCGTGCTGGTCACGCTTCCCATGATCCCAACGCCGCCTCCAGCCTCGCCGGACAACAGCCAGCAAAAGGCGCGGACAGAGACGCCAAAACGCGCCAGGCACTGGCTGCCTTGACGGAAATGGTGGAGCGCCTGACAGAAAAGGTGGATAAGCTAGAGGCGGTACAAGCGGCGAAGCCTGACCGGAATCGAGTGGCGACAGGATCGGTCGCATCTTGAGCGGCAGGTTCATCAGCCTGCTCGCGGCGGCGAGCAGCATGATCACCGTGGTCACGCTGTTCAGCTCGCAGAACCTCGGGCTGCTCGAACGGCTGCCTGTTTCTCCGGGGAGCTTCCCTGCCTGGACACCCGCCGCATTCATCAGGCCACTGATCCCGGAGGCTATCGCCCTTGCCCTGCTAGCCATCCTGATCCCGGCCTCCTGAAACGGGAGTCTCGGCGTATCCAGTTCCTGACGGGCCTGATGGCGTGCTGCGGCACAGCGACGGTGCTGTACCTGGCCTGGCTGTCCCTGTCCTTCCTGCATTACAACACCCTGCCCAGCGGCGTCCTGCTGGCGCTCACCTGGGCCGGCATCGTCTCGATCCTGCGGCGGGTGCCTGCGGAGCTGGCTGAAATGCAAGAGTTGATCCGAGTCCAGTCGGAGAAGGAGGCGCAGCAAGCGAAGATCGCCGCTCCACCGCCTCCACCGAAATCCGCTTAGAAGCTGGTACAGGACGTTATCGGATACTAACTGGTGCATCCGGTAAGTCCGCCGCGGTTCATGCCGCTGTCGGCAGGAGAGCCAGCCCAGCCTTGCGCTGGGGCCGGTGGCGGCGCCTGCGGCCCCAGACGAACGGGTGCCGGTGCGCGTTCCAGTAGGCCGCCTCCACCGCCTGCGCGATCTGCTCCCAGGTCTCGAACCGGCGGCCCTTCAGCGCCAGCGAGCGCAGCGTCTTCCACCACGGCTCAATCAGGTTCAGGTACGCCGCGTACACCGGCTGGAACACGAACTCCCAGCGCGGGTGTGCCAGCGAGAACAGCAGCACGTCCGCCGCCCGGTGCGCCGAGAGGTTGTCCAGGATCGCTTGTCCAGGATCGCGTACACGCGCTCTGCGTCGGCGGGCAGCCACCGGTCCGCCTGCGCCAGGAAGTCCACCCAGTTGGCGATGGTGCGCCCGCCGTAGGGCCGGGTGAACGCCTCGCCCGTGGCCGGGCGGAACGCGCCGAAGACGTAGCCGCTGCCGCGCCGCCCGTAGTCAATCTCCTGCCGGGCGCGCTCCGCAGGCGTGTCCGGCGCGGGGGCAGCTCGTACCGGCTGCTGTCCGGCGACGCTCTTAGCACTCTGCGGCCCCATCTCGTCCTTCTCTTTACTCTCATCCAGGCAGATCACAAGGCTGCCTGCGGGCGGGGCGGTGTAGAGGGTCTCGATGCGCCCCTTTTAAGAACTTTGTTTTTCGGCGAACTCCGGGTCCACTCGCGCACCGAACCAGGTCTCGTGCTGCCGCCAGCGCAGTCCCTCGGCCACTAGCATTTCGCTGATGCGGCTGCGCTTGATCGGCAGGCTCTTACTCTGGCTCAGGTAGGCCGCCAGCCGGTCCAGCGTCCAGCAGGCAAAGGGCAGGCCCAACTCCTGCGGGTCGCTGAGGGCAGCGGCGACCACTGCGCCGGCCTGTTCGGGCGTGTAGGTCGGTGGTTTGCCGGAGCGGGGCCGGTCGTCGAGACCCGCCAGCCCCTCGGCGTTGAAGCGCTTGAGCCAGTCGCGTACCGTCTGCGGGTTGAGGCGCAGGTGTTGGGCGACGGCGGCGACGGCGCGGCCCTGGTGCGCCTGCCAGACGATCTGCGCCCGCTCCACCTGCCGGGCGGGGGCGGTCCGGGAGTGCGCCAGTCGCTCGACGGAGGCGCGCTCATCGTCGGTCAATGTTCGGGCACGGATAGCCATGCCGGAAGTATACCACACTTAATGGATGCACCACTAACGCTGAGGGTTTTAGTCTTCGCTAATCTGTCAATTTCGGAATTATCTGGCGTACTTTTTTCGCCGCTTTTTGGCGTGCCGGATCTCACTCTTGGATAGCGTCCTAAAAGTCACTATGCCAAGGAGGTTTAGAGAAGTTGATATTGGATCGGCTTTTGGAACAGGAAAAGGCAGCAATAACTATGACGGGAAGCAGTAGTTTGGCAGCGTTCCAGAAACGAGGGTTTATGGAACGGCAGATTTTGTCGAGCAGATGAACCGGCACCTGACTCGATACGCCAAATAATTTCCAAAATTCTGCGCCAGATAAGTGGCCGTTCTAAATTAAATTGAACTATATTCGGGGCTTTTCTTGAACGGCGCGAAGTTAATCCTCAAGGAGTTGCCGACGGCTTTCAGAGCCGTCCAGACCGCCAGGCGCAGCGTGTCCTCGTCCGCATAATCTTCGGGCCGCAGCCACTCGTATTTCAGTCTGCGCCACAGCATCTCGGCAATGTTCAGGTGCGGCGAGTAGGTCGGCAGAAACCAGACGAACAATCCGCGCTCCTGCCAGATATGGCCGCGCTCTTTGACGGCTTTGACGTGAACCGTGGCGTTGTCCAAGACCACCATCGTCAAGCGGGGCAGGGACAACGAGAGCGCATCGAGCCGTTAGCTGATCCAGGCGGCGGTGACTTTGCCCTCGGTCAAGTGCGCGTGGCATTCATTGTCTCTGGTCAGCAGGGCGAAGCAGTTGACGCCGCCCCCTTTTTGGCTCGGCATCGCGACCTGTTCGTCCGCAAACTGCCAGCCGTAAGGAACACACGGCAGTAGAGACACGCGGCTTTCGTCGCCGTACAGGAGGTCAATGTGGCCCTGCTCGGACAGAGCTTCGAGGTCGGCAAGAACTTCGCGCTTGAGGGCGTAGACATCGGGGTTGGGCGTCCCCTTCACTCTCCGCCGGATGCGTTTGTAGCGGCCATCGTTTTTTTCAGGAACCGCCGGAGCGTGAGCTGCGAGAACTCCTTGCCTAACTCCTGCTGAAGTTCGGCTTTGGCAAGCGAGATGCGCTGGCGGCTGTTCTGCACCGCCTGGCGCACGGCGGCAAGGTCGGCGTCTGCTCGCAGGATGGACTTGCGCCCGCGCCCTGCTTTGGTTTTCAGCCCGTCTATACCCTGCTCTTGGTAGCGCTTCATCCAGGTGTTGACCACGACCTCGCAGCAGCCGACCTGCGCGGCCACATCTTTGGAGGTACGCTTCTGGGCTTTAAGCAGGACCATCCGGCAGCACTGGCGAAAGCTGTAGGACTTGCCGTGCCGGGACGCCTTTTCCAGCACGGTCTGCTGGTCAGACGTGAGTTCCACGCTCTTGATTTTTGCCATGACCTATTTTAACACATTTCTGAACAACTACTTAGTTCCATATAGCCTTGATTACTACCTAGATTGTGGCCAGAGGCTTGCGGCGCGAGCAAATTCCTGGGACGATTGTTTGATTGCCTCATAACGGCATTATCAATAAAGAACAATTTAGGGTAGGCTGTTAGCCAAAATTGTGGCTATTTCAGCGAAGCCGTACCCGACAGCCCTCGTTAAAGCAGTCTCATCGTTTAAGTCCGCTACATCAATTTCTGGCTTTGCTGTCAATAAAGCCTTAATTGCTTCTGGATTACCAGACTCTACAGCAAGCATTAGGGCAGTAACTCCATATTGATCTTTTATATTAATAGAGGCACCGCTATCTAGCAAAAGTTGTAGAACCTCTGTTCTTCCTGCAACAGCAGCGTGCATTAATGCAGTTCTTCCCATATTATCTCTCGCATTAATGTTTGCTCCAGCAGTAAGTAAAAGCTGTGTGATATAGAAATAACCCTTCTCAGAAGCTAACATAAGACTTGTCTCGCCATGTTCCTTATCTTTTTCATCTGGATGAACTTTCTGATTAAGAAGAAGGCGAACTTTCTGTGGATCGTTTAATAAAGTTGCAGAAATCAACTCATGCATAGTGGGGATCTTTCCTAGTGGATAAGTACGAAGTCTGAATATGTAGGAGTTACGCAGTTGAGCCTGATTTATGATGGTCCCATAAATTAGGACAGCAAAGTGGGCTAAACTAAGGTGGACACCACCGCCCATGAGAAAACAGTATTCCGCCACTTTCAAGGCCTAAATCGTCCCCGAAGCGCTCAAAGAAACCAAGACCGTCGCCCAGATCGCGTCCGAGCACCAGCTTCACCCGAACCTGGTGACCAAGTGGAAGCAGGAGGCCGTCGCCGAACTGCCCATCGTCTTCGAGGGCAAGAACACGCAGGCGCACGTTCAGGAGGCACAGGAGCAGAAGGTCGCCCAACTCTACGAACAAATCGGCAGACTGACCACGCAGCTCGCGTGGTTAAAAAAATCTGGCCTCGAACCTGACGCCTGAGGAGCGGCTCGCCCTGGTCGAGCGCGATCAACGTACCGTCGTCTCTCTGCTTTGGCAGGCTGAATGGACGGGCGCGGGCGCTACGTGGACAACATCTTCACGGAGCTTCTGTGGCGCAGCGTCAAGTACGAAGAAGTCTACCTGGCTGATTACGGGACGCCCGGAGAGGCACGGGTGGGCCTTTCTTCGTACCTCACGTTCTACAACCAGGAGCGTCCGCATCAAGCGCTGAACTATTTGACGCCTGCTGCCGTTCACGCCGAGCCAGGCCGACTGACAGAAGTCAAGGATAGCAAGAAGACATACTTTACCTAAAAAGAGGCCACTTCACTGTCTTGACAAATTGGACTACTTCAGAGGTAGGGACCTCGCTAAAAGCAAAGATTATTCTAAATAAAATTTGCCGTCAGCATTTGTCAAGGAAACTCGAACACAGGAACAGGAAATTCTGGTACAGTCGGCACCGGAGTTGGTACTGGAGTCGGCACGGGAGTCGGCATCGGCACGGGTGCAGGCACAGGAATAGGTACGATAGGAGTTGGCGTAGGCTTTGGTTGCGGCTTCGGAGCAGGAACAGGTAAAGGTTTGTGACATGTGTATGTGAAACAGCTTTTTTGTTGAAAAAGACTTTGACATTTAGCAAGTGCTGCGTAAAGTTCTCCAATTTCAGTTATGTGCCGATTCCCACCACGTGGCTTTCCCATGTGCCAATCCCAGCCTTCGTGTGACTTAATCATACGCCATAAGAGAAATATTTTCCCTGTCAGAACCGAACAGTCATCGGATTGCTTGCATGAGGTACGAACTCCCGTAGGGGGATGATACGGACCTCCAGGATGTGAGCCGCTGAAACCAAGTGGATCATCGTCATTAGCAGGATCATTGCCTACATACCCGTAGAGGTTGATACCACCATCGTAGCCAACTGGGTCGCGCGTGATGAATCGGCCCACAGTTGGGTTGTAGAAGCGGTGCGTTAAGAGCGATAACCCCGTTTCCGTGTCCGTGTAGTATCCGTTCTGCGCCTCCATGTCCCATGGACCTGGTGTGTCAGTTAGAGGCTCTGTCCGGCCGCCCCACACGTCGTACTCGAACGTCCCCGACACACCACCGCTGGCATATAGTGTCTGCACCACATTGCCTCGGTCATCAAAGTCGTAGAAGACGCTACTGCCCCCGGTCCGCCGCGAGATCAACCCGTCTGCCCCGAATACGTTCAATGCCAGGAACGCCCCTGTGCTGGTCAGCTCTATCACTGGCGTCGTGCCATCGTAGACAAAGTAGGTACGCGTTGTGGCGGCCCCCGTCTGCTTCCAAGCCCGCAGGCCGTCCCCGGAGTAGCCGTCCGCCTGAACTGTGCCATAGGAGGTCAGCCGGTTCTCCGGGTCATACGTTAGAGCGCTATTGTTAAAGGTCGTCGAGTTGCCGTTTCCATCATAGCCGTAGTAGGCGTTGTTGAGGAGCTGGTTGTCGGTGTTGTAAGCCTCATCATATGGGTTGAAGTGCGTCGCGTTGCCCGGACCTATGCTGATGCCGGAGCCGCTATAGCTGGGCTGGTCGTAATTGTAGACCTTCGTGCCCGTGTAGAGCGTGCTGCTGCTCTCCTGGGTGAGCTGGCTGCGGTTGAGCTGGGGGTTGGCCGTCTGGCCGTAGTCGTAGGTGTAGTGATCCGTACCGCTGTAGTAGGCGTTGGCGTTGGGGATGGTGGCGGTCACGGCGAGTTTGTTGCTCGCGCCGTCATAGCCGCCCATAGCGGGGACGGCGAAGTCGGAGAGCGTTGCTCCCGTCCCGGTCCTGTTGAGCAGGTCGCGCAGGCGCCCCTGCTGATCAATAGTGTAGACAGTAACATCACCGTTGGGAAGATTCTTGGTAGAAAGCCAGCCGTTGTCTAGGTAAGCGTAGGTGGTAGTTTCGGCGTAAGGGCTGGTCAGACTACTCAGGTGACTAACCGCGTCGTAGTTATAGTTAAAGCTACCCTGGGAGGTGGTCAGGGTTTTGCGGGTGCCGTTGGGCCAGAAGGCATAAGCCAGAGTTTGGCTAGGTAGGCTGGTGTAAGTGACCGTCTTGCTGGTCAGATCATCATCGTCATCATAAGTGTAATTTTGGCTACCCGTGCTATCAGTCATTCCAGCGCAGCGACCATAGATATCGTAGGTCAGGTAAACATTTCCGATGGAGCCAGTCGGATAGATGATGCCTGTCAACTGACTCTCTGGGTCATTGTAGGTGTAGGTCGTTGTGGTGTTGTTGCCGTCTACGCGCGAGAGCAGATTGCCGTCGGCGTCATAGCTAGAGTAGGTCAGGGTGTCGGCGTGACCGGCTGCTAGGGGTGCTGTGGGCGGTATGGTCTGCGCGCCGGGATAGACGATCTGATATAAGTACCCCGCCGCGCTGTAGAAGTAACTGGTGACGTGCCCGCCGCCGTCGGTGAGGGTATTTAAGCGATATAAGGCGTCGTAGGTGTAGGTGACCGGTTCGGCGCTGCCGGTGACGCTCAGGAGTTCACCTTCCAGGCCGTAAGTGCTCACAGTTCGGCGGACGGCTCCAACATTGCCCTCATCGTACTGCGTAGTGGTCGTGGCGGGTCCATATTGTAGGGAGGCGGCAGGCCACTGAGCGGTGGCAAGGGAAGACGGCTCGGCGTACAGGTAGCCGACCCGGCTGCCGCCGTGCCCGCTTCCCGTCTGGCCCGTCGCGGGCAGGATCGTTTGGAGCGGGTCATTGTCGATGGTGTAGGTGTAGTCGGTCTCGTTGCCCAGCGCGTCCTTGACGCCGACGGTGTTGTCCTGGGCGTCGTAGCGTAGGTGCGTGACTTTGCCCAGGTTATCCATGACTGTAAGGGGCTGGCCGATGCCCGCCGCTTGGCTGTAAGCGCCGTCCGTCGTGTAGCCGAAGGTCGTGGTGATGCTTGAGACCGCGTTGTTGCCGGGGGTCGTGACGGTCAGCAGGTTCCCCAGGCCGTGCGTCCCCTGGCTGGTCGTGTCGTAGGTATAGGAGGTCATCACCGTCTGAGTGCCGTTCGTCGTCCCCGGCAAGGGCGTAGTCACGCTCTGCACCAGCCCGCTCGGCTCGAAATAGACGTAGGTGGTCGGCGCTTTGGGCGGAGACAGATTCGTCCCCTCCTGCACCTGCATCAGCTCCCCCAGCCCGAAGTTCGTGTAGCTGTAGCTATACGTCGTGGTCGTCCCGCGTTGGCTGGTCTGTGTCAGCAGGTTGCCGTGGCTGTCCCAGGCGTACTTCGTCGGCTGCTTGGGGCTGGACCCTGCCCCGATGACGCTGAAGAAGGCGCTCCAGATGTAACCGGCCTGGCAGCGCGCCTCGTAGCCCGATCCCACGGTGGCCGCGGTGGGTGCGGAGACGATCAGGGTGCCGTTGCTGTAGGCGACGTTCCAGCCCCCCGGCGCGCTGCTGCTGGCCGCGATGCCCCCGGATGGGTTCACCACGTCCCAATTTGAAGACGCCGGTCCATCCGCCCCCGTGATCGTCAGGGTCCCGCTGCCGCTTTGGGGCACCTGACCGACGGCATTCCCGTCATAGACGGACGACGGGCCGTTGGGATCGTTGGGGTCGGCGTAGGCGTACTCCGCCGTCGCCACCCCCTGCGCGTTGAGCAGCGCCGTCACGTTCATGTTCGAGCCGTACCGGGCCGCATAGGAGTAGACCAGGTGGCTCCCGGCATCCGTGACCGTCACCTGCGTGCCGTAATTACCGGACACGCCGTTGGCCGGCCCGTAGCTGCTGTAGGCGCGCGTATTGCCGTTGCCGTCCACGAGGCTGCCGACGTAGCCCAGCGAGTCATAGTTGATCGTCGCCGTGCTGGTCCCGCTGCCGGTCGGGGAGGGCACGGTGATCGAGGTCATCCGCAGGACATTGACGTTGTCCGGCTGGAAGACCGTGTAGCCGTAAGCGTAGCGATTGGGCAGGCCGGTCTGGCTCAGGTCCGCCGTGGGGATGATCTGCGAGACCTGATCCATGGCGGGGAAGCCGCCGTAGCTGCTCCGGTGATAGACCACGCTGCGGCCATAAGCGTCGGAGACGGAGGTGACGCCTCCATTGGTGTCCCGATTGACGGAAAGCAGCGTCGTGCCGGTATTAGCGTCGGCGATGCCCGTCAGCAGCGGCCAGCCGTCCGCCGAATTGGTAAGGCCGTAGGTCAGGGTCAGCCCGTTGCCATTGCGGTCCACGATCTGCGACGGCGCGTAGATCAGGTTGTAGCCGTAGGGGTAGCCGCTGCCCGTCGAGACCAGCTCGTTAACGGGCACGCCCGTGACCCACCGCGTCCGGTCGGCCATCGTGACCGTGTAGTGGCCGGCGGGGCTGGCGGCGTCGTAATCCCATTCCACCAGCAGCGGCATCCCCGGCTCCACGGTACAGGCAACCTTCGGGTTGGCTGCCGTCGGCACGGAGGCGGCGGTGAACTGGACGCGCCCGCCGTTGGGCAACACGACGTACTTGTAGTTGGTGGAGCCGGTCGCCCCGGCCAGACGAGAAGCGCCGACGCTGAAGTAGGCCGAGTGCGCCCCAGTATAGTTGCCGGCACGCACTTCGTACCCGCTGCCAGGGGCGACGTTCAGCGGGGCCTGAACAGCCAAGAGCGTGCTGTTTGAGCCGGCCAGGACCACCGACCAGCCGCCGGGACTGGCGGACGAGGCGATGGTGGTGCCGCCTTGCAGAATGTTCCAGCCGCCGGTCGACGCATTCGTTCCCGAGGCCGCGAACTGCCCCGCGCCGCCCTGCGCCACCGAGAAGCCGGAAACCACGTCGAAGACGGCGGAGACGCTCGCATAGCCGGTTTTGTAGCGGACTTCGTAGCCCTGGGCGGGCGTCGTGCCGGCAGGGACGGTCACATTCACTACCGCCGGGGTGACGCTGCTGTTGTAGGAAGCGGCCCAGCTTCCGGGGCTGGCGGACGAGGCGACGGTGACGCCGCCCCGCACGACGTCCCAGGTCAGGCCCGAGCCGGGCGCGTCGGCTGCATTGGGGAGAACAGCGGTGCTGACGCCGACGACGGCCTGTGCGTTGGCCGGGGAGGTGACGGTGGGGTCGTTGACCTGGAGGTTGTAGGGCTGGGACCAGCCGGGGCCGAAGTCGTCGGATTGATAAGTGGCGGTCGGAAACCGCAGGCTCTGCCAGGTCCGCCCCCAGGTCACGGCCGGCCCGTGGGGGTTGTAGACCGTCAGATCGGCGGGCGGCGCGTATTCCTCCTGACCCGTTGCCAGATTGACGGGATCACCCTCGCCCGGCCCGCCCCCACCCGCAAGAGCATGGGGGACAGGTCCTACGGTCGGCTGGTCGCCGGGGCCGTCCGTCGGCGGCATATTACCATCGCACTGCAGAGAGTCTACGTTATACCCACAGATGTGCGAAGTGCTGCCGACATGCTGAAAGACATGACCGCGCAGCCGTGAGAAGGACGGGATGTGCAGCCGCAGCGAACCGCCCAACTGGAACAAACGCCCGGTAAAGCTGACCCGCAGCGCAGAAGCCTGGGAAGCGGTCTGGGGAGAAGTCTGGGGACCGGACTGAGCGGTTTTGGACGGCAGAGCCGGGGCCAGCGCGGCGGTCAGCGTCCGGTCGGCGGCGCTGCCGGGCCGCGTCAGGGTCACGTAGAGCGTCGCTTCCAGCAGATGCCACTGCGCCCAGGTCAGGTTCACCCGCCCGCCGGGCCACATCCCGCAGTCCGAGCAGAGGTAGGAAACGCCTTTGTTGTCGACCTGGATGACCGAGATGAAATGGTCATGCTCCACATAGGCGATCAGCGGCTTGGGCAATAGTTTCAGGCCCAAGTCGTCGGTGCTGAGGGCGACGGCATGGACATGGAGTTTGGGGGCGGCGTCCAGCAGGTCCTGAGCATTGCTGCCCCGCCCGGTCACGCGGCAGGCGGCCAGGACCGTCTTCTTGTCGTAGGGCAGGGCCAGGGCGCGCAGGCTGGAGGCCAGGCCCGCCGCCCCGCACTGCGGGTCGAGCCGGGGCGGCTCGGGGATGCCGGCGGCGGAGCGCTGGGCGTGGTAGCCTGCACAGGCGGCGGCGTGGCGCTCCCACAGGGCGGCGTAGGAGCGGTCATAGCCGCGCCCGGCGGTCTTGGGGACGATCAGGGCATGGAAGGAACCGGTGGCGTCCTGGTAGGCCCCCTGGAACATCAGGGCGATGGCGGCATCGTAGGCAGCGAGGCCGCGCAGGGGGTCGGTCCCGGACACGAGGGCCTGCGCCTGCCGGAAATGCCGGCGGGCCATGCCGGGCTGCTCGTTTGCGGCCATCTGCCACTCGCCGAGCCGGACGTGCAGCAGGGCGGCGCGGCGGGCGGGCGGGCGGGCGGCCAGCTCCTGCTTCCAGGCCAGGGGCTGGGCGGCGGGGACGGCGTGCGCCAGGCGGCCCACCTCGTCCAGCATGGTTTCCGGGGAGACGGCAGGCCGTGGACGGGCAACGAGCGGAGCCTGCGTCAGCCTCCAGGCCGGGGCGGAGTGCAGCACGGCGGGCGCGGCGCGGAAGGCGGACGGCGGCGCATGGAAGGCCGGGGCGTGCGGGAAGGGACGAGGAACGGACCTTCCCGTTGTCTTCTTGCCCATCGCCTTGTTGCCCATCGCCGGATCGTGATCGGGCACGGCGGCCAGGGCGATGCCCGACCCGGCGAAGGACCAGCAGCAGCAGAAGGCCAGCAGCAGGGACAGGGGCCGCAGCCAGGAGGCGTAGCGGCGGACAGTAAGGATGGGCAGGCTGGAAGCCGGGGACTGCGTGCGCGTGCGGTTCATGTCAACTCCTTCGGAGCCAAACCAAGTGAACGACGGCAGCGGGTGTAACGGGGGCTGAGAAGCAGCGGCTGTCACAGGCGCTTCGAGAAAACCGACGAGATGCGGGCCGCTCCCAAAGGGTGTCAGGCGACCACGGGTGTTTCACGAAAGGCGCGCCTGCAAAAAGTAGCCAGCAAGAGCGGTAAGAAATCTTAACACGATTTTGTAATCCTGTCAAGGCTTTTTGTAAAAGACTTACAATGTCTTTTTCTGGCCAAGTCACTTCGAATAGGCGGCCCTCAGAAGATGCGGCGCCGCAGTCCCGTCGGCCGGGTCAAACGGGTACCCAGATGCGCCAGCGTCGGCATCAGGCGGCGCACACCGTCCCAGAAAGGGAGGTGCCGAAGCAGAGTCATAAACGCCGAAGGACCGGACGACCACCCGTATGATTTTATGACCAATTCATCGACCATTTCGAGTACTAAATGATACACACTTAGAGCGAATCGTTCCACATGCCATGGCGGGTCGGCGGAGAGGGCCTGGAGGGCAGCCAGCTGGGGCGGGCTGCTCAGGGTAGGGGTGTTTAGTGTGGAGTGCGCCATTCTTCCAGAAAAGCAGCGGGCGGCACGGACGGCAACTTCCAGTGTGCGGCTGCAACGCCTGCCGGCCCTGCCCTTAAGCGGCAGAACCACTCTCAGCTGATGTCATGCTGCAATGCCTTCTCTCCTGCTACGGGTAGGAAATGGGGTGGACATTCGGGTGGACAATGGGCTGGGCTTTTGATTGTCCACCCGAATGTCTATCCACTTCGATGGCGGGAGCCGCTTTTTGCCCTCAGATTTTTTGTGACTTTATCCTCCTTCCTCAAACTATACTGTTCTCGCTCGTCGTCAAAAACCGGCCAGGGGCCGGGGCCTTCTCGTAGAGGGTAACGAGTTCTCTTCCCATAAGTCCCGTTTGCCGATGTCTGAATTGGATAAAGTCGTTAGAGAGCTGCGGTGTCTTCCTGGAAAAGCACCCCGACGTATTTCCATCAGCGGCCTCGTGTCCGTTCGAGTGTCGGAGCGATAGGAACCTTGGGTCTGAAACCGAAAGTGTCAACATGCAGGACCACTCCGTCCCTTCATCAATAAGAAGGAACGGAGAAGCCTGGAAGATTTGGGGGAGCGATGATCTGTTCATTCTGTCACGGGTGAGGCACCTTCAGCGTCACCGACTGAAAGGCCGCAATCCAATAGCCGCGCCCCGGCTGCAAGGAGTCGCCCGGTGCGACCGGGAAGTAACCGCCTACGCCGCCGTTCAGGTTCGCATCATAGCCGAAGACGCTTGCCGCGATCATGCCGCCCTGAACGCTTGCCTGCCCGAAGGGCAGGGACGTCCCGCCGGCGGCGAAGGTGAGGCTGCCGAGAGGGACGGGTACGAAGAACGGGTCCCCGATGGAGTTCCAGCCGGCCGCCAGCGGGATCGCGAAGTCCTGGCTGATGTCCGCCGCCGCGCCGAGGCTCGTCAGGGCCAGGGATCGGGGGAAGCGCGCCCAGTAGCCACGCCCCAACCGGATCTGGTCCGCAGGCTGGGCGGGTGTCAGCGCGTACTGGGACGCCTGCGGACTCCAGGCGGCCAGCGTCACGCCTGAGTAGCCGAACAGCCGGTCCAGCGGCACGCCCGAATAGTCGAAGGGGACGGAAAAGAAGTTCAGCCCCGCCGCGAACTGGGTGCCTGGGGTGGGGGTGATGGAGAGCGCCGCCGCCTTCGTGACGCCGCCCATCATCGCCGTGATGGTGGCGGAGGTCGCGGCGAGGGCCAGGGAGCTGCCGACGGAAAAGGTCGCGCTGGTGGCCCCCGCCGGGACCAGGACCGCACCAGGCGTGGCGGCGGCCGCGCTGCTACTCGCGAGCGTGACCGCTGCGCCGCCGGCGGGGGCGGCGCCGGTTAGGAGGACGGTTCCAGTGGAAGACGCGCCCCCGCTGACCGTCGCGGGATTCAGCGAAACCGATGAGAGGGCGGCGGCGGGCGCCAGGGACAGCACCGTGACGGAGTACGGCGCGAGCCGGTAGGCAAAGCCCGTCGCGGCTCCGGGGAAGGTGGACTGGGCGATGCCTGCCGGGAAGACGCCGTAGAAGGACGAGCCGGGATCTTCCGTGCGGTCCTGGAAGTAGCCGTAGGTGTAGGTGACCGCCGTCGCTTGGGGCTGGAAGCCCTTGAGGGCGATGTTGCTGACGATGTCGGCGGACTTGTCCGTGTTGACGAGCATCAGGGACAGCGAGCCGTCCGCGCGCAGGGCGGCGTAGGCGGAGAGCCGGGGATCGTCGCAGGCGGCGGCGACGATGGCGTCCCCGCTGCGGGCGAAGTGCTTGAGCATCTTCAGCACATAATATGTGGGGTAAAAGGTGTTGCTGCCGGCCTCGTCGGTGTGCAGGATGCCGTAATCGCCGAAGTATTTGCTCGTCCCCTTGACGCTTACCGTCCGCCACCCGTCCAGCGCGTCGTCGTTGTCGGGCGGCCCGAAGTTCGCGTTGCCTTCCGTGTTCTGGTAGTCCCGCAGGTCCCAGACCAGGAGACCGTTGTACGCCGTCTGGAGGGCGTGACCGATGCTGTCCGCCAGGAAGAGCGCGTTGGTGAGGCTGACCGACTGCTTTCCGGGGTCGCTGTAGACGGAGTTGATCTCCGTGACGAGCATCTCCACGGATCCCGGCGGCTGCAGGTAGGCGCTGATCTGCGCCTGAAGGTTGGACGCATTGGCGGGCCATTGGGCGTTAGCGGCGAACAGGCCGGCATCCGACGCCTTCCGGGGGTCCTGTGGGTACCAGTGCTGCACGACGAAGTCGGGATAGGCCCCTAGACCCTTGAGCGCTGAGAACACGAGGTGATTCCATCCGTCGTACTGGTCGTCGTAAGTCGCCACGACGCCGATCTTGAGGGTTGGATCGATGGCGCGCATCTGTTTCATGAAGCGGCCCGCGTAATCGGCATAGGTCCATGGCTTCCAGGCGTCGCCGGGAAGCTTGCTGTAGGGGGTGCCGTGCAGGTCGCACTCCCAGGTTTTGCCCCAGCACTCGTTCCCAATCTCGATCAACTTGATGCCGAACGGCTGCGGGTGGGACGAGCGGAGGACATTCCGGGGGTCGTTGCCCGGCAGAGGGGCGGCTGCCCGTAGCTGGGCCCAGTCCGAGACCTTCCCCCAGTCCCGGCCGTTCTCGTCGCTGCCGAGGGGAGTGCCGTCGTCCGTGTGGCCGTTGACGTAGGCGATGAGCGCCGCCGCCTCGTTAGGGGTGCCGCTGCCGTAGTTGACGGTCAGGACCACCTGGGCGTGGGTGTTCTCCGCGATCTTCGCGAACTGGGCGATGGAAACGCCCGTCTTTTCACGTTGCCCCGTCAATCTGTCAACCAGCGTGGCGGTCTCCCAGTGGTAACGGTCGCTGTCGGAGCCGCCGGGGATACGCAGCGTCCGGTTGTCGAGGCCGTCCGCCCCCAGCAGCTGCTCTGTCGTCAGTTGTCCGCTCGCAGCCGGTAGCTGGTTGAGGTTTGTGTCGTCCGCTGTCAAGTTGATACCGCTGAAGCGGTTGTCCATGTCCCGGACGACCTGCCCCGCGTTGACGGTCACGTTGACGGTCTGGGCGGGCGTGAGGGCGATGTCGTCCACATAGAACGTCGGCAACTGCTTATCGGAAGTGTTCTGGATCCAGAAGCCGTCCATGTCCGGCTTGCCGTCCACGCCCAGCAGCGACAGGGCGATGGAGAACTTCTGCCAGACACCGGGAAGAAGCGGAGGGAGATCGTACCTGGCCTGCTTCTTGCCGACAAGCAAGGCCTGGACCCGGAGCCGCTGTCCGCCCTGGGGTCCGCCGTGGATCCAGAAGGTCAGGTTGCCGTAGGAGCCTGTGTCGAAAGCCGCGCTTCGGTGCAGGTACAGCGCCTGATAGGATCCCGCGTCAACGCTGATCGAGGCGCCGCCGCCATGCACCGTGCCGGTGCTGTCCAGATGCGTCGTAGCCCAGCTGTAGTCTACCCAGCCGCCTTGGAGCGTGTCCGTATAGACCGTCTGGTTTCCGGCCTGATCGGTTTGCGCCTGCGCCGTCGGCCTCAATCCGAAACTTCCGAGGGCGAAGAGGAAACAAAGGCAGAGATGAATGTTGGATGAGACCCGATATCGTTTCATGTCGTGTTCTCCTGTGATGAAGAGGCTTCTGTAATGAAGAGGCTCCTGGACGATCAGGAGCCTGAACGCTGGCAATGGAAACACTGCGATGCGGACAGCGCAGAACATGCCTGCTGCGGCAGCGTTCAGGCAGCAATTCGCCGCCCTTGGCGGCGCCTGTTTTGGCGGCGTCACCAGGCTTCCGCATTGAGAACCAGCTTTGCCGCCAGTCTGGCCGATGAGCCGTCCCGCATGATCGCCGAAACGCCGCCCTTGAAGAGAGACCGCGAAGCATCCTCACTGATGCTGCTGGCTGGGGCGGCCCCTGACAGCGTGATGATGCTGCTCAGAGAAACCTTCATGTCAAGGAAGTAACCGTCCTCGGGCGTGCCGCCGGAGGCGTCGGTGATGCCCGCCTTCAGGCGCAGGCCCCACGCCATCCCGGACAGATGCAGCGCTTTGTTCCAGTTCTCGTCCACGGCAGCCAGCTTCGCCAGCCGCTCGGCGCAGACGGCCATGCTGCCCCAGTCGCCGATCTCCTGCCAGATCGCCAGGCACTTGGACAGATAGACCCAAACTCCCCCGTACTTCCCATGCGCCCCTTGCTGTCCCTGCTCAAACATGACGTCGGCCAAGCTTCGGGACGCCTGCGCCAGAGAACCCTGGTCCGAGGTCTTCAGGGCGACGGTGAAGCACCGCTCCAGCCAGTCGGAAGCCCTGTCCAGCGCCGCCCGGAGCCGGGCATGGAGGTCCGGCTCACTCGCCTCGTTCGCCGCCGCCTGCTGTCGCAGCAGCTCGTATTCCAGCAGCGCCAGGTGGCCCAAGCCGTTCCACGGCCAGAAAACGCTCATCTTGCCCCAGGCGGCCGTGTAATCATCCGCCGCGCGCTCATAGAACGCCTCGGCGGCTTCTACATGCTCCCTTGCCCCGGCGAAATCTTGTTTCCTCTGCGCCTTCTCCGCCTGCCGCCGCGCGATGTAGCCGCAGGTGTTCAGGGCCTCGGCCCGCCGTCCGACCGTTTTCGGCTCGGCGGCCACCGCGATCCGCTCTGTCGCGATCCCGACGCTCGTCTGCGCCCATGCGCGTGCCTCGTCCAGATCCCCCTGTTCTGCCGCGATGACCGCCAGCGCGTTGAAAGCGACGGCGCGCTCATCCGGCGGGCCGAACGCCTTCGTCTGCTGGACAGCGCGCTCCAGCCACGTCCTCCCGTACCGCCAGAGTCCCTTCTGGTTCCAGAACTCCCAGAGGCAGATGGCGAGGCGCAGGCCCCGCACGGCGCTCTCCCGATCCAGGAGCATCCCTTGCGGCAGGCAACGCTTCAAGACGGCATCCAGATTGTCGCGCTCTGACGCGAGCCGGTCCAGCTCCTTGCTCTGATTCGGACCGCGAGAGTTCTGACGCACCCCTTCTGCGAATTCTAAAAAGAAGCCGGTGTGGCGTTTCTCTGCTTGGTGGTACATGTCGCCGTCGGAGGCCGCGCCTCCCTTCTTTTCCTCTGCGAACGTCCTCGCTTCGCTGGTCAGGTCATAGCGAATGCCAGTCGCGGCAACCCTTCCGCGGACCAGTTGGTAGCGGACGAGCGCCTCAAGATACTCCTCAGCCAGGGGTTCATCGCAAACGGCGCGTGCCGCAGTCACTGTGCAGCCGCCGCGAAACACGAGGAGCAGCCGGAACAACCGCTGGACGGGCGGAGGCAGAAGGCTATAGCTGAAGGCGCGTGCCATCTCAGTGGCACACCGGGCGATCCCGGCAGCGCCTCCGTCGGGCGTGCGGCCTCTCCCGTCCTGGGGCGGCATGTGGCTGGACACCAGCGTCCTCAGGTCTGCGGGTGGGAACTGGGACGCCCGCGACCCTACGAGTTTAATCGCTCCAGGGACGCCCGCCGTTAAGCGGCACAGATCGGCGACGGCGGGGGCGTGAGCGGTCGTTAACTGGAACGCGCTGTCCGCCTCAACGGCGCAGTGGACGAACAGTTGCACGCTCGCGATCTCGCGTAGCCGCTTCACGGCGCGGTCGCCGCTCTCCTGCGGGACGGGGAGCGGCTGTACCGGGTGATGCGCGCTCTGTCCGTCGATCGCTTCAGGCAGCCGTAGCGGCTTGGGGATTGTTGCGATAAGAGCGAGCCGCGCCTCCGGTTGCATCTTGATTCCCTGGAGGAGAAACAAAAGCAGGCTCAGACCGGCGTGCGGGTCCAGATCGTCCAGCAGAAGCACCACCTGGCGGCACTTCACATAGTCCTCCAGAAGCTGGCTGTCCGAGGCGGCCCGGCGCGGCAAGGCAAGGCCCCGCACGACCGCCTCCAGGATGTCGTCGGCGTCACTCAGGCCGGCCAAAGAGATATGGTGTTCGAGGTAGCCGCTCCAGGCGCGGAAGGTCGCCGAAATCTCTTGCGCCAGGCGGGTTTTCCCGACGCCGCCGGGTCCAGTCAGGACGAGCATCCGGGGCGGCATCGGCGCGGCGGGATCAGCCCGGTGCGCGCCGTCGTGGCCGTGCAATGTCCGATGAAAGTCGGCGATCTGCTCGTCGCGATAACCGAACAGAGGGCCGAGGGTTGCATCCCCCTGCTGCCGCTCCGCCATTGGAAACTCCTCGTGGAACTGGGTCCGGCAGCGACCCAGCCGGATGCGCGCCTCCTCGGCGCTTCCGGGGTCATTCAGTCCGCTTTGGAGGGAGAGAAGTTGTTCCAGGACCTCAAGATGCTGCTCCGCAAGTTGTCGGCGCTGACGCCGGCTCCAGTCGTCGGTGAAGTCCGGCAAAAAACCCGTTCGGTAGAGCTGATCGGCGCGGCCGAGGAGGCGATGCCGGTCTTTGGCGTTCTCAACCCGTTCCGCCTCTTCGCGGGCCTCGATGAACTTCCCGACGTCTGTGACCACGAGCGCCGGGTTCATCTGGATTGTCAGCCGCCCACGTAGGAAAAGCGCGTTGACAAAGTCACGGTCGAGATGAAGGTCGCGTGTCAGATCAGACTTAAGGTTGTGGAAGTTCACGCGGAAGTTGTTGAGGCGCTCTTCCCGATTCAGATCGGGCCAGATCAAGGCGGCAAGCTCCTCCGTGTTAATCTCTGCCGGGGGCTGCCCTTCCCGTGGGAGGTGAAACGACAGGTAGGCGAGCAACAATCCGTTCCTGCTGCCAGCGGGAACGACCAACCTCTGACCGCCGGCTCTGAGTTGCAGCCCCCCGAGCAGCCGGACCGATAGCTTTGTCGATATACCCTGTACTGCCATCGTTCCCCTCTCCATCGTTTACGACACTGTATTTAACCATATGCAGGATGGCTTGTCAACTGGATTTAATGGTGTTCATTAACCAGATTCCATTAAGTCGTTAATGGATTTACCGGCGTTACAGTTGCTCCATTCAGTGAACAAGGGGGTTATAATGGCCTTGCGCGTAGGACTAAATGGAGGGGCGCTAGACCTCATCACAGCGGATGGAGCGGTGACGTGCTCGGTTGTCAGACGCGCTTGGTTTTTGGGCGTGCCGCGAGCTTGTGGGGCTTATCGTTTCAACGGCTGGTTTTATGTTGTTTCTCGAATCGGCTTGCTTAAGCAATGAACTGACGTGATGGGCGAGGGCTGGCAAACGACGACACCCGAGGGGTGAAATCCTGTCCGTCCTACGACTGAAGAGAGCCGTCTGCGTTTCCGCGATCTGGGCATTCCGAGGTCAACCGGGCTAGGAGCAGGTTCAACGCGCGGTGGAGGTTCGAGGGGCGGTCCGCCTCCTGCAGAGCCGGCACGGGGCTGAGTGTCGCTGACCGTGATGTCAGATTATCGGCGCTTCCCCAGGTAATCGAAGCAGGTTGGACCGAAAAGGCTTCGCTGGTTTTGCCCGTCGCGCTCTTGCTGTGTCGTTGCCCAACCGCTAGGCATGACACACCGATGGTCAGAGAGAACGCACGTCATCGTCTTCGCTGTAAGGTCGCGGTCCAGAAGCGGGATGAGCGTCAGCTGCTCCACAGGCTTGTCCGAGTTCACCCCTATGTCGGCGGACGGCCGTGCGCCTCAGGATGTAGGCCAGGATGTAGGCGATGAAGAACAAGGCGCTGATGAGGGACAGAGGGACGGACACAAGGAACAGGATCAGTCCGGCATCATCATGGAGTCTGCTTGTACCGAACACGATGTACGCCTCACATCCGAGGCTGACGAAGGCCAGCAGGGCTAGGCCGGCGGCTACCCTCAGCAGGGTATCTTGCCTCAGACTAGCCAGGTAGCGCAGCAGGAAGAAGATAGCCAATATGGCGGTGGCAGTGGCCGCCGTAAAGAACAATTGCACATCGTTGATCGGGAGGTCTTGGTCGCTGACCCAGACCGCGGCTGCCATCAGCAACAGACTCAAGATTAGGAGGGTGGGGAGGAGGTAGGCTTTCGTCGCCGGACGTTTATGTATAACTGCCCAATTATAGCGTTCCTATCGAGGAAGGCCAGGGCGAAGAATTTCCTGACCATTACGGGCAGCCGGATCGCTCCACGCCAGCGGCACGATCTACCAACAGAGGAGGAATGATTTGTCCGTTAAATTCTTACACATGTGCCTGCCACCGTGCAGTACGACACCTTCCATTCTCGCCGTGTTTCTCGTCGTTCTCCTTGGCGGCTCGCATTGCCAAGCGCAGTCCATGTCGCGGAATATATCATCCCCGAGGGAGGGGACGCTGGCTGCGGCGCCGCTGGTCACAGAGTGGTCTTACGCGGAGAAGGGGGATGCCGTCTTCCGGGATGCGGACACGCTTGGGGTCCACTACGGGCATGCGGGCATTTTCCTGGGCAATAACCGCTGGACGGGGGGTGTCCCTTTGTTCATCAACGCCCCCGGCTACCGCTACAGTTGGGAGCGCCTTGTCATCGACCAGCCAGTCGTCGTCACGGACTTCCAAGGGTTCCGGACGGACGCCAAAGGAAGCCATGACTTCTGGGGGGTCCGTGACTACAGCCTGAATTGGAAGCAGCGCGACGCCGTTGTCGCCGCCGCTCTGGCGCAGCAGGGGTGTAAGTACGGTTTCGTCATGAAAATCAAGAACCCCTCGACAACCCCTATCGTCTGGGAACAGCCGTACTATTACATGCCTGGCCTGGGCCACCCCACGCACGCGGACGGGGATTTTCGGTGTGATGAACTCGTCGAATATGCCTACGAGCAGGCGGGCGTAAACTCCGGCCAGGGGCTGTTCTCCCGGTTTGAAGAGGGCACTGTTTTCGGTGTTACCCCCAGGCTAATGATGGACCGGATGAGCGGCCCCCTGGTAGCCCCGCCTCTGGCTTCCGGCTTCTCTCCAGCCCCAGGCTCGACGGTCGGCGGCGTGGCATCCGTAAACTGCTACCTGACTGATCAGGATTGGGGGTCGGGGGTGGAGCGGGCGGAGTTTTCCATGCCGCAGGGCGGCCTTTTCAGGAACGTGACCGACGGCCACGAGGTTGCCGTCGGCGGCATGTACGGCGCCGCGTGGGACACTCGGCTTGCCGCGAACGGACCCCAAACGATCTACGTGACGGCTTATGACCAAGCGGGCAACTACAAGACCTATTCCTGGCAGGTCACCGTGCGTAACCCGTCCGCGGCCGTCGTCTCGGAGTCTGACCCCGCCGCCTACGACGGCGCCCCCGGCTTCTTCCGGCACGGGACGCCTGGGTACTGGCACGCCGCTTCCGGCGTGGGCGACGGCGGCCGCATGCTCTGGACATGGAACAACGCTAACTTCATCGACAACATGGGCGACTGGCGACCGAACCTCGTAGCTCCAGGCCACTACGAGGTCTCCGTGTTCATCCCGCGCCTGCATGGCACGACGACCCACGCGCACTACGAGATCTACCATGCCGACGGGCGCACGGACGTCATCGTCAACCAGAACAACATTTACGACGCCTGGGTCAGCCTGGGAACGTACCGTTTCGTTGCTGGCACGAGCGGCCTGCTGCGGCTGACCGACATGACCGGCGAACGGGGCGTAACGGCCCAGATCGGCTTCGACTCGGCCAGGTGGCTACCGCGCGACTGACGGCTCATTGCCTTCGGCTCCTGGCATTCGGAGCCACAAGCCCGCGTTCCTGACGCGAAGCTTTGGCGAAAGAGAGCTTTGGAGGACAGAAAACCTGTCCACACATTTGGAGGAAATGTCATGACGGATGATGATATCCTGCTGGCAGGCAACGGATATTCTGGCGCCAGTGGCCGCAACATTGACTCGACGGCCGGCCCGCTGCGCCTGCCGACTTTGGCCTGCGGAACGCTCGACGCAGGGGCGCAACGGGAGTTCGAGCCGCGCATCGCCCGGATGGAGGCGGAAATGGACGCCGCCCGCAGCGGGGGGGTTCTCGGCCTGTTGCGCCTGCGCTACGAGGCGTGGCTGGAGGAGCGCATGATGGGGCCGGCCCTCCGCAAGATGCAGGCACGCCAGGCCGTCCTGGAAGAGCAGTGCAAGACCGCCGAGGCCGAGATCCGGCTCAAGGCCACCGTGCAGTCCGGCGAGGTCGGCTTCCAGCGCCACCGCATCGAGTGGAACGAGGTCAACCGCCAGCGCCTGGCCGGGGAACTGCACTCCCTGGGGCTGATCACCTACTCGGCGGGGACCCCGGCACCGGCGGCGTCACTCCCCGCCGGCCCGCCGCCGGTCTCGACGCACGTCACGGACGAGCAGGTGGAGGCGGTGGCCCTGCGCGGCTTCCTCCAGGGCGTGGAGACGGAGGAGGACTGGCTGACCTACCGGGGCGAGCTGTCCCGGCACCTGTCCCCCTACGCGGTGGAGGAGGTCGGGCAGCGCCTGCGCGAGCTGTGGCGCATCAACCGCCAGGCGGTCGGGTGACGGCCTTGTGAGACGGTACTGCGATGCGGACAACATGCCCGTGAAGGAACACGTTGAGATCGGACGCTACCTCGCCGCGCCGGGCGAGGGGCGGGGCCTCCAGGTGCTGTGCGACGCGCCGGAACTGGAGGCGCACGTCGGCCGGCCCTGGTTCTGCGCCTACGCCGCCCAGCGCCTGGACCTGCCGCCCGGACCGGAAGCCGGAACGACGCCGCACCCCGGCCGCGCGGAAGTGGGAGAGGATATGCTGTCCCGGCACGCGGTCGTCTGCGGGAGCACCGGCAGCGGCAAAACGCGGCTGGCCCTGCACCTGCTGGCCGAGCAGGTCCGCGCCGGCTGCTCGGTCGTGATGCTCGACCCCAAGGCCGAGACCATCCGCCACCTGCTGCACCTGGCCCATGCCGCCGGCGTCCGGCCCGAGGAGGTGACGCTGCTCTCGCCGCACGGCGATGGCGCCGGGGCGCCGGGCTGGAACCCGCTGGACGGCAGGGCCACCGGCCTGTCCCCCGCGCAGGCGGCGGCGGACTTCGTCTCGGTCTTGGCGAAAAGCTCCGACTCCTGGGGGCCGAGGCTCCAGGACGTGCTGACCAACGCCCTGATCGTGGTGTGCGCCCACGGCCTGTCCCTGTTCGAGCTGGCCCGCCTCCTGCAGCGCGACGACTACCGCGCGGGGCTGCTGGAGCGGCCGCCCGACCGGGAGACTATGGGCGACGCGGTGGTGTACGAGGAGGCGCGGACCTATTTCCTGCGGGAGTTCGCGGCTTGGGGGAAATCAGAGCGCGCGACGGCCGTGGCGCCGGTGCTGAACAAGTTCCGCGAGCTGCTGCGCTCGCCGTTCTTGCGGTCCCTGCTCTGCGCCCGGCGCGGCACGCTGGACCTGCCTTCGCTGTGGAAGCGGCGGGGGCTGGTGCTGGTGCATCTGGACGGGGCGGGCCTGGGGGACGAGGGCGCGCGGCTCCTGGGAGGCCTGCTGGCCCACCAATTGCTTCGGACGGCCATGCGGACCGAAGGGCCGGTCCCGGTGGTGCTGGCGCTGGACGAGATGGGGGTTTCGGAGCAGTTCCTGGGGAGCGCCCTGTGCCAGATCCTCGCCATCGCCCGGTCGCGGAACCTGCGCCTGCTGGTGGCCTGCCAGCACCTGGCGCAGCTGTCGGACGGCCTGCGGACGGCGCTGCTGGCGAACACGGCGATCCAGGCGTTCTTCCGGCTGGGGCACGCGGACGCGCGGGCGGTGGCATCGGCGCTGTCGGCCGGGAGCGGCGAGCGGGTGTCATCCATTGCGGCGGACGTCGCGAAGCGCGACGCGGAGGGGCTGCCGGAGACGTGGGCGGAGTCGGTCCACACGGTGCGCGACGGCCACGGCGACCCGATCAGGCTGTCCGCGCCCGCCTGGACCGCCTTCCGGGACGTGGCAGGGAGAGGCCACGGGATTGATCAGATAGCGGCGCTGAAGCGCCTGGCCGTGGTTTCGGGGGTGGCGCGTCTGTATGTACAGGCGGCGGACACGAAGCAACCGATGGAACTGGAACGGTATGTGGCGCGGATCGCGCCAGGCCAATTCCGACTGAAGGGGCCGGCCCCGGTGCGTCTGGTCGTCTCGTTCCCCCGGCCGCGCCTGACCGTTCTGAGCCGGGAGAGCGAGGGCGAGCGGCAGCAGGCGTGGGCGAGGAGGCTGATGGAGTTGCCTACCCGGCAGGCGGCGGTGCGGCTCGCGGGAGGGGCGCCCGGCGTCGTGCAAGTCGTGGAGGTGCCCGATCCGATAGGAGCGGCTGGGCTGGAGAAGTTTCTTTCGGCGGCAGTGGCCGGGAGCGGGCAGTCCGCGCGGGAGTTGGAGGAGGCGCTGGACTGGCGGCGAGACTGCGTTGAGAGGATTGCCACAGGCATGGACTTGGCCGACGGATCGAGTGAGCAACATCGCGCTAGTCCCGAACTGGCCGACTTAGCAGAGCTAGGTCCTGCTGAAGCCAAAACAAACCCACTATCTGTCAAGCCGGATAGTGGCAACGAACGGAAAATCAGAGCCACAACAGCTAAGGAATGCGGGGATAGGCGGGAAGCGCAGCCGCTTCCCGCAGCGCGTGTTTCAATCGAACCGATGAGGCGTTTAACACCCATAGGAACGGTTGGGGAGGATGGTAGCCTTGCCTGAAGCCGCAGACGGAAGTGCGAACGAGAACGATCAATCGGTGCAAGACAGCCCGCCGAGACGGCGGCGCTACGTTCGGGCGCCCTCTAACAAGTCCCTCGTGACCTTGACGCCCATAAAGATCCAGATGCTGCGTTTTCTAGCCGAGTGCCGGTTCCTCTCTCTGCCGCAGCTAGCCCGGCTGTGCTGTCCCTCGGAACGGGCGGATCTCTCTGAGAAAAATGCGCGTCGGCATATGCGCGCACTATTCGACGCTGGGCTGGTGGACGTGTTGCCGGTATCCCGGCTGGCGCTGGCCGCACCCGACGCGCCGAATGACGCCGCGCTCCTCTACGGTTCTGCGCCTAACTTATACGTCCCGACGAAGCATGCGCCGGAGTTGCTCCATCAGGCAGGGGTAATTGGGAAAGAGATGCTAAAACAGGTTGTGCCAAACTATGGGCCGAAGAACAGCCTATTCCTGGCTCATGAGCTTCAAGTACGGGATGTGCGAGTATGGCTGGAAGTCTCGGCGAAGGCTTCAGGTGGGGAACAGCGAGTGATTAAATGGAAGGATGGGCAAGAGGCAATCATAGAGGAAGGCTCCTGCAAGGCTCGTCCCGATGCTTGGTTCGTCTACCGCGTGGGTGAGCAGAAGGGCAGGGAAGCGGTACTAGTTGGCTTAGTTGAGGTAGACCTCGGAACCGAGCATGGGGACAAGCGCTGGCTGGAGAAGCTGATGGCATACGACGCCCTATTCTCCAGCGGCTCTTTACGAACGGCAACGGGGTACGTCAACGCGCGCATTCTAGTCATTGTCCCTAATGCGAGACGACGCGATCAGCTCTCGGGATTCATTGCGAAACAGGCAGGAGCGACGCCTCCCCGTGTCTGGCTAGCAACTCGAGCTGATCTGGACACGATAGCAGCTAATAACGCCGTATGGCGTCGGGCAGGAAGCCCTATTCTTGTCCCTCTCGTGGATATGTCATATTAGCATAATCTCTGCAATGGATATGGAAAGGATCTGGGAGGATAGCATGTTGATCGCAATCGAAGGCTTGATCGGTGTCGGCAAAAGTACCGTTCAGAAACTGATGTCAGAGTGCTATACTAGTACCCTGCTGGTTCAGGACTTTGAACATCATCCTTATTTGATGAAATATTATGAAGATCCTAACAGGTACGCTATCGAAAAGGACATGATCTTTCTATTTATGGGTTATCATCAATTGTGCCACCTGAACCATGAAGGCCAACTGATCATCAGTGACTTCACGTTTGAGAAGTCAGATATTTTTGCTCGCGCTTTTCTTCCGACCGACGTTTATCAACAACTTTTCCGGCCTCCTTACCTTTACCTACGGCAACTTCTCGACAAGCCTGATCTAATTCTATATCTTGCCGGATCCCCCAAGCTTGCAATGAGGCAAATCAAACAGCGGGGCAGGTCAATGGAGGAAGGCATTGCGGAAGAGGCACTGGTGGTCCTGCACTCCACCTATGATGAAGTACTCCTAAACTTGACGGAGACAACCGTTTTGGTTGATGATAATACCCAGAAAAACTTTCTAGCCAATCCTGAGGATTTAGATCTTCTTCTCCAGCAGCTAGAAGATCATATACCCGATGTCGCAAGGTTCCGACGAACCTAAATATCTGCTACGAAACCACTTTGAGTTATCGGTGACTCAATCATGCAAGCTAGCCTAATGCGGTATTGGGTCAACCGAATTTCATAATGGAACCTTCGCCGCAACAATCTGCGAGATGTCTGAAAGACAAGGCTCAGGATTGCGCCTTGGAGCATTTGCGGATAAAACTATTAACGAAGCGAGCTTTGGGGATGGCACCGGCAGAGATCTAACCGAATAACCTCTACACAACAAACTATGTCTATTTCTTCAAACACTGAGCAGTTGAAGGAGCTACAGCAACAAATCCGACAGTGTCGCAAATGCGGCCTATGCGGTTATCCAGTCTCCCCTAACCCTATATTCAGTGGCCCCGCAACGGCACGAGTGATGTTAATAGGACAGGCTCCGGGGCCTAAAAATGCTGTCTCGGAGTTTCCGTTCAATGGCGGGCGGGCGGGAAAAAGGCTTTTTGATTGGCTAGCCCAGGCTGGCTGGACAGAGGAAGATTTTCGCGCCCATCATTATATCGCAAGCGTTACAAGGTGCTACCCAGGTCAAAATCTCAGAGTACCAGGGGATCGAGTTCCATCCCTTGTAGAACAACAACTGTGCGGAGAATGGCGGCGCAAGGAGTTACAGTTGCTGAATATCGAAGTTATCATCCTCATGGGGAAGGTTGCTATTAACCTTTATTTAAACGTGACCCAGTCGCTAGACAAAATTATTGGTAAATGCTATGAAATTGATCGGCGTATGATTGTGCCAATTCCTCATCCATCAGGTGCTTCCACTTGGCACCTGAAGCCAGAGAATAAACTACTTTTGGACCAAGCCATTACTCATCTCAGGCGCCTACGGCTTGAGAGAAATCTTTAGGCGGTGCTGGTGATTTCACGCGAGGAATTGTTGTGTCCGAACAATTACCGCCAACGGTGACGGAGATCGACCGTCTCAATCGCACTACATTCGATGCTCTTGCATCTGAATATAATGATTCAATGCGGCTGACAACGGCCAATTTTCATGATCTTAGCCGAGGTTTCTTTGAACGTCACGTTTATGACGCTGCTGATCAAGATTTCGCTCTCCTTGATCTCGGCGCCGGAACGGGATTTGTATCCTCTTTGCTCAGTCACGCCAAGGGACTCGTACTGGCGATCGATATTTCTTTCCAGATGTTGGTACATGCATTAGTGCCTGATAACATTCAGCGTCATAAAATTTGTGGTTCTGCTTTTGCTTTGCCACTTGGAAATGCTACAGTTGGCAGGATCGTGTCGAGTCTAGCGTCGAGCTTCTTGCGCGCTGAAGCCCTTAAAGAAGTTAGTCGTGTCTTGAGACCGGAAGGGCTGTTTATCTTCAGCATGCCATCGAAAGCCTGGACAGATACAATCCGGGGTCTAGGAGATCTAGAAAAAACCACTTTTGTTAGTCGAGCCGGATTTTCATCAGTGGCCTTCTCATTCACATATACTCAGAATGAAATGTCACAACTCCTGGACAAGTACGAGTTTGATGTTTTGGAGTCCACAGTATCTCGCGGTATATCTCTAAGAAATTATGACCGCTCTGTCTCGCCAACTCTCGTTGAAGCCGCGAAGCAAAATAGACTTCCACTTGACGAGATGCCGATACTGGAGCTGTACGCCTGCCGCAAGCGCGTAGGCGGGGGCTAGCCGAAGCAATCTCTTTTCTGATAAGGAGACATAGGTGCCTGCTAAGGTCATTCTGCTCACAGGGATTCCTGCCTCGGGTAAAACAACTCTCGCCAAGGAACTAGCAAAGACCATTACTCCAATTGCGTGTATTAGCTTTGGCAGGATTCTCTTTGAAATCAAGCAGGAGCAAGGCTTTGATGAGAGCTACACAATACTGCGTGAGAAGGCAACGCGCTCTGCAACGGCCGCACTTGTTCAGCAAACGCGCGAAGAGGTAGGTCGGAGGGTTCAAGAGGCATCTGTTGCCGCGAATGTTGTTCTGGATTCACATGCGGTCGTGGATGATGAATATGGGTTCCGTTTGATGCGTGATATTTCAGGAGTAGCTCTTGATGCCGTCCTCGTGCTCCAAACGAACTACAAGACCTTTGCTCATCGCATAAAAGATGGTGGTGGAAGACGGTTCCTAACCCGAGACGGTCTCAATACGTATCAAGGCATTCAAAACGCCGCCGCGGCATCTTACGGGATCTCGATGGGCTGTCCCGTATATTTCATAGATGCGACAGGGGAAACTGCTCTATCTTTGCGCTATGCATTGCAGGCATTCAATGACATAGATATGAGATATCAGATGGTGATGAGTACGGACGGCTCCTGAGCTTGACTGATTTTTCGCTAAGGAAAAGTTGATGAAAACGCTCCAACTCGTTGCTACCGGCGACCTTCTGATCTACATCGGGACCAGATTGTTTGACTTTGCAGAAAGAATCAAAGCCGAACGCATTGAGCAAGCTGTTCTCGTCGGACTGAACCGCGCCTTAGCAGAAGAAAATATTCTCTTGTCGCCAGAAATAAGTCCAACCTTTGTTCCATTTCGTGATACCACACAAGTTATGGTCAACACTCCGACCCAAACTCGTTTAATCTACGAGCAAGACATCCAGCGTCTAGACCGGCTCTTCGCTCTGGTATGCTTTTTAGATGGGATGTCTAAAGATGAGGGTGTTTGCATGGAGATCGGCTACAGCTACGGAAAGGGTGTTCCCACTGTTGCTGTTGTGACGGACTTCATATGGAAAGAGTTCAAAAATGTATCTAAAAGCGACCACATAGTGGATCCTATTCTTGAGGCAATGATTTATCGAATAATCCATCAGTACAAGATGCCGACTGGTGAAAGGTCTTACCAAGACAATTTGGTTGCAGGAATGGAGGGAGCATTACGCCTCCTTGAAGATGAGGTTTACCGATTATGCCGCCTCACAGACTTCCCTCAATGTCCCGTTGCATCAATGGGCGGTGACATCTATATTGATTTTGGAGGTGGGCTTTATGAATGGGAGCGTCAAATGCAGCTAAAGCTATCGCAAGCGCTGCGGCTCTGTGGTTTCTCTTGCGAGGTTGGAACCCGTTATATGGCGGCCGAGCAAAGTCAATCCCCATCAGGTTCGGTATATGAACTTGGACGCACCGACATCTCCAAAGCCATCCGGGCAAGAGTTTTTATTTTGTGCGCTGACAACAATGAGATGAGCAGCGGCACAGCGGCCCTTCAAGGGATGGGGCGTGCAATGGGCAAGTACATCATTCTGTATGACTCTAAGGCAACAAACATAAAGAGCGATAATCGATACCAGTCTTCACGGAATTTAATGGTTGATTGCTCCGCGGATAAAATCGTCTCACGCCTTGAAGACATCCCGGCCGTCGTACAGGCACTAGAGCGCGGCCGCTGAAACCATTTTCTAGGTGACGTCTGACGGAAAAGTGGAGGAATAACGTTACCTAAAACTACCGGTATGGGCCACCATTGGTATTAAGGCGCGGAAACTGTGTATTATACCCCTGCTATATGAGGCGCCCGTACTTAAATGAAGGATGCCAGTAGCCGCATTCCTGCACGGCAAAGTGGTTAGCCAGCGATGGGATACTTGGCAGGCGCGCGATCTGTTCGTGTTCCACCAGCCGATGTACTCACCGCACCTGAACACCGGGAAATCCTGTGGCGCGAGCTCCAGTACGAGGGACTGCGTTCCAAGGACTATGCGGACGCGCCCAGACTCCATCATCAGATTTAGTTGGTGCTCAAAGCCGTCGGCCTGTCCCTGACGATCAGCTTCGCGCCTTTCCAACAGAGCGATGACCTAAATCAATTCTAATCCTGGACGGCACTTACTGCCTCGTTTCGGTGTCGCTGCGCCACTTGGCGTGAATGGGTTAGCTCCGCCAACCGTCGTGCCTCGACGAAAAAGCCAACCCAATCTAGGCTAGCTGCACTCCTGGCTTCGGCTGATTCCTCCGCACTTAACTGCTTTACAGGATTCATGTACTAACATTTAGGCTCATGTCGGGTGATAATGACAACCGGATATTATTCTTTATTCTTTAGAGAGTCAAGCCTGTTTCACCCACGAATATTTACCATTTACAAGATCAATAGATCCGGCTAATTTCGGATCAAACATGGTTAGGAATGGCGTTGCATCAAAAGCTCGGTCCGCAGCTTGGCTTAACCCTTTCACGCTTGGCATCCCGCACTTAGATGGGAGGTCAATAAACGTCGTTGTCAGATTGTTGATGATCGGTGGCTTAGGTGCCGGGCATTTCATCCTTTACTGGCAACTCCCCAGCGGGACGAACCTCCCGTTTTCGGGGCCGGCCACCCTTTGGATTCACCCCTTCTGGCTGAGTCCGCTGCTGATATGCGGCAAGCGCGTCCATCTCGATCAGCTTCCGCCCGAACTTCACCACGCAGGGTAGCCGCCCCTCGAGGGTAGCGTTCCGAATGGCGCTTTCCGACACCCCGATCTTCATGGCAGCCTCCCGGACGGTCAGCAGCATCTCTGTATCCACGTCTCACTCCTGTTCTTATGATTCTCTTTATACCTAGCTCCCCAGCTATCATACCTGGGGAAGCTGGCGAGATCAACATGTTCTCCTGACGTAATTATGTTGACAACAACATGTTTATCGTGTATAATATTGACAATGTAAAGGCAGCCGCCCAAACATCCTTACTCGCGGTCCCTTCCTACGGGACACGGAACACCAACGCCCATAGAGAAAACCACGATGCCTAAGAATACGATCAAGACGCAACGCCTGAGCTATGGCCTGTCATGTCGGGAGAAGCCGCTTCAATACGGCGGCTTGCCCGCCCATTATCTTACCAAGGGAATGGAAAGCCATGAATAATACGCAAATAGCCGGCGCGGTCGTCGTGGCGCGCGTCAGCAGCGACCCGCAGGTCGAGGGGACGTCGCTCGACGGCCAGCTCGAGGCCGGCTGCAAAAAGGCCGGGCTGATGGGCCTGGACGTGCTGTACCAGTTCAAGGAAGAGGGCAGGAGCGGGGCCTACTACGGAGTCCGCCCTGAGATGCAGGAGGCCATCCGCCTAATAGAGCAGGGGAAGGCCAGTCACCTGATCACGCTCAACCTGACCCGCTTCGCCCGCGATACCGAGGTCTCCACGCGGATCAAGAAGGCGGTCGAGGGAAGCGGCGGGACGCTCATCTTCGTGGACTGGGCCTACGTCAAGAGCGCCACCGGCAACTTCCAGTTCAACGTCATGTCGGCCGTCTCGCAGCTGGAGCGCGACCAGATCATCGAGCGGACGACCGGCGGCAGGCGACGCAAGGCCGAAGGCGGGACGCAGCCGAGCCGGGCCTGGTCGCCCTGGGGATACCACATCGTCAGCAAGATCGACGTCCTGCTGGGCCGCAACCGGGCCGAGGCGCTGGGAAGCTACGAACTCGCCGAACCTGCCGCGCGCTGGGTGCCGGAGGCGTTCGGGCGCTTCCAGGGCGGCGCCTCGCTGCGGGACGTCTGCCGATGGCTGGAACATAGCGGCGTCCCTACGCCCCGAGGCGGCGCGTTCTGGCGGCCTTCCACGCTGAAGCGCATCTTCGAGAACCCGACCTACAAGGGCACGGCTCCGTTCGCCCGTCACGAGAACCTGTACGACGAGAACCGCCTGGAACGCGGCCTGAAGCTCGTCACCAAGCGCGCCCGGCCGCAGGAGCAGTGGGTCTTCATCCCATGCCCGGCGCTGGTGAGCGCGGCGACGTGGGAAGCGGTCCAGACGCGCCTGCGCGAAGGGCGGGAGCGGTTCGGGGGTAACCCGGTACACCGCCACCTGTTGAGCGGACTGCTGCGCTGTCCGGTCTGCGGTCGCGGGATGGGCGGGACGCGACGGGAGCGGCAGACGAAAGCCGGTGGCACCACGCGGGAGCACCACTACCACTGCCTGCACTCGCGCCCCTCCCGGAACGTGGGCGGAATGGTCTGCAATCCGCAGCACTACCCGGCCGACCGCGCGGAGGCCGTCGTCATGCGGGCGCTGGGCGACGTCGCCGCAGAGCCAGGCCTCGTGGCCGCCGCGCTCGCAGCCCACCGGAGCGAGCGCAGTACTGGCTACTCTCAGGCCGATCACGACCGAGTGACGGCGGAACTTAGCGCCCTCGGCGCGCGGGAAGCCGCGACCGTGGAACTCAGCATCGCGGCCCGGACCTCCGGCCTCAGCGCAGCGCCGTACCTCAGCAAGATGAAGGAGATCGCCGAGAAGCAGGCGACCCTCCAGCAGCGCGTTCAGGAGATGGACGGGTTGCGGGAGCAGGCGGACGGGAAGGTCGATCAGGCCGGGGCACTGGCACTGTCGGAGACCGTTGATGCCGTCAGGCAGGCGCTCGACTCGCCCCTGCTGACGGACGGGGAGAAGCACGGCCTCATCGCGCGGGTCGTCACGGAGATCGTGCCGGCAGAGGAGAACGGGGAGGAGGGATACCGGATGACGCTGAAGCCCTTTTCTTCGACAACTGTTGCGACCGTTAGCCTATTGTGTTCAGTTTCAACTACGCTTGTGGAAGTCGTTCCACGCCGCCGCGCCGCCTGAACTGTATTCTACACGGTTCGCGCCTGTCTGTCAAGAAGGCCCGGCTTCCAAGTTGTGAAGCCGGGCCTTTCTCTATTTCCCGCGCGGGAAACGCCTGTTGTGTCAGCGTTACTTTAGTTCGTATTCAACTGCCTGTTCGCCCGACTGCGTGATTATGTGAAGTTTGATTTTCTTGCAACCCGTCTTCACATATGCTTTGCCAGTTGCAGGGTCAAACAGTGGGAACCGGACAACGTAGTTGTCCGAGTAATAGGGCAGGAAAGCCGACCTGTATTTGTTGCCTGCACTTGTAAAAGTATCGTAAGCCGTCTTGACGCCGCCGTTGACAATTCCATGCTCTGTGAAGGGTTGTATGGCATGGTTAGCATCGTCGGTAAGAATGAACTTTTCCACAGTGACCGCCCCCATACTTGCGGGCCTATCTTTGTCAAAGATTGTAGTCCCTATCTTCGGCAAGTCCATCAGATTGACTATGAACCTGAGCGCATGAGAATAAGCACCGTTCTTTGTCCAACTTTCGGGAACATCGGGCTTCTCGTATAAGTGCGAAGCATGATACCCTTCAATCGTAAACGGTGTGCCGTCCATGTCAATAAGCCAGACGCCTGACTCGTGAGCCTTACCATGTGACCCGCGAACACCCGCAGGAGTTCGGTAGTAGGGTTCAATCAGTTTGTCTTCTCCGGTGTTCTTTTCAACGAACCGTGAAGCGTCAGCCATGCACTTTACAATATCGGCAGGCGATACCTTGAAGTGTGCATTGAGCGAACTCACGTCATAAGTGACGGTTGACGGCGTTTCTGAGGTCGGCGTCATTGTCACATCATTCTGAGAGTGCCAGGAGTTCAGGTAGTTAGACTTTGACAACTCCCTTTCAGGCTGCACTAGAGCCGGTGGGGTTGCAACTTGTGGGGTAACTGGTGTGTCTGCCTGCAAAGCAACAGACCCGAAAGCGAAAAGGGCAGACATGATTAGGAACGTCAGGGGTAGAGCAAAAAACAATTTCATGGTTGCAACGCATCTTTCATCTTTTATGACTACGATTGCATTATAACACGAAATTGTTCCTTTAGCGCGTTGACATGAACGATTCAGGTTGTCACGTTTCACTGAGCGAGGCAGCGGCCCGTACAGGCAGGAAAAAGACGAGGGCGGTCGTGGTACGGTGAAGGCCGTAGCACTCCGCTACGTCCTTCCTAGAGGCGACTACGGCCCGTCACAGGCAGTTGACCGGCTGACGGCTTCAATCGCGCTCAGGGTAACGGCGGGCGACGGCGCTAAAAAGTGAGACGAACTGCATAGCCACTTCGGAGGCTTCTTCTTCGGTCATGGCCTGTGTAATATATTCCACGCTTCCCCTTTCGCCCGTCTGAGGCCATTTATTTAGCCTGTTTTTCAGCGCCTCAAAATCGGCGCGTAAGTCCTCCGGGAACTCTTCCGACATGAGCGCTGCGAACGAGCCAATGTAGGCTTGCTCTAGCCGTTTCTTCACACTTTGCGGCGAACTCGCCAGTGTTCTGACTGAGATAAAGAGCGGTTCCCACAAGCCGTCAATTCTACTGCCGTTAGTCATCATGTCTCCCCCCTGCTTAGGATTGTACCCCATAAACGTTGTGTTACCGTTACGGTGGTTTCTATCAGCAACTACAGAGGGCGTTTCTGACTCGCTCTATGAACGGGTCGTCTAACACGCTCAGGCCGAGAGCCGTTGCCAGGTCGTCATGCGTCCCCACCCGGAACGCGCCGTACTTGTCGCCGCCGTCTTCGTCAATCTTGATTTCGTATATCTCTAACTCTTTCGCAAGGGCCTTCGCCTCTTGCGTGTCCGGCAGTTTCAGGCGGCGCGTCTGCAACAGGGCTTGCAGGCGGCTGACAAGGAACGCCTTGCCGACTGAGGCCGTCTGAGTTGCGTTCCCCCGCTTCCCCTTCGTGTAGTTCTGCCCGTGCGTGAACGTCGCCGCCACAAGGTCAACATTCAGGCCCCGCAGAGCATCGGCAATCAGTTCCACGACCGGCCCGCCGACGCCGGTTGCGTCCACGACCAAGCGCGGGTGCGTGACCCCGTAGTTCCGCAGGCCCCGCGCGATTGCCGCGATACGCTCTGCAACCTTCGGGTAAGGCGTCTGCAAGGGCAGGCGTTCAATGGAGCGGGCGAAATACACCGTCTGCACCTTGTCAGGAACGGGGCGAATGTCCATGCCGCTCAGGACGCGCCCGGCGGGGATAATCCACCCTTCGCCCTTCTCCACAACGACCCTGCGCGCTTCCACTATGCAGATAGCCGTAGGGTCTTGCTTCTGCCCTACGTCTGCCCCGATAGTCACGAACTTCTCAACCGACTTGCCGGTCACAGGCTCCATGTTTCAACCTCCCCGTCAAACGCGGCCTCAATGTCGGCGGTAGCGAACGCCGCCGATTGCGCGTCAAGGAACCGGCACATATATTCCTGCTCAAACCAGAAGGAACCGAGCGCGCGCCGCTCTTCCTCTAGGAACTCCGGCATGATGCGCGGGCAGAGCGTCGCCGGAACCTCAAACCGTTGCCAACGCTCAGGGCCGCGCCATGCCTCATAGAACCATCCGCGCGTACCGAATGGACTGCTCAGGGCTATCAGCCTGCCGCCACTGACGGCCAACATGGGGCGGACACTGACGTACAGGTCGTTCGGGACGCGCGAGGCTTCGTCAATGACAATGAGACGGACGCCTGAGAATGAGCGAACCGTTTCCTCATGCCCCGGCAACGAGACGATGCGCGCCCCGTTCGCCAGTTCAAGCGATAAAGCGTTCTCCGCCGTCGCCGGCACGGGCCGACCCGACTTGCGGTAGACACTCAGGCACTTGCGGAACAGTTCCGTTGACTGACGCAGGCTAGGCGACAAGAGCAGGATAAGCGCGCCCGGCTCATAAAGGGCGGTATGCACAGAGGCAATGCTTGTGACCGTGCTTTTGCCGCTCTGACGTGAACAATTCAAGAGCAGTCGTGAAGAGCCTGAGCGCAGAACGTCCCGTTGCCAGGGGTCAGGCTCCATGCCAGCGGCGCGCGCCAGCCGCACGGGGTCAAGGGCCGTCAGGAAGTCGCCTGTAATGCCCTGTGAAGGGCGTACAACGGCGGGGCTAGGCATCAGCATCAATGGCCTCCACAAGAGCAGCGCGGGCCTCTGGATAGGGCGCAAGCACGGATACCATGCGCGTCCGAAGTGCAACCCATTCCGGCGTGACAACCACGTTCAAGACCGGCCTGTCGTCAAGGTCGCCTAGCAGTTTTGCTTGCAGTTCAATCTGCTTCATCACGCGGTCAATCGCCCTCAATGTGAGTTCATGGTCTTTCGCTTCCCGCGCCTGCTTTAAGACCTGATGACTCGCGGCGTTCACCGCGCGCAACTGCCCCAGAACGTCAAGGGCCTTTCGCATCTGTTCCGCGCCCGCCGCTTCCACAAGCGACGCGGGCAGGTGACGGGAGGCATGACGCCTGACGGCGATTTCGGAGACCCCGTATTGCGACGCTATGCGACGGTTCGCGGCTTCGCCCAGGGCAAGGGCTTTATCAATCGCGCCCTTGTCCCGGTGCGTACAGACTGTGCAGACCCGCCCCATGAATGGCCTCCCTTTCTAGCCCTCTGTGTCGGCGTTCGTCTGCGGCGAAGCACTGCGGCGAATGAATGCGTTCATGTCGGCGGGCGCGAACTGCCCCGAAGCAGTCTGCCTTACCCGCCCGCTCTGGTCAACCGTGATACGGCCCGCCTGAGCCTGCCGACGCAGGGCGGCGTTCGCCTGCTTCTGCTCTTCCGTCTGCGTCTTTTTCCGCTTCGTCTTCATCATGTTCACTTTCATCATGTTCACCTTTCCTTTATGACGTGGGTAACGCCAGTCCTGACACCCGAAGGTCTATCCGTAGTTGCCGCATTTCTTCCAGAACGTCACGGCGTCGCCATTCAACGGCATCACGTTCCTTGACGGCCTGCTCTGCTTTTGCCTGTACCTCTTGCCACTGTTCAGAGGCTTTATCTGCCATCGCCTGCACGTCGGCAACCCTGCATTGCAGGAAATGATGGTTCGCCCGCTTCAACTGGTCGCGGGCAGTGTCAATGTCGTCTTCCACCTGTGAACGCAGGGAACCCTTAGAATTGCCCTTCTGTGCTTCCAGTTCTGCCAGCCGTGACCTGAGCCGCGCGACCTCCTGCGCGGCCCCGTGCGTGTCTTCTGAGGCCGTCTCAGACAGGTTGACGGATACAGCAGGGACAGGCGCAACGGCCCCGGCAAGGGAAATGAGTGTTCCCGATAGCGGCTTGACGACCGCGCGCTCTAGTTCACGATTCGCGTGGTCGGTGTCGGCCATGACGTTCTCACGCGCAAGGCGTTCCTGCCATGTCGGGTCGGGAACCTTGACCGGAACCTGCTCGCCTTCTGCCTGAGAAGGAACCTGCTGAGACGCGGCCTGCTCAGAAGGAACGTGTACGCCCGCCGCGTTGACGGGGCGCAACTGTTCGGCCTCGGCTTGACTCAGCGGTTCCGGCGCGGGGCCTGCCGTTCCCGCGCGCGGGAACATCTGTTCGCTTTTGCTGTCAACAACGTCATTTTTGCCCTTGTCCATTGTCTCTGTTCCTTTCTGACTGAAAAACCGGCGGCTCATTCCTCGACGCCGGAAACCCGGTAAGAACGTGCCTTCCTGCTGGCACAGTATGTAGCGAGCCGCCGCTATCTTATCCCGGCACGGCTCAAAATATATTAAGTTCCCTTGCTTCATGTCGGGTGGGAACGTCTGTTCGGCAACCTCCTTTGTCGGCAGACCCTTCGCCAGAGCGCGGCAGTAGTAAAACAGCAGTTCACCTTTCAGTTCGTTAAGCGACGGCAGTTCACTCCCAGGAAGAGCCGACAACTTTATCACTAAATGATGATGCTGAACCCCGTCTAAAATGCCCCCGTCATTTACACCGACTGCGCGAACGTATTCAAGACTGCAACCCGGCCATGCAGGTCTGCCCCTGCCGCCCTTGCGCGCTCGTCTTACGGCCTTCAACGCGCCCAGCATGGCCGAACGCACAACGGCATCAGGGAGGGCGGTAAAACGGCTCTGAGCGGCCTGCCCGAACCGCGCCATGATGTAAACAACGTCGGCCTTGCGCCGCTTCAATTCCACTGCAACCCGCCGGAACAACTTCCGGTCGCGCTCTGAACGGCACTCCTGACACCCGGCGCGGTGACAGCCGACGTATCGCGCTTGACCGTCACGACATACGACAAGGCGCGGAGTCTTGCAGGCCGTCAGAATGGCCGGGCTATCTTTAGCCGTGCCTATTTTCCGGTTGTTGCTTCCTTCCGGGCAAGGGCCTGATGTTGCTCTGAACCGTTCCAAGACTTCCACCCGAATCGCGGCGGGGTGGGAGTAAACCGGGTCTGAAACTGTGTGCTTGTTCGGGTGTAATTGTTCCTGAAACGTGGTACAATGACTTTGCGCCAGTGGCATGGCGTTCTCTCCTTGTTGACCTTTCTTTAGAGCCGCGTTGTATCAGCAACGCGGCTCTATCTGTGTGTGGCCGTCTCAGATTTGTCTCATTTCCTACTCCTGAATGATAGGCCCGTTCTGAGGGGGCCTGCCCGGTTCGGGCGTGACGTAGGGATTCAGGCCACGCGCCTCGTATTGCTCTCGCGTACACCTGTGGCGCCAGGGCGCACACACGACTCCGACGCCGCCGGACTCCTCTATCTCCCGCGCTACGCGGGCATCTTCCCGGTCGCGCCCTAGTTGCGCCAGTCGCCGGGCTTCCGCGAAAAAGCCCACCATGACGGGGTTCGGCTTGTTAAGCGGCTTGACGCTCATTGTTCGACCCTCCCTGCTGAGTCACATAGTCCCGCGCCATGCGCCTGATGAGCGCCGAGCGTGACAGCAGTTCGCGTTGCGCCTGCCTGTCTATCTGTAGCAATAGGGTTTCAGGGAACTCCACCATGACGGGCCTGCCCTTTGTGTTCTTCGGCTTTGTCTGTGTGTCCATAGCCAGCCTTTCTTATTTTCCGACGCGCTTTGATACATTATACCCATTTATTTCCATAAAAAATACACATTTATTGTAGGAACTTTGTATAAAAATTATGCGTTATATGAGTATGGAAAAACAAGAAGGACATTCGCCGCGCAAACGCGGCAGGCCAGCAGGAAAAGACCGCAACACTTACTCCGTCGTACTTGACGAAGACACTGCGGAATGGGCGAAGAAGCAAGAGGGTGGTCTTTCGGGAACAGTACGGCGCGCGCTCAGGGAGGAATACAACGAATGGCGCGAACAGACTGGAAAGGTTCTTGAAAAAGAGTTCAACGAGTGGCTAGAGAAGGACAGGCAGAAGCATGAATAATCAGACGACCAAACAGGCGAAGGCCGTTGTCTACTGGCGTGTATCCACAGACGAACAACTGACCGGCACGTCGCCGGAGGGCCAGCGGGAGTCCTGCCTGCTTAAAGCGCGCGCAATGGGCGCGCAGGTGGTCGCGGTGTGCGAGGACCCCGGCGTTTCAGGGACGCGCTACACCTCCCGGCCCGGCATCATTGAAGCCCTTCGGCTCATCGAGTCGGGCGAAGCGGACACGCTCTTAGCCACAAAGATAGACCGCATCGGCAGAAGCGCCGCTGTGATTCTTGACATAGTGCGGCGGGTACAACAGGCGGGCGGCGACGTTATCACCGACGACGCTATTTTTGACAGGTCCGCGCAAGGCGTCTTCACATTGACGATGTACGCGGCCCTTGCCGAACTGGAAAGGAACACCATCAGCGAGCGGACAAAGGGCGGGGCAGTCCGGCGCGCTCAGGCGGGCATTCAGCCGCAACGGAGCCGGTCCCCGTTCGGCCTGCACGTCATCACGAAGAAGGACAAGGAACAGGGCCTTTACCCGGAAAACGCGGCGGGAACCTACGTCCCCACCGAAGCCGCGCCAATCGTGACTGAGGCGTTCAACCGCTATGCGGGGGGCCAAAGCCTGCGTGAAGTCTGCCGGTGGCTCAATGAGGGCGGCGTCAAGACGCAGTTCGGCGGCGAATACTGGCGACCGAGCCAACTCAAAAAGGTGCTTGTCAATCCCTGCTACATAGGCGAGGCGACGTATGGCAAGCATCTTCGGCGGGCGGAAGAGGTCGGCCTGAAAACGGTGGTGCATCTGAACATACAGGAAACCCACCTCACCATCCAATGCCCCGCGCTTGTTGAAGAACTGGTCTGGCGGCAGGTACAGGTGAGACTCGGGGAAGCGCGCGCCGTGTACGGCGGCAACCCCGAGCGGCGTCACCTGCTCGGGGGCCTGTTGCGTTGCCCCATATGCGGCAAGAGCATGACCGGGAGCAAGCGAGACAAGCCGACGCACGGCGGCAAGAACATTCAGCACGAGCATCTTTACAAGTGTCCTAACAGTCGGCAGAGCCGGAACACTGCCAAAGTCGTCTGCAACCGGCAGGCGTATCACGCGCATCATGTCGAGCCTGTGATTCTTCGGGGTGTGGCCGACGTGTCACGCGCGCCCGAACTCGTTACGGCGGCTCTGGCGGCTTACAGGCGGCAGGAGAGCGCGGGGTACGACCCGCATGAGGTGAAGCGGCTAGAGACGGCCCTGCGCGCCCTAGACGCCAAAGAGAGGGCAACTGTAGACGCGCAGGTCGCCGGTATCCAGGCCGGCGCGAACCCCGCCGTCTATGCTTCGGCATTCGCCAAAATCGCGGAAGAGCGGGTCAGCCTGACGACCCGGCTTCGGGAGGTGGAAGACCAACGAGGGCAGGCGGAAGAGGGGAAGGAAGACAACGGCCTGCTACTCGCTCAGGCGTTGCTTGACATAGAGGCGGCACTAAGGAACCCGCTTCTCACGGACGGAGAGCGGCACGGCCTGTTAGCGCGGGTGGTGGAGAGCATCACGCCGGAAGGGGAGTCCTACCGGGTTCTTCTCAGGGGCCTTGACGGAGTGGAAAAAGGACACAGTGTAAGGATGTTGTGACCACCGGCGGCGGCGACTTCCAGGGCGCGCTTGACGTGCTCCTGCCCTTTGACCTCGCAGAAGTCCAGGTCGTCCGCGCCGGCGGGGTGCAGCAGCGCGTCCGGGTCCGCCGTCAGCGGCGTTTGGGCGTCGAAATCGTTCAGCAGGACGACCACGTCGGCCAGCGAGCGGACGGCGTAGACCTTGACATCGCCGACGATGGCCGCCTCGCGGGCGTTGGCTTCGGGGACGACTAGGAAGGGCCGCTTGTCCGCCCGCGCCTTGATCGCCATCGGCAGAACGCCCGAAACAGGGCTGACGGCCCCGTCCAGCGCAAGCTCGCCGACGAACATGCCCTCCGCAATCCTCTCGCTCCGCACCTGCCCGGTCGCCGCCAGGATTCCGACCGCGATGGGCAGGTCGAAGGCCGGCCCCTGCTTCTTGATGTCGGCGGGCGCGAGGTTGATGGTGATCCGCCGCAGCGGGAACTCCAGTCCTGTGTTCTTGATCGCGCTGCGGACTCGCTCCCGCGACTCTTGCACGGCGGCGTCCGGCAGGCCGACGATGGTGAACATCGGCACAGACGAGGAAATGTCCACTTCCACGCGCACGATGTACGCATCAATGCCGAGAATGGCGCTGGAATCTACCTGAGAGAGCATCGTTTCGTTCCTCCTGAACCTGGGTCACATCCTTGCAGTATGTCTGATGTTCTTTATTCACCGCGAAGAAAAAGAAGTCCTGCGTTGGCGTTTAAATTTTTTGCCTTCCTGGTATAACTCGCAGTAAGGACTTTTCCTCAAGACGGCATAATCACGGGTAGACGGCCCTCGACAGGCCGTTATCCTTCGCAAACGAACAGGGCAAACCCCCCGAAAGGGGGCGACGCAAAGCTACGGGCCTAATCCTTTATTGGAACGGTCGCCGGGCTACCGAACTGCGACGATTACGAAGGAGAAAACCATGAACGTGCAGAGAACAGGCCGGCTTCTGACGGTTTTGGCAGGGATTGCCGCAATGAGCATGACGTCTGCTTATGCCGCAGGGGCACTGCCTCCGGCCAAACTCGCTCCCGCTAAGGCCGCCGCAGCAACGCCCGCAGTTGTTGTCAAGCTGGGCGATGCCATGCTGGAAGAGTATCATGGCGGCGATCCCGCCAATCGCACGACGACTTTGCGGGGCGGGGATGTCGCGCAAAAGGCAAAAAGCGCCGAGGGCGGCAAGAAGCATTCTTAGGCTTTATTGGGCTAAGGCAAAAAGTTCACGGTGAAGGGGAGGCCAGCAGTGGCCTCCCTTTCTTTGCCTGTCATCATTGGCTCAATGAACGCTGACTATGAGAGGGCCAACCGGTGCATCTACTTCGCTGGTCGTTCCTTGTCCGGAAATCAGAAATGTCGCATTCGCCTGGTATCTGCCGGACGGCGACAAGCCTCCAGGGATAGTGATTCTGGCCGAGATAGCTTGGCCCGCAGGCAGGGTGATCGGAACCGGCGCAATGGCGACATTCGGATGCGAAACAGTGGGATCGGGGTACACCAGCTTGCCCGAGGTGTCGGCGATCTGAAACGACACGTCAGGCTGCACTTTTGACAGGTCATACCCGCCCTGTGCGTTTAAGCCGCCCACCGCCTGCACGGTGACGGCCAGGGAGGTCGGGTTGGCAAGGGTGAGGGTATAGGTCAAGGGGGCACCCGTCGAAGTGGAGGCTTTCTCCTGGGCCACCGTCGCGGTCAAGCCGTTCGGCGTCGTCGCGGACGCCGACAGGGCCGTCGGGTCAGGCCCGCCAAAAGTGGGCTGCCCACTACCGCCGCCTCCACAGCCGGTGAGACCCAGAAAGCAGAGAGTCGTGGCGAGTACGCAGGCGGTCCGGTCATACCAGTGGCGCGTGAACATCGGCTTTTCCTTCCCTTTTTAGGGTGTCTCAAGCCCGGTCCGAAAGCGGCAGGACAAGCGACGGGGTGGGGATCGTGTGGTCGGCGCGGGTGGCGATGATGCTGGTGCCGACCGCAAAGTACTCGATGACGTGGCTGCCCCAGCCGTGCGAGTTCTCTTTGATGGTCGCCCCGACAATGCCGTCCGCCTGCAACTGCTCCGCTTCGGCCTGCATCCGCGCCAGGGACAGCTCGCGGGCGTCGTAAATGGCTTGGGTGTAGGTGGGCATCTCGACGTTCTGGCCGATCTGCGAGAACCAGGCTTTGATGCCCTGGTAGCCGACGTGGTAGACGCAGTTGCCCATGACAAAGGAGATCGGGCGGTAGCCAGCCTTCGTCAAGGTCCAAAAGTCTTGCCCGCTCAGGTCGCTGGTGAAGGGCCGGCCGTTCGGCGCTCGATGGCTCTCGCCGCTGCGCGCCTTGATGGCAGTGCCGATGGCGATGAACTCGGCCAGGTTCTCGCCCCATTCCTGCCGTCCCACTTCCAGCCGGACGCCGACGATGCCGTCCGCCCCGATGCTGTCCGCCTCCTCCTCCATGCGCGTCATCGCCAGTTCGCGGGCGTGGTACATGGCTTGCGTCAGCGTTTCCAGCTCCATGCTCTGGTTCATGGCCGGCTTCTGCCAGCCGATGTGGTAGATGGAGGACCCGACCACCAGGCCGAGCGGGTCAAAGCCAGCCTCCTTGACCAGCAGGAACTCGTTGACCGACAGGTCGCTCGTGAACAGGCCCTTCTGGTTCGCGCCGGGCTTCATGGCGGCCAGCCGTCCGCGCGCATGGGCGGGAAGGCCCTCCTGGGAGCCGGGCGTATAGGGATTGGGCATGATAATGTTCTCCTTTAGTGACTGAGGGGCATGACGGGACGGATGGCGGGCTGATATTCGATAAACGGCGCGATGGCCGTGCCGAGGGCGAAGAAGCGGACGATCAAGTCCTCGCGCTTCTGCTTTCCCTCGTCCTCGTACAATTCGACTTCCACTTCGCGGACGGCGATCTGCTTCTCGATCTGGACGCCGACGATGCCTTCCGCGCCGAGTGATGCCGCTTCCTCTTCCATGTATTTGACGGCGATGCGGCGCGACTCGTAAAACCCGGACGTGTATTCCCGCAGTTCTTGATTTCTCCGGGCCGCGCCGTTGAGGAGGCCGCTGCCGGTAGCCCATTTGGTCGCGTTCGTTGTCACCTGCTGGTAGACGCAGGTTCCATAGGCGACGCCGACCGGACGGTAGCCTGCGCTGAGAAGCGCCCAGAACTCCTGGCCGGAGAGAGCGGACACGAAAGGCGCAACCGTTACGGAGGCGCCTTGCCAGCGGATCGCCGTCCCCTGCGCGCTCACTTCCAGCATCCTGTCGTCCCACGCTGAGGGCTTCGCCTTCAGTGTCACGCCAACGACGCCGTGCGCGCCCAACTCCTTCGCTTCCGCTTGCAGGCGGGAAAGCGCCAGCCGCCAGGCTTGATTGTGCGCCCGCGAGACCACGACCAGCTCCATACTGGTATGGACCGCAGTGGGCTGCCAGCCGACATGGTAGGAGCAGTTGCCCGTCACCTGCCCCAGCGGGGCGATCCGCTCCGCCCGCGTCAGAACAAACTCGCTGACGCTCAGGCTGCTGGTGAAAAGCCGCCTGCTTTCCCGCAGCGTCCGCAGCCGCCACTCCGCGTTGAGCGGCAGGCCGCCCAGCATGAGCTGTTCCTGGCTCCGCTTGTTCCGCCAATCGTCGTTCGATTTGCCCTTGATAATTGCCATGTCATTGATTAAAGACCCGGCAGGCGACGAAAAGTTGCAGTCCGTACTACGGCGTCCGAGGGGGCGGCGGCCAGACGCCCCCGTCGGCAACGACCGCCCATTGACTCGTAAGACGCCGCCGCTGGTGCCGCCTGAACCACAAAAGAAATCCCGTAAAGAGGGAGTAGGGCACGATCCACAAGATGCCCCAGGACGCAAGACCCTCGATCTGCGAACCGATGAACGAGCTTACGATGTGCCGCTCGATCCACTGGACGCCGAAGCCGAACCAGAGGAGGGGCGGCAGAAGGCTCCAAAAGGAGAAACCGCTTCGTGACAGCAGGTTAACCGCAGGCGAGCCGACGAAGAGGCCCAGAACAGTGGAAGCCAGGAACAGCACGGGGAATGGATAAGTGGAGTCAGAGCTGTGCAGTACCTGGAACCGGGTCTTGTCGAAGAGAGTCGGGTGTGCCAGAAGCCACCCGGCGCCCACGCCTGAGACAAGGGCAAGGGCGAAGGCGCCGATGTTGTGCGTTCGCTCTTCTCTCTGTCCGTCTTTGTCTGTAGTCATTGGCTTGTCCTCAACCCGTTCATTGAGACAGCGGCAGGGCATAGTCAATCGCCAGCGTGTCGCTGCCGGAGGCGACGATGGCGGTTCCGAGGGCGGTGAACTCCACCACCAGGTCGCGGCGCTGCTGGTTGTTGATCTCGACCTCGTAGGGGCGGATGTAATCCTCGACGGTGACGCCGACCACGCCCTCGGCGGCGACGCGGGCGGCCTCGTCGCCCAGGCGGCTCATGGCGGCGTGGCGGGCGATGTAGACGGCCTGCGTGTAGTCGGTCAGCTCCTGGTTCGCCATGCCGCCGCCGAAGAAGCCGCCCTGGTTGACCCATTGGGTGGTGTATGAGGCGACGTGATAGTAGGTGCAGGTGCCGAAGGCGAAGCCGACCGGGGCGAAGCCGCCGCGCCGCAGGGCGTAGTAGTCCTGGCCGGACAGGGCGCAGACGAAGGGGTGTTCGGGGACGGGCTGGACCGGCAGAGCGACGGCGGTGCCGCGCGCGGCGAACTCCAGCAGGTTCTGGCCCCAGTCATACGCCTGGCGTTCCAGGCGGACGCCGATGACGCCGTGCGCGCCCAGCAGCCGCGCTTCCTGCTGCAAGCGGGAAACGGCGAGGAGCCGGGCGTGGTACTGGGCGTGGCTCAACATGACCAGTTCCGTGCTGGAATACATGGGCGTGTACTGCCAGCCGACATGGTAGATTGTGCTGCCCATGACCTGGCCGAGTGGTCGAACGCCTTCCGAGACGGACAGCGCGAACTCATTGACGCTGAGATTGCTGGTGAAGAACCTGTCGTTTTGGCGCAGCTCGGCGAGGCGCAGCTCGGCCCCCAGCGGCAGGCGGCCCTGCGCCAGACGTTCTTGATCCTGCCGGGCGCGCTCATCTACATCTGCGTTACGCTTGCCGAAGAGGGGCATGATTACCTCGTTTCAGAGTTCAATGCGGTGGTGGTAGAACGGCGGCAAATCCGTTTCCAGCCACGCATTGACCCATTCGCGGTTGATGCGCTGGCCTTTGGCGCCGTTGGTCAGGACCACGATGCCAAGTCCACGTTCCGGCACAATGGCGGCGAAGGCGTTAAAGGCGGTATGGTAGCCCCATTGCCAAAGGACATCGTTCGCGGTGCCCCAGCCAAGAGACCAGCCGAGCCGTTCGTCAATCTTGACCTGCCTGCGGTACACGTCGGGATGCCGCAGCCGAAGATTCGGTTCCAGATACGCTTCCACCAGGCGGGCGTACTCCCTGGCCGTCGTGTGCAGGCTACTCGCGCCGTCCACTTCCGTCGGATACCAGCGGCAGTGGTCAGGAATCTCCCCATTCTGGTCAAACCCCTCCACGGCTGTCTCCGTGTACTCGTCTCGCCACAGGAAGCTGCTTTTGGGCATGTCGAGTGGGTCAAGAACCAATCGCTGGATGTAGTCAGCCGCAGGCTCGTTCCAGATCGACTCCAGCACGGTCTGCAAGTAGATAAATCCTTGCCCGGAGTAGGTCCACTTCTCGCCCAGGGGCCAACCCCGTGTGATTAATTCCCCATCGGGCGGCCAATTGTGCCAGCCAGTGGTGTGGGTGAGGACATGACGGGCGGTGATGCGTTCAAGATCAAAATCGTCTGCATCAAACGGCTTGGCGGTATACTGCGCCAGCGGGCGCTCTACGTCCAGTGTTCCGGCTTCAATGGTCTTCAGCGCGGCATAAAGCAGTGCCTGCTTTGAGAGGGACGCAGCCTTGAAGATCGTTTCCTCCGTAGTTGGCACGCCGCCGCCTGGTTCCGTCACCCCAAAACACAATACCTCGCGGGTTTTGCCACCCTCAATAAGTGCAGCCGTAAGCCCTGGGACGGCAGCCGCTTGCAGCCAGTAAGGTGTCTCGTTGAATACGCGCTGGATACGTTGATCCATGTTTGCTGCTTCCTTAATCCAGCAGGTTCTTGAGTGCGAAAAAAGCTTTCTCGTTTTGGGTGGCGCGGGCGGAAATCTCCGCGCTGAGATCGGCCAGCCAGTCCTCCACGGGCACGGCTTCGGTTTTGAGCGTGATGCCCCGGACGACTTTAGCCCGCTGCGCCGCCAGCGGGCCGCGTCCCAGGTCTTCCAGGGTATAGATCGAGTCGCCCAGCGTCACCGTCACCTTACGGACCGGCTTTTCGCGCTGGAACAGGCCGCCCCGGCGCTCGATCTGGGTCTCGTCAGGGAGGGCGCTGGTTAAGACTTGCGCCAGCAGGGGCAGGAAGGTGCGCGCGTCCTGTGCGTAGGCGTGGGCCAGCGCCCCAGCGACGCCGACTTTGGAGAACTCTTCACCCAGCATAAAAAGCAGCCTCCCAGCGCGCCCAGAAGTCCGGGAACGTCTTGGCGACGCATCCGGGGTTGACGATGACGACGCCGGGTACGCGCAGGCCGGCAACGGCAAAGGACATCGCCATACGGTGGTCATCGTAAGTGTCTATCACCGCCGGGGTGTAGCTGCCACCGGCGGGGGGGTGGATGATCCAGTCGTCGTACCCTTCCTCGACGCGGACGCCGAGCTTGGGCAATTCGCGGGCGACGGCGCGGATGCGGTCAGTCTCCTTGACGCGCAGGCTGGCGAGGCCCGTCAGGTGCGAAGGGGCGTTGGCGAATGCGGCGACGACGGCCAGCGTTTGCGCCGTGTCCGGGATCGCCTCCATGTCCGCCTGGATAGCCTGAAGTTGGGCGGGGCCGGTCAGCGTGGTGATTCCGCCGTGGCGCGTGACGGTGCATCCCATCCGTTCCAGCACGTCCACGAATTTCACATCGCCTTGAATAGAGGAGGCGCCCAGGTCTTCTAGTGTCACTGTGCCGCCGGTGACAGCCGCCGCTGCGAGAAAGTAGGACGCATTGGAAGCATCGGCTTCCACAGGGTACTCGCGCCCAATGTAACGCTGCCCAGCCTCGACGCGAAGAAAGCGGTAGTCGTCATTTTCCATGCCGACGCCGAACGATGCCATGACCGCCTGAGTGATGTCTATATAGGGCTTGGAGATCAGTTCGCCAACAATCTCGATCTCGACATTGGTCTGGGCATAAGGTGCGATCTGAAGCAAGGCTGTCAGGAATTGGCTGCTGACGTCCCCGCGCAGGCGGCACCTGCCCCCGGCCAGCCCGCCGCCGCGCACCCGCACAGGCGGGCAGCCGTGGCCGTTCAGGCACTCGGCCTCGACGCCCAGTGTCAGGAGGGCACCGACCAGATCACGAATGGGCCGCTCCCGCATCCGGGCCACGCCGTCCAGGGTCACGTCCACGCCGGGGGGGGCGAGGCAGGCGGCGGCGGTGAGGAAGCGCACGGTCGTCCCGGAGTTGCCGATGAACAGCGGCCCTTTTGGGGCATTAAGAGCGCCTCCCCGTCCAGTGACGTGAAAATCGCGCTCCGGCGTCTCCTCCACGGTGACGCCGAGGGCGCGCAAGGCCTGCGCCATGTAGAACGTATCTTCGGAGTGCAGCGGCGCGCGCAGCAGGCTTTCGCCGTCGGCCAGGGCCGCGAGGAGCAGGGCGCGGTTGGTGATGCTCTTGGAGCCGGGCAGGGGAACTGAGGCGTGGACAGGAGCAGAAACCGGGGAAATAGGCAACTGTTCGGGGTAAGTGATCGTGTCCGCCATGTCGTCATTCTAGCACAGGCCGCTTGCCTTGTCAATCGGCCAGTGCGATTACCTATAAAGGGCAACCACGGGAGGGAAGGGCAGGCACGGGGGCCTGCCCCTACGCAACCCGTTTATGGTAGGGGCAACCCCCCGTGGTTGCCCTCTTCCTGTGATTGCTTCATGCACGATTGACAATCAATCCGAAAGTTCGGCGGCAGGGAACGCATTGCGTAGGAGGGTGAACCGTGGCGGGCGCGGCGGTCGGGGAACCACTTCGACGACATCGAAGCGGCAGGGCACATCATCCAGGCCATGCTTGGCGAGGTAGACGAAGGCCAGTCGCGTGAGCTGCTTCTGCTTGCGGAGGTCCACGGCCTCGGCAGGCGTCCCTTGATCGCCCAGCGCCGTCCGCCGCGTCTTGACCTCGCAGAAGACCAAAAACTCGCCGTCCCAGGCAATGACATCAATTTCGCCGCGCGCCATGCCGCCCAGGGGTCGGACATTGGTGTCCACAATCCGATACCCGTGCGCTTCCAGGAAGTCCAGGGTCTCGCGTTCGCCCCGCGCGCCGGTTGCCTTGCGCGTGTCGGTCATGGGGTTACTCGCTGGAAGGTTGGATAAAGCAGGCGGCTACAGGAGCGAACGACCGGCGGTGGATGGGGCAGGGGCCGTGTACGCGCAGGGCCTCCAGGTGCCGCGCCGCGCCGTAGCCTTTGTGTCCGGCAAAGCCGTATTCGGGATAGACGGCATCGTAGGCGCGCATCATCCGGTCGCGGGCGACTTTGGCGATGATGGAGGCAGCGGCGATGGACGCGCACAGACCGTCGCCGCCGACAATGGCCTGCTGATGCGCGCAGGGGAAGGCCGGCACGGGCAGGCCGTCTATTAAAACGCAGTCGGGCCGAATGCAGTCGGGTGGGCGGTCGAGCGAGAGGAAGGCTTCGCGCATGGCCTGGCGACTCGCCTGCAAGATGTTGATGCGGTCAATCGTTTCCGGCTCCACGACGCCCAGGCCAATGGCGACGGCTTCGGCGCGGATACGCGCCTCGGCCCGCTCACGCCCTCGCTCCGTGAGTTTCTTGGAATCGTTGATGCCGTCCAAGGAGAAGTCGTCCGGCAGGACGACGCAGGCGGCGACGACCGGCCCGGCCAGCGGCCCGCGCCCCACCTCGTCCAGCCCGGCGATCAAGAGATGGCCCGCCGCGCGCGCCTGCAGCTCGTACTGCCACAGGTCTACCAGGGGAAGCGTCAATGGATGACTCCCATGTCGGCAGGGGGCCAAAAGACCACGCGCGCCGGGCCGACGACGCGCCAGGCTTCCAGCGACCCCCAGTTGGTGCCGTCGTTGCTGTCGTTGCGGTTGTCGCCCATCATCAGGTAGTGGCCTGACGGCAGCGGCTCAGTCGGCATCTGGACGTCACGCCGATACTGCACTTTGGATATCCCACTCATCGCCGCCGTTCCGTCCAGCGTCCTACGATACTCCAACTCCGGCACAGGCGGATCGTAGTCATGCTTCAGCGGCTGCCCATGCACGAACTTGTAGTCATAATCGGGATCTTCGGCGATAAACGGCTCGGCCAATTTCACCCCGTTGCGGATGTTGCAGCCAGGCACGATCGTGACCGGCACATGAGCCATCCCCGTCAGTATTTTCGCCAGTCGCTGCTTGCCGATCAGGTGCTTGTCGGCTAAGACGCCGTCAGCCACGAACTTGACATGATGATAAGCCTGGTCGGCGAAGCCGTCGGCCTGTGCCTGCGGGCCGAACTCGCCCGCCGACGCCAGGGCGGCGCGGATGGCGGCATGGGTGTAGCGCTTGCCGCCCGCGAGGACAAAGCCGGCTTTCGTTTCCAGCCGATCTCCCGGAAGCCCGATGAGGCGCTTGACGAACGGCGGGTCGCCGGGCATGGCGGCGGGCGGGGCGAGGAAGACTACGACATCATTGCGCCGAGGCGGATGCAGGCGATATTGGAACTTGCTGACGAGGATACGGTCCTTCACCCGGCTGTTGCCCTGCAGCGTCGCCTCCATGGAAGCGGTGGGGATATAGAACGCCTGCATAAAGAACGGGCGGAGGATCAAAAAAACCAGGGCAACAGCGATCAGGCCCGTCTCTGATAGCTCGGCGAGGGATCGGGCGGCGGGGGACGACAGGCGAACGAGGGCCAGCCGCAGCACGGTCAGCCCGGCGACGAGGGCGAGTATCCACAGGATGTTCAGGTTCGCCAGCGTCTCGGTCAAGCTGGGCGGGGGAGCAGCATCCGGCAAGCGCGGCCCTCAGAGTGTTCCCAGGGCTGAACCCCTGGGCTTTAGAAGTGCAAGCCCCCACCTGCGCGGGCGAAATGCTATTGGCATCATGCTCTCTTATGTTCTTCTGCCCGCGTAGGCGGGGAGTTGCTTTACCGAAGCCCAGGGGTTCAGCCCTGGACACTGATGCCGGAGGTCTAATGAATCACGCCCAGGCGCGAGGGCGGCCAGAAGATGAGCTGCGCCCTGCCGACGACCCGGCGGGCTTCCAGCGGCCCCCAATTGGTGCTATCATTGCTGTCGTTGCGGTTATCGCCCATCATCATGTAGTGGCCTGAAGGCAGCGGCTCGGTCGGCTGCGCGAACTCCCGCTGGAAATCCATCGGGCTGATGGGCTTGTTGTCCCACTTGAAGTCTTCCTGATACGGCCCGTGTTCGTGTTTGATCGGCTCGCCGTGGTAGATTTTCATGTCATAATCCGGGTCTTCGGCGATGAACGGCTCGGCAAGCTTCACCCCATTGCGGATGTTGTAGCCCGGCGACACGGTGACAGGAATGTCTTTTTGGCCGGTGTAGATCTCCGCCAGCCGCTCCTTTGTGACCAAATGGTTATCCGCCATCACGCCGTTAGACACGAACTTGACGTGGTGGTCCGCCTGCAAGTCCGGCTCGGCATTCGATTTGGCATCCGGGCCGAACTCGTCGGCATCGGCCAAAGTTTGACGAATGTCGGCATGGTTGTGGGGCTTGCCGTTGATGGTGACGACGCCTGCCACCGACTCCAATTTGTCGCCGGGCAGGCCGATCAGGCGCTTGATGAACTCCGGGTCGCCCTCCATGGCGGCAGGGGGGGCGAGAAAAACGACGACGTCGTCATGCTGCGGCTTGCCGAAACGGTAGCCAAACTTGTTGACGAGTATCCGATCCCCGGACCCATTCTTGCCCAGCAGCGTCGGCTCCATCGAGGGCGAGGGGATGAAAAAGGCTTGCAGGACGAAGGGGCGGATGATCAAGAAGACCAGAGCGACGGCGATCATCCCTGATTCGAGAATCTCGGCGAAGGAGCGCGCGTGGTCTGAGGGGAGGTACACGAAGGCCAGCCGCAGCACGGTCAGCCCGGCAATGATGGCGAGTATCCACAGGATGTTCAGGTTCGCCAGCGTCTCGGTCAGACCGGCGGGCGAGGGCGTGTCGGAAAAGGGAGGCTGCATGAATTGTTCTCAAAGGAAGGTGGAAATAATGGCGGCAAAAAACAAAGCCGCCAGGATGTCTGGCGACTTTGCTTACGCGGACAGTGGCCGAGAAGTTCCGAGAGCCTAAAAACTTTAAGCTTAAAAGCTTCGCTTCTCTTTGATGCGGGCCGCCTTGCCGACCTTCTTGCGGAGGTAGAACAGCTTGGCGCGGCGCACCAGACCGCGCCGCGTAACTTCGATCTTGTCCACGCGGGGCGAGTGGAGAAGAAAGGTCCGCTCGACGCCGTAGCCGTTGCTGATCTTGCGGACCATGAACGCCGACCGTGACAGGCCTGCTTTGCGGAAGATGACCGTGCCCTCGAAAATCTGGACGCGCTCTTTGCCGCCTTCGACGACTTTAACATGGACGCGGACGGTGTCGCCCGGCCCGAAATCAGGCACGCTTTCTTTGCGCTGGGCTTTTTCAATCTCTTGGATCAGGGGATGCATGAACGGGACTCTCCTCGACGCCTTCCTCCGGGGGAGGGGGCGATGGTTCCTCTGCAAGCTGGTTGAGCAGCTTGAGGTCGGACTTGGACGGGACAAATTCCGCCCAGAGGTCGGGCCGACGCGCCTGCGTGCGGCGGAACTGCTCCTTGCGTCGCCACTTGGCGATCTCGGCGTGGTGGCCGGAGAGCAGAACATCGGGAACGCGCCAGCCCCGGAAGTCGGGCGGGCGCGTGTAATGCGGGTATTCCAGTAATCCGTCCGAAAAGGTGTCGTCCTCGGCGGACTCGTCGCTCCCCAGGGCGCCGGGCTGAAGGCGGGTGACGGCATCTATGACGACAAGAGCGGGCAATTCGCCGCCGGTCAGGACGTAGTCCCCAACCGAAATCTCCTCGGTCGCCAAATGCTTCCGCACACGCTCATCAAAACCTTCGTAATGCCCGCAAATCAGAACCAGGTGCGGGCACAGGGAAAGATCGCACGCCTTCGCCTGCGAGAATGTCTTCCCCTGCGGGGTCAGCAGGGCGATCCGTGATTCGGGCAGGCGCGGCAGGCTCTCCACGCAGTCAAAAAGCGGGCTGGGCCGCATGACCATGCCCGCACCGCCGCCGTAGGGCGGGTCGTCCGTGCTGCGGTGGATGCCGGGCGCCCAGTCGCGCAGGTCGTGGACCTGAACATCCACCACACCCGCCTCGCGCGCCCGCTTCACGATGCTGAAGCCGAGCACAGCATGGATGAGATCGGGAAAGATCGTGACGACATCTATTCTCATGACGCTGGCGTTCATGGCGGGGGCCTTGTGGACGCCGCCTCTTTGGGGTCATCCACTAGGCCCGGCACATCGCGCACAACGATCTTTCGGTCATTCAGGCTGACGCTCACGATGAAGTCCCCGGCGACGGGAATCATCGCGCCGGCATCGGTCACATAAACATCGTGCGCGGGAGTCGTAAGCACGTCCGACAGCTTGCCGAGGGGGCGTCCGGCGTCCGTCAGAACGTCCAGGCCGAGGAGCTGATCTACATAGTATTCGCCGCCGGGCAGCGGTGCGCGCTCCGTCTCACGAATCAGCACGGAGCAGCCGTGGAAAGCCTCTGCGCCGGTCCGATCCGTTACTTCGTTGAAGTGCGCGATCCAAACACCCTTCGGCTGTCGGCGCAGGCCCTTCAGCGTCAAATCTTGCGAAAAACCATCACCGGCGCGCAGAAGGCGGACAGTGCGGCCTATTTTCAGAGACCGCGCGGCGGCGTCCGAGGACGCTTCGTGCGAGGAGGCCCCGACCAGGCGGAGTCGAAGGCTGCCGCTGACGCCGTGCGCTCCGGCAACCTCCGCCGCGAGAACCGAGTACTCGTCTGTTTCTAAACCCAAATCCGGCATAGTCGTATGAGGCAGCGATCTCGATTAGGCAGCGATCTCGATTAGGCGACGATCTCGACGTAGACCTTTTTCTTGGACTTCATCGCGACCGCTTTGGTGACGGTCCGCAGAGCGTTCGCAATGCGCCCCTGCTTGCCGATGACCTTGCCCAGGTCGCCGGGGGCGACATGAACCTCATAGGTCGTTGACTCCTCGCCCGGCACTTCGGTCACCGTCACATGTTCGGGTTCATCCACCAGTTCCTTGACGAGATACTCTATCATGGGTTTCAACGTGCTACAACTCCTCGTTTTCCCCTAAGGTACTGCCCGGCTCGCCCTGAGAGACCAGCCGGGGCCTTGCTCTTCTTGTGTTAGGCCGCCGGGGCGGCTTCGGCCGGTTCGCCGGGCGCTTCGCTCGTCGCCTGCGTCCCGACGCCCTGCTTCTTCAGCAGCGCCTGGACGGTGTCGGACGGCTGGGCGCCGACGCCGAGCCAGTAGGCGGCGCGGTCGGCGTCAATCTTCAGCTCATTCGGCTCGACACAGGGGTTGTAATACCCCAGGGTCTCGATAAAGCGGCCGTCGCGGGCGCGGCGGCTATCGGCGACAACCAGCCGGTAGAACGGGCGCTTCTTGGCACCCATGCGCCGCAATCGTATTTTAACGGACATCTGTATTGCTCCTTTCTTGAGTCGTTAAATCTTGAGTATGAGAGTGGTTATCGGAAAATCAGCGGCGCCCGAACGGAAGCTTGAAGCTCGGCGACGGTTTCCGCTTGTTCTTCTTGGAAGCCGTCTTGTTGCTTCCGCCGTGCTTGCCGCCCATGCCCGGCAGGGAGGGCATCGCGCCCGGATCCATATTGGTCAAGCCGCGCATCATCTTTTTCATCTGCTCGAACTGTGTCAGCAGGCGGTTGACGTCCTGGATGGTGCGTCCGCTGCCCGTGGCGATCCGGCGGCGGCGGCTGCCGTTGATCAGGCCCGGCTCGCGCCGCTCCTGAGCGGTCATCGAAAGGATCATCGCCTCGATATGGGCCAGGTGGCTCTCGTCAATGGCTACATCCTTCAGCGCGCCTGCGCCGCCCAGGCCGGGAATCATCTTGAGGATCTGGTCCAGCGGCCCCATCTTCCGCATCTGCCGCATCTGTTCTAGATAGTCTTCAAAGTCGAACTTGTTGGCCCGGAGCTTCTTCTCGAACTCGACGGCCTTTTTCTGGTCCAGCGCGCCCTCGGCGCGCTCGATCAGCGTCAGGACATCGCCCATGCCCAGGATGCGCGAGGCCATCCGATCCGGGTGGAAGACTTCGAGCGCGTCCATCTTCTCGCCGACGCCGACGAACTTGATCGGGCGGCCTGCGACGCTCTTGATCGAAAGGGCCGCCCCGCCGCGCGTGTCGCCGTCCAGCTTGGTGAGAATGAAGCCGGTAACATCCAGCGCCTCGTTGAAGCCCTGCGCGACGTTGACGGCCTCCTGCCCGGTCATGGCATCCACGACCAGCAGAATCTCGTGCGGCGCGACCGTCGCCTTGATGCGCTGAAGCTCCTGCATTAAAGCTTCATCAATCTGAAGCCGGCCCGCCGTGTCCAGGATCACGACGTCGTGACCTTTGCGGTCCGCCTCGGCAACGCCTTCACGCGCGATGATGTCCGGCTTGGCACCGTCCAGCGTAAAGACCGGCGTCTTGACCTGCTCACCGACGACCTGGAGCTGCTTGATGGCGGCAGGGCGGTAGATGTCGGCGGCGACCAGCATCGGGTTGCGGCCCTGCTTGCGGAGCATCAGGGCGAGCTTGCCGGCATGGGTCGTCTTGCCCGCCCCTTGCAGGCCGCAGAGCATGACAACCGTGGGGGGCCGGGACGCGAACGTCAGCGGAGCCTGTTCGCCGCCCAGAAGCGCGGTCAGCTCCTCGTCCACGATCTTGATGACCTGCTGGGCGGGGTGCAGACCTTCGAGTATCTCAATGCCGACCGCGCGCTCACGGATGCGGCTCACGAAGTCTTTGACGACCTTGAAGTTAACGTCCGCTTCCAGCAGCCCCAAGCGCACTTCGCGCAGGGCCTCGGCTACATCCGCTTCCGTCAGCGCGCCCTTGGAGCGGAGCCGCTGGAAGACATCTTGTAATTTGTCGGCGAGACTATCAAACATCGCTTAGTAAATTAATAGGTCAAAAGGGGCGTGTATTTGGCTCAGGAAGGAGACACGCCGGAGAGTATACATCTTTTGGGGGCCAAAAGTCAAGCAACGAAAAACGGGGACCTCGGCAGCCTAGAGAAACCCGGGATGGGCGGCAATAATATCAGTAGCATTTTGCGGCAAAGCGGGTATAGACACAATGGCGCGGCCAATGGCGGACGCGCCCGCAGCACAGAAGGAAGTCAGTCATGGCCGATCATATCTCTCACAAATCCTCTCCCTATATCTCCCTCAAGACCGTTAAGCTCTGTACGCTCTGCGGTACGCTGAACCACCGGGAAAACGTGGAATGCTGGACTTGCAGTTGGCACGGGGAATTCAGCCGAGACGAGCGCACCGTCGCCCTGGCGTGGAAGCGGCTGGAGTCGCGGTATGAGGAGGTCCGACTGGAGCACGTCACCGCGCGGAAGATGCGGGCATTGGGGGATTTCGGGACGCCGCGCCCGCGTTCACGCTGGCAGACGCTGGCCGACGGCTGCCGGACCTGGTGGCAGAACTTTCAGACTCAGCGCGACCTGCGCGAAGCCCGGCGTTTTGCCCGCCTGCGCTCCCGCGCTCCCTCCCGGCCGAACCATCTCGGCGTTTAATCTCGTTTCACCCTCTGACGAGCCGCAGCCAGTCGTGAAATAGAAAATACATACGGTCAATGAGCAGCGCCATGCGCGTCATGATCGTCGAGCCGAAGATGGCGCCGAACGAGAACATGAGCACCCACCGCCCGAACTGGGCTGTCCCCTGGACGGCCCTATTTCTTTGTTCAAAGGCGAACAGGAAGTAAACCAGGACCGAGACGACGATTGCCAGAAACAGGGCGTTGTTGAGGACGGATGACACTTGGTGAAGCAGCGGGTGCAGGTCGCCCGGCATGGGCGGCGATGGGACCAAAGATTTGGCGGGAATGAAGGACTTTGTCACTTGCGGCATGACACGCGCGCTGAAATCCTGGAAAATCGTGCCTGCATTCAGGCCGAAGAAGATGCCGAAAACCAGCCGGCTCATCCAGGCAAAACGTTGGGTGTAGATTCCATAGAACATCAGCCCGACCGGCACGACCATGGCCCACGCCCACTGCCCCTCCTGGGTCATGGGGTCCCACCACTGCGGCCTCAGAACCGTCGTCCAAATGAACTCCAGGTCGTAGCCCAGGGCCAGCCCTAGGAAGACGTGTTCGAAGAAGCGGTAGAAGCGGTTTTCCTTGAAGACAAGCGAGAGAATCGCCAGTGTTCCCAGCGCGCCGAACAACAGGATCGGATCAAAAAGGTGCCGGAGATAGCTCATCGCTCCCCCCTCAGACGGGCGGCGCGTCCGGCATAATAGCCGACATTGCCCAGGATGATCAGCAGGATGATCAGCGCGTAGACCAGCGAAAGCGCGCCCGCCGCGCCCGATCCGAAGCTCGGCTTGTCGAGGAGTTTTGCATCAATCAGCATCTTCTCATAATCGCCTGCGCCTTTAATGCCGGTCAGCATCCCCGCCATCTGCCCGGTGTCCAGGTAAGGGTAGTAAGTGGGCGCCATGACGGCGGTCGGCGCGAACAGGAAGGGCGGGTTGTTGTTCTGCTCGAACAGGCCAAGCCAGAATTCTGCGGTCGCACTGGGGGTGATCTCCACCACCGCGCCGATGTCGTCGCGCGTCTTAATCCCCTTCATCACAGGGATTTGGTCAAGCGGCGTGCCTTTGTAGTCCTTTTTGATCGTGTGGGGGATGTCCGTCACCAGGCCCTTAAGAATGGGCTGGAAGCTGGGGATGGGCCGGAAGCCCCAGTTCACATAGTCGCGCCCATAGACGTAGCCGAACTTGCGGGCAAGCGGCTCGACGATCTGCGTCTGCGTCACCGTGTTGTTCTGCGTGTCGAAGGAGAGGATGGCGAAGTGCAGGTGCCGTGCCATCAGGTGCGTCACGATCGCCTGGGCCTGCCACTGGTTTTCGCCGCGCGTACTGGGCGACCATTGGCCGTCAATGATGACCAGCTTGTTCGGGGACTCTTTTGCAACGCGCTCCACGGTGTCGTAGAAGTCCTGCGACTGCTTGCTCGGATAAGTCGGCAGCGTGATGGGAAAGAACAAGGGAATCAGGATGACGACCAGCAGGATGCCGTAGATGATGCGCCGGTCAATCGTCTGCAAGCGGTCCCAAAGGATAGTATTCATAGTTCTTTGTCGAAGTACGCTCCCCGCTCCAAACTCAGCCAGTAGCGCAGAGAGGTCGCCAGCAGGCCCAGCGCCAGCCCGAACAAGATGCCGCGTTGGGCGGGCGTGTTGATTTCCAGCAGCAGCCACTGCGCGATGCGCTCGATCCGAAAGTTCGCCCAGGGATTTTCGGCGGGATGGCCTAGCCCGTCTACGCCGGAGAAGAAGGGGATGCCCGCCGTAATGGCTGTGCCGAAGGAGACGGAGCCGACCATGACGATCAGCGCGGCGATCATCAGCAGGGTCGCCTCCAAAGACCGGATGCGGAAGGCGCGGTAGGCGGCGGACGCGATGTAGAAGGCGATCATGGCGAACGTGGCGGAGGTCAGGCTGTTCAGCCCGCCTTTGAACAAAAACTGGAACATTCCATGCGCGTCCTGACCGGCCCAAGCGCCCGGAACGGCAGGGATGACCGTCGCCTTCGGACTGTAGGCGTTCATCAGCCCGAACACGAACATCAGGGCGAACGAGACCAGTAAGACCACACTGTAGCCCCAGCCTGGCCGCCTCCGGGCAACGGTGCGGGTGTGAAGCTGCATCAGTGAAAAGACGCCCAGCCCGATGGCGAACGATCCGACAACAGCAGCAAGGCCGGCGACCACGTCCTGATAGGGGGTCAGCGGGTTCTGGCCGGTCTTACCTGCCGGCCAGAAGAACTCCAGGGCGAAATAGAGACCGCCCAGGAACGTGAAGAAGGCGATGATGCCCTTGCGCGCCCGGCGCGGCGCGGCCTGCAATGCCGCCAAAACGGCGAACATGAGCAGCAAGCCCAGCGCGAGTTTGCCGTAAAAGGCGCCGCCGTGCCCGTGAACCGGCGCGAAGAATTGTTTGAGAGCGTTCAAGTAGACGTTATTTGACCTTCAGGAAGTCCACGACCCAATGCAGGACGTTCGCATGTGCAAAGGTGGGCACGTTCAACAGGCTGACACAGACGAGGCCAATCAAAATGATCGCCAGCAGCAGCAGCTTGCAGTAGTCTTGGCCGACGATGCTGCCGAGCAGGGTCGGGTCGCGGGACAGGTACGCGCTGGCCGCGTAAAACTCATCCCCAATAATCACATAGTCGCAGGCGGCGATGAAGAACGGGATCTGGTTCGTCTCGGTCGTGCCGGCTACCTGGATAGCCCCGACCTGCTGGCCGACCTCGGCGAAGATCAAGGACTCGGCGAAGAAAGCCCCAAACAGGAACGACGCCGCCACGCGCTCACGGATCAGGATGCCGGCCACGCCCGACGCGAACGCGAACTGCTGGCCGGTCAGATACCGCACATCGCTCGAATCGTAAAGTTCAGGCCGTCCGGCGTCGGCATAAGCGTCTTGCAGTGTTTCTTCGGCCACGCCGGTCACGATGGGGTCAATGGTCGGGATGATGCTTTTGTTGCCGAACCGCGCGACGGCGCGGGCGATGTAGCCGAAGATCGAAAGCGCCTGGAGCGTCACCACGTCCAGGCCGCTGATGCCCGGCACCATCATCACGGGGCGGCCCATCTCGGTCGCCCGGCCCACCGCCTCATCTATGGCGTTCAGGCCCGCAATGCGCCGGATGTAGGGCACACGGCCACGCTGCGCCGAGAGCACCTTGAAGATGATGATCAGGGACAGCAGGACGACGATGCCGCTTACCCACCAGTTGTCACTCGCGTGCTGCATTAGGTGCCTTCATTCGGCTTCTCAGTTGGCTCTTCGCTCAACAGGTCAATCAGACGGCGCATGTTCTCCGGCTTCGCCAGAAGCTGGCTCAGGCGCTGCACATCGTTCAGGCCGCCCCGCAGGAGCGGAGCGACCAGAGGTGAGAAGGCGACCAAACCCTGCCCGCCGATGTAGCTGAGGGGCGCACTCGATTCCAGAAACAGAACGGCAGGGACTTCAAGCCGCCATTTGCGGACGGCGGCGGCAATTTTCTCCAGCAGGCGGTCGCGGTCCGCGTCGGGCAGCGGCGCGTCCCACTCGTAATCCAGCAGGCCGAAAGCATTAGGCACGGGCCACAGCCTCCTGCCGAAAATGCTGCACAGCGGCGATGACGGCCTCTTGATTGGCTGTGTCGAAGCGCAGGTAAATGCCGCGCAGCGGCTCGAAGCGGGAGTTTTTCGCGCGCAGCGGGCTGAGTTTGATGCCCTCATCGGTGAGGTAGGCGTGCCGGACATCTTCCCAGCGTATTTCCAGCAACGTCAGACCATGCCGCGCCGTGGCCGACTGCGCCGTCAGCGTGTACCGAACAGGAAAAACGAACTCCGACAAGGAGAGGAAAACCGCAGCGGCCGGCAGCAGCGCCAACCAGAAGGAGTGAAGGAGGCACAGGCTCAGGACAAAGACGCCCACCAAGACCAGGGCGAGACGCGGCGCGCGATGCGGCTGCCGCCGAAGCAGGTGGATGGACCAGGAGAGACTATCTTCCTGCGCCCGTTCCGGCGGAATTGTCATAACTGATGTGGGCAAAGACGCCATAAAGGTTGCTTGGGAAGGATTATCCCATTATAACGGCCCCAGGCGCGGTTTGTCAAGTCAACAGCCGGAAGAAAGCGAGGTCGCACTTTGTCCTCGGAAAAAGAAAAAGCGTCAATGCCTTGCCTGCCTCCCTCAATTTCGGGTAAGATAAGCCCATGCCGCTGCTCGATGTCCAGGACTGTACGAAACAGTTCGGCGGATTGGTCGCCGTCAACAAGTTCACATTGGCGCTGGAGCCGGGCGAGTTGGTCGGCCTGATCGGCCCCAACGGGGCGGGCAAGACCACGGCGTTCAACCTGCTGACAGGGGTGTACGCACCCACCAGCGGCTCCATCCACTTTGGCGGCCAATCCATTGCCGGACACAAGCCGTACCAGATCGCCGCCGCCGGCATCTCCCGCACCTTTCAGAACATCCGCCTGTTTCCCTCGATGACGGTCCTGGACAACGTCCGCACGGCGGCCCACATGCACTACAAGCCTTCGCTTTGGGGCGCAGTCTGGCGCGGGGCAGGGTTTGCCGAAGCCGAACAGGAAGCGATGGATCGAGCGCAGGCCCTTTTGGATCGCTTCGGCCTGGGCAGGTATGCTCAGGAATTGGCGAAAAACTTGGCCTACGGGGAGCAGCGTCGTCTGGAAATCGCCCGCGCGCTGGCGACCCAGCCGAAACTGCTCCTGCTGGATGAGCCGGCGGCGGGAATGAATCCCCAAGAAAAAAACGACTTGATGCGCCAGATCGAAAGCCTGCGCGACGACTTCGGGCTGACGATCCTGCTCATCGAGCACGACATGAAGGTCGTCATGGGCATCTGCAAGCGCATACTCGTCCTAGACTATGGACAGATCATCGCCGAGGGGACGCCGCGCGAGGTCCGCGAGAACCCCAAGGTCATCGAGGCGTATCTGGGCGAGGCAGACGCCGCTTTGAGCGTGGCCTGACATGACGGATATGCTGACGCTGGAGGGAGTTGAGGTCTCTTATGGCGCGATCCGTGCGCTGCAAGGCGTTTCGCTAACGATCCGAGCGGGCGAGATCGTGACCTTGATCGGCGCGAACGGCGCGGGAAAGAGCACGACGCTGCGCGCCATTTCGGGCCTTGTGCCCGCCCAACGGGGCCGCATTCTGTTCGACGGCGGCGACATCGCTTCGGTTTCTGCCGACAAGATCGTTCAACGAGGCATCTGCCACTCGCCCGAAGGCCGTCGCGTGTTCGCCAATATGTCCGTGCGGGAGAACCTGGAACTCGGCGCCTATACCCGCCGTGACCGCGTCGGAATCCGGGAAGACTTCGACCGTGCGCTGACGCTTTTTCCGCGCCTGAAAGAGCGCATCGGGCAGAACGCCGGGACCCTTTCCGGCGGCGAACAGCAGATGCTGGCAATGGGCCGGGCGCTCATGGCCCGCCCGAAGCTGCTCCTGCTGGATGAGCCGTCGCTGGGGCTGGCCCCGTTCCTAGTCCGTGACATCTTCAACATCATCCGCAACATCAACGCCCAGGGGACGACCGTCCTGCTAGTCGAGCAGAACGCGCATATGGCGCTGGGCGTCGCCCACCGGGGCTATGTCCTGGAAACGGGCCATATCGTGATGGCCGACGAGGCCAAAGCGCTGCTGGCGAACGATGACATCAAGAAAGCGTATCTCGGCGAATGAAGCGAACGTCACTGTATGAAACGCATCTCGCGGCGGGTGCCACGATGGTTCCTTTCGCCGGCTGGGACATGCCGGTCTCTTACGCAGGAACAGTGGGTGAGGTCGCCGCCGTGCGGTCTTCGGCGGGCCTGTTTGATGTCTCGCACATGGGCGAAGCGGCGGTGACGGGAGACGGAGCGTTTGATTTCCTCCAGTCGGTGACCAGCAACGACGTATCCCGACTTGCCTCCGGTCAGGCTCAGTATTCTCTCTTGCTGAATGAGCAAGGCGGCATCATTGACGACATCATTGTCTACTGCGGCGGCGTCAATGACTACTTCCTCGTCCTGAACGCCGGCTGCAAAGACAAGGACTGGTCCTGGCTGCAAGCGCAGGCGGAGAAAACGCCCGGCGTCACGCTCAAAGACCTCAGCGACGAGACGGCTCTGATTGCGGTGCAGGGGCCGCAGGCCGTCGAGCTTGTCGCGCGGGTGGCCGAGGATGAACGGCTGATTGGCTTGAAGCGTTTCCATTATGTCAGCGGGCAGATTTCGCAGACGCCATTGCTGCTGTCGCGCACCGGCTATACGGGGGAAGACGGCTTCGAGATCTTCTGCCCCTGGGAGGAAGCTCCACAGGTGTGGGGGAAGCTGACGGAATGGGGGGCGGTCCCGGCCGGACTTGGCGCGCGCGATGTGCTGCGCCTGGAGGCCGCATATCCTCTGTACGGCCATGAACTTGATGCCGAGACAGGGCCTTTCGAGTCGGGAGTCGGCTGGGCCGTTAAGCGAAACAAAGGCCGTTTCATCGGGGGTGACGCCCTGCCGGCGGGGAAGCCCGCCCACCGGCTTGTCGGTCTACGCATGGACGAGCGCGCCATCCCCCGTGAACACTATACTGTTTACGACACCGAAGGTCAAAACGTCGGCGTGACGACAAGCGGCACCTGGTCCCCCACCGTCAAAGCCGGCATTGCGATGGCCCGTCTGAATTCAACTTTCTCCGACCCCGGTACGCGCGTCGCCGTGGACATTCGCGGACGGCGTGCGCCTGCCACTGTCGTCTCTCTGCCGTTCTATCGCAACGGCGTCTAGAAAGGTTTTCCTATGTCTGAGCCTTCTGATTTGAAGTACGCCAAAACCCATGAGTGGGCGAGGATCGAGGGGGATGTCGCGACCGTCGGCATCACCCGGCACGCGCAGGAAGAACTGGGGGACGTCGCCCTGGTCCTCTTCCCCGAAGTGGGCCGCGTTCTTCAGCAAGGTGAGAAGTTCGGGGAGATCGAGAGTATTAAAGCCGTCTCAGACCTGTACGCACCGGTCGGCGGTAAGGTGGTCGCGGTCAACGAGAGCCTGAACGATGCGCCGGAGACGGTCAACGACGTCCCTTATGGAGAGGGCTGGATGCTCCGAATCAAGATGAGCCGGCCAGCCGATGCCGATACACTTTTGGATAGTGCGGCCTACGAAGCCTTAGTTTAGGAAAGCCCTTTATGTCCTACATCCCCAACACGGATGCCGACCGCGAGAAGATGCTGGATGCCGTCGGCGTTCAGTCCCTGGATGACCTGTTCGCGCCGATTCCCAAATCGCTGCAATTTCAGGGCGAGCTGAATATCCCGCCCCGCATGGACCAGATGACGCTGGGCAGGCACCTGACGCGGCTGGCGGGCAAGAACCTCCATGCGGACGAGGCGCCCTGCTTCCTCGGCGCGGGCATCTACGACCATTATGTTCCCCCGACCGTAGCGGCCATCACGGGCCGCTCCGAGTTCTACACGTCCTACACGCCGTACCAGCCCGAAATGAGCCAGGGCGTCTTGCAAAGCATTTTCGAGTTCCAATCCCTGCTCTGCCAGTTATTGTCCATGGACGTCGCGAACGCCTCCATGTACGACGGCGCGACCGCGCTGGCCGAGGCCGCCATCATGGCCGGGGAATTGACGGGCCGGAAGCGTCTGGCCGTCCTCGGCTCGGTCCATCCCGTCTACCGGCACGTCCTGGACACTTACCTGCGCCACATGAACCTGAGCGCCGATGTCATCACAGACACGGATGGAGTGGGGGACGAGACGGCAGCCGTCATCGTCCAGCAGCCCTCCTTCTTCGGGACGCTGGAAGACATGACCCGCTGGTCTGAAGCCGCCCATGCCAAAGGCGCCCTGCTGATCGCCTGCGTGGACCCGATCTCGCTCGGCCTGCTGACGCCGCCCGGCGAGTATGATGCCGACATCGTCGTCGGCGAGGGCCAGGCACTGGGCTGTCCGATGGGCTACGGCGGCCCGCTCCTGGGCTTCTTCGCCAGCAAGAACAAGTTCATGCGCCGCCTGCCGGGCCGCATCGTCGGCCAGACGAAGGACGGCGACGGCAAGCGGGCCTTCGTGATGACCCTGCGGACGCGCGAACAGGACATCCGGCGCGAGCGCGCGACCAGCAACATCTGCACCAACGAAGCCCTGTACGCCCTGGCGGCCTCGGTCTATATGGCGACGATGGGTAAGCAGGGATTGGCGCAAGTGGCCGAACTGTGCATCCAGAAGGCGCATTACGCCGCTTCAGAGATCGCCAAACTGCCGGGCTACTCGCTGGCCTTCCCCGACCGGCCGTTCTTCAAGGAGTTCGTGGTCAAGGCACCCGCCGATCCGGCGCGGATAAACGAACATCTGCTGACGCAGGGCATCATCGGCGGCCTGCCCCTGGGGCAACATTACCCGGAGATGGCCGATGCCGTGCTGCTTTGCGTCACCGAGCAGCGCACCAAAGACGACATTGACGCCCTGGTCACGGCCCTGGGTACTTTTCAAAACGGGAAACTATAGATGACCACTGACTTCGAGCCTCTGCTGTTTGAGATCAGCCGTCCGGGCCGTTTGGGCGTGGAACTACCCGCCTGCGACGTTCCTATCCAGCCCTTAGACAGCCTGCTGGCGCCGCGTGATTTGCGCCGCGACCTGCCGCTGCCGGAACTGTCCGAGCCGGAGGTGATCCGGCACTTCACACACCTCTCGCAGCGCAACTACTCGGTGGATTCGGGCTTCTACCCGCTCGGCTCCTGCACCATGAAGTACAATCCGAAGATCAACGAGGAGATCGCGCGCCTGCCCGGCTTTGCTCGTATCCATCCTTACCAGTCGGACGGTTCCGTTCAGGGAACGCTGGAAGTCCTGTATGCCATGCAGGAGATACTGGCCGAGATCGGCGGCATGGATACAGTCAGCCTCCAGCCCGCTGCGGGCGCGCATGGTGAGCTTTTGGGGCTAATGCTGATCAAAGCCTATCATGACGATCATGGGCAGGGGCATCGCGACACCATCCTGTGCCCGGAAGCCGCGCACGGGACCAACCCTGCCTCGGCGGCGCGCTGCGGCTACAAGACCGTCACGGTCAAGTCCGATGCACGGGGCCGGGTGGACCTCGACCACCTCAAGACGCTGCTGGCCGACAACGTCGCGGGCCTGATGCTGACCAACCCCAACACGCTGGGGTTGTTCGAGGACGACATCGCCGAGATCTGCGACCTTATCCACCAGTGCGGCGGCTTGGTTTACTGCGACGGCGCGAACATGAACGCCCTGGTCGGGCGGGCGCGGCCCGGCGACATGGGCTTCGACGTCATGCATTTCAACCTGCACAAGACGTTTTCCTCGCCGCACGGGGGTGGGGGACCGGGATCGGGTCCGGTCGGGATTAAGAGCATCCTGGAGCCATACCTGCCCGTCCCGCAGGTCGTCAAAACGCCCGACGGTTATTGCTTGGAGAGCGACCGGCCTAAGTCCATTGGCAAGATTCATGGCTACTACGGCTCGTTCCTGTGCATCCTCCGGTCGTATGCCTACATCATGTACTACGGGCGCGAGCGTCTGGCGCAGGTCGCTGAGAACGCCGTGCTGAACGCGAACTATATCCGAGTCAGGCTACAGGATTTCTTCGATGTCGCCTATAATGAACTGTGCATGCACGAGTGCGTCTTCACCGCGCGCCGGCAGCAGCGCGAGCACGGCATCAAGGCGCTGGACATCGCCAAGCGGCTGATGGACTTCGGTTATCACCCGCCTACGATCTACTTCCCGCTGATTGTCCCCGAAGCGCTGATGATCGAGCCTACGGAGACTGAGAGCAAGGAAACTTTGGACAAGTTCATCGAAGCCATGCGCCAGATCGCGCGCGATGTCGAAGAGAATCCGGAGATCGTCAAATCCGCGCCGCATGACACGCCCGTGCGTAAGCTGGACGAGGCGACGGCGGCCCGCCAGCCCTGCCTTTGCTGGTCTGGTCAGCCCGCGTGATCCGTCAGGCGTGTTGGCAGATGGATAATCAGCCGGGTAGCCCCTGGCACAACATGGGCGTAGATGCGGCGATGCTGTTGGAAATGTGCGCGAATCCTCAGAGCCTTCCGGTGGTTCGGATTTATCAATGGGACAGGCCTTCCGTGAGCATCGGGCGGCTCCAGCCGGAGGAACCCGTGCGTCGCCTGTATCCCGAACTGCCCTGCGTCCGGCGTCCCACGGGCGGGCGGGCCGTGCTCCACGGTGAGGATTTGACGATCGCGGTGGCGTCACGGACGGATTGGCTGCCGGATGGGGTGGGCAGAACGGTTCTTTCATCTTACCGGCTACTGATGACGGGCCTGGCAGTGGCGCTGGCGGAGGCTGGCCTGGACGTCTGTTTCGGCACTGAAAGGGTGAGCAAGGGCAAAGAAGCCCTTCATTGCTTTGACATGGCCGCCGGATGCGACCTGATTGACACGCGCAACGGGCGGAAGCTGGTCGGCAGCGCCCAGCGGCGCGAAGGGGATGCCTTGTTGCAACAGATGTCTCTGCCGCTCGCACTTTTGCCGAACTTGACTGCCTTTACGCAGTCACTGCGGCGAGGGTTCGGCCAGGCGCTGCGCGTCGACGAGTGGCTGTTCATTGACACGGCCGCTGCGATATGTCATACTGATATATGTCATACTGATAATTGAAGAGAGCGAGGGAAGCCGACCATGGCACGCAAAATTCTAACTTGTGACGATGAAAAACACATTGTCCGCTTGATTCAGGTCAACCTGGAGCGACAGGGCTATGAAGTGATTACGGCCTACAATGGGGCGGAGTGTCTGGAGAAGGTCCAGGAGGACCGGCCTGACCTGATCGTTCTGGATGTGATGATGCCGGAGATGACCGGCTTCGAGGTGCTGGAAGCCTTGAAGAAGAACCCAGAGACCGAGAACATCCCCGTGATCATGCTGACGGCACGGGCGCAGGACTCCGATGTCCTACGCGGCTGGCAGTCCGGCGTGGAGTGTTATCTCACCAAGCCGTTCAACCCGATGGAGCTGATCGCCTTTGTGAAGCGTATCTTTTCTATGGAAGATGGGATCGCCGATGAGAAACGGTACACTCTCTAGTGGGAATGGGCTTGTTCTGGTGAACAGTAATGGCCGGCCTGTAGATGGTCTTGATCTGGTGGATGACGCCGCCGTGGATTATCTCTCCAATCCCGACAATGAAGCGCCTTTAGTGCCGGAGGACGCACGGAGGACACACGCGACGTTGCTTATGTTCATGGTAGTCAGCATTGCGTGTGCGACGGCTGCCGTCGCGACGGGAAGTTATGCGGTCTGGCTGTCTCGTCATCAAGCCGCGCGTCAGACATTGATTGACGTCAATGACATCTTGAAATCATGTCAAACCCGGATGCAGCAACTGGAGGCAGATATCCAAAGGCTGCCGGAGCGTCAGGCGTAAAAAGCTTTGGACAAAGGAACAGGGCCGTTGCTGATATAAACCTGGCAGCGGCCTTCTTAGATCGTGTAAATTTGGTTCCGATAATGTATATTATGTTGTGTCTATGGTTCCAATCTGCTTGGTTCCCGGCTCTGCCTGTTGCGGCGCGGCGGGGTCGAGCCAGTGGTGATTGATAGCGAACTCCTCCACTGGCCTGCCTCCCAGCAGGTGTTCCTGGATGATGCGCTCACACACCTCCGGCGTGATTCCCGCGTACCATGTGCCCTCCGGGTAGACGACCATCAGCGGCCCGCCCCGGCAGAACCGGAGGCACTGTGCTTCCGTGATGTAGAAGTTTCGGCCTGACTTCTTCAACTCTTGGAACCGTCTACCCAGGTACTTGAGCGTGGTCAGGCCCTCGGCACGGGCGCAGCAGGTGCCTCCAGCCTCGTCCCGCATCCCCGCACACAGCAGGACGTGACGTTCGTAGGCCGGACGGTCGTGTGACTTCTTCCTCAGTGGCTTCAGGTCCAAATTAATTTACTCCCAATGCCGGTTATCTCCCACAGCGATGATATTATACCCTTATAAATGTAAAGATAATGTAATATATATTAACAAAAAAATTAATGTTGGAAAGCTAAAAATTAAGATAAAAGCAGGGCTATCACAGCCCTGCTCCTTATAACCTGCTAATGCCGAAAGTGACGCCGCCCTGTCAGCACCATCGCCGCGCCATATTGGTCGGCTATGGCAATGGACTCATCATCTTTCTTGGAGCCGCCGGGCTGGATGATGGCTGTGACGCCCGCTTGCAGCGCCGCCTCCGGCCCATCGGGGAACGGGAAGAAGGCATCCGAGGCCAGCACCGCGCCTTTGGCCTTCTCACCTGCCTGCGCCACCGCCAGCCGGACGCTCTGGACTCGGTTCATCTGTCCGGCCCCGACGCCGACAAGCTGCTTGTCTTTGACCAGCACAATGGCGTTGGACTTGACGTGCTTGACGAGTTTCCAGGCGAACAGAAGGTCGGACATCTCCTCCGGCGTCGGCTCCCGCTCCGAGACAGACTCCGTTTCCGCCGGCTTCAATGTCGCCGCATCCTGCGTCTGCACCAGCAGGCCACCGCTCACGCGCTTGTAGTCATACTCCTCGGCAGAGGGAGCGGCCATGCCCCTTGCTTCGAGCAGGATGAGGTTTTGGCCCCACTGCTTCTTGGTCGTCAGGATCGTGAAGGCGTCGGGATCGTAGCCCGGCGCGATGATGGCCTCGAAGAACGTGTTCTTGCCCGTAATCAGGTTGGCCGTTTCGGCATCAATTGTCTGGTTCACGGCGAGGATGCCGCCGAAGGCAGAGATTGGATCCCCCTCACCCGCCTGCCGGAATGCCTCCGATAGCGTCCCCGCCACGGCTGCACCGCAGGGATTTGTGTGCTTGATGATGGCCGCCGCCGGCGTGGACGTTCCGGCAAACTCCAGGACCAGGTTGTACGCCGCGTTCAGGTCGTAGATGTTGTTGAAGGATAGCTCTTTTCCGTGCAGCTTGATTGCTGATGCGATGCCGCCAGTCGCCGCCGGCTCCCGGTAGAACGCAGCGCGCTGGTGTGGGTTCTCACCATAGCGCAGGTCCTGCACTTTCGCGAACGCCAGAGTCAGCAGGCCGGGGAACCCCTGTCCTTCTTCCTGTGGCTCTTGGCCGGCAAGGTAATTTGTGATTGTGGCGTCGTATGCTGCTGTGTGGGCATACGCCTGCACGGCGAGGCGGTTCCGAGTTTCCTGCGAAAGCGCCCCATCGTTTTTCTGAAGCTCGGCCAGAACGGCCGGATAGTCCGTGGGCGAGACCACGACAGCAACCGCAGCGTGGTTCTTGGCGGCGGAGCGGATCATGGACGGCCCGCCGATATCAATGTTCTCGACAGCCTCTTCGCGCGTCACGTTGGGCCTCGCGATGGTCTCGGCGAAGGGGTAAAGGTTGACGACGACGAGATCAATGGGCGTGATGTCGTGCCGGGCGATGGTCTCCATATGCTCCGGCTTGGAGCGGTCGGCGAGCAGCGCGCCATGCACGGCGGGATGCAGTGTCTTGACACGGCCATCCAGCATTTCGGGGAAATGGGTGATGTCCGAGATGTTCTGGATCGCTAGTCCGGCCTCTGCCAGAGTTTTGGCCGTGCCTCCGGTCGAGATCAGCTCTACGCCCAGGTCGGCGAGACCCTGAGCGAAGTCCACTAGTCCTGCCTTGTCCGATACGCTGAGGAGAGCGCGTTTGACACGAATCATGGCGATCATTCCTTTCCTGGTTAAGAGAGTGCCGCGAAAAGGCGGCAACAAAAAAGCCGGGACACCCGGCACGTCGAACGTGTCAGGATGCCCAGGCGGACGGCAGTTCCGAATCAGCGCTTCCTCAGGGTGGCTCCCTGTAAACGCCAGTAACGCTGATTCCTTCTTGATTGCTCTCATTATAGCACCCTCGGCATCACAAGTCAATCGGGGCCAAGTTTTGGGAGTGTCTAGATTGGCGCAGGTAGGAAGTCAATCAAGTGGGCTTTGAGTCTGGGAAAGCGGCGCACAAACAACTGCCGCGCATTGTAACAAAACACGAACAGCTTCACCTGACGCGCCAGCG
>JAABUL010000428.1_pt1 | contig 90455 bp, 11 predicted proteins | sample 5559151 | NCBI WGS metagenome assembly JAABUL01 (sample SAMN10711876, study PRJNA513368) | rock metagenome | isolation source: Antarctica rocks | place: Antarctica: Victoria Land, Pudding Butte sud | reverse complement strand
CTTAGTTTAGCTAATTTTTAAAAATTTTGTTATAGCAATTATAGAAATATATTATTTAAGCTTGCAATAAGAAAATCTTTAGCAATACTTTTTACTTTAGTTAAATTTATTACAAAGAAGATTTTCTCTATTTATTGTATATTAATAAGAAAGAAAATAGTTTAGAGAAAATAATAATATTTATTAGTTAAACAAATAAAGTTGTTGCGCAAAATAGAGTAATTTGTAATTTGCAATCTTAAATTTGTTCTAACAATATAGATCAATATTTGCAAAAAAGATTAATTTTAGTATCTTAATAATATTATTTCGAGATATAATTAAAATCTATATTTTTTTTGTTTTATTAATATTCTTAAGTCGATATATTATTAACAAAAAAAGAAAAAAACTTGTTTAGAAATATCTACTTGATAATTTTTTTTAGTAATTTTGCTAATTATAGTTGATAAAAAAACTCTATTAAATTTTATTGTTAATAAGTATTTAAGCAATATTTAGCTTTTCTAATAATTTTGAAATATTAGAGCAATTAGACTTTGTTGTCGATTTTAACTTAACAATATTATATAGTATTGTTGCAATAATTTTTTTAAAATATATATTATAATATATATTATATATTTGATATCTTAGAAATCTTGCAGTTTTTAAATAAATTTGTTTTTTGTAGCAACAACTAATAACAACTAAAGTAATTAATTAAAATAAATTACAAAAACTTTTTAAGTATAGAAAATTCTTCGAATTACTAAATACTTAATACTGTATAGCCTCTCTATAGAGTGATTTCACTGCGAAAAATCGGTAAATTACCGGTGAACTCCCGGTGGAGATCCGGTAAGAAAACAGTTTTTTCCTAGTAATTTCCTAGTAATTTCCTAGTAATTTCCTAGTAAATTACTCGTTATACTCGGTTTAATATCCCATAACACGCCTTACGGTTAGTAGATGAGCTCACCGTTATTGCACCAAAGTATTTAAAAATAAACAATTTAATTAAGTAAATAAGTACTTATACTATCTAATATTAATAATAATTAATCTAAATTTGCACGCACTAGTAGGGGGGATCTTTCGCGCGTACATATTTTAAGCAAAACGTCTAATTATCTAATTAAAATTCTACTAGCGCTAATAATTGTAGAGCTAGAGCTTTCCCGAGTATTTTAAACTTTAAATTTAAGATTAAAACTTTAAATAGAAAAATAGAAAAATACTTTAACAACTTCACGCTTTGACGAATCAACGATTTAGATACTTTACTATTTAACATTCTTAAAACTAAAACCCCGATTAGACTAGTGTCGAGACTTGTCAAAATTTTCAAATTTGAATAAAAGTTATAAAGTAGCACCTATAGGATCTATAGGGTGGAAAACCGGTAAATTACCAGTGCGAATCTGGTGAGAGGTTCAGGATCGGTAAAAACTTGGTAAATTCTTGACGAACTCTCGGTGAACCCTTGGTGAACCCTCTAGAAATAACCAAAACCCGTGACTAGTTGATAGAAGCACTAGGAACTTCCGGTAGAATTACTTCTACAAAAGCCAGTACAGTATCTTAAATAAATTACTCGAAATCAGTTTGTAAAAAGTCGACAAATATTTCTTTTAATATCGATAAAAACATATATTTGTTGCTACTTCGAAACAAATTGATTGCAATAGCTATTAATAATTTTGCAAAGATATTTTATTTGTTTTCAGACAATATATCGATTTTCTTATAAAAAACTAGAATTAATTTTTAATAAAAATTAATATAATAGATAATTAAGTACTACTAAAAGTTAGTCTATTTATTACTAAAAGTCGAGTAGTACAAGTATATTCAATAAGAAGACTTATATTTAAACAAATATATTTTAGTACTTTCTTTTACAATAATATAATTTAGTCAGCAGTATTTTTTGGAGATTAAACAAGTATTATACAATATTATTAACTTATATATATTATCTTGTATTCTTAGATTTTTCTATATTCTATATAAGTAAGAAATTTTTTATAACAGTTTGTTGCTTTAGCTATAATCTATTTTGCTTAATCAATTTGTTATAATTATGTTAATTTATCTTTTTCGAGAAATACTTAGTACACTAAGAAGCTAAGTTCTTGAGAAATATTTTTGCAATAATAAAAGTTATATAAAAAAATATTGTAAAATAAAGTATTGCAAAACAATAAAATTAAGAATAGAAAATTTAACAATTACAAATATTTTATATTAATTTAAGCGCTCGAATTTGGTTATTAGAACAGAAAACAAAATTCCAATATATTTATCTTTTAGTTAATTAGATTTCTTAACAAATACTCTTAATTATAGATAGTATATATAAAGATATTAAAATTAAACAAAAGATCTATAAACAACGCAAAATAATACTGTTTAAAAAAATATATAAGCTGAAAATTTTTTGTAATACTAAAATTGTTATTATTATTTACAAATACAATTAATATTTAATTTATAAATCTATATATTAGCAGTTGTAATTGCTATTTATAGAACAGATTATAAATTAAGTTTTTGTAATTCCAAAAATAATTGTCTAACAATTATTAGAAAAAATTATATTTGCTATTAAAATATATTTTGTTTTATAATTTAAATTTTAAAAAATAAAGTAAATCGAAAATACAAATTATTAAACTAATACTATTAGCAAATAAAAAGAATTTATAAGAGAAACAAAATTTGCAAATATTGCAAAATAAAGATTTATTTAAAAATGTAACAATAACAGAAGATCGAAATCTAAAAAAACTAGAAAAAAAGAAAGATACTAAGATTTAGAGAGATCGATAAATGCAAAATTATATTTCTAATACTTTGAAGAGATATCTATAATCTTTCTCGAAAAAAGAAAAAAAAAAGAAAAAGAATATAATAATACAATTGCAGCAATTCTGTAAAATAATTCAAACAATATAGTAGAATTTTACTATTATTTTCTGCTTGTTTAGTTATTTATTTAAGCAATTAGAAAACAACAATATTAGATATTAACAAAAATTATATCTAAAATTATACAACTTATTATTAAAACTTTTTTAATAAAGAAAGACAAATTATAGTTACTAATTCGAAGTTAAAGAAATTCAGCTAATAATATAATATTAAGATTTAAAACTACAAAAGTAAAATTAAACAAAAACAATCTTATAACTAAGTTTAGTTTAGCTATATAATTAACTTTAGAATATTCTATTCTTTTAAAACTGTTAAATAGCAGTAAAATTCTATTTATCTCTCTCGATTCTTTCTTAATAGCAATTATAAACTTTTTGCTTATTAAGTATTTTTTAAATAGTTTTTTATTTAAATTGATTAAAAGTTTTTTTTATAAAACAATCTAAAAAATCTAAAAAAAAGAAAACTTTATTTAATAAAAATACAGAAATTTAAAAACTATTTTAGCAATTACAATTTCGAAAGTAATAGTAAAATAAAAAATCGAATTAAAAAAATAGTAATTTCAAAAATCTATAAATAAATTTTAAAGTACTAGATTTCAATTAAAATTGTTAAAAAAGTATAAATTTTTAATTCCAATATAAAATAATAGATATTTTAAAATTATCAAGTTTTGTAATTACAACTTTAAAGAGATATACAATTATATTATTATATAAAACAAAAATAATTTTAATAACTTTTACAATATTGTTTAAAAAGACAAAAAAAGAACAATTCTAATAATATTTAAAAGTTCTTAAAACAATAATAATTAACAATAATAATATATTTTTTATTTTAAAAATACTAAAGTCTTTAAATTTCTCAAAATATTTTATTATTTTTTGCAAAATAAATATAGTTTTTCTAAAATTATCTATTTTGTAGACAATTATATTTTTTAAATATATAACAATATTAATTGTTTAAACTTTCTTTTATATATAATAAAATATTAAATCTAATAGTTAAGATTTCTTTCAAAATTAATCTAATCGACAATTATATTCTATACAAATATTAATAGATATAAATTTTAAATATATAAAATTAAATTTAGTTGCTTTGTATAAATATATAAAGTATATTGCAAACTTAAAAGTAAAAGAATTGTTATATATAATTTTTTTAATAAAGTTTAGTAATATTAGAGTATACTTAACTGTTTAAATATTAATTTAAAAAAAAATATTAACAATACTATAATAACAAAAGACTTTTAAAGAATTTTCTATAAAATAGAAAATTAGTTTTGTCGAAAAACAATTTTAGATTAAATATATACTATAATAATTTTTTAATTTTGATATAAACAATTAATAAAGTTTCAATTTGTTATATTTAATATTAAAAGAAAATTTTTAGACAAAAATTTTATTTACTAATTTTATTTGCAATTTTTCCAGAATTGCAAGCAATAGATACTCAAATAGTAAAAAGATTAATAATTATTTTAATAGTAGAGAAATTAATAAATACTTTAACAATAGTAGTTAAAACAGTTTAATATTATAATTAACAGCAGATAATAGAGAATTTTTAATATTAAAATTTACAATAATTATTTTTGCTATTAATAATATTAGTTTTTAAAATAGAGAATTAGAAAAGAAAAATTAAATATAAAACAAATTTTACAAATATTAAAGAATAAGAATCTATATATATTTTGTAATATTGTTTCTTTAACTTTGCAAAACAATTCAATTTTTTTAAAAACTTAGTCTAGATTAGTTAGTTTTTTAAAATAGATTTAGAACAACTAAATATTACAGATTTTTTTTTTATTTGTTTAAAATTTCTGCGCAATAAAAGCTTAATATTATTTTGCTTTTATATAATCGAATTATCAAGTTTAAATTTGTATCGATTTTGTATAATTTAAATAAGAAAAAGTTAACTATTTTGTATAATAGATAATCTATAGTTAAAAAAAGACAAAAAAAAGACAGATAATTTTTGTTTGTTAAAATAGATATTAATATATATTTGCAAAAAAGTATAAGCAAATTATAGCTAAAATTTATATTGCAATAATATTGCAAACTAGAGCAAACTAAAAAAAATATATACAATTATTAAAAGCATTAGCTTCTTAACAATTAAATTAAAACTATTTTGCTTTAGTTAATAATTATATATTGTAGCAAACTATAGTTTGCAAATACAATTTAATATATTATAGATAGTTATTAATATTTTATGCAAACAAATTCTTGTTTTAGTTGTCAACATTATAATAGAAAGACTAAATCTACTTTAGTCGATAATTATATACTACAACAAGCTACAATAAATTGCAGTCTACTATTAATAGATAGATATTAATATCTTATATCGATATTATAATAGAGATTTACTATAGTTGATAGTTATATACTGCAGCAAGCTGCAACAAACTGCAATCTACTATTAATAAATAGACAATAATATCTTATAGATAGTTGCTAAAATTAAAGATAATTATAGTACTATAGCTTGCAACAATTAATAAACAATTAATAAGTATTAAAATCTTATATAAAGATACTAAAATTCTATAAATATTAATTCTAATAACAATAAAACTAAAGTTGTTTCGATTAATAATTATATATTGCAGTAAATTGCAGTCTACTATTTAGTACTAATATAGTTGTATAATAGCTACTAATTCTTAATCTTAATACAACTATTATTAATTGTTTTGTATTTTGTATTTTCTATATATATTAATTTTTAGCTTTATTACAATATAACAATACTATTTAAAAATTAAAAAAACAAAATTTTGCTTTATAACAATTATATATTGTTTACTTATTTTTCGAATACTCTTTTAATATAGAAAGATATTAATATAAATATAAAGCAAATTTTGCTTAAAAATATAATAGAAAGACTTTGTAATTATTGGGCATATAGCTTATCCCAAATGCAAATTTCTTACTCGAGACAAGCTTATTTCAAGTAAGAATTCTTATCTAAGATAAACTCTATTTATACTTAGTTTATGCTCAACATAAAGCGTACTAAATAAAACAAAAATTATAAGTTTAAAAAGTTGCTCTTATTGCAAGTTGTATACATTAAACATATACTAAATCTATAATTTCGTTATCGCAAAGCTTATTTTAAATAAGAAATTTGCATCTAAAATAAGCTTTGTTTATGTCGAATCTATACTTCACATATATCGTGTTAAATTAAGCAAAAAGATTAAAAGTTTAAAAACGCATTAAAGAGAATATATATACATCTAGCATATATTAGATATATAAATTGATTATCTCAATACATCAAGTAATTATAATTTTGTTCAATTTCTAAGACTTAGAATAAGCTAAATATATACTCAACATAGTTTATAATTATTAAAAGAAAAACTATTATCTCGATTTTAAATGCGCAATTTCGATGCGTTTATGCAAGATACAATTCAAATATAGATTTAACATTGCTATAACATATATTAAAAATAAATAAAATCGCGCAAATTGTATATCAAGTCTTTAGTATATTTTGTAAAATTAAAGTACAATTGTTGCGTTTTTTATTTTTATCTTTTTTAATTATTTGCATAGTTGTAGTATATACTTTTAATTTTATTAACAAATCTATAGCATAAATTTAGCATATTTTCTAATTTTACTATTTCTATTATCTTAACATATATTTAGCATAAGTATTGTCACAATTTAGTTTGCTAATCTTAGAGTATATTACAACAATTCTAATATAACAAACGCACAAAACTTGTCTTTTCTAAAGTATTATTATAATAAGCATAGCATATGCGACGCTTTTGTCTAGCATATACTAATTACACACTTAAAGATTTTTCTTTAATTCGAATCTTAATTTTGTAACTAAATATAAGTATTCAATTATAACACAATTCTACATTAAATATATATTAAGTCTATATTTAATATATATAAAATTCAATTAAGTAGATAACAAATCTAATAAAAAGACATTTTTTGTTGCAATTTAACTTATATTAAGCATTAACAATATCTATTATTAAATTCTTAAAAAATAATAGACGATCTAAACATAAATTTAATCTAAGCTTAACATATATTAAATATTATTAATAACATCAAATTTTAAAATTCGAATTGTTTTCTTTAATACAAACGTATAAATCGCATAAATTTAATTGCAACTCTATATACATTAAGCATTAACAAATGTAATTGTACAATAATGTTAATTAATTAAATGTATAAAATAACTTTTATCGTTCTTAATTGTTAATTATTCGTATATATAGTTGTAATTTTATTTATATTTAATATATATTAAGTTAAGATTAAAATTAAACTACGTTATTACTAAAGAACGTATTATACTAAAGTAAATAAACAAATACTTTAATTAATTATATACAACGCATACGCTAAGCATATATAGTTGCAAATCTAGACACAAAAAATATTTCTTCAAACATACATTATTTTAAGAAAAAATATATATCTTTTTTATACTTAATATATATCTAACTTATGCTAATTTAATATTGTAAAGCTTTAAATTAAATTTAAAAAATAGCAAAATACAAATTATTCTACAAAATTGAAGTATAACTTTTATATATTTTGTCTAAGCTAAGCTTATATTTTGCATAAATACAAATATATAATTAATATAATTGTCTATTAATATATTAACAATATAAAGCATATTGCGTAAACTAGATTAATATTAAATATATACTAAACTTATATAGAACAATTGTTATAATTAAAGATTTGCGATTGTTTTTAACACATACTTTTATTACAAAGTAAGCTTATTTTATACTTATTATATACTTGATTTATCTCTTATTTTCTTTATTTTTATACTATATATATAAATGCTTATTTTGTAATTTAAGACTTCGACAACGTATTAATTACGCATAGATTTAACTAATATTAATTTCGCATTAATACAACTTTTAAAGTTATTAATCAATTATTGTTTGTTATTTTTTTTCGAATATTTGTCTTTCGATTTAAAGAATACTTGTAAAAAGCATACTTTTAACTTAGTTTTAAAATATGTTAAGCTTACGTTAATTTATTTTTAACGCTATATTAATACTTCGATCAAAAAGCTTCTTTTTGTATATCTTATAATATTAGTTTGTACTTAATATATACTTAAACTATACGCAAATTAATATATTTACTATAAATATTCAATTTTCGAATAAATTATTTAATTATATCTTAGATTCAATCTATACTAAATATAAATTAATATCAAAGAAACATAAAAAAGCAAAGAAATCTTATAATAATAATGCGTTTAAGATCTTAAAAATCTTCAAAAATTTATATTTTATTTATATTTAATATATGCGTAATTAACGAAAAAAAGTTGTTTATAATAATAAAAAGTTAAATGCAATAATCGATTCTAGTAGAAGAGTCTAAGACTCGTATATATTATACTTATGCTTACTATATATATAGAAGAGAATTATAATGCTTCTTTTAATTTAAACAAGAACAAGTCTTATTTATTAATTTACTATATTAAAATTATATTAATTTTATATTTAATAAATGCTTGCGTTCTAATTAATATTTCAATAACAAAAAAGAGTAAAATATTATTTGCAATTTTATGTTACGTTTATAATATATTTATACTAAGTTTATACATAGCTAGTTTTTTTTCAAATAAATTTATCTCTATTAACAACAAGAGTTAATGCGATTATCTTTTTATTTATATTAAAATTATACTAAGTTTATACTTAATTAATACAATTATTGCAAAAACTATTGTTACATCTACAACTAAAAAAGACAAAAATTAAATTATTTTTTATTGTGTATATTATATATATGTTAAGTATAAATTAGAACAAATTAGCAACAAGAAATTTTTAAAATTGTTTAATTAAATTTTAGACTCAATATATATTATATATAATACTTTGATTTGTCTTAACTAATTGTATACTTTCGATTATATCTAATATATACAATATAGACAATTAAGTATTTGTCTTTTTAACTTCAATCTAACAAAGTAAATTAATACTTATTATATGTTTTGCTTTTATATAATTGTTGCAACAATTATATCTTAATAAAAAAGTTTCTTTTATAAATTAATTTAAAATAAAGTACAATCTATATTTAACATAAAATCTCTCTATACTTTTTTTAATCTTAAATCAAGATTCTCTTTTTAATTATATTCAAATATATATTAAGTTTGTATCTTGTCTACATTTACTATATACTTATTTTATTTATTATTTTAATCTTATACTTACTTTTTTTATTCTAAATATTATTCTTTATAAAATAAAGTTAAACAAGCAATTATAATAGTTTATTATATTGTCGTACTTGTTAATTTTACAAATAATACAAATATTTTGTATATAATTTCGTTTTTAATTGTTTCTTTTTAATTTTTAATTTTTTAATAAAATAATAAATCTTTTTTTAAATTAATACTTAATATAAACTCGATATATATTAGATTTATACGTAGTCTTTTAAGTCTAAACGAAAGTTCTTAAATTATTAATATTATACAATATTTATAAAACAAAGATATAAATTTATAAGCTAATTTATCTTTGTTGTTGTTTTAATTGTTTAATAGATTTTGTTAATTTACTTGTAATAAAATTATATTTAAAATATTCTTTATATTGTTAATAATATCGAATTTCTTTAATTCGACAACTTTTTTTGTTAGTTTTTTCTCTTTTTTTTCTAAAAGTTTGTTACATTCTTAATATATATATTGTATGCGTTGTTTTCGCATTTAATTTTTAATTTAATATTTTAATAATATTGCTCTATATTTTTTGCTTAATTTTGATATATTATTTATAAAGCTTAAGTCTAATTTATGCTTATTTAAGCTAGACAACAATATACGTTAAGTTAATGTTCGACGTTTGTCTTTTCTAAATAATATCTTTATATATCGTTGTATTAAAGAGAACGTTTTAGAATTTTTATCAAATATATATTGAGCCAATATCTAGCGTTTATCTTTTCTAGATAATATCTTTGCATGTTGTCGTATTAAAGAAGACATTTCAAGATCTTTATCTAACATATATTGAATCAATATTTTTTTTTTTTTTTTTTAGATAATGTCTTTGTATATCGTTATATTAAAGAAAATATTTTAGAATCTTTATCTAATATATATCGAATTAATATTTAATATTTGTCTTTTTTAAATAATATCTTTGTATATTGTTGTATTAAAAAAGATGTTTTAGAATCTTTATCTAATATATATCGAGTCGATATTTAACGTCAATTTTTTATTAAGTAAGTAGTTCTTAGATTGCGACTTTAAAGTATATAAAAAATCTTACTATTAAATTTAAATATTATGTTTGTGTTAAATTTATACTTAAAATCAAGTTTATTAAGAAAGAATATTATATAAGAATTTTTTAAATTAAAAGAAAGGTATAAATATTGTTAACAACGCTTTGCAACTCTTCGATTTTTTTTATCTATAATTTAATTAGTTATTAAGTCAAATTAAATATAAACTAATTGTATATTTTTTTTGATTAATTGAGCGACAATACAATTGAATTTACTACAATTGCGTCAAATAAATAAAATATTTTTTTTGTTTCGAAATTGTTCTTTTCAAACATCTTAATAGCGTATTTTCTTATTTTAGCATATAATTAGCATAAATATAGCTTAAAACAAATATAGATTTTATCTAAATATAGAAGCAAGTAATAATAATTTTTGTTTCGCAAACTTATTGTCTTAAAAGTAATTGCTTTCTTCTATATTAATATAATTGCAAACTAGCGTTTATTAATGCAAAAAAAAAATTAATTTCTCTTTATATAATTTAACAAGAATTTATTTTATTTTTTGATATTTAATTTATATCTTAAGTTTAAAATATAATATACTTATACTATTTATATATTGTAGTAATTTGTTAACAATCTTAATCTTTTAAAGTTAATTAATAAAATAAGTTGTCAAATAATTAAAATAATATTTTCGAAAATTATGCTTAAAATATATTTGATAAAAGATTAATATATATTCGAGAAATTTAAATTACTCTCGAAAGTTGTTAAAATTGTAAAAATATTTCTTAAATTTTAAACAAAACATTAGTAATATCTATATAATTCTAATATATACTAAATATACTTTAAGTTTGTTTTTTGTTTATATTTATTATAAAAGTTCGCAATTCTTTGTTTTTACAATTAATATAAAAAATTTAAATAGTTTAACAAACAACTTCTTTTAACGTTTTAAATATTTTAATAAATATTGTATAATAATTTTCGATAATTTTTACATTAATTTACGCGTAATAATAAATATTAATTTCTATTGTAATTTAAGTATACACTTAATATATATTGTGCATGCATTAAATTTACAATAATAATTCTTGTTTTAATTTAAAATATTATATAGATTTGTTTTGTTTTAAACTTGTTTAAATATAAGATTTATTTTAAAATATAATTGATTTATAAAGATTTTAATCTAAGTATAAGTACAATATACAACAATATATTGTTAAGAATTTTTGTTAAAATAAATAATATTTTTAATTTATTGCTTTTTTAAAGAACGCAATTGATTAAAAGCAAATTTTCGCTTAACTTCTATAGATTATAAGCTAGATTTATACAATATTTAAACTAAATATAAACTAATTTTTTAAAGCTATTTTAATAAAAAATTTCTCGAATTTTTGTTTCTAAATTAATATTGTTATGCGATTTTTTATATTAAGATTATTGTATATATAACGCAAAGCAATCTTGTTATATTTTGCGCATAAATCGAATATAATAGAAAAAATAGCAAAACGTTTTACAAAATGTTTAGAGCAAACAACGCATATACTAGATATAAGCTTAGTTTATGCGCTATCAAAAATAATAAATCTTGTTGTTTAATTATTGCAATTACGTTGTTGACAATTTCTTAAAACATTTTGATAAAATATAATAAATAATAAGTATAATTTTCGCGTGCAATTAGCATAAAGAATGGAAATTGTTCTTAATTAACAAAAATATAAATGTCTAATTAGATATTGCATATATTAGTCTTAATTTTGTTACTTCTTTAAAAATAATTAAATTTAATATATATTTAATATATATTAAATTTGCATTAAAATAAAATTGATCGCAAATAAAGTTTTTAGAAGCTAGATATCTAATAAAAATGCAATTTTTTGTACGTTATTGTAACTTGTAGTCTATTAAGACGCGAAAATAATTAATATTAATACGTGTTAAATTTGCGTTAATAATTCAATTTGTGTGCTATAATTTTGTATCAAAAAGTAGAGAGCATCTAATTCGATAAATCTATAAGATTAGTTTACAAATAATATAAATAAAGTAAAAGTTTATTTTATAAGTCTCTTATATAGTAAGCTTTTAATTTTCGTATATGCGAGTTATAGATTTAAAATACACACAACATATATATTAATTTTGTTATTTTTTAAGAAATTTATAATACTAAGTCTCTATGCGACGCTTTAATTGCGCGTTGAAATTTATTATATACGTTAATTAAGTAAAGTATTGTCGAAAATTGTTAATATTTTTAAGCTTAACTTTATTGTATATTAAATATATATATAGTACGTCTAGATATATATGTTTGCAATACTTAATTTCAAAATATTTAAAACTTTAATACTAAATTTTGTTTGCTTTGTCTTTTTTTTAATTTCTAAAAATAAAAAAGCAATTTAAGTAATCTTAAAATTAATTGCGACAACAAAAAATTAAATCTAGTTTTAATATAAATCAAAATTATATTTTATTTAAGTTAAATATATATTAGATATATACTTGTTAATTAATATTTTAATAGAGATATTAATTGAGATCTTAACTAATATTGTGCTTTTCTTATATACAAAATAAAAAATTCTCTTTAAATGCGTATATAAATATGTTAAAATATTGTAATAATTTTGCACTTTTAATACAATTATTTGATTGCATTCTTCGAAAATAATTGCAATCTTATTAACGTTAATAAAGCTCTATATATAATAAACATTAGCTTAATATATAATAGATATAAAGCGTAAAAGAGAATTTATCTTTTTAAGTCTTATAAGCAATAATTTGTTAAAATTATTAAACTTTCAATTGTTTAATGCATTTTAATTTTTTTGATTGTTTATAAAAGCATTTTTGTTAATATCTTAATTATTTAATGTTGCATTTAACTCAATAATATTAATATTATTAAAATTCGAAATTTGTTTATATATTTAGCAAATATCTAATATATAATAAGTATAAAGTAAATCTTAATTTTATTTATTTATTGCGAAATTGTTTGTTAATTTTAATTTACAAGATTTTTAAACGTAAAAGAATTCTTCTTGTTAAAAGATATAAAGACTTCGAAGACAAAAAAATTAATAATATTATTAAAAGATATATTGTTATTAAGATTTAAATTAAATATAGACTAAGCTTAAATATAATATATGTGCAAAACAAGTAATTGAATTGCGCAAATATAAAACTATATCGAGCTTATACTATGTTTAAAAATAATTTATGCTATAACAAAATATAATCTTGCAATACGTAAATCTTGTTTTTAAACTTAGTTGATTGCACGTTACAAATCTTACACAATTTTAAAAATATTATAGATATAAAAAATTAAATTTATGTCTAGCATATATCAAAAAGAAGCAAAATTCTAGAAGTTAATTTTTAGTTAACATTAAATAAAAAAGTTTATACTTTATATAAGCTATATATATATTAAATTTGCATCTCGATCGCGAACAAAGATCGCAATTAATTTTTATTGTTTAAAATAATTATGCTAAGTATAAGTTGAGCATCGACAAAGCTTATCTCAAGTGAGAATTTTTATCTAAGATAAGCTCGTCTCAAATGCGATTTCTACACTTAAGGTGAGTTGCAATCTAGTAATTATTAATATTTCGATATAGTTAAATATATAAAATTTTGTTAAAAAAAAATATTAAAGCTTCTATAGATACAATTTAAATCTATAAAAAATAAAAAATAAACTAAGTTAAAAAAACAAATTACAGAATACAAAAGTCTAAATTTTTTTTTGTTCTAAATTATATTATTAATCTAATTGTTTGTAAACTTCAAATAGTTCTGCAGATTTTGCAGCAACTATCTTAGTTATACTAGCTATATTTTTATTGCTTAAGTAGTTGCTAGCACAGATATATTATTGTTAACAATTTAAGAAATATTATTTAAGCAATAATCTTATATAAATTTTTAAAATAATATATTGTTAGCAAATTTTTTTTGTTATAATATTTTGCTTTTTATTTTTTAGAATTTATTTAGTACTTTTATTGATTACTTAAATATAAATTAAATTAATTCTAATAATATATTTAATACTTCTTTTTTCTTCAAATTTATTTAAATTATTTATTTTTTTTAATAATTATTTTGTTTTAACAATATATCTAATACTTTTTCTTTCTCTAAAATTATGTAATTCTTTTAACAATTATTTTGTTTTAACAATATATCTAATACTTTTTCTTTCTCTAAAATTATGTAATTCTTTTAACAACTATTTTGTTTTAACAATATATTTAACAAGTCTTTTTCTATCAAAAATAAATTTAATTAAACAATTAATTCTTCTTCTTTTATAGAAGTTATTAGAAACTATATTAATTACAATTCTAGTATAAAATATCTTATTAATTGTTAGATTATAGCTAATAACAATATAGCGCTATTTTATATTAATAAGTTAACTACAATTCTTTAAAAAACAATAGTAGCTTTTTACAATCTACTATATATATTTAGTTTAGCAAAAGTTAAACAAAGCAATTTGTCTAAAAAAACTAACAAAAGATTTCTCTTAATATTAGAGAAACTTATATATAAAAGTTTAAATTGTTTTATACTATAATAATTTATAGATAAAATACAAAAAAATATTTATCTACTTTTTAGTCTTTAATTTAGTAAAATTATTAATAGAAAGATTGCTTAGTTAATCTATTTTTATATTGTAAGACTTTTAGCAAACTTATACTTTTTAAAAAATATAAAAACAACAAATTTTCTATACAATCTAATAGAATTAATTGTAGAATTATCTTAAATCGATTGTAAATTAAAATACAATATATTTTGTTTTTAATAAATTTTAAGCAAATACATTTATTGCTAAACTTTCAATTAATATACTATTTGCTATTAAATTCTTTTGCAACAATTATTATTAAATATAATAGACAAAAATATAATAGATATTATATATTTGTTTTCAATTTACAATATTAAATAGAAACTGTTTATAATATACAAAAAACTTCTTTCTTTGCTTTTCTATATATTTGTTTGTTTGTTTAAATACTAATTAAATATTTATACTAATATTAGTTTTATAGAAAAACTATTTAATCTATTTTATAAAAGATCTAATATATTGTTAATATTTTAAGTATAATTTGCAACTAACTGTAAAAAAATATTGTTATTGTTATTTTTATAAAACAAAAACAGAAATCTGTAATTTAATTTTCGATTAAATTATATATGTTAATAGTTTAATACAATAATTAGATTTTTGTTTTCTTTTTTTTTCTATTTAATATACTATATACTGCAAGATTTTATACTATAATTTAAAAATAGTTTGTTTACTAAAATTAAGTTAAGTTATTTAATTTAATTAGCAAAACATATCTAATAAACTGTTCTATTTAAAATATATAAAATATATAAAATATTTTTTATTTTTTAATACTTGTTCGATTTAAATTCTGATCGAACAAATAATTGTTTAATTGTACTTTTACTTAAGCAAGTCTGCGCTTTATAGCTATTATAGAATATTATTCAAAATATTTTTTATCTCTCGAATTTAATTCGACAATATTTAGCAATTTTCTAAATAAATTAAAGATATCGAATATTTTAATATTTACAAATATTTAATTAATTAACAATTTTTTACAGTTTAATCTTATTTTATATTTTGTATTTATCTTAATTTTTGTTCTTTTAATATACAAAGAATATAAAAGATATTAATAGACAAAGAAGTCTATATACAAGATAAATAATATTACAAATTTAATATAATTTTAATAGATTATAAATAATATCTATAATTTATATATTATATTGTATACAATATGCAATGTTTAAGTTAGCAAGTTTTTATATAAGTTTCTATTTAGATTATCGATTTATTTATTGTTAATATATTATAGAATCGAATATCTTATTAAGTAGATTTGTTTCTCTAATATTTTAAGCGCAAAATTTGTTGCTTAAAATTTTTTAAGATTTTAAAACAATATATTTTAAAGTTGTTATATATAGTAATACAGTACTACTATTGGCGCAAGACAAGATAGATCTATATTATATATATTTTATTAGATTATTTAAAGAATCTATTATTAAAATAGATAATAACGCTAATAAACTTTTTAATACAAATATTTTGTTAAAATAAGATAAAAATATATCGAGTATATTTGCTCTTAAATATATAAAGTAATATCTTGCTCAAAATTAAACAAATATAAATTTCTATCTTCTTGCGTTAATATACAACAATAGTAGTTTTATTTAATATATAAAAATATTTAGTCTATTTCAATATATATATTAATATTTTTTGTTATTATATATATTAAGTATATTTTTGTTTTGCGTTGTTTGCAAATTTTAATTTAAAAAATTGTATTTATATTTTTTTAAAATCTTTATAATATTAAAGTAATTTCAAAATACTATAATATATAAAAATAATTATTTCTTATAATCGAATATATTTGAATTTGCTTTAATATAGAGTAGCTAATATACAATAATTTTAATAGTTAAATTTAGTTATTGTAAGCAAGACTTTGTTAATACAAAATATAGAACTAACAAATTTTTTTTAAATTTAATTGTATCTAATTTAAATTAACTTTAAAAATTAGAAATAAATAAATATATATTACAAATTTGTATTCTATAGTTTATATTAAAAATATTTTGTTTAAATTGTTTAATAAATCGAGCTTGCGCTAAAGATATTTTGTATTAGTATTGTAAAAATATTTTTTAAATATTGTACTACAATTTAATTTCTAAAAATAAATTATATATTCTAGTAAATTTATAACTAGAATATTCGATATATATAAAATTATTGCTAGATACTTATAATTTTCTATTATATATTTAATTTGCAAGTAGTTAATTGTTAATTATATTTGTAGATTTACTATATATAGATTTATTACTAAATATCTTTATTATTTTTTTAAATTTATTTATTTCTTAATTTTATCTGTTTTTGTTATAAATTTATTATTATTCTATATATTTGGTTGAATTTAATAGCAAATTATATATAAATAATATTTGTTTTTGTTTTAGAGCTCTTTAACAATAGTAAGCAATATACTAATTGTATTAAATCAATTAAAATTTAATTAAATAAATATCAATATCTATATAGAGAAAATTAAGTCTATAAGAATTATAATTTTACAAAATAGTTTTATTTCAAAATAATAGCTCTTTTGTATTTGTAAGATTTTTATATATAGTATATATAAAAATTAATACGTTATATAATCTTTTGCTAATAGAAATAGAAATACAATTAAATATAATTTTGCTTAAAAGAGCTATAATTATTAGAATTTCTATTTAAAACAATAATCTATAATCGAATAAATATTAAATATAATATAAGTTCTTTTTAAACTTATATTAAATCTGAAGAAAAAAAAAATTCAATATTAAAATAATCTGATATATTGTTTATCTATATTAATTTATACGCAATTTAAAAGACTTTTATTAATAATATATATTGTACAACCAAATAGAAATCTGAATTGTTAGATTAATTTTTGCAATTAATTTTGTATTAATATTTTTCGAAATTCTAAATATTTAAACAATATATTGCAGTTTATTGGATAGTTATAAAATTTTTTAGAAAACAAATCTATATAGTTAGTTAAATTTAAAGTTTTTAATCTTAGTTTTAAGAATAGAGTAAAAAAGATTTTAAATATAATTAATTATATAGTTAAGCAGTTTAATATATTAATTGTTTTTAAATTTTATTACTTAATATTTGCAAAAAGCAAAAACAATTAAAAAAACAAAAAATTAATCTGTAACTTTTAATACAAATTATAGAAATTAATATATTGTTTTTTTATTTCTACAATTGTAACAAATATTTAAAAGTAGTTGTTAAAATTTTAATTTATTTTTATAAATTAAAAACAAAATTTATATTTGTATTTTTTCGACAAAGTTTTTAAGTATATAGAAATAGTTAGAAAGATTTTTGTTATATTGTAATATTTAACAAAAGAGTTTTGCAAAAAAGACAAAAATAATATTATAAAATAGTAAAAATATATTTTTGATTTTTTTGTTTTAAAGATTATTAAGACTTTTCGATTAATCGAAAATATAATTCTAAAATGAGATTAAAATAAGATTAATTAATATTATTAAATTATAATTTAAATATATAGTACAAGATTTTTAGACAAATTAATTTTTATTATATATTTTGTTAATAATTTTTCTAAAATACAAATTGCTAATTTGTTTAACTTAAGATTTTTGAAGAATTTTTTATTAAATATTACTATTAGAATTTTAATTATATATAGTCTTACTATAAATAGACAAAACAATAATTTATATTATTTTTTAATATTCTATCTTTGCTAGTTTAGAAATCTATAGATTGTTATATTCTTTAAATCAAAAATCTAAATATATTTATTTTATATTATAATTTAAATACTTTTTAACAAGAATCTAAATCTTTTTTTTATTAAATATTTTATTAAAATTGTTAATTAGAATTAATAATATCGAGTTTGCTTTAATTAAATACTAACTTATTACAATTAAATAATTATACTTATTAACAATTTTTAATTTAATAATCTTTTTTAGATAAAATTTCTTATAATACTTTTTTATACTTTTATATATACTATAATTCAGCTAAGTATTATACAATATATTAATATCTTTAAAATTGCACACAATATAGAGTCGAATTTATAAAATCTAATAAGTAATTTAGTATATACTATTAGCAAAATTTAAAATTAGTATATACAAATTAATATTTGTCTTTTTTAAATAACTAATTTATTTATTTTTATATTTATTTCTAATTATTTTTTGCTATTAATCGATTATATTTTATATTAGTTTGCAAAGTATATTTACTTTTCTTTTTCAACTAGTATATTAGCAAGATATTGCATATTTTTATTTTGTAATTGTTAATACTTTTTAAAAACTCTTTAATATATAGAATCTAAACTACTATATTAATATTACTTGCAAATATAAATATACTGTCAAACTTATTAAAATTTTTATCTCTATTATACAAATTATTAATTTAGATTTTCAAATTTATAGTATTAGTATATTTTAACAGTTTTGCAATAAAGTTGTGCAATAACTTTTAAAATATATAAATTGTAACTTTATATTTGTCTAAATCTTAATTTTATTAACTAATTATAAAAAATTAATTTGAAAAAACAATTAGAAACTGCAGAATAATATTTAAAGATAGATATACTATTTTGTACAAATTTTCTATAAACAACAAATATTAATATAGAGATAATAGATACTAGACTAAGTATTGGATCGGATTTCGATTCCAACTTTTAAAATCGATTCGATTCGACAATTTTAATATTAGAAATCGATTTAAAATTCGATTCGATTTCTATTATTTTAAAATCGAATTAATTCGACTTAACTTAATTCTCGATTTCAACATTTAAAATCGAATCGAATTGTCAAAAAATCAAATATAACGTTATTATATTAATATTTTTTATTTTTGGATATAAATTATTATAATTTGGATTTTTTGCTACAATATTAAGTAATATATTTCGATTTAAAAGCTACTCTTGCTTGTATTATTTTAGAACAACTTATTTATATTAGTTGTTGTTTGTATTACTCTTTTGTATTATTTTTTTGTTCTTAATTTTTTTTCTCAAACTATTAAAGAATATAGTTATACTATATTTGTATTTTTGTTTGCAAAATATCGAATTTTTTAAGAGTTTTAAGTTAATTATTGTCTTTAAACAAAAAGAATTCTAGCAAATCTATCTCTTGCAATTTACTATTTAATAGTTTATATTTTAATTAATTTGCAAGTTAATTTAATTAAGATTTTCTTATTTCTGCTATTAATACTAGAAAAAGAAATTTTTACAAAATATTTAACAAAATATCTATTAATATTTATTGCTTGTTTTGAGAGAAAGAAACAAATATATTGAATAAAATTCAAATATTAATACTTAATTTTAAGCATAATAATTACAAACAACTATTAACAACAATATTTTAAATAAAATTTAATCGAAACTTGTCAATTTACGTTGAACAAAAAAGATTAATATAGAAGTATAATTCGAACTTTAAAATAAATATATTTAAATAACTTTAATTGTAGATAATATTTCAAAAATTGTGTACAAAAGTTGTCACAAGATTTTAAATTATCTTATTGCTTACAACTATTTAAGTATATCAAATATAAAAAAAAAATCTATTTTTCTTTTGTTTAAAATAAAAACAATCTCGATTATAAACAACAATTAATCTAGTCTTAAGTACTTAATATATCTCTATTGTTTTAAATATATAATCTAGTTTTTAAAGAATTGTCTATCTAGAAATTTTAATATATTAAATAGATATTATATTTTAATTTCGCAAATATCTAATTAAATTTACTTTTTTTAATATTAAATATATAGATTGTTAATTAATATTAAAGCTTGTAAAGATTTTAAAATCTTTCAAGATTAAAAACAAGTTTCTTAAAATTGTTATTAATAACACAAGTAATAACAATATATTTAAGAACAAACTTAATAAAATCTTAAATTAACAAGAGTTTTAATAAAACAAACAACAAAATTCTATATTTTGTTTAATTTATATAATTAATTTTGTAACTTAAAATTTTATTTCGACTATAAAATTAAAAACAACAAATAATAATATTGTTGTACAATTAAAGAATAAACAACTTTAAGATATTGCAAGAAGCACAAACTTATCTAATATAATTAAAAAGATATTTAAATTTGTAATAATACAAAAAAATAATATATATATTAAATTTATTAAATTTGCGCTCTTACAATTGCTATTAATAACTTAGCTTAATATTTGCTTCAATTTAGAGTTTTTTAAGAGAAAATTAATAAAAAATTACAAAAACTAATACAAAATATTTGTATTTGTTAAAACTCTATCTATTTTATACTTTGTCGAATATATTAATTACGCAATTATATTAATTTTTAAATAGAGAAATATTTTTAAAATTTAAAAATTTAACAAGTTAAATTCGACAAAAGCAAGTAGAACTTAGTTTTGTTTGTTAACAATATATTAAATTTTTTCTATAATTGTACTCTTATAGTTTCGCAAACAATTAACACAAATATTTATTTAGAATTTCGAGTATTCGATATAATATTTAATTATCTTAAATATCTAGAGAAGATAATAAGAATTAATATTTATTTTTTGAAAAATATTATATTTAAAATTTGCAATAAAGTTTTAACAAAGCTTGCAAAATACTATTCGAAAATAAAAAAACTAAACAATACGTTATACAATCTCGCTAATATTTTAGATTTTATGTAGAAAGTTAATCTTTATAAATTGTAGAATAAAAGAGAAAACAACAATATTGTTAACTACAAAAACAAATACAAAACAAAATTTAAAAATTATCATTAATATTATTACAATTTGACTACTAGTTTAAGAGCAAAAGCGCAAAAAGCAACTATTGCTAAAAAAATAATACAATATAATAATATATATAATCTTTTACTAATATTGATATAGTCTATTATAATTGTTACAAAATTCTTACTTCGACAATTTTAACAATTTTGTTTAATTTAAAATAAAGATAATTAATATCTTTGTATTAATATTGTAGAAAATGAATATTTAATCTAAAAATATTAAAAAAACAATATATTGAACTTTTTAAAATTAATACAAATAACTTAAGATATATTTTTATATTTAATATTATTAATAGATATTAAACAAACTTTTAGTTTTGTTCGAAAAATATATTAATAAAATCGATCTTAAATAAATTTACAAACAATTAAACAAATTATAATAATTAAGTATTTTAATTGTACTATAGATCTAAATACAAAAAAGATTGTTCTTAAATTGTAAAATATATATTGTAGAAAAAAAAATAACAATTAAGCAATAAATAGAGAAAAAGATTTTTTTATATTAAATTTTAAGATTGTTTTAGATTAAATTTATTTATAGATAAGTTAATTTTTAAAAAGAAAATATTTTTAATAATTACAAAAATTATTAGATACTATTAGTAATAATACAAAAAAATAACATATTTAATAAATTAAATTGCTAAAAAAGATTTATTAATAATAAAGTTTCGAAAATTCGAGTCTTAATGTAATGCTATAGCGCTCTCGACGCGCTAGCGTCTCAGAGTATAGCAGAGCACGTAATTCCAAATATCTATAAAAGCTTCGAATAGCACAACATCTCTTTCTAGTTAGATAGCAAGAAACAAACTTGCACATTATAGCAAGTATTAGATAAAAAGAAAGTTTGTTTCTTGTTATTCTTTAACAATTAGTTCTACTACTATCTATCTTATATAATTAAAATATAGTAATACAAGTCTATTATATTTTATGTCTTTTATATCTTAGTGCGTTAACAAAAAGCAAACGCATTTGTATTTTACAATTCTAATTGTTCTATTTTTCGAAGAAAAAGACTTAAAATATAATAGCAATATATCGAACTATAATAGTTTAAATTACAATAACTATTTAACTACTAAATTAGAGTTCGAGAGATTTAATATCTCTTAAAACAACAATTGTTTATAAAATGTTAACAAAAATAATTTTCGTTAATATAGCAATAGTAAAAAAGATAGTTTAGCTACAATTAGAGTTTCGACTTTATATTAGTAAATAAAAATTTTAATAACAAAGATTTAAGATTTGCAAAACGCTTAATAGATTTAAACTATAATAGTTAAACAAACAAATTCTTAAGTTTCTTAATCTATTATTGTATTGCTATTAATAATATTTAAATTTTTAAAGTTCGAGAAATTAAAATTGTACAAAAGTTAAAATATAGATAAGTATATTATCTAATTTCGAGAAATCAATATTAATATAATACAATTTTTAACGTACTTTATTACAAATAAGAACAAAATTCTTTATTGTATATTATTTTTGAAAAACAATATTGTTACGCAATAATATTTAAAAATAAACAATAATGCTAAGCTAAAAAGCAAGATCTTTAAAAAATTTAGAGAATTTCTATTAAATTTAGTTGTTAATTTTGCTAATTGTTGTTTTCTTGTTTACAAAAAATAGAAGATTGCTAAACAAAAATTAGATTAAAAAATAATTGTCTTTAAAAAATATCTAAATAAGCTAGAAATCTATCTAATATTGCTTTTGAAAAAATATAGAATTTATATATTTCTAACTAAGTTAAAACTAAATCTAAAAATAAAAATTCTAGATATTAATAGTATACTAGATACTTGCAATAAGTTTTTAACTATAACTATTATATAAGAACAAATATTAAATTGTATTCGCAAAGCAGACGCAAACAATTTTAAAAATCAACAAATAAAAAATTCTAATATCTTTTTAAACAAATTTTATCAAAATTGTTGTTTAAACAATGTCGACAAATTCAACAAAAACAAAAAGTTTTATATTTTTAAAAACTTGTTATTATTGCGCAAGCAAATTTACAAAATTAGTAATACAAACTATTTAAGAAGTATTAAATATTTTAAATATTATAAAAAGAAATATTACAAAACAAATTGTTTTAATAAATACAAATAAAACAAGTCTATCGCTATTGCTATTACTACAACAAATACAAAAAAAGATTAAGCTTTGTCAATATCTTGCAAGCAAAGCAAAAAAGATAAATAAAAATAGTAAATTCGATTTTAGTAAAAAATTAAATTCGATTTTTCGAAAATAAGTGTTAAATTACAAATCTAGTCGATTCGAAAGCTAAAATAAATCTTATTAACTATATCTATATAATACAATAGAAATTGCAGTTTATATTTGCTATTTTATCAATGCCAAATTTTCTTGATAGCAATAGCTATTTTTGTTACAACGTCTATAAATTGATCTATTATTTAATTGATTTATAAAATTAGTATCAAGAATATACTATTTTGTTCTATTTAATAGAATATATAGATTCTAATTTTATATTAGATATATCAATACTATTTAAGCAAGATATATTAATTAATTCGAAGACACAAAGCTAATAATTTAAGATTTTAGATAAAAAATTAAAGATAGTCGATTTTAAGCAATTTGTTTTAGATCTTGTTAAGTATAGTACAATTTATACAATTGTTTGCGCTAATATTACAAAGATGTTAGACAAAAAATTAACGAAGTTTAAGATTTTTAAGAAATTAAAAGATCTAAAAGATATCTATAATAATAAATTAGCTAAAATTCTATCAAAATTAAGAAAAGAAAATTACGTTATTAAGTTTCAAAACAATAAAGAGTTATTGTTTATATCTTTTTATAATTTTTTACAAAACAAGCTAGCAATACTTCGACAATATCTTGATAATATATTAATTGAAATTAAATTAAATATTTAGTTTGGTTTGCAAATATTTCTATTCTATTTGTATTAAAATCGAACAATAGATTATATCTATATATTAACTATAGAGATCTAAATACAATTATTATTAAAAATTGTTATCTATTGTTTCTAATTATAGATTGTCTATGCGAGACAAAGTATTTTATTATTTTAGATCTAAAGAACGTCTATTATTGTATTTGTATTAAACGCAATAATAAGTAAAAGACAACATTCTATATACGCTATAGATATTTCGAGTATTAGATTATACTATTTGAACTAGCAAACGCATTTGCAACTTTTTAGATCTATATCAATAAAATATTGCGAGAGCTAATTGATATAACTTGCGTAATCTATATAAATAACATACTTGTGTACAACAATAATCTAACAAAACACTAATATTATATTAGATAGATATTAAAATGTTTTCGCAAATATTTGCTATATATTAATCTAAAGAAGTATAAGTTTAATATTATTAAAATTGAATTTCTAAACTTTATTATGTTCTCAAAAGATATACAAATAAATTTGAAAAAAATTAAAAAAATTAAGAAGTAATTTAAATCGAAAACTTATTGCAAACTTTAAATATTTCTAAATTTTATAAATTTTTATAAACATTTTATATATTGCTATTTGAAAAAAGCTATCTCTCTTATTAGTCTATTGAAAGAAAGTAAGAATAGCAAGAAATTTAACTCTTTTGTTTGATCGAATAAAGTAGAGAAAATGTTTTGTTAGTTTTGCGACATTTTTATATCGATTCTACTACTTTGTTATTACAATTCGAACAAAAAAATAAAAATAAAGATTAACATATCTAATTTTGCAATTACAAATATTCTAAGTTAATAAAATAACAACAAAAATTGATGTTTAATAGCGTTCTAATCGCGAAAAATAATTTCGACAAAGCAAAATTATAAAATATATAATTAAGAATTGCTAATTATTGTAATTGCTTTTAAGCAATAAAGATACTATCTAAAAAACAATATTTACTCTATTAAGATATAGTCGAACTACAATAATCTTAGAAAATTTATAAATTAAAAGAAGCTAAACTTAAGACAAATTTACTAAATACTTAAATTAATTGTTTATAATTTTAAAATTTTCTATTATTTAAATAAGAAAAATTCGACAAATAAATTGTCGAGATATTTCAATTATAAAGAGATTTTACTATTAAATACAAAATTGCTATCAATATTGCAAAACAAATTAATATTGTTGTTTAACAAAAATTTGCTAACGCAAAGCAGACAAAAAATATTAGATAATTTAATTTTTATATTTTAAAATAAACTAGTATTGTTGTTTAACAAAAAGTTGCTAACATAAAATAAATAAAAAATATTAAATAATCTAACTTTTGTATTACAACTAGTAGAAATATCTACTAATAGCGCAAAGATTTCGCAATTATAAAATAGAAAGAAAGTTTTTAAAAAACTAGTATCTTTGTTTCAATTAACTAATATTTAAATTGTTATTTTAAGAAAAGTAATTAAAAATATATTAAAAAAACTATATAAAAAATTTCAAAAATTAATAAGATTTTTAATAAAGAATTTTCAAACTAAAAATATTTAAATTGAAAAAATTTATATTAAGATCGAAACGTTATTTTGCTACAAACAAAAAATATAAATTTTAGATCAAAAGAATTTTGTTAAATACAATAGATTGCTCTATATTTTAAAAAATACAATTATTAAAAAGAAGTTAATTCGCAAAAACTATAATAACTTTTTGATAAAACATTTTGAAATTAAGAAAATTCTAAATTTATTTTAATAAAAGTATTTCTAACTTGTCTACGCTAAGTAAATAAAAACGTATATTAAAATATATAATATCTATTAACGTATCAAAGTTTCTTGTTATAAATTATATAGTAAGTTTTGATTCTTATTTGTAACAAAGAAATTATAAAAAGAAATTACTATAAATTTTGTAACAAATTTGTTGTCGAGCAAACACTATAAAGTTGTATATAACTCGATTTTTGTAATAGTCGATTGCTATACAAAAATAATCAAATATATATCTATAACTATCAAAATTAATATTGCAAAACTAGCGAAAATGTTTTTCGATAAAATTGTTTTATATTTCGAAACGTTAACTAATATAGTAAGCAATAGAAGTTTTATCTTTATTAGTATTTTCTAATTTGCTATATGTTTCTATGCACAAATTAAAAGACAATTAAATATTGTTTTTTATTTTTAAACAAATAGTTTAATTAAGCAACAAAATTAAATTTTCGAATACTATTTTCGCACTTATGCTAAAACTAAATAGACGAAATAGATAAATCTATTGTTAATAGCAAAATTTGTTTACAATAATAGCTATTATATCTTAGTCGAAGCTTTGTTGTTCTATTTAATATATAATTATTATTTGAAGATCTACTATAAAGTTAAGAACAACTTTACTAAAGAAAAGATACTATTAATACAAAAACGCATAAAATAGTTTTATAATTTAAGACAACAAAAAAAATACTATAATAAAAAATATAAATTAAAGAGTTTTGCTATAGAAAAATTAATTATACTCTCGACTAAAAATCTAAAGCAAAAGATATTTAGCAAAAAGATATTGCACAAATATATTAAATTGTTTAGAATTAAAAACAAAATTAAAACGCAAACTTATTATTTTATTCTATTTAATATCTATCGAATTTATAATATTTTTTATATTTTATTTCTAAAACTATACTTGTATTGCGCTAACAATTAGTAGACAAAATAAATATTGCAAGTTTCGAAACTTATTAATAACAAAATTTAATAAAAAATTAAAGAAATTCTAGACAAAACTAAGTTAAAAAAACAAATATAATATAAAATTAAATAAATAAATTAAAACAAAAAGTACAATTAATAATTAAAAAAGAATCTCTAGATAATATCGATAAATTGCAATTTTTTTTTAAAAAACAAACGCATAACAAACAAAAGCAAAAAAGATAGCAAAAAAAATTGCGACAACAACAATTATATTAACAATAATTTGTTTAATAAAATATTACGCAATTGTTATTGTATCGTTGTTGTATAATTAAATTATATAGAAAGATTTCTTTATTTTGTTATACAAGATATTAAAAATAATAAGATTGCTTCTTTTAATATAAATGCTTAAAATATAGTTTAAAAACAAAACTATTCTACTATTGTTAATTAGCTAACAATATATTGTAACAACTTAACAAGTTTTTAATATTTTATTAAATTTGTCTTAAAACAACTAAAGATAGCTTTCGAATCTATTTAAAAATAAATTGTCGAATTTTTTAAAATTAACTATAAATAAGTTTTCGAAGTTATTCGAAGTATTTATATTATTTCGAAAAAAACAAACTATAAAAAATTTATTTTGCACAATTTTTTTTGTTTTTGTTACAAACTTGCTTTTGCTATCTATATATATTTTTGTATTTTTTATTTTTTAAAAAATATATAAGCGAACAAAGCGCGAACAAAATAAAAATAAAAATATATTATATTTTTATTTAACAATTTTATCGACAACTTAAAATTGCTAAAAGATTTTGTTGCAAAGTTATAAAATTTCGCCAAATTTTTTTTCGAACTTGTTTTATTTAGATTAACAACAAATTTAAAAACAATTTGTCTTAATTTTGTTTTTTTTATTTCTATTGACAATTTGTTTTTGTTTTTGTTTTTGTTTCTATTTTATTTTAAATTCTAAATATATATTAATAAAACATCGAAAAGCAAACAAAAATACTTATTTTTAATATTTTTTCAAAAAATAAATAAATTAATTGTTGTATTTTAACAAAAAATATATTTCGAACTATTTTTATTTTTGCAAACTTTTGTTCGAGTTCGATCTAATATTTTTAAACAAAAATTAAATTTTACTTAAGTTGTTAAATACAAAATTAAGTTCGATTTGCTATTAATAAAATAAATTCTTTATTGCGCTATTAACTCTTTATTGCGCAAATTATACTCTTTTGTATATATTTTATTTGTCTAATAAGTATATTCTCTATCTCGAGTCTCTCGCGATAATTTATAACAAAATTCTTTATATAATTTCGAAAGCATTTAACAAACTAATAAATATTAACAATTGTTATATTGTAAACGCGAGCAAAATTTATTGTAATACAACAATTTAATTTGCAATAAAAAATTCTACAATAAGTACAAACACTTTTCTTTTTGCAAATATATATATACTTGTTTATGCAAATTATATACAAAAAATTATTACAAACTATAATATATTAGTATTGCAAATAATAAAATAATAAAATTGTTTACTTTTCTATTTTCTCGATCTCTTAAAAAATATAGTTGAAAAAATAGAGAAAAAAGAAGCAAAAAATATATTAATTTAAGATTTGCACTATATATATAAGTTTTACGCATTATTGTTTTTGCGATAGTTTACTTATAGCAATAAGACAATTGCAATTAAGAAAAATATAGAAAAAAAAAAAAAAAAATTATATTTATAGTCTATCTAGTGTTTACGCAATACTATTTTTATTTCAAATTCTATTTAGAATTCTAATAACAACAAACAACAAAACAATAATATATTATAAATTGTTATTGTTGCTATTATATTATTCTACAAATTGTATTAAATTAAAGTATAGATTTATTTCTATTAAATAGAAAACTCTTTTTTTTTTATTTTTAAAAAGATTTGAAAAGATTTTTAACAAGTTTTTGCAACGCTAGCGTTTAGTAGACGTTTTTGTTTTGATAAAACTAATATAGCTTTTTACATTATTAAAAATTAGTATTTTAAGAGAGAAAATAACTATAATACTATAGCGCTTTCGACGCGCTAGCATCTTAGAGTATAGTAGAATACGTAATTTGGAATATCTATAGAAGCTTCGAATAGCACAACATCTCTTTCTAATTAGATAGCGAGAAATAGACTTGTACGTTATAGCAAGTATTAGATAAAGAGAAAGTCTATTTCTTGTTGTTTTTTAACAATTAGTTCTACTACTATCTACTCTATATAGTTGAGACATAGTAATACAAGTCTATTATATCTTACGTCTTTTATATCTTAGTGCGTCAGCAAAAAGCAGACGTACTTGTATCTTACACTTAACTAATACAAAAAACAATTATAATTGTTCGAAAAGAACAATATATTATATTTGTTTAAAAAAAGAATATAATATTGTTGTAAAAATTTTAGTTTAAAAGATCGAATTGCTTTATAAATTTTTTAACAAAAAACAAATTTCTTAGTTAAAGTATTATACGTTTTGTGTAAATAGTTGCAAGATTCGAATCTATAGTGCGTAAAATATTAGTTATAATTTTTTTATTATAATAGTAATATAAAGAGATAATACATTTACTAAAAAGAAGAGTAATTATAAATATATTTGTTGCTTTTTGAAGTACTACTAAAGCTAAACTCTAAATACGATAGTCGATTTAATTACACTTATAATTATTGATCTTATTATAAAGAAGTTTACAAATTAGACGCTAAAATACAAATAAAAAAATAAAAAAATCGATTAATTTTTAATATTTTCGAATCTTACAAAGAGCAATAGTATTAGACTTTTACTTTTGTATATATTATTGCAAAATATTAGTATATTAGTCAAAAATATATTACTTGTTTCTATTATTTTAATTATATTAATATTTCGAATACTTTTTTTTAGTACTTTTTTCTTTTTGAGACTTTTCTTTGCTTTTGTTTATTCTATTATATTTAAATTAAAAAATCAATTTATTGCGAAAAAATTTCGAGATTAATTAATAAGCTAGCAAATTAAGTATATCAATATTAGACAAAATATTTTGTATTATTTGTATATATTATCTATCTGCTTTACGCAAGCTATCCAAAAAGATAATAAATTTAACAATATTAAAAAGAAATTTATATAAACGCAAAAGAAAGATATTGAGTTCGAGACAAAATTTAAAAAAGTTATAATAAAATAAGCAATAGTTTTAATAATTTTAACTAGTATAGACGCGTTAAAAAATTGCGTAAAAAAAGAGACTTAAATTAATAGTTAACAATAAAAGTATATAATATAAACAACAAAGTAGTTAACAAATATAAACTTGCGTAATGTATTAACAAAATCAAATATATATTAATATAAAGAAATAACAATTTTGTATTAACAAAAGTTTAAAATAAGTATTAGTAAATAAATATTAATTCTAATTCTAATATATATATTTCTTACTTTGTTTTAATAAAACTATTTGTTAATATATTATTTACAATTCTATTAATTTTTTCAAATTTTCAATTCTTTAAATTCTATCGTATTCTACTAGGTATTGTAAGAAATTTATAAATTGCTATATAATTGTATTATCTCTATATATTATTTGTAAAATAAACTAAGTATATATATAGATAATAGAAGTGCTATTAATTAATTTAAAAAATATTGCAAATTGCAATTGCGCACAAAAATAAAATAATAATAATAAGAAGTTGTATCGAAAATAGTATAATAATTGCAAAACTATCTTAATTTAACTTAAAAAATTGTATAAAACAACTATTTAAAAACAAGTCTTTATATCGAATTATAAATATATAAAAAAAAATATTAAAAATAAGATTAACAAATATTAAATTAATCAAGATTTTTATAATAATGTATTTAGATAATACAATAAAGTATACAATATTAACAATTTTATAACAAAATGTTTTAAGAATAAGTTTAGATAAAAAACGAAAAAGAAATTTGCAATTAAGAAAACAAATCGATTTAAGATTATTAAAAAGATACAAAAATTGTTCAAAAATACAAATATAGCAATAGAATTATTTTTTAAGAAAATATATATTATTTGAATGTATTATTTGTGCTCTATATTTAAGCTAAATAATATTACAATTAAGTATTTACAACAAACTTAATATTAATAAAAGCTTTTCGATCTATATAAAATCGATTGTAAAAATTATTTAATAACAAATTATTTATTACAATAACTTAAATAATTTAAAAAGAGCTAATAATAACAATTTTATAAAATTATTTAATATTTTTGTTAAATAATTTGCAATCTTAAACAATACAAAGAAGAGAAATATTTCAAATTTTATTATTTTTAAAATAGAGAATTTCGATAATATAATTGAAAAAGATAATTATAGACAAGAGACTTAATACAAGACTTAAGATAACATAAAAAAATTAAATTATAATTACTATTTAACAACAAATAATAAGAATAACAAAAAGAACAATAAAAACAATAGCAATAGAATTAATAAAAATAACAACAACAAAAATAATAATAAAATAGAGAATAATTCGAATTAAATTATCTAGAATAATAGTAAAACAAACAAGATTATTAAGATTTCGAATTAATAACTTTATATATATAGTTTAGAGAGTCTACTATTATAAGAACAATTATAATATATTATTTTAATATATTATTATATTGTATACTTTATTTTGTTATTCTTTTGTATTATAAAATTGTAATTAAAATAGATATTAAAATTGCAACTTATATATAATTTTATTTAATTTTACTTAATTTAAAGACTTTAATTCTTAATAATATACTAAGAGTATATATTTGATATTTTGATAATTTTACTATTGTTTAAGTATTATTTTCTTATATATAAATAAATAGAATAAGCTTAAATAGCAAGTTTCGATAGCTTAATAATTAGAACAAATGTAATTGTTAATAATTGTTGTCGAATTTAAAAATATGTTGCAATATTAATATTGAATTAGCTATAAGTAATATCAATTTATTTAATATCTATATTGTGTCGAGAGTTCAAATCTCTCTTAAAATACAATTAAATTAACTTTGTAAGTTTTAATTTTCAATAATTTAAATGTATTATCTTAATATATTACTAGATAATTTACTATTAAAAAATTATAGAACAAAATATAGTTTTCTAGTTTCTACTATTTATTTTAGAATTTCTTTATACTAATATTAAGTTTTGACAATTTGAATCAATTTTTCGAATCGATTTTCGATTTTAAATCTATAATTTGATTCGAATTGTCGATTTTAATATTAGAAATCGAATCGACAATTCGATTTTAATTTTTGAAATTGATTCGATTCGATTTGGATCGAATATTCGATTCAACGCGATCAGTCTAATAGATACTATTAAATTTCTATATCTTAAGTATCTAAATTATTGTATAAAACTAAATTTAGAACTATTATTAATATAGAAGTCTAATACAATATATAATAGATATAAAAATATATATTGCAGCTTTAATAATAATATAGAGTTTAACAAAACAAGAAAAATTTGAAGATATTGTTAAACAATATAAGCAAAAAGAATTGCAAAACAGTAGTATAATTTAATAAAAAATTTAAAAAACAATATTTAAATATAGTTTAAGAAAACTATAATAATAAAAGTTATACTATTTTGTAGTTGTTAGTTTAAGTAGCAGAGACAAAATAAATAGTTTTACAAAAAAATTATAAAACTATATACTATTTTAAATACAAAGCAAATTGTAAAAAAAAAATATATATATATATATATAAATTATATTTTAAACAAAGATTATAAAAATTATTATTTTATACAGATTTTAATACAAATAAAACAAAAAATCTAAAAGATTTGCAACAAAATTGAGACAATTAAAGAACAACAACAAAATAAAATGAATAGTAGATAGTATATTTGCTCGATTATTGATCTCAAATAGTAATTTTATTTTAATAATATTGCAAGCTGCAATCTTTAATTAATAGAATAGTATTAATAAGATTTGTTAATAAATTTAAAAATTAAAAAATCGATTTCTTCTAAATAGAAACAGATAAATCAGATATTTTAAAATAAAAAAAATATACAATTTTGAATTTATAAAAATAATATAGTTAAAATACAAGAAAAAATTAATAAAACAAAGGTATTATTAGCAATAATAATATATATTTAAGTAGAATTTATAGTATTAATTTTAAGTGGAAAATTATATATAATTCGAATTATTTATAGAGTAAACTTAAGTTTTAACAGTATTAAAATAGCTAGATTAATATATATATAAAATTCTGCTAAATAAACTAAATTATATTAAAATACTTATTATTTAAAATAAAATAAAGTACTTAATATATTATTTACAATTATAATTTTTATATTGGAGAAATTTACAACTTAATTGTTGTTACTAATTATAAACTTAATAAATATAAATAGACTTAAAATCTCGAATTTGATATATATAGAAAAAAAAATTCTTTTGCAAATATTGTATCAATTTTTTAAAAAAAAACAAAAACTATAGATAACAATAGCAAAAAAATCTTTGTTATAATTTAATACTTTAACAACTATTATTTGTTTAACTTAACTAACTTTTTCGAAAATATTTTATAAATTAAAGTAGGTTTTTAATTGTTATTTTTGAAAATTTTATTAACAAGATTGTTGTTAAAAAAGCAAACAAATCTATTATATTTAAATCTATAATCTAAAATATATAATCTTGATTAAAAAATTCTTTTTTAACAAAATAATATATAGAAAATCTATATTTGAATCGACTTTTTAATATTAAAAATAATATCTTTCTATATATTTTATATATCGAAGAATCTTGCAATATCAAATTACAAATAGAAAGTTTTTTAGTAACAAATAAACATAAAAAACTTCTAATAAATTATTTTCATTAAGAACTTTCTCGAATATATATATTATTTATTTTGCAATTATTTATATTTTAACTGTCTTTAATATTGTTTTTTTTTTAAATGCGCTAAATAAAGTTATAATTTAGAAAAAATAAAGTTAAAATTTTGTTTTTGTTTTAGTTAAATTAAAACTAATATATTCTAGCTAGACTATAAATATATTAAGACAAATTATATAAATTTTTTGTTAATTTTTAGAAAAATTAGATATATTTTTTATTGTTAATTAAATTTAAATTTATTTAATAGTAATAACTATTATCGAATATCTATTTTGCAAAAAGTTTGTCTTTCTTATTATCTTTTATATCTGCATAATTCTATATTTTATATATATTTATAATAGTATTTTGTAAAAAAGAAGTTGTTGTATTGTAAATAGATATTATTTCTAATATAAGTTTGTTAAAAAAATTATTGTTAAAAAGTATAATATAATTGTTTTTTTAATATCGAAGTATTATATTTTCTTAATTTAATATTCGAAGAACTAAATTAGTGTGCGTTTAATTGTAACTATATTAAATAAATTTATATATATTATTAGCAAATAGAAAGTATTGCTTAACTTAACTATTAAGAAATAATAAATAAATTATTAATATATTTGTAAAGAAATATAATATTTGATAGACTAATTGCGTTCAGCTATATACTATTTTTTTAAAAAAAAATTAACTAATTATTGTTTCAAAAATAGTTAGTTGTATTTGTAAAACTTTTTTTGCTATTAAATTTGCAAGCTTTCTCTATTTATAAATAGTCTATTATTAAATAAGACAATTATAATAAGACTAGAAATTTTGTTAAAAAATATATTAATAGATAGACAAATATAGAGAAGACTAAAATATAAAAAATTAAAACAATATAATATTACTTATATACTTATATAATAAAAATAGAAAATACAAAATTAATAACAAAATCTTTATTGTAACTAATTTCTTAAATAGACTAAACTAAAAATTAAATTAAATTAAACTAAATCTATTAATTATTTTAATTATTTATTTCTATTAGTTTCTATTTATTATCTTAAATTTAGAGCTTTATACAATCTTTATTGTATTAATTATTTTTTGTATATTCTATACTTATATTTAGTTTGCTATTATATATTCGGTATTGTTAATTTATATTAGACTAATTTATATATTGCAAATTACAAAAAAATATATTGCAAATATATAATCTTTTAAAGAAATATAGACAAATTATATCAAAAAAAATACAAACAAAAAAAATTATATAACAATATATAGATAATTAGTCTATAGAAGATAAATATTAACAAATAATATTAAAAACTAATTTCTATATAGTTTTATATATTTGTTGCTAACAGTTTGTCTAAATCTAAATTAGTTTTCTTTATATAATAGATAGTAATTTTTTTTATTTAATACAATACAATATATAGAACTAAGCAATATATATATAAATCTAAATTGTATTTTTTATTACAAACTGTTCTTCAAGTAAAAAATTAATTTAATTAAATAATATCGACTAAAATTTAAACAATTTTTAATAAAAATAACAATAATTGTCTATAAATTTTAAAAACTCTTAATTTTAAATTGTTGTATAATAATATATTTAGAGAAATTTTAATAAAATATTAATTAAATAATTTTTTTTATATAATTTTTTTTACATCTACAAATTAGAGTTGCAAATATTTAGTAAAAATTAAATTTAAAATAGAAATTTTAAAAACTAATTTATTGCAAAATTTGTTAAATTTTTTTAATTTAAGAGAAGAAAACAATCAAAATACTATTATTTTCGACTAGTGCGAATATTGCTTTTAATAATTTTTTCGCCAAATATTTTCTAACTTCTAATTTGCTTTTTATGTTTTGCAATTATAAATTTGAAGTATATTATTCTTATTTAACAACTTACTTTGTTTTAATATTTTATTAGTCTCTTTTTTGTTGTTATATTTCTATTATAATTAATGTCTATTTTTTTTTTTTAGTTATTTTTTATTCTTTATTATTTTTTGCAAACTCTCTATTATTTAATTTGTATACTAAGCAAGATTATAACTTTTAGAAGATATAGCAAGCAAATAGTTAAAAAATTGATCAAATATTATAAGCAAAAGAAAAGCAACTTTAATATTTTGATTTTAATTTAACAAGTTTATAGAGACAATATCGAAAATTTGCAAAACTAAATTAAGAGTTTTTAATTTAAGTAAGAAACAATTTCTATCTATTAATAGTTAACTATAATAATTAATTTTTACAAATATTGCGCATTTATAAAGAAAGATTCTATAAATACTTTTAAAGTTATTATAATTAATATATTCTATATTTTTTTAAATTAATTAATAAATAAAAGAAAGAATACTTTAAATACTACTAGTACTTTGCAAATATACTAAAATATATTTTGCTTAATACAAAAAAAGAAGACAAACTACTATATATTTAATTTGTTTTGCTATATTTTGCTTTTTATTAATCGATTAAAGATGCAATAGCAACTTGCTATTAAATATAACTTATATAAAAAAAAAAAAAAAAAATCTATTATATATACAAAGAATAAGTTCGAGTTTTTTAAGACTCTTTTTTTCTTTTTTAAGATAATATTTAATTACAAGCAATATTGTATTTAATTAACTTTAATTATACAATTAATCGAAATTACTAAAAATCAATTTGCTACTTTTCTTGCAATCTATTATTAATATATTAAAGTTACTTTGCTCTTAAATCTTAATAAGAGAGAACAATTGCAAATAATTCTAAAAATTGTATACAAATATATTAAGAATTATCTTAAACAAAAAAAGACATTTGTGCTCTCTATTATACTCTATATATTATTAAATAATAAATGCGCTAAATTGTTAACAATTCTAATAGAAACAAATTTGATATTCTTAATATATTAAATAAATTATATCTTTTGCTTTGTTTATATATTACAATATTAATATTAATTTTTATTAATAAAGTTTTTGCTATTTCTAAATTAATATTAGCAAAACAATTATTTTGTCTTTAAATTCTCTTAAAACAAAATTAGTTTAAACTTTTATTTAAATAGAAAATACAAACAATATTTATTTTTTGTTAATAAAAGAATACTATTTACGAAGCGCAAATCTCTAAGACAAAAGTCTTAACATATACTACTCTTTGTTTGCAAATAATTAATATAGACACAATTATTAATATAGAGCTATTAATTAATCTATATATTTTTCGATATAACAATAGAGAAGCTCTTAATAACAATAATAAATAGTATATAAATTTGCGTCTTAATTATTACTAATTAATACAAAACTTTATTATTAAATTGTAACAAAATTTTGTTTTGCAATATTATAATTTTGTTATTTATTAAAAAAATTATATCTTAAGATATATATTTAATACTTAAGCTATCTATTGCAAATTAAAGTCTTAAATTGTGTTAATATAAACAATTAGTAAATTAAATCAAACAATTAATTTTTAATATCTTAGACAATTTATAATTGCTTAACAAACAAAGATTTAACAATATTTCGAAATAGATTTATTGTATAAAAAATTATAAGTACTACAAAAAATCTTTCGAGATTACAAGAGATTTATTAAAACTATAAAAAAAACGTTGCTTTATTATATATACTAAGAGATTTATCAAATTTATTGCAATATTATTTGTTAATATAAACAAGTATTTTTAAAAAAAATTATAGCAAGATACAAGATAAAGCAATCGATAATTAATATTTAACGTTAATTAAAAAAGCTATCTATAATAATAAAAAAAGATAAAAATTAAAAATTACGTTTTTCTAAAACGCATTTGCATTATTAAAACTCTTTTTATTTTTATTACTAACTTTTTGAAAAAAAAATATTAAAGAAAATAAACAATTGTTAGTATTTTAACAACTTTGTATCAATTGCAAAAAAACTATAATTTTTGTTAAAAAAAATTCTTTAACAATTAAATCTAAGCAAAAAAAAACAACACCAATTATTTTTTAACAATTAAATCTTTTTGTCTTTTTTTCGATTAAATATTTGTTAACATAATATATTATTTATCTAAGTAGTAAAGTATTTTTAGCTTTAAAGTATCTATATTTATTTTTAAATTATAACAATTTAAAACAATACTTTTATTAAAAGTATTTGTGTTATTATTTAAATAAACAATTTATTGTATATTCTTATTTAAGATACAATATTAATTTAAACAACAAAATATATTTTCAAAAACATATATTAGTGGTACACAAGATCTTAACTTAATTAATCTAAATATATTTTACAAATTGTTATTATTTATATTATAATTTTTAGACTAGTTTATGTACAAAATAGAATAAATTTCGATATTAAATTTTTAATTATTTAGAATATTATTTCTTCTTTTTAATTTACTCTAGAATATAGTCTTTTTAAAATAGCAATTTTATATTATTTTTTTAAATTCAAAAATTAATATTGTAAGAAATACTTTGTCTAGCAATTAAAAAATTAAAAACTAATTTTGCATAACAATCTAATTCGAATCAATTAAATTAATTATTTATAATATAATTCTAATATATTACAACTAATTCTCTTAATACTAAGAAGAAAACTAATTATTAAAATAAACAATATATTTTATTTCGAAAATTAGCTAAAATTAGTTATTTAAGAAAGCTTAAATACTATATTATAATTAGTTATCTACTATAAGTTTTTTCTTAAATTAAGAACTTAGATATTGTATTACTAGTTACAAAACTTAATTATAATTAAAGAATATAAAAGAACAAAAAGTCTCTTTTTTCCTTTTTTTCCTTTTTTTCCTTTTTTCCTTTTTTTCTTCTAAGATTTTGGTTTTTTGCATTAAATTAATTGCAATTTAAAAAATAAAAGAACGCAAAAGTTTTTTTCTTTTTATTTATTTAATTTTTTCTTTGTCTTTGTTGTTTGTACTTAAGATTGTCAATATTTTGCTAAACTTATTTGCATATATAAGAAAATAATTATTTTTACAATAATTATTTTAACTTCTTTCTAAGCATACAATTTAGTTATTTGTTTAAAATTATTTAAAATAAAACAAAATTAAAAAAGTAAACGTTATTAACAATACAATTTATCAACTAAATTGCAAACTAATTACAATATATATTATTACAAACTTAAGAAAATTAATACAATTAATATCTTAAAGATAGTTAAGACACAAAAATATAAATATTCGAAATATATAAAAAATTTATTGTGTTCGAAGTTTTATATTATAGTTTTTACAAATATTAAAATCTTAATAAACGCAAAAAGCAAGTTGCTCTATAAATTGTTTTTAATTATATAAATTAACAAATATTTTCTAATTTTTAATTTTTGTTTTAAAAATAATCTTTATTAATTTAAAAAAAATTGTTTAATATTTTTGTATACAATTTTAATTAAAATATTAAAAGTTTTTATAATCTAATTAAAAAATTGTATAGAAAATCTCTATATATTGTTTCTACTTTCTTTTATTTATATTTAAAAAAGCTTATTATTTCTAATTAACTTGCTCGATATTATATTTAAAATATTAATTGTATTAAAAATAATTTGCAATATCTAATATTTAATACTAAATTAAATTTCTCGAATACAAAGTAAGCTAAAATTGTTTAGCTTTATAATTGTCTTTATATTATAATATATTAACAATATTGTTATTAAGACTCTTTTGTTTCAAAGCTATTTAATAGTGCTAATATATTGCTTTGCTTGCTTTGCAACAACAATAAAACAAAAAAAATTAACAAAAATTAATAACTAAAAGATATCGAAAATTTTTATCTTTATATTGTTTTATATAAAGAAGTTAATTTAAACAAAAATATTATAGATTAAATTATAAAAACAAATTTGCAAAAGTTAATTAATACTATTTTAATAATCGAAATAATCTTAAGAATCTCTAACATAAAGTAATTAATAATAGAATTTAATTGCGTAACAAAATTTTAAACAACAAATTTTATTATCTAGATAAGCAAGAAAGTTTTATTTATATATTTATTGTTAATTTTTAATGTTATCTTGTTAGACAACTACAATAATATAATTTCTTTGCTAAAATAACAATAGAAAGATAGAAAAATAATAAAATAACAATTTTAGCTATTATTTCTATTGTTAGTTTTTTGCTTTTTAACAATGTTTCTTATTCTTTTTTGCTAATTAATATAGCTAATTTTACTATATCTTTATTATAGTATATCGAAACAATTTTTTATTAAGAAGAGTATTAAATTGTTGTTTATCTTAATACAAGATTTAATATTCTATATTATTATTTTTTAACTTTTAATTGTTCTTTAATTTTTATTTGTTTTTTAACTTTTATTTATTAAGCAATTGCAAAATTTGTGCTCTTAAATTTATATTTGTCGAATTTTTTGTCTTATTTAAATAAGAGTATATTGTATTGTTCTTTTTATTTTAAATTGAAGTATCAATATAATATTTAAAAAGTGTTTCGACTATTAAGAAATTATATATTTTAATTACTATATATAAAGTACTTTGTTTAAGAGTATCTACAATTTTAAGATCGATTTTTTAAACAATAAATTTGTAAATCTTAGTATTATTAAGTTAATTATATATTAACGTTGTCTAATTTTTACAATTTAAAATATTAAAAATTAATGTTCTTTTGCAATAATATTTTGATTAATATAATTCTATAATATTTGTTGAAAAGTTTGTATATAAAATTTAATACAAAGTTGTCGTTTAATATAATCTTGTTAATATTAATTTTATTTTGTAACAAGTATTAAATAATAAATTACTATTTTTTTTTTATAATAATTGTTAGAGAATTTACGCACTTCGACTTCGAGAATTTAAAAATATAACAAAAATATAACAAAAATATTTTGTTATATATTTTGTTAATATTTGTTTTAATAGCAATAAATATTTGTATTATAAAATTACTTATCTCTAAATTAAAATAGTTCTATTTAAATAATAGTTGCAACAATATATCTCTATACTTGTTTAATATATTAATGTCAATTTCTTAATTCAAAAGTTGTTAAACAAGCTTTAAACAATTTTTAGCAATAATATTAAAAAAAAAGAGATTTATTTAAATATTAACTCTATAATATAACAATAGTTTGTTAAAATTAAAATAATTTTTTGTTTATATTATTCTCTTTAATAAATTTTCGAATTTGTTGTCTTTTTTATTAATATTAATATTTGTTGTATTAGTTAGCTTCTTAATTAAATAATTCGATTTGTTCTTTACAATATATATAAATAATATTTGTTTTTATCTTTTTTTATTTAGATTAATATTTAGTTTTAATAAGTATTGTTAAAGTTTTTACTTCTATATAGTAATATAAATAGAATACGCTATTAAAATAACGTTATACTTTTTTATTAGCAATTTTATTACTTCGAATCTTTTGTACGCAATAGCTATTATTATTAATAATCTCTTTAAAAATAATTAATAAATATTTAAATTAATTGCAATTAATAGTTTTAAAATACAAATCTTTTTTAACTTTACAATATTTATTATTTTTTTTATAGAAGAATTTGTTAAAATTTAATATATTTGTTTTATATAACTTTATTGCAATCTTAAGTACAAATACAATATTTAATTTACTTTAAATCTTTATTTGTATAATTAAATTTTTGCTATTAATTTTGTTAACGCGTTTGCAAAGTTTAAAGAGCAATTGTTTTTATACAATTATTTTTTAAAAGTTTGCAAATTATTATTAATAAGTAGTACAAATTGTACTAGATTTTACAACAAATATATATATAATTGTATAAAATCTTTATTAAGTCTTTCTTTTATAGATTGAAAATTAAACGCTAATATATATTTGAAAAAATATTAATTAACAATTCTATAAATAGAATTTTTATAATTTTTCGATTTAAACAAATCTATCTTTTTTTTAATTAATTTAAAATATATAATTTTTTCTCTTAATTAAGATATCTATTAAGTTTATTTTATATTATTTGTTCTTTTTATTTTTTACTTTGCAATTTAGAAACAATTACAACTATATAAAAATCAAAACTATTAAATTCTTTCTTTTAAAAAATATATTTCTTTTTATTGCAATTATAAATTATGTCAAAATTACTAGCGTTTTTATTACTAAATAGTAGCTACTTTAAAAACTAAGAAAAGACAAAAATAAAAAATAAAATAAAGCACAAAATATAATTAAGCTTTCTTAAGCTAAAATAAGTTTAATTAATAAATATTGTTTTTTTTGAAACAATAAACAATTAGTGCGCATTAATATAATTATATAATTAAATAAAGATATAAAAGATCTTCAAAAATATTAAAGCAATAGCAATATACTTTTTGTAAATAATTGTATATTATATTTTAGTATCTCTAATATTGCGTTACTAATAATCTAAATTAATTTTAAAAATAATTTTAGATTAAAAATCGATTAGCGTAATATAATATATATTCTTTAGTTTTTATTTTTGTAAGATTTTAATACTATATATTTTTATAATTTTTACAAAGTTAGAGTTTGTACAAGATTGTGTTAACTTTTTACAATATATAGTTTTGTAAACAAAAAACTATCGTAATAGTAATTAAGTTATACAAAATATATATTTTTACAAATTAAATTAACTTGTAATTTAAAATCGAATTTGCTTGCTTTAATTTTATAGAAACAAAGAAACTAAGTTGTACAAAATATATTTTTTTACAAATTAATTTAATTTAATTTGCAAGCAAAAACAACTTATTTATTTTGATATTGTAAAAATATAAGTTAAATTTTACAAAATATATTTTTTTACAAATTAATTTAGCTTGCAAGCAACAATTTGTTTGCTTTAATATTGTAAAAATATAAGCTAAATCTTACGCACTTTCGTAGAAATTGCAAAAATATACAATATTAAGATTTTACAAAATAAAAGATTATTAAGCGTATATTATATATAGAAGCGCATTAACAAATTTATATTTTTTAAAACAATATTAAGAATAAACAAATTATAATTTTTGCAAATTTTTTTGTTTAATAGATATTTTATAAAGTTCTATAAAAATATTTGTTTAAAAATATATATTTTAGAGTAAATAAATTTAGATCTATTTAATTTTATATTTATATAAATAATTTTTAGCAATATATATTAAACTAACAATTTAAGCGTTTTTAACAAAGATTATTTGTTATTATATTGTCGAAACAAAATAAAATAATAATTAAATTAATAAAATTTATATTTTTAAAAAAAAATATATTAAGATTTAAATTATTAAAATTTTATTTTGTTTAATTAAATATTATTTATTTTTGTCTTTTTTAATTAATATTGTTAATTACAATTTTAATTTTCTCGAAATTCTTTTATTGTAAAATTCGAATAATTATATACAAATTGTATTTGCGTACAATATATTTAACAAAATTGCGCAATTTATTAAAAAAAAGCACTACTATTTTGTTGTAAACTTTTAAGTTCTTTAAGTTTCTATAATAAAGAAATTAGCTTGTAGCAATAAATTGTGCTTTCAATATATATTTCGAAAGATTTGCTACTTTGTACAATATTAGTTGTACTTTAAAATTAATCTAATTATATAAATTTCTCTCTAAGCATTACAAATTGCTACAAAAGACTAAAATATTTTTGATAATTAATTGTCTACAAATAGCTATAAAATAAATTGTGCAAAATTTAATCTATATTTATTATTTATTTAAGTTACTATAATTTAATATTGTAATTTAAATTTATTGTTATAGAAGTTATATTTAAATCGAAGTTATTATTGTTTGCTATATTAAAAAATATTTAATTGTTAAATAATAATATTATACTATAAAAAATAAAATTAAAAAAGTATATAAATCGACTATTTTATAAAATATTTAAAGACTAAAAACTAAAAAAAATTATATATTGATTTCGATTTGTAAAGTAAAGCTAAAAGCAACTAAAAACTCTTAACAATATTTAAGATTCTTTATTTATTTTTTGTTTTTAACTCGACTTAAAATCTAATAAAAAATTTCAAAATATACAAAGTAATTTTAATAAAAATTCTTTTCTTAATACAACTATTAACGCAAGAAATTATAAAAAGTTTTAATAACAATAAATAGATATTCGATTAATATAATTTCTTAATTGCAATATACAAAATTACTTTTGTTAAAAAAAACAAATTTAATTAAAATCTTTTTGCAAAACAATATTAAAAAATTGTTTTAAAATTAAATTTTTTGTTTAAAACAATTATAGTTTTGCGCAAACAATAAAATTGTACAAATAAAACTTATCTTAACTCAAAAGAAATAGCAATTTTTTTTGTATTTATTTGATAATACAATAACAGTTAAATATTACTTTTATTATTTACAAATCTATTAAGAAATACTATTTTCTATTAGAATTTTAAAATTAATATATAAATTTTTTTATTTTTAAATATTATATAACTTAATATACAAAATACTTAAAAAGATAAATTTTAATATTATAATATTTTGTACAATATAAAATAAAGTTACTCTATATTTTTGAATTATAATACTAAATTAATATAAATAATTCTTAAATTATTCGATTAATATAGAGTTAAATTGTATACAACATAAGTATTATTAAAATTAAACAAAGAAATCTAGCTTAAAATACACTAAGAAAAAAATAATTAATTTAATTATTATAATTGTTGCAAAATTAATAAAAGCAACTTTAAATATCGAATTACATTAAAATAAGCAAAAACAACTTAAAAGAAATAATAAATATATATTTATTATATCTATAAATAAAAATAAAGATTTAAACTTTTATTACAAATATTATTATAATATTTATTATTATAAGAAAGCAATTTCTACAAGTTTGTTTTATTATTTTTTTTTATATAAAATATAAAGTTTTTGATACTTTTATTAATATATTTTTACAACTATTATTTAATTTTTTATTGCAACAATTGTTAAGTTTTTTGTAATAAAAATCTTTTTCTTAATTTTAAAATTAATTATATCTAAGATAAAGTATATATTATAAATAAGTTGTTTATGTTATTAGTATAATTGAAATAATTAAAACAATAATTATTAATAAATAACAATCTTCTTTAAAAGTTTTTTAAGAAATATATATATTAAAAAGAAAAAATATTTTAACAAAATTAAACTTTTATTTTTTAAATTAACAAGCAAAACTTTAATCTATATTAAATTAATTTTTAATTTTAGCAAATTTAAATAAATTTAAACGCAATACTAGATTGTTATTAAAAGTTTAAAATTCTTTATATAAAGTCTTAAAAATTCTATATTAATTTAAAAAACAAAATTGTAAAAAAAAAAAAAAAATTACAAAAAAATTTGTAATATTTTTAAGACAAAAATAAAAAAATTTGCAATAATAAAAAAGAATCTAAAGCAATACTAATTAATATTTAAAAAATTCTTAAAAATTTTAACTATAATTTAAATTTTATTTAGCAAAAATAAAACAATAATTATAACAAGTTTATTGTTAAAAAACAACAATAATATCGAGAGTCTATTAATAAATATTAAAAACAAAAAAGAATATATTTAAATCTTAAAGAAGAAATATCGATTATATAAGTAAATTTTAAACAAAAGTAAATATTGTTAATTTAATAATATTGTAAAATACAAAAACTAATTTGTTGCAAAATTTAAAAATTAAGATTAAACAAATTAAAAAATAGTAAAAACAAAATAAAAGTTATTGTTTAAAAAAAAGTTGCATTCTAATTATAAAATATTTAAAAAAAAAAATATTAAAAATATTTTTTGAAATTTAAGATATTTATTTTTTGTATAGTTTTTTGTTTTTCTATTAATTAAGATACATTAATTATAATTTTATATTAATACTTTAACTTATTTATAATATTTACAATTTTTTTAAAAATAATATAATTTTTAAATTAATTAATTTGTTATATAATAGTTTTGCTATTAATAAATTTAAACTCTATTGTAATACTATAATTTATATAAATATATTTAATATTCTACTTATATATATTTAGTATTTTTGTTAAATTTAAAATTCTTTTTATGCTTAATTTTTCTATATAAAAAGAAGTCTTATTATAGAAAAATATAAAAAAAATTATAGTTAAAATATTGTTTTAAAAAGAACATAAATATTGTTAAATTAAATATTATATAAATATTAAATAAATTAATTTCGAAATTTTTTTAATTAAATTTTTGTGTACAAGTATAAAAGTATTTAAAGCTTAAACAAATATTAATAATAATAAAATTGTTAATTTTAAAATTGCAAAATCTAAGTATAACTAAAGCAAATTTGCAAAAAATTAAGAAAATAAAATAAGTTTAATATTTAATTCTTAAATTGTAATATTCGAAGTTGCTATATTGTTAAAGAAAGTATAAAAAATATTATATTTTATAACAAAAGTAGTTAAATATTGTTTGCAACAATATTTTGTTTTGTAATTGCAATTATAATATATATATTGTAAAAAAAAATAAAAAAAAATATTTTTAAATAATTGTTTAAAAGATTTTTTACAACAAAATATAATATTTAAATTATATATTTTGCAATTTAAAAAAAGCGCTAATATCTTAAATTTTTAAAAAACAATATTAAATATTTACAAATAATATTTTAAAATACTTAATTTTATCTTTAATATCTTTTTTATTTAGTTAATAAAACTAAGATAAACAAATATTGCAAAAAAAGTCTTTAAATATTAGTTTATTAATATCGAAATATATATTGCGCATGTTTTTGTAGTTGCAAGTTAATACAAACTTTAACAATTTATATTATTATTTATATTAAAATTTCTTTTCTTTTTTTTAAATTTTTTTATTATTTTTGCAAAATATTTAATTAATTATAATAAAAAAGTAACATTAAGTAAGAATTTATAATTGTTAATAAAAATACTATTATATCTAAAGATTGCTACTATTTTTGCAATATATTTAATAATTTTTATTAAATTGTTTATATTAATTAAAACAACTATTGTACTAATATATAAAATTATTGCTAATAAAGTTTTTAAAATCAAGTAAAAGTATAGATTTTATAATTTTAATACAAAATTTTAAATACTTTGTATTCTTTAAAAAAATATAATATATTTAATAAATTGCAAATATAAAAGAATTGTAGATTGTTTATTGTCGAAAATATTAAAGAAAAATATCTCTTATTATAATAATAACTATTTAATTAAATAAAAGTTTTTTAATAACAAAAATATATTTTTGTTTTATACAACAATTACAATATAATTATTAAAATAAAAAAAAATACTAATCTATTTATCAAAAATGTTGCGTTAATTTTCTTATATTTGCACAAAATAATATTTTTTTTTTCGAACAACAAAGTATTAATAGTTTATAAAACATATTAATCTTTAATATTGATTAAAGTTTAACAAAGAACAAAAGACTATTAAATATATTTCGAAATATCTTTTTTTATTTTTTTATTTTTTGTTAGATATTATAGCTATAAAATGTTTTTTTTTTACTTTTTAAAAGTTTAATTAATTATAAATATTTATAAGCAATATCTTTAATTAAATTGTATTAATATATATAGCAATATATATTCTTGTTGCAAAAGTTAAATATATTTAAGTATATTTTTTATATTGTACGTCTAATATATTTGTTAAAAACTAAAAACAATTAAATATCTAAAAAAGTACAAAAGAGAGAAGAATTTTTTAATTTTTTTTAAATATAGATTTGCAATTTATTATTTATTGTTTAAATACAAAAATTTATTATTTGTTTTAAGTTAATAAACTTTATATAAATAAAATATATTTTTGTAAAACAATAGTAAATTAAATTTCTTAACAAATTGCAAAATCTTAATAAAGCTTTTATTTAAATATAAAATATTGTTAAGTTTTTGTCTAGATACAATAACAAAATTATAATAATTTAAATAAAATTATAAACAATTTTTAAGCTTAAAAATATATATTAATCGAAATATATTTTTCGAATTATATTGTCAAAAATTAGTAATTAAATCTTTTAATTAAAATTGTTTTATTTATAGTTTTGCAAAGTTACAAAAAACTTAATTCTTTATAAATTTAATATTTTTTTTATTAAAATATAATTTTAAAATTTGATTTATAAGAAATATTTAACAAACGTTTTGCAAAAAACAACAATTAATAATATATAAAAACAAACATTTTTGTATTAAGCAAAATTATTATTATTGTTTTCGAAAAAAAAATCGACATAAAAGAAAAAAAAACAAGTTTTTTTTTAAAAATAATTTAGCAATCTAATTTTTTTTTATTTAAAAAATAGTATATATTTTTCTTTTATATTTTATATAATAATACTATATACTTACTTTACTTAATTGTATTTTTCTAAAATATATAAATTTATTTTTTATAATAAAAGTTGCTTTGTTTAATTGTTAAATAATTTTAATAATATAACAACACAACAATTATTTTTATTTCTATTTATAAAAAGACAAATTAAAAATATTGTTTTTTGCAAATTGTTTTCTTTTAATAGTTTTAAGAAAAAAACGCAATATTAACAATATAAATTTATAACTTAACATAACAACAATTATATTTAATTATTTTATATTTATTGTAAATAGTAATTCAAAATTGAAGATATTAATAATATTGTCTAAATTTACTTGTTATAAAGTTAGATTCTATTGTTTTTATTAAAAATATTTATTATAATTTAATATATTTAATATTTTATATATTTGATTGCTTCTTTTAATTACAAATATTATTTATATATTTGCAAATAATTTTAATAGTTCGACAAAAATTGTTGTTTTTTTAAAATTATAGATAACAATAAGCAACGTTTTTTGTTTGTTTCGATTTATATATTTGCGTATTATAATTGTTATTACAAAGAACAAAACAAGTATTATTTTAAATATTCTACAAATTTAAGATTTTAAATTCGATCTTAATTAACAAAACTTAATTAACTTTTTTTTCTCTATAATTATTTTTTATCTTATTAGAGTATTAATTTTTTTGCTAGCTTGTTATAAACAATTGAAAGAAGTTCTTTTATATTATATAAATAAGATACAACAATTACGATAACAAATTTATTAACTTTATTTAATTATTTATTTATATTGCTTTTTTCGCAAAGCAATAAATTATATTTCTTAAATTATAAAAAGATTCTTTAACTTTATTTAGATTAGTTGCGTATTAAATTTTATTCGCAATAAATATAGCAAGTATCTTGTTGTATTTATCTATTTAATTAATTTTTACAAAATTGTTTGCAAAAAAATTGTCTTATTAATTGTCTTAAAAATGCTTATAGATATTTATTTTTTAAATATATATAATAAGTTATATTACTTATATAATAGTATACTTTTTATTAACAATTAAATAGACTTTAAGTCTAAACTTGTTTTTAATATTTTTTACAAATTTGCAATATTTAAAGTAATTGTTAATTTTTTTTTATAACTATAGCTATTAAGCAATACAATTAAGTGCAAGATTAATTTTATACTTAAAATTTTATTTTTATTAATTAAGAAGCAAATGCAACTCTAATTTATTAAAAGAATATTAACAAAAACTCTTTTAAATAGATATTTTTTAAAAGCAATTTTATATATTTTATTTGTTTATATTGCAAATCGAAATATACTTTATTCTATAAATATATAATATATAATATATATCTTTGTATATTTGAGCAATCAATTTTTCGCAACTATTAATTTGTTATTTGCAAATATATTTTTTATTACTTAGATATATTTATTGCAAATCTAAAGTTATTTATAACAAATATATCTATTTTATTAATTAATAAAAATAGTATTTAAAATATTGTTTCTTTAGTATTTCTTAAGTTTTTGCAAATAAATATTAATTCTTAATTGCAATTTTAAGATCTTTTTAATTTCGTATTTAAAATTAGTTTAAATAAGCAAACTTATAATTTATTTTTTGTATTTATTTAATAATTCTACTTAAAAGATTTTATTGTTCTTAATTTTTTTAATTGCAAATAAAATATTTTTTGATATAACAAAATCTTTAAAATTTTAAGTTAATAATTTTTTTGTTTTAAGCAAATTGTTAAACAAAATATTCTACAATATTTTTGTTATCTATTTAAATATTAATTTTCGAATAGATATTATAATATACGCAAATTTAAGATTTTATTTAAGAATAAATTCTATTTAAATTAGCAAATATTCAATTATTGTTAAATTAAAAGCAATATTAAGATTGCAATAATTGTTATAACTATTTTAAATATTATATTTTACGTCTTTTTAAACTACAACAAAACTAATTAAAGACAAAAAAACTATAATAAGACTACTTTACAAAAACAATAATATACAATAATTTAATCTAATAAAATACAAACATATTTAATTATTAAAAATCGAAGATAAGTTCTATATATAAGAAGCGTTAGTAATTTATTAATACGTTTATATTGTTTTTTTACTTATAATATACTAGTAGACAAGTTATTTTTGCAATATTTATATAGATATTTATCTTTATATCTAAAAGTATTGCTAAATAGTTTTAGACTTTTTAAATTAATATATTTATCGATGTTAGAAATATTCTAAGACAAAGATCTAAAATACAATAATTTAATAAATCTAATATTATAAGAAAATTATTATATATAGCTATTAATTAATATCGATATAATTCTTTTACTAAATACAAATACAATTAAAACTTTTGTCTTTCTTAATATTCTTAACTTTTGTTATATATTTCTTAACAAATTTATTTCGCAATTCTATTGTTTATTTATTTCATTACTAAATAGTTAAATTATTTGACAAAATTTGCAAAATTATCTAGATAATAAGTCGCAACAAAACTATTTTTAACTAAATATTATTTTAACAAAGAAACAATTTACAATTAATAATGTAAATTATATAATAAAGCTTCGCGACTATATTTATACAAGATCGAATTTTAAGAACAACTATACAAAAATTGTATATACAATATTTCTATTATTATTATTTTTCGAACTAAACTATATATTGTTATTTGTAAACAAAATATATTATTGTTATAACACATTACAATGTAAATTTAATAAAATTTATATATTTAAAGTTTTAAATAGATTGCAACAATTTTATTAAACAATTATTACAAAAACAAAAATTTTAAAATATTTCGAATCGAAACATTATATATATAAGTTGTACAAATATTATAAGATATTTGTAAAAATTACAACTTAATATTTAGCAAATATAATAACAATCTATCTTCAAAATATTACAAAAGCTAAATAGAAAATTAATAATTTTTTGCAAACAATAAAATAATTTGTTTTGCAACAAAGTCTAAAAACTAATTTTGATATATTCTATTATAATAGAATTAAATATCTAAAGTACAAAACATATAATTCAAAAATCGAATATTAAGAACAAAAGCGCAAATTTAACAAAATAGATAACAATTTTATCAATTCAAAAAAGAAATTAATTTAATACTAGAAATAAAAGTTGCAAAATTAATTATTTCTAAAAAAGAAGTTAGTTTTAAACTATATTAAAAATAAATAACAACTATATTATATAAAAAAGATATTTGTGTTTAAAATTGTCTCTATTAATTGATATAAAATTAAGTTCGAAAAGACTAATTTTATATTGCTAATAATATATAATATTTATTTATTTTCTTTTTAATTGTATTAAACTTCTATATACTCTAGTATTAATATAATATTTTATTATATTATTAGATATTATAAAGCGCAATAAGTTTTTTTGCAAACACAAAAAAAAAATAAAAAAATAATAATTAATTTGTAGCTCTTTTTAAAACTAATATAATAATTTTTCTTTATTATAAATTTTAAATTATTATATATAACAAAAATTACAAAAAAGTATAATCTATACTAAAGATACAATTGATTTGTACAATAATAACAAAGAATCTTTTATTAATAATAATTAAGCAAATAAATAAAAGTAAATATTTATTAAATATATCTTTTCGATTTTTAAGTTCTTTGTATATTAAAGAATATTAAAATCGATATCTAATATTTTAATATAAAAAATTCTACAATTTTGAACAATTAAAATTTATTAAGATTTAGAATACTATTTTCTTTTAATAATTAAATTAAAATAAACAATTTATTTAATATTAACTTACAATAGCGCAATAGGGTCTTAGATTACTTGCAATTTTACGCAAATTTCTATATTAATTTTGTTTAACTTTTAGCGCTTACAAATTATAATAATTTTTTTTTATATTGTTGTAACAATTTGCAACTTAATATTTTCTTAAATTCTACAAAACTTTAAATTTAAACAAATATTAATTCTAATATCGATTTTATACAAAATTAAGAGATTGTTAATTAGAACAACTTGTACAATAATAATATATATCTATTTATAATTATATTAAATAATATTACTATTTAAACTATATTAAATATCAATTGCAATATTGATCTTATTTATAGTTAAAAAACTATAAAATATAATATTATAATATTGTACAATTGTGTTAGTATTATTTCTAATCTTAACATTGCTTTAACTAGAATTGTAAAAAATATTGTTATATAATTATAAAATATAGATTTAATTTATAAGTTTTAATACAAAAGTTTATTAAAAAAGAATATTAATTTTGCTTAAAAGTTTATAATATAGCAAAGTATTAATTTGCAACTATTGCAATACTACAAATATTCTAGTTGCAATACTTAAAGTTTAAAACTCTCGAATAAAGAAAGATTAAAGCTAATTAAAATAAACTAGTATTATTTTGTTTTACAATTGCGCTAAATAAATATTAAAAGAGATTCTTTTAATTATAATTTCTAAACAACAATCTATTAAACAACAATACTTAATATTGAATTTTAATATTTAAGATAAATTTAACAAAGATTGCTTATTTAATTTACTCTAATTATTTATTGCTATTTGTTAAAAATCAAAAATATCTTTATTATATATGCAAGACAACAAGTAAAAACGCTTATTAATAGAAAAAATCAAACAATTCGAAGACAATTAAGTTAACTCTTTAAGAATTGCTATATATATTAATATATATAATTGACAAAACTAATAAGTTTCTAGCAATAAATAAGTAGTCGACAAACAATAGTTAATTAACGTAGACGCATTGCTATTATTAAAATCGAAATAAACAAAATTTTTAAACAAATATTAAGATATTGAGAAATATTAATTAAACAAACATTACGTCTAATATTAATAAAAATAGACAAAATATACAAAGTTAATATTATTGTTAAACTTCTTCCTAAATTAAATATATAGTAGAGATAAATATTAAATAAGCAACAAAAAGATTACAAACTTAATACAATATATATATCTCTAGCATTTATTATAATTAACTTAACTATAATATAAGTATACGTAATTATATTATAACGTTTAACTAAATATTGTTTAATTTATCTAAATCGAGACTTAAGTTATAAAAATATAAATCTTAAGATATGCACTAGTTAACTCTAATAGTAAAAATAAATATTAATATTTATTAATAGTCTACTTGTTATATTTAAGTAATTAACTATTTATATTTCGAAGATTCTAAAAACTAAATATTTTTGTAGTATTTAAAAAACTTTTAATGCTCGTAATTTCTTTTTATCTCTTTAAGAATTATAGATTTAATATTTGCGCATTTATTAAACTTGTCTTTAACTTTATTATTTTAACTATTATTAATTTTAAATTTCTAATATTTTTGCGCTTATATATCTTATTTGTTTAACAATTGCAAAATATACTTTTATCTATATTAATTATTAAAATAAGTTAAGTTTTATAATATTAAACTTTAATCTTATTAATCTTAATATAGTTTAATCAATTAACTAGCACTTGTCTACAATTTATTGCTTTATAAAAGAGACGCAAATTCTTATATAAATAAAGAAATTCTTAGATTATCTAAAACTAGAATATTAATAAAAGAATTATTAGTGCAACAAAATTTATCTTTTTGTAGATTGTTTTAATCTTGTATAAAATCAACTAATCTCTTAATGTTGTCAAAATATATCTTAATAATATATTTATTCTTTTGTATATTATATAAATTTCTATAATAGTTTAAAATGTTTTAATAATAGATATTACGCTAACAATTTCAAAATACTAAGTTAAAAGAATATTCTTTATTTTATTGTTTGCAACGCTTTTGTATTTTTTAATTGCAAAGAGCTTTAATATATTGTTAAATATTATAATAGTAAATTCTATTTAATTCAAAAATATAAACTTGTAATAAAAGATCTACAATTTAATAGACTTTTTATAATTTATTTTTTTAAGATTTAATTCTAATAATTTTGTTATAACAAATAAAAGTCTTTTTTTACTTATTAATATATTGCAAGTAGAAGATATGTTTGCTAATATATAATACTTTAGTAATCTACAATATATAAAGAGAGAATTAGTTTTTTAAGAATTATTAAATCGAATATTCTTAATTTGAGTTTCTCTTTATTGTATATCAATATTGTTTATAGTTGTTTCTTAACAATTGTTATATTATATTACAATATTAAGATTTAAGTTTAATTAAAAGTTTTTTTATTTTAATTGCAAGTTAATTTTTTCTTTAAAAAGCTATTTTGCGTTAAATATATTAATAGCTTACAAAATTAATATAAAAAAATCAATTTCTTATTTGCAATATATAATTATTAAATCTCTTTAATAGTAGACAAATTTTATTATTATAAAACAAAATATCTTTTTTTTTATTTTTGTTAATTAAAGATTACAAGCAACAAAATTTAATAAAAATAAATCTTGTTTTAATTTTTTTAGAATAGAATTAATACAATAAATATATAATACGACAATTTGACTACAATATAAAAAGAAAATATTGCAATAAACTTGAAGTTAAAGATATACTATTTTGCAATTATAGATAATTACAATTTGTATCTTTATAATACAATACAAAACTATTAAAATTTAAATATTAAATATTATTATTTAATTTTTTAATAAAACTTACGTTGTTAAATTATTTTGTTTTAAAATTAAAATATTATCTTAAACTTAAATTACTTTTTATATTATTTATATATAAACAAGTAGCAAATTGTATCTACTTCGATAGAAAGAATTTATAATTTTATATAAAAAAATTATTATTTTTGCAAAAAATTTGCGATATACAAGAATACGCGCACAATATTTCGAGATTTACAAAAAAGATTTAAACAAATATATTAGATATTATATTATATATTTTAAGATCTATTTCGAAGATTAATTTAATCAAAAAAATATTTGTTAAATTACTAAAGTATTAATATTAATAATACAAGTAAGAAAGTTGCAATCTTTTAATTAATAATAATATATATAATATACGCTATTTAATTTATTTTGCTATCTTAAATTAGATATATATAATCTAGATTCTCTTTTAAATTAAACTTCAATTTAGACGCTAAATTAAAAATTAAAATTTCAATTTTATAAGTTTTATATTTTCTCGAATATTTTAAGTAATTAATAATTTAATTTAATTTCGAATTTTCTTGTTAACAAATACTACTTTTCTACTAGAAATAAGAAACAAATAATAGTTGCAATACTTATTAATAATAAGTAACTTCTCTTTATTCTTAAGCAAACTTATAGTTGTTACAAACTTATTATTAATATAATTAGTATTAATTATTTATAATCTAAAAAGCTAATTAAGAATTATAAATTTCTTGTAATACTTAACTTAATTGTTTGCGCTTTTATTTGTTTTTTCTTTAAATAGATTCTTGTATTTAAAGTAAATAAAAATACGAAAAATCTTATTTAAGTTAATAATTAATCTATAATAATTGCAATTAAACTTATATAATCTTAATTAATTAAATTATTATTAAGTATTTTATTAATTATATCTATTGCGTTAAGTTTGTTGTCTATATAGTTTAATAAATCAATCGATCTACAAACGTTATTATATATCTATATAATTAACTTGTTATATTAAATAAATGCAACGTATACAAATCTAACAATAGTTAAAATTAAATATTAACTTCTTTAGATAAGAAAGCTATACAACAATATTAATATCTATAACAATTATTAAAATATTATTAAATTTACTTATAAAAGCTCTATATTTATAGAGATTACTTAGTTAAATTTAATAGAAATACTTTAACAAAATTTAATACTTTTTATTAAATTTTATCTAAAAGAAATTAATTTTGTAAACTTTTTTAAAAAGTTTTCGAATTAAATTGTTTTATATTTCGATTAAAAAACAAAATAACAAAAAAGTATTTTTTATTTAATAAATAATTATATACAAGTAACTTTAAAATATTAAACAAAAACTAAAAAATAATATTTAAAGATTAATATATTGTTTAACTTGTATATTTTAAATATAAGAAACAATTATATTAATAAACAAAATATTCTTGTTACTATAATTGTTTTTACTTCTCTTTAATCGAAGTTTTATTAAATTGATTTTTTTGTTATCTTAAGATATAAAAAGATTACAATAAAAAAGTTGCAAAATTTGCAACAATACTAAGCTAGCAAAAACTATTATAAACAAATAAATTTAAATACATATTAAAAATTTTGTACTTTATATATAATATTAGACAATATATTGAAAAAAGATTGCAAGATTTTAATAAAATTGTAAAAACAATTTGTACAAAAAACAACACAATAATTAAATAAAAAAGAGCAACAATAGTACTAAAGCAACAATTGTCTATATTAAGATAAATTGTTGTTATACTATATATAACAAAAAACTTATTGCTAATTCGAAAATTTAAATTAATAAATTTATTAATTTTTTTGTTTTTATTGTTGCGCTTAAATCAATATGTATTGTAGCAAATACTTTAGTTATAAATTCTATTAAGCTATAAATATAACGCAAATTTAATAAAGATATTTTAAGAGCGTTAACAAATATATTAAGATAAATTGTTATATATAAAGAAATAATATTAATTAAAAATAGATTTTCTATGCAAATACTAATTTTCGACGCTATTAAAGTTTTGTACAATATATAGAAGATTATAATTGCTTAATAGAAAGTATATACAATTACGCTAAATCTAATATATAAACTTAAAATTAAATATTAACTAAGAAAGAAAAAATAAATAAAAATTTATAAAACAAATAAAATTAATTGTTTCTATAATTAATTTTGCAAGACAAAAAGAGATTGCAAAATAATAATAAATACAAATAAATTATCTACAACAACAATATAAATCTAAAAAACTTGTATTAATTAGCAATAGTATAGAATTAAGATAAATCTTTTGCAAAATTTATAATTTATTATAATTAAATTAACTTAATCTTAAAAATAAAGCGTTCTTAATATATTTGTTTAAAAATTATTATAATTTTAAAACGCAAAACAAGAATTAACTAACAATATTATTTAAGAATTAACAATATTTTTTTAATTCAATTTTGCATCTATTGTTTTTTTTACTATTTTTTTTTGTTTATTAGATATTGATTAATTTAGTTTTTAAAGTCTTTTTCTTATTTTGTACTTTGCGCAAGATTATTAGTTATTTATATATTAGATTTTTTTAATCTTTATAAATTTAAATAATACAAAAAACAAACTAAAGAATTTAGAAATATTTCAAAAATAAAACAAAATAATCTTTTATAAAGTTAATTAACTAGCAAATAAATATAATACAAAAGTCTATTGCTTGCTTTAATATAAGAACAAATTTTATTAATATATTTTAAATATTAAATTTGCATAATTGTTATTAAAAGAAAATATAATAAACTTTTAATATTTTATAGAGTCTTAAAACTAATATTATTATTTAGTAGCATTTTTTTTTTTTTTAAGTTTTAATAGTTTTCGAATTTTCAAAGCGTTTATATTATAGATACAAAAAAAAATTTACAAATTATTAAATAACTTAGATATAACGCGTATACAATACAACAAACAAAGATTATATTAAATTTAAAAAAAAAATAAAAATAAAAAAGTAGCATTTAAGATACAACAATATTGTTCGAAACTTATATATTATTTAATAAAGTTTTACTATAATTACAATTCGAAATTGATAAACATTTCTTTAATATTTTATTTTGTTACGACCCTAGCTCGTTACAGCCGGTATATACCCTACAGAGTAGTCTGTAGCATATAGCACGGTTACCTGCATGCTCGACACGCTAGTGAGCGAGCATTGCTCGACACGCTAGTGGGCGAGCTCGACATGCTCGACAGCGAGCATAGCGAGCAAGAAGGATCTCTTTATTATATATAGATTCCTTAGACACGACTCTCTTATGGATCGTGTTCAACTCATCTATCAAGTTACCCCCTATCATAGATACAAGCTGCAACCCCTTGTTACCAAGTGATTGCTTGCATTGCCTGAAGACGCCTACAGACCCCTCCAACAGTACCAACCTACCCTGATACTCTAGTCGCCTAGATAGCAGCGTAACATATTTATAGAAAAATTAAACAACAAAAGATAAGTTTATATAGTAAAGAAATTTAATTAAACAAAATATAATAATTGTTTGAAGTATTTAAAACAAAATTGTTATTTTCTAAAATTTAGTCTAAAATTATAATTATTAGCTTGTTATTAATATTATAGAATACGCTCAAAAAATCTAAGTTTAATATAAATAATTAAAATACTTTTAATAGATTACTACTAAAAGAAATATATATTTATTTTATATTTAAGTATCGAAAACAATTATAGCAAAGTTTGCTATTGCAATTGAATAATAGCAATTCTAGTTAACAAAATTTAATTACAATTTGCAATTAATAAGTTTCAAATTAATATATCTATATATTAGAGAGTTTAAATGCAATTTGCAATTGCAATTTTTAAACTAATATATATATATACTAGAGAGTTCAACTTGCGAGTTTTAAACTAATATATATACGCATTAGAGCAATTATTAATAAATATTTAGATTGCTATAGTTTAACACAATTACGCATTGCGCTATATATTAATATATTTACTTGTTTTTTTAAACTATCTTAATTGTTTATTTATAATATTAGCAACTATATTTAAACATAATTATAATAGATATAATTTTGCTATCTTATCTTTTTATTATTATTTATCAAAATATCTTTTTAGAACTAAGCAAAATATCTATTAATAGCAATTTTTTTCAAATTTACAATATTAGCGCTTTTAACAACTTTACTAATAGCAAATCTTAAATTTTCTTAACTAGTTTCACTAACAAACAAATTAACTACGCAAATATTCTATATATTAATAAATTTTTGCTAAACGTATATAATTTTTATTATAATTACAAGATTGACTAATTAAATATTAGAAAAGCACAAATTTTTTTTTTAAGTATTTCTACTTAAGATAAAGCAATATAAACTCGAACTTAAACAATAAAGATTTAACTCTTACAATATTAAAATATATTACAAAAATTAAATCTATATAATTAGTAAAAACAAATATATAGTTAGCAACTTTGCGCAATTGTTTGTTAACAAATCGCAAATTATTATTGTTGTTAATAATATTAAACAATATTGCAAATCAAGAATTAAAAATTAAAAATTATTTACTTTTTATTATATTAAATCTTGCAAATATCTAAACAAAGTCGAACAAATCTTAAAAAATAAATCGAATATTAATAATAAGTCTTTGCAAATTTTATCGAACTTTATTAAGTACTTCGAGTATATATTGCTAGCAATCGACTTTTCGAGAAAAATATTAAAATTAACGTCAAAACTCTAATACTAGAAAAAAAGCAATTGCAACAATAGTTTAATTATTTTTAAATTATTTTTTTTAAAAACACTAAGCAACTAAAATAAATACAAAGAGATATAATATTTTTCAAAGAAGTTCAAGAAATATTAATAAAAATATTAAAAAATTAAGATATATTATATAATAAATTCGACAATGCGCTAAAAACTAAAAACAAACAATAAATAAAATTTGTACAAAATATTAAAGTTAAAAATCAAAAATTAATAAAAATACAAAGAAACTTAATTTGTACAAAACAAAAGCTACAAAGATTAAGAGTAAATTATCGAAATATTGTTATTGTTTAAATATTGTCTTTTTTGTCTTAATTACAATTTAATCTCTTTTTCTTCTACTATTATTGCTACTATTGTTTTAATTGCTTTTAAGTGTTGCTTTAGTACTTGCGTATTATTTAATTTTATAAATAAATTCGAAAACAAATATATTTTGTTTCTATTCTAAGATTTTGTAAAACAAGTACAAGAATTAAAATATAACAAACAAAATATAACAAACAAAACAAAATAAATAATTTTCGACATCTTTAAAATCTAATTAATAGTTTTAAATTTAAAATTATTATTAAAAATCTTCTAATTTATATAAGAACTTAGCTTTATTAACAATATTAAAATTGTTTTATTAAAAATGTTACGAAATTTGCGTTGCTTAATTATCTTAATTTTTCTTTTTTTTATTATTTCTTTTATATAAGACTAAGAATTTAAAATCTTTGCAACGAAACTTAATTTAATTATCGACAAATCTACAAATTGTTGCTAATAGCTATATAGTATTAATTTGATTTATAAAAGTGCGAATTGTACTTTTGTTTGCTTAGATTCTATATATATCTTTTTTTAATTTTTTGCTTGCTTAATTTTTTTTTTCTTAAATTTTTTAGTTATAGCAAACAATGTTTTTTGTAAAAGTATAAAACAATTTATGTTAATTAATAACTTTTTAACTATTAACAATTTCGCAAGTTGTTGCTAATAATTGTGCAATATTAATTTAACTTATAAAATTGCGAGTTGTACTTCTATTTATTTAAGTTCTATATATATCTTTTTTTTATATTGTGTTTGCTTTATATTTTTCTCAAGTTTTTCAACTATAACAAACAATATTTTTAGCAAAAATATAAAAAGATTTACGTTGTTTAATAATCTATTAATCTATTATATATTTAACAATAACATATTGTTCGAAAATTTAATTATTGTAATTACGCTTTCTTTACTAAAATATAGAAGTAACAATACTTTTTTTATTTGTTAAAAGTTCGACAACAATATATTGCTTAAAAACTTAATTATTATAATTGTACTTTTAATATTATTTAAAAGTAGCAACAAATCGATAGTCTTGAATATTTAATAATCTATTGTTATTAATATAGAATCTAAGAGATTAAGACAAAACTCGAATAAATTAGAATTATTGTTAAACAAAATTTAATTTGCAATTAACAATAAATCTTTTTCTTTATTTGTAGATTGTTCTTGAAATATTATAATTAATTAAAATTGCTATATTGCTTTAAAAATATTAAATAAACTAAAATAACTATTTGATAACTTATTGATTAATATAGTATTATTAAATATTTTGTTTGCGAATTTAATACTTTAATCTACTATTAAGCGTAAGTTTTAGTTTTGAATAAAACTACTAAAATTTTGTGCAAAGTTCTACTACTAAATATTGTTGTTTGTTTGTCTATTTATATTATATTTTAAGTTTAAAATTACAATTTCTACTTTTAGAATTAAGTTAGTATTAAAGAAGACACAAAATATAATACAATAAATATAGTAATAAATTATATATTATTTATTAACTAAATAGCTATTATAGATTTACTAAATATAGAAAAATTTGCAAGTTTTGTTCTAAGAAGTTTTGTAAAAATGTTTATATCTATAACAAAAATTAATATTAATTTTATTATCAACAATTAGTAGTTTTTTGTTGTTAAATTCTATATTTTGTTTTGTTACAATTGTGTATTAAAGCTATTGTATTAATTGCTCTATTAATTTTCGATTAAAAATATATTTTGTAATAGATATTATAAAGTTTCGAAACAAGTTTTTAAGCTTTTTTTTGAATTTTAGTTGCAAAAGTAGATTTAATATAAAGTTTAAATCTAGCGCAAGTTGCGCAAAGCAATATTAAGTAATAGAATTTAATTTCTTAATAGTAAATTTGTTTCTATTTAGTTTTTTTCTAGATATAATATTTACTAGTTTTAGAAAATATTAATGCGCAAATATCTAAAACTATTTGTATATTTTCGTAAAGATTAATTAAAAAGAATATGCATAATATTATATACAATATTTTTTAAATTCGATTCAAGAAATTGTTTTATAATATTAGCGCAAAATTTAAGATATATAATATTTTTATAAAAGATATATAAAAATAGTATTAGTTGCTATTGTTTTAGAGTATTAATTAAGAGACTTCTTTGTACTAATAAATTAATAATTGTATTAAAAATCGATTTGTTGTTTATACAAACACTAATAGTTTATATATTTTTATTTGAATTGCTCGAAATATATAGTTTTAAATACTTAACAATAATTTTGTCTATTCATTTTATAATAGTAAAATTATTGTTAGCAATTTTCGATCAAACTTTGTAAATAAAATTTAGATAATTAACTAGTTTCTTAACAAATTAGTATAATAATACAAATAATAAAAAACAAACAAATCTTATAATATCTTAATAGAAAATAACGTTGCATTGTATTTATATAAAACGCAAATTAAAGTTTTATAACTTCTAAAAATTAATTAAAAATCTCTCTAAGACTTTGTATATTAAAAATATATTTAAGATTTTTAAATTTATTTTTAATAAAATGCGTTTATTATTTTCTCTTTTAAAGTATATTTTTGTTTCTTTTGTAAAATCAAATATATTTAAAAATCTCTCTATCAAAAAAATTTGTTGCGTTAAAATATTTTTTGCAAAGACTTTCGCAAAGCTTAACATTAATATCTATTGTAAACGTTAAAAATACTTTAAATAATAATAAATTAAAATTATAAATTAATTATCTAAATACAAGTCTATTGTTTATTAAATATTTTTTTTAGTAAAAAATTTACAAATAATCTAAATACAATAATAATTGTAAAGATAAATAAATAATTTAAATAACAATTGCAATTTTAAAGATTTCTTGTCTATATTATAAAGTAACACACTTTAAATAGTATTTAAGCAATAAATTGCAATTTCTAAATTCTCTCGAAATATTAATATCGAAATATAGTTTTTTGTAACAAGATATCGACAACTCTTTATAACAAAAATTCTATATAATCTTTTTACATTCTTTAATTGTAGAAATTGCTCTTATATTGTTCGAATCTAATTTATTCGCAAAAAAAAAAATTAAATTCAAGCAATATTTCGAAATTAAATTTAATATATTTGCTAAAGTTGATCGCACTTTGTTTCTATTTATAAAAAAAATAATTAATTAATATTTATTGTTAACAAAAAGATAATTCGAATAACATAATAAGAGTATTATATAATATAATAATACAAAATTAACGTTTTCGAACAATCGATTTTAAAATCTATTTTTTATTAAATAATAAAATATATATACAAGAACAATAGCAAGTTAATTTTATCTAAAAAGATTTAAAAATTAAAGTTATTAATTTCGAAAGCAAAAACAAAGTTGTTTTTCGACTTAAATTGCTTTCTCTTTTTATTTGTTTTAATTCTTTTATTATTATTAAAAATTAAAAACAAATTAATTAATCTTCGATCTTTAAAGTAAAAATTAAAGTAGTTGTAATATATTTTAATTCTTAATATTTAGTTTGTTTTTGCTATTGCTATTTAAACAATATTAATTATTGTTTTTTCTTATTAGTTTTAAATATAAGAGTTGTTCTACAATAATTCTAATTGTTTATTTAATAAACTATTAATCTTATTTAAGTTGTAAATAACTTATATATATTAATTCTAATTTTCTTTAAGTTAAAAATTGTCTTTAAGATTTCTATATTAAATAAAGAGATTAAAAATAATATTACTAAAGATTCTCTTAATATTGTTATTAACGCTATATTATTAATATTAAGTTCTAAAAGATAGCACAATTAACTTATTTAATATTGCAATTGTCTTTGTCTATAATAATAGCAATCAATAATAAATATTTAACAAAATAGTCTATTATTTTAAACAAGTTCTACGTTAGTATTAAAAATTCTAATCGAAATACTTAGTATATATTTGCTCTAATTAACTTGTAATTATAATATAGATATTTTCTAATCTTTAGATTAAACTATAATGTCGCAATTTCTCTAAAAAACAACAACAAAACAAAAAATATAGTAGCGTTTAAATAAAGCAAGTAAATAATATTAAATTTTTAAGCGCGTAAAACGTAGCTATCTTTAGATAAAATAAAAATATAGTTTATTTATAAAAAGAATTGTAGATTTCTAGTTTAAAATACAATTAATAAATTAATAAATAATATATTTTTTAAAGCAAATATAAAAAGTTTGCTTGTTTAATTTGTTTAAATTGTCGCAAATTATAAAGCAAAAATTATTAAGTTTTGCGCCATTATTAAGCGAGCAAAAGTGCTCGAATTATATATAATTAACTTCAAGACTTTCTAGATTTTAAATAGATAAGTTTTTATTAAATTACAAGATATATTTAACTTAAAGATTGTATTATATAACAATGAAGCAATTTTCTTCTTGCAACAACTTAGCATAATATATTGATTTAAATATTTAAATAAACTTGTAAAGTATTGTTTTTCAAATAATAAATCTAGACAACTTAGTAATATAATTAATAATATAATTAATAATATAGTTAGAGACGCAAGTCTTATTAATTTAAGTTTATATTTAAAAAATATTAAAACTACAATTAGCGCTATTGTAATACAATCTTTTGTAATACGTTTTATAAAACAAAAGTCTTTTATTAGATAAAAAGCACGCAATATATTTGACAAATATTTAGATATTTTTATACTAAGTTTAGAAATAAGTATATAATAGTATTGCTAATATTAATATATATACTTATAAATTATAGTATTTTGTTGTATATATTATAATGTATAGAAGATTTTTTTGTTACAATTTATTATAGCAAATTAAAATTAATTTATAACAATTTTTTAAAAAAAATTCTTTTTAATATGTTTAATCTAATATATAATTGTCTCTTTCTCTTAATTGTTAAGAATCTCTATCTATTAAACAAAGAATATATATGCTTATATTTAAATTAAATAAAAGAGATATCTTATAGATATATCTTAATTATTTAATTACAAAGCAATATCTACAAAGACAACAAAGTATTTGTATATTAATAGTCTAAAAGTTCTTAATATTAAATGATAATATATATATTTAATCGATAGATTGCAAAACAAGTTTATAATTGTTTTTTATTCGAAAGCAAATTTCAGTCGATAATAGATTTGATCGAAGATTATAAAATCTAATAAACGTAATATATAAAGTAAAGAGATTTGCTAAAAAAGCTACAAAAGATTATTAACAATATAAAAATTATCTATATTTTAATTTGCTTCTAAAAACAATTCTATTTACTTTTTGTAATTATATTTTATTACTTTGTTTTATTAAGCAATACTAAAACAAATCTTATTCTCGAATAAAGAGAAAGTTTTGAGTAAAAAAAAAATATTGTTAAAGTTTTTAATAAATATTGTTCTAAACATATCTTAGACGCAAAAAGATAAAAAGAAAAACAATTATAATAGATATTATTATATATCGAAGAAATTACGTAAACAAGAACAACTTACGTAATCAAATATATAATATAGCGCTAAATAATTAGTAATTAATAGTATTAATTATAATATTACTTCTAGATATCTATTTTACAATTATATTTTTTTTTGTACAACTATTTAAATATTTAACATTTATATATTTTTTCTTAATACAATTATTAAATAACTTATATCTATTATTATATTATACAATTAATTACTTATTTAACTAATTGTTGTCTTAAGTTTCTTAATATACTAATTATTTAATTTAATTTTGTTCGAAATTAACTTTGATTAATTTGTAGATTTATTAATTTTGTTGTTCTTTAATAATAAAAGCAATTTAATTGTTTCAAATTTTTATATATTTAAGATAAGATTTTTAAATTTAACTTTAATAACTAATTGCATTTTATTAATTAAAATTTTTTTTTTATATTTTTAAGAATTTATTGCTTTAAAAGCATTTTTTTTAACAATATTTATTCTCTATTTATACAACAAGTTGTTATACAATTATTAATATACTTATAATTAAGTATATATTAATAAACTAATTTATTTAATTATTTGTTTATATTGTTTTTAAAGAAATTTTAGACAAACATAATTAATAGCTTTTTGCGCTTATTGTTTTGTGTTTATAATTTTCGATAAATTACGCTTATAAATATAGAAAATATTTCTATATTTGTTTTTGTATACTTAGCGTTGTTATAGTTAATCTAAGCTATTTTATCTATATATTGCACAAATGTTTCGACGCACTTATACTTTATTGTTTTTTTAAAAAGAATTTTGTATTTGTTTTTTCTTATTTATATAATAAATTAATATTCTTTTGCGTTATATTTGCGTTATTTGTAAATTTATTAATTATTATTAGTAAAAGTTTAGAAATTCGATAAATTTATATTTTTAATATTGTTGCTTTTTGAAATCTTCTTTATATTTGTTTCTTTCAAATTTCTAAAATCTATATTAATTGAGTTACTTTTATTAATATTTGTTTCTTTTTTATTTTTTAAAATTTTGTCGCTTTTTAAACTCTTATTTTTAATATCTATTTTTTTTTGTTTTTTAAATCTACTTGTATTAGATTTTTGCTATTTTTGTTATTTCGATTAGTATTTAAATTATTTTTGCTTAATAAAAATAAAAAATTTTCTCAATTTTTATTTATTTAAAATAAGAAACTTCTTTTGTTATTTAAATTCTAATTATTTGTTAAATTATTTCTAAGCGTTTCGAATTTTTTAAAATCAATATTAATTATTTAAGTTATTTCGATTCTCTTAGAATTAATAATAGTAAACAAAGAATTATATTTTTAATTTATTTTCTAATTTTGTCAAACTTAGTTGCTAGAAATTTTATACTTTTTACAAAATTTTGTAGTTTTAATACTAATATTTTTAAATTGTTAAAATAGCTTATTTTGTTTTGTTTTGTTTGTTGATTTTCTATGTTAACGTTAAAGATTGTACGTTTGCTTATATATATTTAAGAAATATTTAAAAAATATATCTATATCTATATCTATTTTTTTTTGTTTAATTTTTTTCTCTTTTGCTAATTTAAATTCTATTTAGAAAGTATTTATCTAGAAATAGTATTGCTAGAATTGTATTATAATTTAACTATTGTTGTTATAAAAGTAACTATATTTTAATAATTTTGTAATTTATTATTATTTATAGCTCTTGTATTCTACTATAATAGATTAGCAATCTTAAAATTCTTGTAAACATTATTTAATTTTACTACAATTTTAGTATTTCTATATTTAGTAGACGCTCTAATATACTTGTTGTAGTATTTGTAATTTTTTTTATTTGTAATTGTTGTTGTTTGTCGAAATACACAAACGCGCAAAGCGTTCAAAATATAACTTTCTTATTTTTTATACTTAATAAAAAATAGTATTTTAGTATTTTTGTTTTTATAATTTTTAAAATTTGTTTTATTTTATTATATTTTTAAGTCTTTTTAATTGCACTAACAAGAAGTAATTTAAAGATAATATTTTTGTTCTTCGATATTATATTTTTAATTTAATAATTTTTTTTTTTAAAAAGATTGCAAGCAATTTAGTTGCTTGCAATAATTATTTATTTATAGTTTTTTTATTTGTATCGAACGTATTGCTTGTAGAAATTGCAAATAATTTAATTGCTTATTTATTTGTTGCATTTTTATTAAAAATATCTTTGTTATTTATAACTAATTGCGAGTTTAAAGATACAACTTAATAGAAGTTCAAAAAAACACTAATATTAATACTTATATATAAATATACAAAAAACAATTTTTTATAGTATTAACAGAGATACAAAGTCTTTTTTGTTTTATATATTAAAATTAACAATTAATCGAAACTAATTTAACTTTAATTCTAAAAATATTTAAATATTAATTTAATTACAAAATATATTTGTTAATTTCTAAATTAACACTTATATTTTTAACAATTGTTAAGTATTTCTACGATATAAGTTGATATCAATATTAAAGCTTTTAATAAAAAAAATTATTTAGAAGATTAAAACAACAACTAAATTGCTATTTTAAAAATATACTTTTAATTGTATTAATTTCGATAAAGTTTTTTAATTTTGTTTTGTTAAGTTAAACTTTACAATAAAATTTTTTAAAAACAATTAATATTTTGTTAACTTTATATACAAAATTAGGATCTAAATCTATTAAAATATCTTTATCTATTAAAATTGTTATTAATATTAATATTTTTTTTAAAGAAATTTATTTAATCTTTATTAAGTATAATTTTTTTTTATATTAATATTAATTAAAGTCTTTAAATTAATTATTAATTAAACAAATATTCTTATAGATTTATCTATTAGTTTGTAATATTAATTTATAAATTTATCTCTTTTTTCGAGTTAATTATATATTGCGTCGACGTTAAAATTATATAATTTAAATTAATTGTTGTTACTTAACTTGTTATCTAGCTTTATTTATTAAACAAAGCTAACAATAAATTTAAATATATTTGAAGAACACAATTTAAGATTTAATACTTTATTTTATTGCTATTTTGTACTTTCTATAGCTTTAGTTATACTAGTACAATATTTTTGAAAATAGCAATATATATTTGAATCTAATTAAAGTTGCTAGCAATCTATAGTTAGATACTATGTAAATAAGAGAAATTACTAAATATTAAGATATCTAAATAGAATAAATATAAAAATTGTTAGTAAAACTTCGCAACTAGCTATAACATTTAATATCGAATTAATTAATACTAAAAATTTTGTTTTTTAATATTGCAAATAGCTAAGATTCTTTATCTATATTTAACTTATTATTAGATAGAAATTTGTCGTAGACAAACAATATAATATATTTGATTTTCTAAACTTGCAAATTTTGACGTCGAAAAAAGTACTTCTAAATGCTATTAAAAAAAAATTGTAATCAATTTTTTATAAATAAAGCTTGTATTGTATATCGAGAGAGATCTTTGCTTAATTTAAGTATTTAATAGAAGATCTAACTTTATATTTTGTATCAATTAAAATTAAAGTTATATATATAATATATAATAAAGTTTTGTTAAATAAGACAATAAGATATCGAAGTCGAAGTCAAAGAAGTTAATTAATAATTTTATTAAATTTAATTAATTAAAATTGAAAACAACAAATATTATAATTATTAAATTATATTGATTAGCAAAAGATTCTATCGACTTTTATCTTCTTTTCTCTTGTTGCTTTTGTAAGAGAATCTAAAACAAGATTGTCTCTATATAAAAACAACTTTTTCAATATAAAAAAATCAATTATAAGTTGTTTTAATAATACTCTCTTAATTATTGTCTATAATTGTTAGAATTTTTGTTAATAACAAATACTTTATTTTTTAAATATTTCGAATTTCGAGATTTTTTTAAACACAATATTTATTTTTAATTTATTAAGATATTTTACAAATTATATTGTTAAAAATTGTTAAAACTAACTAACTAACTAATCTATTATTTTAAACTATAGATTTTTTATCTTTTTATCTAAGTTTACAAAGAGATTAAACTATTGTAATTAATAAGTATAGTTTTTCTATCTTTCTTAAATTTTGCGTCAATAATAATTCTTTGTTACAAATATTTAAAATAAAGTATATTTATCGAGAAACATATTAATTAAATTTAGATAACAACAAAATATTAATAAAGCTAGCTTCAAATTAAAGTATTAGTATAATAACAAATATTGCAACAACTTTTAACTAAAGTTACATTACTTAATTTAAATATATATATATTTTTTATATTTTATTTGATTTCTTCTACAATATATTTAATATTAATAAAGAAATTTTATATTTTTTTGCAATTTATAATCTTAAATTTAACAAAACAATTAAAAATTGTTAGCAAGTAATCTATTCTATTAACAACTTTATATATTTTGCAATTTATACAATTTCTAGCAATAATTATACAACACACAAATATAAAAGTAACAATATATTTATCTTAACTCTTTGCTTGAAAATTAATTGTATTAATATATATTTTAATTTATTTTAAGACAAGTATAACTTAAGATTAATATATATTACAAAATAACAATAATCTACTTTTTTAATAACATATAACAAATTGTATAGATAGCTAAAAACTTAAATATCGAAAACAAATTACAACTACTTTTTAAATAAATAATTTAAAATAAAAATTATATAATTGCAAACTTTCTTTTTATTTTATATATATTTTTTTTGTAATTCTTTTGTTCTTTCTAGACGTTTTATTTCTTGTTTTTAATTTTTTATTTAATTTTTTTATTTTCTTTTTCTTGCGCTTTAATGTTATTATCTTTCTTAAATTAGCAAATTTACTTTAGATAATCTAATTTTCTATATTTTGCAATCTAATTAATTATATTATTTTTTACAATTATTAGATTTTAATTTGCAAGAAACTATATAGAATATATTTAAATAATATATATATTGCAAAAACAATTAATAGAAATTATATAGCAAAAGCAATAAACAATACTACAATAAAAAATACAAAAATATTTTAACAAAATATCTATATAATACAAGCGCATTGCAAAGAACAAAAAAAAGCTTATTAAACTTAATTTTTAATAAAGTTTGTTTCTTAAATATTAGTTAGCAAATATTATAAAAAATATTAAAAAAGTATTTTATATTAATATATAAAAGCATTGTTTTGTAATTTAATATTTTATAAATTTTAATAAAATATAAGAATTATTTAAAATCGAATATAATTTTTGTATTTATTTAATATTGCTTTTTGTTTGCTTAAATAAATAATTAAGCTAATAGCAAATAACAATACATTAATATCTAATATCGCTATAATATACTTTAAATTGTATTAATATTAAGTAACTTTTTGTTTATTTTTATTTTTATTTAGTACAAAATTTGAATTTGTAAATAGCAAATTAACAAATAAATTATTTTGACAAATCTTAAATTACAAAAAATACTTTTAAGACTTAAAAAATATATTTAATTCTAAATTTTTTAAAATTAGAAATTTACTTTAACAATAAATATACAAATTTCTTTATTATATTATTTAGCATATTTGCTTTAAATTAATATTAAATTACTTTAATACAACAACTATATTATTTATATTAATTGTACAACTATATTTGCTAATCTTATATAAATTAACGTTAATTGTCTTTTATAAAATAATAGTTGTTGCACAACTTTTTATTATAGTTTTGTTTAGCTCTACTACTACTATAATCTTAATTAGCTCTACTACTATTATAATTTTAATTAACTCTACTACTATTACAATCTTAATTAACTCTACTACTATTATAATCTCAACTAGCTCTACTACTATTATAATCTCTATTAGTTTTACTACAACAATTAAGAGTGCAAGATAGCTATAACTTTTCTATTGTAATTTTGAAAACTATAGCTAATTATTAAGCTTATTAATAGTCTAAATATTAACTAAGACTAAATTATCTTTATATTATCAAATAATACTAGACTCTTAATCTATTTTTTTTGCTAAATTTCTTAATTAATATCTTAGATATTACAAGATTTTTTAAACTTTTATAGTGTTAAGTTGTTTAAATAATATAGATTTGTTTAAAGTAAATAGCTTAATATTATCTTTTATTATATTTTGTAAAGTTAATATATTCTAAGATTTAATTTTAAATAAATATATTTTAAATATATTAATTAATAAAGCTTCTTTTTTTTATACTTGTTTACAAAGTTATATTTAGTATAGTATATAATATACTTAATCGAATTTTAGTTTTAAAAAGTTATATAACAAAGTTACTTAAAATAAGCAAGAAATATATTAACTAAAGACAAGTATTAATACAATACTTAACTTAATACAAAAACTTAATAGCGCAATATTTACAATTCTATAATAGTTATCTAAGAAAATCGATAATTTAATATACGACATAAATATTAATAGCTTTTTAATATCAATTAATCTAATAACAAGATTTAAAAATAAATAATAAAATATTAGTTACAAATATTCTTTATATTTAACTAGTTTTTGCTAGAACAAAAGATATCGAATAATAGAGTTTATATTTATTGTTAAATCTATTATCTTTACACAAACTAGTACTAAAAGATAAATATATTTTATCTTAAATTAATTATTTTTTCGAATTAACTATATTCTTTAATACTAGTATAAGATTCTCTTAAAATTATATCTTTTATTAATTATATTTAATTAAAATTTAAGTAAGCAATTAATAGATACAATACTTTAATAATCTAGCAACGCAAATATCTTGTAATTCAAAGTTATAATTTCTAGACTATAAATATAATTAATACGCTTTAATACTAATTGCTCTATTTTCATATTCAAAATTTATAAATCTATTATCTCTTTTTTTTTACAAATTATATATGTATATTATAGTATTAATATTAACTTCGATTCGAAAAGTTATTATATTATCTTTTTATCTTTTATACAATTAATAAGAAGCAATAGATTGCAAGTAAATTTATAAAATTGAGCTTTAATATTAATACAATAGTTACAAAGCAATCTAATAAAATTTGAAAATTCTTTTCGAACAATATATTGTAGAACGTTTTGTGCAATATTTAGAAAATCTTGTCGAATAACTATTAAAAATATATATTGTAATTCGATTATTTAAAATATTGATACTTTTATAACTAGAGTAAATCGAACAATTAATATATATTTATGTCTAACAATTGTTACAAATCTAATCAAATATTTCGATTTATTTTATGTTTTTATAGCAACAATTATTTGATAATTAATAACAACTTTCTATCAATCTAAAATATATAAATAAATATAAAAATATTCAAATTCTAAACTTATATTTACAACAAATATTTTAATAGCTACGCAATTTATAGTAGATTACTATATTGCAATTATTACAATCTCTCTATTATAATAGTATGTTAACAAATACTTTTGTCAAAAACTTAATAAATAGCTTAGTTATATATTTTGTTATTGTTAGCTCTTACAACAAACTTTGCTTATCTTATTATAAAAATATAAGATTTTTATAGATTAAATAATAAATAAAACAATTGTAGTTAGTTGTTGTTCTTTGTAATAAAGTTAATTAATATTAATACTTAATATATTATAGATTAGCTATATAATAATTTAATCAAAGATCTATATATTTTGCTCTTTAATTAATATTTTTATAGACAACACTTTTCTCTTATAGTTATTCAAATTGTTTGTTAAAGTTTAATAAAAATGTTTAAAATTAAAGCTTATTATATTGCTATATATATTGTGTCTATTTATTTGTTAATAAACGCAATTATATTATCGAGATATTAAAGAATATACAAACTAAATTTGTTTTATTCTATAATTTTCTCTATTATATTGCTAGTATATATTCTATTTTTTATTTTAGCTTAAAGACAATGTTCTCTTGCAAAATTTGTATTAATATTTAAAATATTATTTTTTAGCTAAGATTTATAAGATTTAAAGACAAAAAAAATTAATATAAAGAATAGATTAACAATTAAAATTAACTAAAAAAAAATAGTTAACAAAATTGTTTATAGCAATTTAACATTTAATATATCTTATAACAAAATTAGTACTTTTAGTCTATAAAAACAATATACAAATTATAATTTTTAATTAATATTAAAGATTATATTTAAAATATAATTTATTATTTTAATTTATAGAAAAGACTCGAAATTAATAGTTTTTAGCTAATTCGAGAGTTATAGTTTAAACAACATAGAAATAATAAAATTTAATTAATAGTTAAGATTGTATAGAATTGCGTTGTTTCTAACAATCTATTGTTATAATATAATAAATAATATTGATTTCTTCAATTATAGACTTTTATATTAATATATAATAATATAAAGTTTTAACTATCTTTTTAATTATTTGTTGCTTAAATATTTTAAAAGTCTTACTTTACTTCTATTAAGCTATATTATATATTTTAAAATTATTTGCTTTTTGCTTGCTTTAATTTGTGCAATATATATATATTTATTTGCTTTAACGCATTTTAAGAGAAATACTAAATAATTAATCTTAAATTGTTAAAAATTATATTGTTCTTATATATTATATAAAAAGACTTAGACGCACAAAGAAAATTCGAGAAATTACAATTCTAATAGTTGCAATAGTAGTGTAAATATTTTTTTAAAATTGTTTTTAATAGCAAGTAATAAAACTAATAGCAAATAATAAAAATGCGACAAAAATTGTACTAAAACTTAAAATAATATCTTAACTAATTTGTACTTTTTAATTGCTATATTAATAGTATATTGCAATATATTAGTCGAGAAAACACAAAAAAAAATTGTATTAAAGAGAACAAGTTTTCGAATTTGTTAGTATTTTGTTGTTGTATATATTATATTTTAGTTTAGAAGATAAAAAAGATAAAGAAAAATTAATTAATAATGCTTGCAAATTATTAGAAAGCTTTAACTATAATATATTTTTTAGAATTGTAATTTATTAAATAGTTAAAAACTATATATAATTTGTATTAATATATAATTATTAATACTACTTTTTTTGTAATTATATTAATATATTTAGCAATTTTGCAAAAAATAGTTTGTTAATATATACAATTTTTGTTTTTAAATTTAAAAAGATATTTTTGTTATTAATAAAAATTAATATATTAACTCAATATATTTTATTAATTTTATAGGCGTTAATATCTAAATTGTTTTTAGAAAACTATATAATTAATACAAGAGTTTATATAGTTGTTAATAAAAACTTAAACAAATTATTTAATCAAAACTTAGTTTTTAATTTTGCAATAATTTTTATTTTGTTTTTAAATTTAACTATTCTAAGATTTTAATTTATATTAAAAAATCTAAGAAATATTACTTTGCAACAAGCATTAATTATATTAAATAATTGTTTTTGCAATTTAAAAGCTTTAATAGTATTTTTATTATTTATTTCTTTTTTGTTGTATACAAATAGATATTTAAAGTATAATTAATAATTTTAATTAACAATTCTTTAATATAGTAGAATAAAGATTGCTATAAAAGTTATAATTACAATTTGTTTAAAACAAACAAATTAATTATAATTGTCTCTAACAAAACAAAACAATTTTATAAAATAAATCTCTATAATATATAGTTTCAAAAATAGCTAATTAAGAGTTTTCGAATAAATTAATTTTTTTGTATTAAGATTGCTTTTTAAAATATAAAAAATATTATACTATTATACAATATAAAATAAAATAAATGTAAAAATATTAAATACTAGTATTAAGAACAAAATTACAAAATAGATAATATCTAAAAAAATATTAGCAAAATATATCAAATTTTTTGTATTTTACAAATCAATAATTGCGAGATTTATATATACAAAAAAGAAGAACTTTTAACTAATTTTTGTCTCTATATTTTTTATTTACTTTTGCCTTGTTATATTATTATATAAATTAATTATAAATTGCATTAAAATACAATTTAATTGCAAAAATATAACAATATATCGATAATTAATACAATACTTTTAAGAGTTTTCAATTAATAAAAGATCTTTAAATTGTACTATTGTAATTTAAAGTAAAATTCTATCTCTTTAACAAATATATAACTTATTTATAAAATAATAAGCAAAATTATTAATATATAAATCTAATATTTTGTTGTATAACTAGAAGTTACGTTAATTTAAAAAAGTTAATTAAGATTTATAATCTTATTACAATTGTTTTTGCTAATAAGATTAACAAAAATTAGAATAAAGAAAATTACAAGTATTAAAAATACAAAAAGAATTAATAACAAACAAAGATAGCGCAAAAATAAATAAGTATTTAATTTGCATTTTGTAATAATTTTAGTATTGCTAAATTTAAAATATATAGTTTTATTGCAAGTTATATATTAATAAAATTAATATTAATTAACAAAATTGTTTTTTTAGTTTTTAATATTTTAATATAGAAAAATTAATACAAATTTATTAAATTTCTAGAAATCAAACTTTTAAAATAAAAAAAATCGAAGCTTTAATAAAAAAAATAATAGCAACAATTAATAACAAAGCTAAAAATAATTAGAGTAAATATCTTTAAATAATAACAAACTTTGTTTAAAAGACAACAACAACAAGTTGCTAATTTCTAGAATTTATTTAATACAATTTTTTACGCAATTAGTTTAAATAATCTTTTATATAATAAATAAAGTAAAGAAGACTCTATTAGTTAAATTAAGAGTAAAATCATATTAAAAAAGATTTATAGAAGCTAAAGATTTAATATTTTAAGTTTAGAAACAAAAAACTTAACAACTAGTATTAATTCTCGCAAAGTTAAATTAATTGTCTTATTATTTAAATAAAGATATAATATATTATAGTAATTTTGTATATATAATATATAAATAAATATAATATTGCTGTAACTTTTTCTTTGCAAATATCTAGCATATTTTCGAAATAATAAGTTATTTATAATTAGCATAAATATATTTTAATTTATAAATAACTTAAAACAATATTAAAATTAATATACAAACAAATAATAATACAAAAATAAAATTAAAAATATAAAAAATTGTAAGAATTCAAACAAAAGCAATTTAAAGATTAAGATTAATTTTGACAATAATATTTATAATTAAATTAAAATTTATTTAAATAAGTATCTAAATAGCGTCTAGATAAATACTATTTTAAATATAGTATAAAGTTCAATTACTATTGTATTAACTTGCGTATTGTATTGCTTAATTAAAAAAATAATTATTTAAAATAAATAATATATTAATATACAAGTTAAAGAAAGTTTTATATTGTAATTTAAAAAAAAGTATTTTAATTCTTTAACTTAAATTATTTAGAAGATAGTTGCAATTATTTGTTGCTATATTAGAAATTACAAGTTAGCACTTAATTTGTATATATAATTAATATTAATTATTAAACAAAATAAATTTTTTATTTAATTTTAATTATTATTTGCTATTATTATATAATTAGTTATAAATAAAGTATATTTTTAAGATCAACTATACTAGTTTAGCGTAGAGTTTTATTAAAACTTTCGACTTTATTATTGATTATATATATCTCTTATTATAGTATTAAGTTAAAACTTATTCTTTAAGAAGTTTTATCTAGTTATATAACTATATTTTGAAAATTAAATCTATACGTTTTATTTAATATTAAATAAATTAGTTTAACAATATATAAGTACAAGTATTTTAAGCTATTAATTAATATTTTTGAAAATAATAAATTTTAAAGATTCTCTTTTAATAAAATATTAATAATTTTAGTATTGTTGCTATTCTTAACAAAGTTTTCGAAAATTATAAAATTATTAATGTTAATTTTTTTTAGACGCTTTTAAGCTTCTTCAATAATAACAATATACAATATTTTGTTACAAATAATAAGATTTTTTATAAGATATAATGAAATACAATTGATAAAGATTCTTTCTTATTAAGAATTATTATATATTATTATTTTTACGTTAATTAAGAAGCAAAGTTTCTTTAAAGTTTGCGCTAAGACTTTAAATACATTAATTATATTATTAGTTAAAATTAAAAATACAAATTATATTGCAATATTAATACTTGCAATTGCAATATTTATCTTTAATATACTTTGTTTTGTAATATTAAACTTTAACAACTATTAATACTCTTTTTTTCAATTTGTTTTGCTTAAGTATTTTTAAAATATTTGTAATTAAATAAAAGTTTATTGTTATTATTTATTATGTCGCAATTAAATAGAAAACAATATTATAATTAGCAAGTTTAATATTGCAAAAAAGAATAGCAAATTTATACTTATTTAGTTAAGTATTAAATTAAAAATAAGAAAGTACTAGTTTTATTAAAGTTTTATTTTTATTTTTAATTTAAGATTACAAATTCAAGTAATTTTTATTCTTTTATTTTTCTATTTTTTATTAGAGAATTTTTTATGCTATAATATAAGATTTGAGCTCGACTTTAATAATACAATTGTTGTTGAAATTCGTATTAACAAGTCTAGTGCTACAAAGAGCAACAAATTTATCTCAATTAACAAGTCTAATATTGCAAAAGAGAACAACAAGTTTATCTTAATTAACAAATTTACTTCAATTAACAAGTCTAATACTATAAAAGAGAGTAGCAAATTTATCTTAATTAACAAATCTAATATTGCAAAAGAGAACAACAAGTTTATCTCGATTAACAAGTTTAATATTACGAAAGAAAACAACAAGTTTATTTCGATTAACAAATCTAATATTGCAAAAAAGAGCAACAAATTTATTCTAATTAACAAGTCTAATATTGCGAAAAAAAACAACAAGTTTATTCTAATTAACAAATTTAATATTGCGAAAGAGAGTAACAAATTTATCTCGATTAACAAGTCTAGTATTGCAAAAAAAAATAGCAAATTTATTTTAATTAACAAATCTAATGTTGCAAAAAAGAGTAGCAAGTTTATCTCAATTAACAAATCTAATGTTGCGAAAGAGAACAACAAATTTATTTCAATTAACAAGTTTAATATTGCGAAAAAGAGTAACAATATTATTAAGTTTAACAATAGTAAACGACAAAAGCTTATTATAATTTAAAATAAATTATATTTGCTAACTAGATTAAAGCAACTCTTTATTCTAAATAAATTGTTAAATTTGTTATTGATTTTAAAGACTTAACATAATAGCTTATTCAATAAAGAATTTTTTTGTTTAGATAACTTTTTAGGGAAAGTAGAGAAATACGTGCAAAATAGAAAATAAATAGATCGTAATTGTAATTTGAAGATATTAAATAATAGAATTGAGTAAAAGATAGAAGAATAGAAGAATAAGAATAAATTAGAAGATAATAGAATAATAGATAGAATAAGTAAGATAATAAAATAATAAGTAATAGAATAATAAGAAAATAATAAAATAGAATAAAATAATAAGTAATAAGATAATAGAATAACAAAATAGAATAATAGAATAATAGAATAATAGAATAATAGAATAATAGAATAATAACAATATTTTTATTTATCTCTATTTTGTTATTAATAATCTCTTTAGTCTTTTGTTGTTATTGTTATAAACAAGTTTGTCAAAATAAAGAAACTTTTTAAAAAGATTATTGTTGTTGTCTTTAATAAATCTTGTGCAAAAGACGTCTTTAAACAAAAAAAATTAAGTTAAGTTAATTAAGACGTAATATCGAATTTTATATCTTTGTTATTGCAAGACTTATAATTAGTTAAATTATGCAAAATACAAATATATCTTTGTAACTTCTAAACATTTATTTATTTTTTAAAGATTTTAAAATATAACAATTTATTGCAAGAAATAATAATAATATTTGTTAATTTTATCTATATATTTTGTATAACAAATATTGACTTTTTATATTTACGAACAATATAGTGCGTGCTTGTCTCTATTAAACAATTAATCTCTATTTAACAAAGATAATATATAAGTACAGAAATAATTAATAATAAAGATTTGTAAATTTAGTAATTAACAAATTGCTTTAAGATATTGTAAATTTAGCTAAAATTTATATTTCGAAATTCGAGCAAATACTTTATGCGACAATTAAATATAAATGTTGCAAAAATTTTAATAAATTAGCAAAGATTGTAGCAATATCGCGTTACTTTTGTTATATATATTGACAATAATATTTTGCAAATATAGTTGTTTATTTAATTTAAACTTCTTTAAGAAAAGATTTATAGTTATTGTAATATCAAATTCTTATTTATTAAGAGCAAACAATATATTGTTTTATAATTAACAAATAGTAAAATATATAACAATTAATATTGTTAATTATTTGTAACTTAATAGTTTAATATTATTGAAACAATTTTATAAAAAATTATTAAGTATAGCGTGTATTTTTAAATTTAAAAATATATTTGCTTCTTTAGTTTTTAAGATCTTTAATTATATAGTTATATTTTTGAAATACGCTTTATAATAGTACTTATTTTTCGTAAATTGTTTTTAATCTTTTATTTAAATAATTGAATTACTTATATATATTGTTCTTTTATTTCTTGTACAAATTATTTCGAATATTGTATTTAAAAGTTTGTTTAACAAATTAAGCAAAATATTAAGTACGCTTTAAACAATAAATCGAATTTAATAATATTAAGCTATATAATTCTTTGCGCAAATTATTGATATTATTACACTATTAATATTAATTGTAAAATTCGAAAACAAAGCTAATATATTAGATATCTTTTAAATTTTAATTATTAAATAACTAGATTATAAATTAATAAAAATATAAATTTTGCAAACGCTTATAAAGTTAAAAATTCTAAATAAGATAAACAAAATACTAAAAGAACAAATTAAGATAAAAATAATTATATTAATTGCTTCTTAAAGTATAATTTAAAACTTATTGTTAATTACTCGAATTTTATTCGAGTCTTAATTATCTTAATTATATAACTTACTTATACTATAAATCTTAAAAAATATATTTTATAAATATTAATACTATTATAAGTTTATATAATATAAGATTAAACTACTAGATTTTAATATAAATTATTTTCTTAAATATTAAATCTTAATTTTTAACTAATATAAAAATAAATTAATATATTTTAATTTCTAGATATTTGTTTTAATTTTAATACTATATTAAGCAAATTAATATATTAATTAACAACAACTTAGTAACTTAAACAATCAACTTCAAATAATAAATTTAAAATTAAATAACTTGTTATATTTGCTTAAATTCTTTTTTATTAATTACAAATTAAATTTATTTAAATGTTCTTAAGAATTAATATAATACTAATATAAGAATTGCAATATCTTGCACAATTTAAAATTAAAAAAATCTATATTTAATATCTAATATATAATAAATTTCTTTATCTTATCTTTGCAATTGTATTAAGAAATTTTATTACAAAAATTTTCGCAAAGTTACTTATATTTTCTTTATTATTTATTTTATCTCTATATTACTTTGCAATACTTCTTTATTTTCTAATTAATAACTATTTTGTTATCTTGATTTTTCTAGCTATAATTCGAATCAAAATTGTGTCTCTCGAATTTTCTATTTAAATTTCAAATAGAGCAAAATCTTTTATTAAAAGAATTGTGCTATTTATAAACTCGAATATATCTTAGTTAAATACGTGCTAGACAAAAGATAACAATTAGGCAAGCAAGACAAGCAACTAGACAAGATAAAAAGACACGCAAGTAAACAAGACAAACATCTATAATAATTGTAAAAAGTAATTGTTTAAGAACTAAACTAATAATCGAGTTATACTTAATTGTTCGAAAGCAAATGTTATCGACAAACGTTAAACGCTCTCTTGTTATTAAACAAAAGCATTAGATACAAATCTTGTAATACATATTCTTCTTAAAAGAAAAAATATTAATATTTTTGTTATATTGCACTCTTTATCTAATTTCTAGACTTAATTATTATTTTGTTAAGACTTTAATCGCCTAATTAATAAAGATAAATTTGTTGTTCTTGTTTGTCTAAGTATTATGCTTCTAAATAATCTTAATTTAATTCTTCTTAATATCTAGTTTGCTATAGAACTTCTTGTCGCGTTAACAATAAACGCTTTTTTTTGCGTTCGAATATATCTTATTTATATTAATTGTTGCAAAGTTGTTCTAGAATTTATTTTCGAATAATTCGACAATCTTAACAATTTGAATTAACTTATTAACAAATTCGACAATATTTTTAAAAAGCGCATAGACATCGATTTCGACAATAAAGTTAAGAATAGTATTGTAACTATCTTGTATAGCTTGAAAACGCGTTGTTGTTTTGTTCGAACTATTTGTTATTTTGTTTAGCAAACATCTAGCAACTATCGCAAAGCAAGTTGTTTAACAATTAATAATAAAAATATTTGTAAATTTAATAGTATTTGCAAATCTAGTAGTTGTATCTTTGCAAATTAATTTATCTTGCAAATTTAACGTTTAACAAACAATTTCGATTTCGATTTTTGATTTTTTTGCGTAGTATTTCAACAACTTTGAATCTTAAGAAACAAAGAATAAGACAAAATTAAAAAAGATATCTTTCTTAACTACAGTCGAAGTTAATTTGTTTATTTTTATAATCGAAGTTAAACGTTTGCGAGACAACGTTATTGTTTCAAATAAAATATAATTAATATTTGTCTTTTGCGTTTTTTGCGCTTTTAATAATGTTGCGCTTTTGCGCTTAATTGCTTAACAAATTTTTATTAATATAGTTTTTTTGTTAAAGTTGTTCTTTTTAACGTCTTTCTTATAGTATAAATTCGAAGATTAATTGTCTTTTATAACAAAATTTAAAACAAACTTGCAAGTCTTGTAGTTTGCAAAGACTTAATTTTTCTTTAAAAGCAACAACTTATTAAGACGTATTAATATCTAATAAGATATAATACTATATACAAAACTATTTATCTTAGTTGTTTTGTATCTTTTTTGCAAATCGACAATTTAAATAAATTAAATATTAATATTGTTTTGCAAGATATATCTTTTCTTAAAAATATCAACAATACTTATAGATACAAAGATAAATTTTAAAAATATATATAATATATAAATATTGTTGTTTTTGTTAAAAGTTGCAAGTTATAGAAAAAAGCAATTGCGTATTGTAATATTAACGCAAACAATACAATTTATATTGTAATTAATAAAACACGTATAACTTAATAAGTAGCTAAGATAATTGTCGATATTTATCTTTTTATTAAACTAAAATAAAGCGATATTTATTCTAGCTATCTTTGCGCTTAGAATTTTCTTGTTAGAAATTAAATAAACAAAAGATATGTTATTGTCTTTGCAAAGCATAATTATAGTAAAATAGCTATTAAGTATAAATATCTTACAAATAAGTTGTTCGACGTCTACTATAGTATGTTTCTCGAAAAAATTGCATTTAATTTTGATATCTTTTAAATTTAATTTGTTGTCTTTTGCTTTAATCTAATTATTATTATCTTGCTAACTTAGAGTATTCGCAAAATTGTCTTTAATTATTTAATTAACAACTTTGCGTTTGCAAGCTTTTGCGACATTTTAACTAAAATAAGAGTTTTTGTTCTTTTTGTCAAAGATTATATTAATTGATTTTTAGACAACAACAATAAATAAGCGATCTTGTAATATAATAGCAATAATAAAGATGCTATTGTCGATAATATAAAGATAATAGCTAATAATAATAAACAAAAATGCGTGTTAACAAGATTAAAGATAATAAGCTTTAGTAATATTGTTAATATTAATATTGATTATGCTAATACTTTAGTAAATTGCATCTTATAACTAAAATTTGTAAAACACTTGCTATAAGTAAATAATAAATTATAATTATTTAATGTTACGTCTAAGCAAATAGTTTATTATTATTAACTCTTAAATATTAACAATAATTATATTAAAATAAAGTTTAAATATTGTTGTCTTTCTTGCTATTTATAATAGTCTTAATCTTAGACAATCTATCTCTTTTCTTAAATATAAGTGCATTTTCTATTGTTTTAGATAATCGTTTGCACTTCTTTAACAATAATATAAGAACAACAATATTTATTAAGAATATTAAGACAATTACTTTAAATATTGTAATAATTGTTTTAAAGTATTTTATAATAAAGAAAATAGATACTTTATATTTTATCTTGTAGTTATTAATAAAATCTACAAAATTATTTAGCAAATTCTTGCTATATTATTAATCTTACTTAGCATCGTAATTTTTTTATTGAACAAAATATTTTAAAATAAAACAATCTTGCTTATATTAACAAATGCAATACTTAATAAGAACTTCAATTTTGTAAAAATGTTATTTAGCATTTAACTTAATAACAACTCTTAAATAATTTAACTTTAAACAATTGTACAAATCTTTATTGTCTAATATTAACTTAAAATAAGCAATAAATATAACTAAGTAAATTTTCCAATCTATTAAGAGATTTAATTTGTATATTAGATTGTTTTTTTGTTTAAGAATCTTAAGAGACTTAATATATTAAATAAACAATTTGAACAATTTAATAAACAATAAGAAGTAACTCTTGTAAAAACGAAAATACATTATATTGTTTACAAAAAACTCGATAAATTTATAATGTTTGTTGTATATTGTTTTAACTATTATATTAATTTATACAATTATTGCTTCTATTTCGAAGATATTAACAATCTTCTTTTACAATTAATTTATTTAAATATTGTTAAATCTAAGAAAAGACAAAGAATTACACATCTTAAAGCTTATAATTATTTTATTTGATAATAGTTTAATAGATATATTAAGCAAATTATTAAAACAAATGCAAAGTGCAAACAAAAAGAATATTTAATCTAGATTAAAATTGTTAATTGCTATATATTGCAAAGCTATTTTAACTATTTAATTTGTTTGTTAACTTTATTTGTCTATTTGCAAATAATATATTGTTAAGATCAAAAACTAAACTTCTAGCTTCTAAAATATAATTATCTAGAATTTAAATATAAATTTGCAATCTCTATTATATACAAACGCTTTTAGAATTTCTTAGTTAACAAAATTGTTAAAAAGAATACTTGTTTAGTTTGTTGCAATATAAGTTGTTTTATTAACTAAAACAATTATTTTTTTGAAAAATTTGCAAATTGTTGTTAAAACAATATCGAAACTCTAATATAACAAAAGTTTTAAAACAAAATTAATGCACATCGTATAAAAAGATACAAAAGAACTCAAAATTAAATTAAGACTCTTATATAATTAATATTGCTTAATTTGACAAAGATTGCACTCTTAATAATAAGCAATGTATCGATATAATTAAGAGACGAACTTGCAAAGATAAAAGTTAATTATTATTGTCTCGTAAATGCAAGTAAAGTTAATATAACTATTTATGTTGTATATCTAATAAAAGATTTTTGTCTTAAATTTCTTAAATAAACATAGTTTTTTGCGATTTGTATAGTTTATAAAGTAAAGTAAGTTGTTTTTTTAAAAAAACTAAATGCTAAAAGATATAAATAATCTTCGAATTGTTGTTAGAATTTTTGTTTACTTAATAAATTTAACATATATTTTAAGAAGTCTTTTCTTAAAGATTTTATTTATTTGAACAAAACTCAAATAAAATAAGACTATTTTATTAATTGTATTTTAATTAATTAAATTAATTTTTTCTTTAAAAGTTTGTCGCATTAATTCAATTACAACTTGTATATTTGTTGCAAAGTTGTTTACTTTATTTAAGATTAATAATTTGTTCTTGTTATATTTATTTTTAAGTACAAGAAGTTTAAACAATGTATTTAAAATTATATATAATCTTTCTATACAATAATATACATCGAATAAAAATTGTAAAAGATATTAAAAGATATGTACAAAACAAAGATTAAGTTTGTTAATTAATAAGAAAAACAATATAGTTTGTTTAACAATACTTGTTGTAACTAAGTAATTAATATAAACTATAATAAGTCTTTTGATTGCTTTTATTAAATATCTAGTTTTTTATATTATTTATATAAGACAAGTTACTTTTATCTTAATTAATTAATAATTTATTTTAACAAAGCTTAGAATTTTGAACAAAAACAAAATATGCTAAATATTATTTTGTTTAAAGTTGTTGCTAGTTAAATCGTCTTTAATATAATATATTTTAACATTAAATTTGCACTTTTTAAAAACATTTAAATCTATGTACAAACGACAATTGTTATTAAAATAAATTAAGAAGTTCGAAGTTATTAAAGATTGCTATAGTTAATAAAAGAATTAAAGAAAAATAAACAAATATTTAATATACGTGTTTTTCAAATACGTCTTTCGTTTTTGTTTATTAACAATAGAAGATTTCTTTAGAAGACAAGTCTTTTCTTGTTATAAGACGTCGACTTGTTAAGCGTATTAAGCAATTTTATCTCTTTAATAATTAATAAAGCCAAAATAGATCTTAAGTATCTTTAAATTCTTAGAAAATTTGATTGTCTTAATAGCAACAATACGTTTTTTAATAATAAACAAGCTAAAGATGTTTACTTTTTACTCTAGCAATATAATACTAAAATAGTTAAGATAAGTCTTTTGAAGATTAAACGTAACGTTTAGTAAAACTAATTTGTCGAACAACTAAATAAGATAAGCTAAATATGTGTCGAACAATTGCAAAAAAGCAACAATATCGTTAATATAAACTTAATAAAATTCTCTAAATTAACAAAATTCTTTATTTATTATTTGTTAAACATAGATAAACAAATTTTTAAATTTTATAATAGCAATATTAAGTTGTTTTTTGTTTTAATAAATAATAAAGAAAAACTTATATTTATCTTTTAATGCAATTAAGAATTGCAAGAAAAAAGTTAATTTGTTTATTAAATTTATATATCTACAATTACAAATCTAAGCTATAATGTTAGTTTAAATAAATATCGAATATTTATTTGTAATAATTAGTCTATTTAATTTGTAAATATTAGTTACTACTTAATATTTTTAAGTTTTGTTTAACAAAATTTATTAAACTACGAAAACAAAAAATTCGAACAACAAAAACTTAGTTAATTATATTATCTTATTTTAAATATGTAGTTTATCAAATTTTTTATTAACTATCTTGCGATTGCGTTCTTCTAAAAGATAAATTTTATATTTTATTTTTAATATTGATATAAAGTTTTAGTCGCTATTTAATAAAATCGACAACTAGTTTTTTCTAGCAAAATTAACAATTTTGTCAATGTTTTTTTACAAGATATACAATCGTGTTACAAGACGCTAAAGCGTAATAATTTTATCTAAACTATTGTAAATATAGACGTTATTAATTAGATTTGTTTAATAGTTATTATTAGATATATTAATCTTAATATTTTCTTTAGTTGCTTATCTCTCTTTGTTAAAGCTAATTTAATAACAATTTTGCTTCTTAAACTTTAGTAAACGTTCAAGTATTGCATATTGTAAAGTATAAAAAGACGTCAAACAATTGTTACAAACATATACGAAAAACATATTTCTATCTACAATATAAAAGTAAATGTCAAGCAAAATCAATTTAAAAATATAGTCTCTATTAGACAAGATATTGTCTTATATAATTACTAGAATTTTTAAGACAAAATAAGCAACAATTACAAGACTTTTTTTAATCTTAACAATTTGTTTTACTTTAATGTTGTTTTTTGAATTTATTTTTAGTTTTGTCTTTAAACTTTAATAGCTTTTAATAATTAATTTGCGTTTATTTACGTTAACAATTATATGTTTAAAATTAATAATATTTATTTTAAGTAGCAACTTTGCTTTTAGATTTTTTACAATATAAACTTTTTAACAAAAGTAAACAACAATTATTTTGTTATCTATTTTGTCTTAAAAATATATTAAGAGTTAAAAATAGTTGTTAATTAAATGTTTGTCGTTCTTAATGTTATATACAAATACAACAACGCTAGATTGCTTTGTAAAATACTTCAATCTTAAGTTACTAAAAAAGTTATTGTTAATTAGTAATATAGTGCATTTGTTGTCGACGCAAACAACACAAGAGATATCTTCTTATAAAAATATTATTTAATATATTGTATAGTGTTAACGTCTAAAAGTTAGTTTATCTTAATATAATAATAAAGTGTCTAACTTAATTAACTCTAAGTTTATAAGATTTGTCTTAATAAGAACAAAGTTAATATAAAATGCTTTAGTAAACTTTTAATAATATATTTTGTTATATTTGTTTTTAATATGCTAAAAAAGCTTGTTTTTTAATAAAAAGATTAAAATATAGCTTTTATATTTAAAGAATAATAAAAAAAATATTAACGTTAATTTAATATACATTGCATTTGTTTAGTAAATTGCTTTCTATAACAAGTTAATTAAATAAACAATTGCTAACGCGTTCTTCTTAATATAATATATCTCTTTAGATTAGCTATTAACAATATAATATATTATCGTATTTGTATATAAATTGTTGTAGTAACTTATAAAATCTTTGAAGAACATAAAGTAATAAATAAACTTTATATATTTTGTAAAATTCGCGTAATATATTATTATAACAAAAGTTTAATAAATTGCTATTTGTTCGTAGTTGCTCTAATAATTATTGCAATAATCTTTGCAATATTTATCTTAATAATTATTTCGATTTTGTTGTGCGTTGTTCTATCTATCTTTTATTTTCTAATTTTAATAGTAAGAGTTTTTGCTTTAACTATTTGCGAAAGAATTTGTCGTTATTGTAATTACGAATCTTGCAAAAGACTTTAATATCTAAAGTTATTGCAATATCTACTAAATTAATTGACGAAATTGTTTGTTAAAATTTTACAAATTTTGCATAGATTATTTAGAATATTCGTAATTAACAAAATGTTATTAAGAGAAATACGCGTAATCGAATTGCTAATAGAAAAGTATACAAAAAAAGTAGATTAGACGAAAAATATATAATGCAAGCTAACAAATAGTTTGTTCTTCTAATCGTCTATTTAATTAATTTAAATTTTGTTAATTAGAGCAATAAATAAGCATTATCTTTTATATCTCGCGTTTTGCATCGAATTTCTTAATAAAGTTCTAAAATAATATATAAACAATAAGTATACTAACAATAGAATGCAATTTTATCTTAAGTTGATTTTACACTTAAGTTAATTGTCTTTAGATTTCTTCGATATTTGTTAATTGCGCATAAAAAATAATGTTCTACAAATATTCTATAGTCTCTTGTTTGTTTTTAGTATCTTTAACAATAAAGATCTTTAATATTAATTTATTAAGCGTTTTGTTAATTCTTATCTTAAAACAATTTTGCAATTTATTGATAAAATTTAAAAAAAATAGACTTCGAAACATTTATTGTTTAAAATTGTTTACTTTTTTAAAATATTATATTATAACAAAGTTACAAAGACAAAGAGAGAAATTATTTTAAACAACAACGTTGTTAACAACGTACATATAATTATTTATACATTTAACAAATGTAAAGACTTCTCTATATATTGTTTTCTTATAAGCAAAAATAATATTGCTTAATTTATAGCTATTTGAAGCGTCTAAATAAAAGAAGCTTAAATCAAATATCTTAAATTAACTAAAAAATACATTTGTGTCTTTCTATAAAAGCTTATTAAAGTATCTAGAAATACAATAATAATTAATTGATTTATTTCGACGCAAGTATTATGTCTATTCTATTAAAAGATATTAATTTTTTTTACGCAATATAGTTTGCAACTATTTTAGATCAAAGTTTGCAAAAAATAAAGTCTACTTAAAGATTGCGAAGTTAAGCTAAGAAATTAAAGTTTATTTAAAGATTGCAAAGTTAAGTTGCAAGACTAAAACTTGTTTAAAGATTGCAAAATTAAGTTGTAAAAACAAAGTCTATTTAAAAGCTACTAAATTAGCAAGCCTCGAATGAGCGCCTCGCTCAAAGGCCCAGATGCCAAGTTCCCGATACCCCGGCCGGCAGCTAAGCAGGCGAAGACCATGCTGGGGTCTGCGCTGTCCTTCTTCGTTTTCACCGCTCGCAT